>OGFF01002692.1_pt1 | contig 14783 bp, 5 predicted proteins | sample 1570751 | NCBI WGS metagenome assembly OGFF01 (sample SAMEA2581951, study PRJEB24529) | metagenome | biome: Human gut stool | place: China | collected 2011 | reverse complement strand
ATTATCTTAAAAAAGCGGCGGCACTCGGACAAGACGACGCTCTTCTCGATTTAGGGTATTACTATTATAACAAAGGCAAGTATGACGACGCGCTCGATTGTTTCGCGCAGTGTGAGTTGGAGGTTGTCGGACTATATTGGGCGATTGCGACGATTTGCGAAGAGCAAAAGAAAGATTATAAAAACGCTTTACGATACTATCAGGCGGCTATGGAAATGGACTTTCCGGACGCTATCGAGAGAATGGCGGAAGCGTATCTCGGCGACGAATTAGGACTCGAAAAGGACGAGAAAACCGCCCTGAAACTTTTCAAACGAGCTGCAAAACTCGGAAACGCCGCCGCGCAATATAATCTCGGTATGGCGTATGCTTGCGGGTATTACGGCGTGACTGCCGACAGGGAAACGGCACTTTATTGGCTGAAAAAGAGCGTCAAGGGCGAAAATCCGTCGGCGTGTCTGCAAGTGGGACTTTATTACTACTACACCGTCAAAACCGAAGCGGCTTATAAAAAAGCTTTTGAATTATTTACTAAAGCATATAATTTCGGCGAAGAAGAAGCCATTATCAATATCGGACTGTGTTATTTGCAAGGTAACGGCGTGAAAGAAGACAAAAAAGAAGCGGTAAAATGCTTTAAGGTTGCTGCCGAAAAGTACAGTTCGGGCGTTGCGTATCACAATCTCGGAATCTGTTACGAAAACGGCTTCGGTGTGAGAAAAGATTACAAGAAGGCAATCGAAATGTATGGCAAAGCGGTAGAGAACGGCGAAAAAGCAGGACTCGAAGCGATTAAAAACCTTTATGCAAAGCTGAACGAAAAGAAGGAATGACACCGTTTGATGTGTCTTTATGCAGGAAACAATGCTCTTACTTCGGTAAGGGCATTATTTTTTTCGGAAAAATAAAAAAATATCGTTCACTTCCCAATATTGGGAAATGAAAATTTGAAATAGATAGTCTTTTGTGATATAATACGGCTACATTCTAAATTGAACGCAAAGTTCAGTTTAGTAAAAAGAGGTACTACGGATGAGAACGCTCAACACGACGACATTGGACAATATGGAAAGTTTCATTATCGACTACCAAAAGAGAAAAGGCAAATCGCCGAGTTTCAGAGAGGTAATGAAAGCATTGAATATGAGTTCGCTTAACCTTGTAAGAACATATATCCTTGCGCTTGAAAACAGCGGCAGGATAGAGCGGACAAGACTCGGCAATATCGATATGTTGCCGAAGCTGAAACCGAGCGGAGTGGCAATCACGCCTATCGTCGGTTCTATCGCGTGCGGACAACCTGTTGACGCGGTGGAGCAGATAGAAGAAAGCGTTACGCTTCCGCGAGCGATTTTCGGTGGTGGGGATTTGTTTATTCTTCATACGCACGGCGATAGTATGATTGACATCGGAATCAAGCACGGCGATCTCGTCGTAATCAGAAAGCAGAACACGGCAGAAAACGGCGATATAATAGTCGCTATGATGAATGGCGAAACAACGCTGAAACGTTTTTATAAAAGGAACGGGAAAGTGGTGCTTCATCCTGAAAACAAAGAAATGACAGATATTATCGTCAAAGACTGTGAGATACAGGGTGTTTTGGTAAGCTGTATTCACATATATAATTAAATCGGTATCAAGCGTTTTTAGCCCCGAAAGCGCAAAGATATATAATTGGATTACAAATGATGTCTGACTGTTGTATAGGAGTTATCCCGACCATACCGTAGCAGTTAGATAAATTCAAATCGTTTGTAAGTTTAGGGAGAAAGGAGGTTGTATTTAATGAAATACGCAATGTGTCCGAAATGCGGTCGTCGCCTGTGTAAGGGCGAGAACGGAACAAAAGTGGAAATGGAGTGTCCGAAGTGCGGAGAATTTGCTTCCGTTATCATCGAAGAAGATGACATACATATCAGCAAAAAGCCGATCTTTACGACGCCGGACGTTCCGACAAAACTAAAACAACACGCCTAAATACTCAAACTAAAAAACTGAATAGTATAGTGGGAAAAGAAGTGCCGTTGTATTTCTTTTCTGACATCTTGTTATGAGGCTGAACTCGACAGAGAATCGTGAGGAGCCTGACAGATAGTAAAATCCTGAAAGCATAGGGTTAGTCTATTTGTCAGGCTTCTTTTTTGATGCCTTTTTATGCCCGATTGTGAGGATTTTACCCCTCGCAGTCGGGCTTTTTTCGTTGTGGGCAGAAATCTGTCCGATTGCGATTTTTCAAGAACAAAAATCAAAATCGGAGGATTTCAACAATGAAAAAGAAAGTCTATTACAAACTCAACCGTTACCAAGTAACCAAAGTCGAAGTGGAAACCGTAGAGCAGGAACAAGCGGTAAAAATGCTGAACCGTGACACGGATCGCTTCGCAAAATCGGAAGATACATACCGCGAGCGATACGCTTCGCTCGATGAAATGTATGAAGAATCGGGTTTTGAGCCTGCGGATGATAGTCCGACACCGGAAGAGCAGTTCTTGGAGAACGAAAAGAACGAAGCAATCAAAAGGCTTGTAGCAAAAGCAATGGAAGAACTCACGGAAAAGCAAAAAATCGTTGTTTACAAAACCTTTTGGGAAGAAAAGACATTGCGAGAAATAGGGGTTGAATTAGGTGTTGACAACAAAACCGTTCACGAAAATTTAGAAGCCGCAAAAAAGAAGTTGAAAAAATATTTTGAGAAATTTTGAAAAACACCCCCGCAAAACGCTTCTAACTTTCCAATAGTAGTGAGGGGGTATGAAAACCCACACGAAAAACGGTAAGAAAGGAGATAGAACGCGATGAGCGAAAAGAACAATACATATTTGCCCAAAGGGGGAGTGATAGACAGAACAAAAATAGAAGGGTATTCCTTACGGAGCGGCGCGTTCTATGCTTGGCTGAAAGAAAGCGGCTACACGGTAAGTCAGATTGCGGAACGTCTTGACATTGACGAGAAAGAATTTGTGTACAAGCTCAAGACAAAGCAACTGTTCGGCAGAGAACATCTGCGGATTCTGATTGAAACGATGGGCGCGTCGGCGGCTTGCTTTGCGATATTCTTTCCGACCTTTGAACTTCGGCAGCAGATATATTTTGAGGTGTTCGGAAAAGAGTTGCCCTTGCAGGAAAACAGACAAAGGAGGTGGAAGAAAAATTGAGCGACATCAGAAGAAATGCCGACAGAAATCGTGCGATTCAAGCGATGATGACGGACGGTGAACAACTGAAAACGTTTTATCGTTTCGTTGCGAACAATCCGCACATCGCATTGCACGATGCCTGTCAGATCGTAATCGAGCGACCGAACGCGAGCGTATGCTTTTCTTTTGAAGAGTGGAACGCGCAGGGGCGAAGAGTTACAAAGGGCAGAAAAGGTATTCCGTATTACGACAGCGACGGTAACAAATACTTCGTATTCGACGTTGCAGATACGCACGGCGAGAATCGTTACAGGCGCATAACGCAACCTGTAAAAAAGATTTTGGATGGGCTTGACCTACTTAACGGTACGGAAATTGCAGAGAGTAACCGCGGCGATTATCGCATTATGCTTTCGGGAGTCGTAACTTATCTTGGGCAGAACGATTTTCTTACCGAAAACGATGAGATAAGGAACAGACTCATTGCAGAAGGCGTGGCGTATTCGTTGTATTCGACAACGGGTTTTCCGAAAGAAAGGGGAATCACGCTGAAAGGCTATCACTACGGTTTACAGGATAACGCGGATCTGTTTCGTGAAGTGCAGAAAGCGGTGGAAGTCTTACAACAGGACATAAACGACGCGATTTACAACAAGCAAAACGAAGTACCCGTTATCGATGACATTGACGAAGAATACGTTTCGGACGAGCCGGTAATTCCGAAAGCGGACGAAAAGCCTGCGATTGAGGAAGAAAAGGCAAGCGTATCGCCTTTTTATGCGAAGTATTCAGAGTTACAAAAAGCGAATCCCGACAGCATTGTCGTATACCGTTTGGGCGATTTTTACGAAGTAATGGGCGAAAAGGCTGAACAAGCCGCGACCATTCTCGATTTAACGCTCACGGGACGGAATGTAGGTTTAGACGAAAGAATTCCTATGTGCGGTTTTCCGTATCACGTTGCGGACAGATACTTCGGAAAACTTACGGAATCGGTTAGCGTTGTCGTGGTTGAGCCGGACGCAGAGCCTTTTAAGATTCTTTCGCGCGACGAAGCAAGAAAAACATCTGAACTTGAAGAATTATCGCCCGAAGAAAGCGCAGAGCTTGACAGTATTTTTTCCGAACAGGATGAAGCGGAAGAGCAGCCCGACTATGTGGGCGAGATAGACACGCGTTTCCCGATTGACGACGATTACGGAGATGAGGACGAACCGACCGACGAAGAAATCGAAGAAGCATTTGAAGTCGCCGAAGCCGAGGAATCGGACGAAGAAACGGAAGATTACGACTACGAAGAAGATAAAAAGCTGACCAAAGAAACAAAACCCGAAAACAGGGGGAAGCCGATTTGGGAACGCCGAAATCGTCCGAGTATGCAAAGGTCGCTGTTCGACGCGTTTGAAGAGCAAACGCCCGAAGAAAAACTCAAAGAGTGGGGCTTGAAACGCGGGAGCGGCTTTGAATATGGGAAATACCGCATTTACGAAAAATATCAGGAGAACCCGACCGACAAAGAATTTGCCGATTTTTTAAGGAGAGAATACGGCACAGGCGGTGGCGGTTACGATGACGAGATATGGACTGACGGCAAGGGAATGAAGCTTCGCCATCATGACAGAGAGAACCCCGAAAACGAAGTCGGAATGATTTTGAAGTGGGAGCAGGTTGCTTACGGTATTGCAGACCTTATCGACGAAGATAAATATTTCGACGATAAAGAAAGCGAAGAATACATAACGTTTTTGTCCGAGCGGCGCGGCACGGACGAAAACAGAGTAAAAGCAATCGCCCGACATATCGCAGAGGACGGAGTAAAGCGAAACGAGAACGGAGAGAGAACGACCTTCCTTTCTTGGCGGTATGCGGACTATAAGTTTTGTAAAGACCACGCGGCAGAAATCGAGAAAGCATTGAACGCCTGCCCGGAAGTAGATACGGCGAAAATCGACGGGGATAAAGTCGAAATAACCGTCAAGGAAGCGTATCGCAGGTATTCGGAGCAACCGTCTGAAAAAACTGTTCGAGATTTGGACGCGGAAGAAGATGAGGAGTGGGAGAACCGTATCGAAAGCGGCGAAATAACGCCGATAGAACCCGTAGGCGAATCCACAAAAGAAAGCAATACAGACCTGACGAAAATCGGGTTTGAGCAAAACGAACTCGGCGGTGCTAAACAGCGTTTCAAAAACAACATCGAAGCCATAAAGTTAGTCAATAGGCTCGTAAACACGCAAAAAGAAGCAACCGACGACGAGAAGAATGTGCTTGCAAAATACGTTGGTTGGGGCGGTTTGGCGCAGGCTTTTGACGAACGTAATGTCGCTTGGCAAAACGAATATAAGGAACTGAAAGACGTTCTAAGTATAGAAGAATACGCGGCGGCAAAAGGTAGCGTTCTGAACGCTCACTACACAAGTAAAACCGTAATCGACGGTATTTATAAAGCACTCACTCGTTTCGGCGTAAAAGGCAACAACCGCATTTTAGAGCCGGCAATGGGAACGGGCAATTTCTTCGGATTTATGCCGAAAGAGATTGCGGACGGTGCGAAACTTTACGGCGTGGAACTCGACAAAATCACGGGTAAAATCGCAACGAAACTGTATCCGCAGGCGAAAATTCAGATTAAGGGTTTTGAAGAAACGTCGTTCGCGGATAACTCGTTCGACCTTATGGTTACGAACGTTCCGTTCGGCGGTTATACGGTTTTCGATCCCGATTACAACAAGTATAACTTTTATATCCACGACTACTTTATCGCCAAAGGTATCGACAAAATCAAGCCGAACGGCTTAATGGCTGTTATCACAAGCAAAGGCACGATGGACAAGCAAAATCCGTCTATCCGCAAGTATATCGCGGACAGAGCCGAACTTGTGGGCGCAGTAAGACTACCGAATACGGCGTTCAAGCAGACGGCGAATACCGAAGTCGTAACGGATATTTTGTTTTTTCGTAAGCGTGAAGAAAGAATAAACGCGGGCGTTGAAAATACCGAATGGCTTTCAACGGGTAAGACCGAAGAAGGGTACGAGATAAATAATTACTACATCGCTCACCCTGAAATGGTACTCGGTATACTTGCCAAAGAACACGGGCTTTACGGCGCGGAAGATATAACGGTTAAGCCCGACGGCAGAGATTTATCGGAAGCAATAAACACGGCTATAAGTCGATTACCGCAAGATTTTTACGTCAATCCCGAATACACGGAAGAAGCGGAAAGCAAAGAAGAAGTCGAGGTAGACTACGACGTCAAGCCGATGAACCTGAAAGCGGTAAACGGCAAACTGTATATGCGCGTGGGCGACAGTATGGTGGAACAACCCGTGCCGTCGTTCCCGAAAGACGCTTATCAGAGAATCGTCGAAATGATTGCTATCCGAAAGCAACTTCGTAAAGTTTTGGACTTGCAGGTAGAAGGCTGTTCGGACGACGTTTTAACCCGTGAGCAATGGCAACTCGGCGCAAGATACGATATGTTCGTCAAGCGTTTCGGGTATATCAACAGCAAAAATAACTTGCGACTTTTTAAGCCCGACGGCGACAGCGCGCTTTTGTTTGCTTGCGAGAACGTTTCTGATGATGAAGAAACGGTAACGAAAGCAGATGTATTTACAAAAAGGACTATAAGACCGTACACGGCGGTAACAAGTACCGACGATTGTTTCGAGGCGTTGCAGATAAGCAAAAACGAGCGTGGCTCAGTAGATATTTCGTATATCGAAGAACTCACAAAGAAAGATTACGACACCGTGCTTGCCGAACTCGGTAACGCAGTATTTCGTAATCCTGTAGCGGTCAACCCGGAAGATAAATATTCGGGCTTTGAAACGGCAGAAGAGTATCTTTCAGGCAGAGTGGTGGATAAACTGCAAGCCGCCGAAAGAATGAAGCAAAGTAACCCCGATTTAATTGACTACGACAAGAATATTTCGGCGTTACGGGAAGTGCAACCTTCGCCCGTCAGGGCTTCGGATATTGCGGTCAGAGTCGGAACAAGTTGGATAGACAAAGAACTGTATAAAGAGTTCTTCTGCGAGCTTATAGGTATGCCGTACTACTACCGCGACGGTGTGGAACTTTACTACAACAAACACGACGGTAGTTGGCGTATCGACCGAACGCAGTATGCGCGAAACTACGGCGGGATGAACGTAACGAGCGTTTACGGAACAAACCGAGCGAACGCATACCGCCTGTTCGAGGACTGTCTGAATCAGCGTTCAACGCAGATTTACGATACGGTTTTGGACGCGGATGGCAGAGAAAAACGAGTTTTGAACAATTCGGAAACGGTAGCAGCAAGGGAGAAACAGAACAAAATTGTTGAAGCGTTTAAGGATTGGATATTCAAAGATCCGCAAAGGCGCGACGAACTCGAAACAATCTACAACAGACTGTTCAATCAAATTCGCTTGCCGAAGTACGACGGAAGTTACTTGCGTTTTCCCGAAATGAATCCCGCAATCGAACTTCGCCCGCACCAAAAAGACGCGGTACACCGAATTATTACAAGCGGAAATACGTTACTTCACCACATTGTTGGTAGCGGCAAGACTTTCACGATATGCGCGGCGGCGATGAAACTCCGTCAGTACGGTTTGGCGAAAAAGCCTATGATAGCCGTACCGAATCACTTGGTACAGCAATGGGCTAATTCGTTCAGGGAACTATATCCGACGGCGAAACTCCTGATTGCAACCAAAGACGATTTGGACAAAGACCACCGCGAGCAGTTCGTGTCGAAAGTCGCAATGGGCGATTGGGACTCCGTTATCATAGCGCAGTCGAGTTTTGCGAAAATCAATATTTCGCCTGAACGACAGATAGCAAAAATACAGGAAGAAATAGCCGCAATCGAGCGTAGTATCGAAATGCAATGGGAGGACAGTAATTCGCCGTCCGGTTCTGTCAAGAACTTGGAGCGTATCAAAAAAGGCAGAGAGGCGCAGTTAAAGAAATTACTTGACGAATCGAAGAAAGATAACGTGCTTATCTTTGAGAAACTCGGCGTTGACTATCTTTTCGTGGACGAAGCGGACGCATATAAAAACCTGTTTCTTTACACGAAGATGAATAACGTAGCAGGTATTTCAAACGCGGCGAGCGCGAGAGCGAGCGACTTGCAGTTAAAGATTGAGTATATCAACGAACTGCACGGCGGGGATAAAGGCGTTGTGTTTGCGACGGGTACGCCTATTTCCAATAGTATGACGGAAATGTACACAATGCAAACGTACTTGCAGAAGCGCACGCTTGAAAAACTCGGTATCGACTATTTTGATGCTTGGGCTGCCGACTTTGGCGAAACGGTAACGGCACTCGAACTTGCACCGTCCGGTAAAGGATACAGGGCAAGAACGAGATTTGCAAAGTTTACGAATCTGCCCGAACTTTTAACGCTGTATCACTCGTTTGCGGACGTAAAGACGGATGTAAAACTTGACGTGCCGGAAGTAGAGCGAAAGGTTATCACCTTAAAGCCGAGCGATACGGTAATCAACTTAACCGAAGAAATAGCGAAAAGGGCAGACGCGATTTACGCAGGTGGCGTTGATCCGCATATCGACAATATGTTAAAGGTTACGGGCGATGGAAAGAAACTCGCGCTCGATCCGAGATGTATCGATCCGTTGCTTTCCGACGAAAGCGGAAGCAAGCTCAATTATTGCGCCGACAATGTTTACGAAGAATGGAAGAACTCGACAGATATTAAAGGGACGCAACTTGTGTTTTGTGATTTGTCTACTCCGAAAAAGCCTTATTCGGAATATGTGTATGGAACAGACTTCGACGCATATAACGACCTGAAACACAAACTCGTTGAGCGCGGTATTCCCGAAACCGAGATTGCTTTTATCCACGACGCAAACACGGACAAGGCAAAACAAGACCTGTTCGATAAGGTTACGGCGGGAACGATAAGGGTTTTAATCGGCTCGACCGAGAAATGCGGCGCGGGAACGAACGTGCAGGAACGGCTCGTTGCGATACATCATTTGGACGCACCATATCGTCCGCGCGACCTTATTCAGAGAGATGGGCGCGGCATTCGGCAGGGAAATAGGAACAAGATCATTCGTATTTACACCTATGCGGAAGAGAGAACGTTTGACAGTTATTCGTATCAGATACTTGAAACCAAACAGCGGTTTATTTCGCAGGTGGAAAAAGGGGATATGACGGTGCGTGAAGCCGACGACATTGACGAGGCAACGCTTTCTTATGCAGAAATCAAGGCAATCACGTCAGCAAATCCGAAAATCAAGCGAAAAATGGAACTCGATATGGAAATGGCAAGACTTCGTGATTTGGAAAGCCGTTACAAGAAAGAACTGTTTGCTTTGCAAGACAAAGTACGAAAGGAATTTCCCGAACAGATCCAACGGCAGGAACTTTACCTTGAAAGGGTAAGGAAAGACGTTGAACTTGTAAAGGATAAGTACAACCCCGAACGCTTTGAAATCAATGTCGGCGGAACGGTCTATGCGGACAGCGTAGAGGACGGAAAGAAAAACGGCGGACTTGCCCTTATGGACGCGCTGTTCCATAACAAAACGGGAACGGCGGTAGCCGAGTATTGCGGTTTCAAAATCTCTTTGAATCCAATCGAACTGCTTTCCAACGAACGGAGCATTACGCTTTCGGGCGCGGGACAGTACAAAATGGATATAGGCGAGAGCGCAAGCGGAAACCTTACCCGTTTGGAAAATTTCGTAAAAGAATTTGCCGCCCGCGAAGAACGTGCGGTAAAGCGTTTGGAATCCACAAAAGCAGACTTTGAAGTGGCGAAAGAACAGGTTAAAGTACCGTTCGAGCATAAGGACAAGATTATGGAACTGAACACGGAACTTTCCGAACTCAACGCAGAACTTGACCTTAATAAGCGCGAAGAAGTGGTTATCGACGACGAGGAAAGCGGAGATGAACCCGTTACCGCCGAAACGGAAGATAACTATATGGCGTTACCGCCGAAACGAACCGAAACAAAAACGAGGACGAATAAGAAAAAAACTATGGAAAAATTATATAAGACCTACAAACAAATCGAAACGCAGAACCCCGGCGCGATGGTGTTTGCTGTAAAGAACGGGGATTACACTTGTTTCGATGACACGACCGAAGAATTGATGGCGTTGTCGAGTTTATCGCCTTCGTATTTCAAAGCGGGAGAAAAGGAAGTAAAAACTCTGACGATAGACGAAACGCTGTTCAAGGAATTTGCAAGTGCTTTCGTAAGCGCAGGCTTAAAAATCGCATTGTTTGACGAGCCGGAAGAAGAGAAAACGTTCATTGATGAAAGCGACAAGGTTGCCGCTATGCAGGTGGATGTTCTGCCCGATTATACCGTATCGCAAGAGCAAATGCACGAATACGGTTACACTTGGGACGGAATGCTGCCTGTAAGAATCAGAACCGCAAGAGTGCTTTACGGCGCAGGCGTAGAACTTTATAGGCTCGGCAAAGACGATACCGAGGGGAAAGTCGAAAACGGGGATTTTGAAGATACCGAGAGCTTATACGGTGTTGAAAAGCCCGCTTGGGAAGCGTTTATCTCTTCTGAAAGGGGAAAAGCGTTCCTAACCGCTTGGCACAACGTCGTCGAAAGCGCGAGCGAAGTCGTGAACGAAGATATGAGTTACCTTGACGGAATGTACGCCGATTCGCTTTCGGACAATTTTTATGAAGAACGGATAGCGTTAGATCGTGTGCTTAACGGCGAGTATGCGCCGAGCGAAGAAGCAAAGCCGTATATTAAACCATTTCTCGAAAGGTATCATAAGCGTTTCCCGTTGGATATTCTTCTCGAATATTACGGTTGGGATAGCGATGACGTTTATAAGGCATTGGCTGAAAACATTCCCGACGCGGAATTGCGCGAGTATGCGACGAATGTTGAAAACGAGCCTGTTTCCGTGGAATCACCGAATTACAAAGAACTTGTAGTAAACAGCGTTGAGAAAGAATTTGAAGAGTTCAAAGCAAATTTTATGGGGAAGTCGGCGGAAGAGATTTTCCAAAACAACTATGAGATTCACGTCAAAACGGAACTCTTTGATACGCTTTGCGGCGAATATGTAGATGTCGGTGAAGAATATTACAGGGCTTTGTATGAAGAAGTGGATCACGGCGGAATTTTGCAACAGCTTTACGACGACTTTATAAGTTCGGAGAATGCGAGCGTTTCTACGGGCGAGGATACAATTTTCTTCATCAAAGATTATTGCGAGCATTATCATTCGGACGTTATGAAAGAGTATCTCGGCGAAGAGAATTTTGCATATTTCGGAACGGATGAAGAGAATACGGCTTACTACTATTTCAAAGACAGTTTGAGCGTTGATAACCTGAATCGTATCAAGGAACAAGCCGACGAATATATCATTGCCGCGCCTGTCTTATATATGTCGCAGGAATCTTTGGAAGATAAGAATATTACCTTTTTGAAACTCGGCAGGGACGTCGATGAAGCGGAACTGAAAGTGAACGACGAGATAGCGAAGTTTGCGATGAAAGCGGCGTATAACAAAAAACTGCCGCTCGAAGCGACGATGATAAGCCGAAATTGCGGATCGGATATTGAAAAAGGTATCTCGACGCACTTTGACGGTATGCACTTAAATACCGATTTTATCGCAAATCTGTATGCGTTATACGGGGAAGAACGTATGAATTACGTTCTTGCTAATACCGTGCAGATGTCGGACGGCGACGGCAGATACAGCCCCGGCAATAAAGCTTGGGCAAAAGAAATCAATATCAATAACGCCGAAGATGACAGACGAACGTTTTACGTTAATTCCCATCCGGCAGTTCTCGACGGCTTCATTACGGCTTACCGCAAATACGTTAAAGAGTTCAAAGAACAATTAGACAAGGAGGAAAACAAAGAACAAATGAGCGAAAACACGCGTGACTACACGAAAATCACCGCAAGGGGAGATAAGGTAGTCAATATTGAAAAAGACACGGGCGGCAGAGATATTGCGATTATCGACCGCACGGCAACGTCAAACAAAGACTATGTTGTGGCTATCGGCTACCATACCGAAACGGGCGATTGGGAGCAAGGGAGATACGGTTTCGAGTCGCAGGAAAAAGCAGAGAATTGGCGAAAGAACGAATACGGCTCGGAAAAACCGAAAGCGGCGTTTCTAAAAATCAACGTTGCAAACGACGCATTTATCAAAAAGTCGGGTGTAGGGAGCGTATTCAAAATGCCGACAAACGGCGAATATGCAGGGTTTACTTACTATATGTTCAACGACAAAATCAGACCGTCGCGTCAACTCATAGACTTACAAAGCGACAGCAGAGAACTTTGCTACGAACTTTCCGTCCGTGATGACAGAGAAATCGAACTTCGCAAGGGTTACGGAGATAACGAGCAAATTGTCGTGCTTACGGCAGAAGAGTTTAAGGAAGCGGTAGGCGGGACAACCAACAAAGACTACGAAACGCAGGAAAATACGGATACGAAATGGCTGAATACGAGCGTTCCGCAGGAAGCGTTCAGAAAAGAATATCCGAAGAGTATGCTGTTCGTTTTACCGAATAAACAGGACTTCGGCGGTATGTCGTTCTTTATCCCTACGGCTTTTGTCGGGGAAGATAAGAACAGCGACGACGGACGTATTCTGATCCGCTTACCCGAAGATTTCGTTATCAAGGCGCAGAGCCGCGATGAAACGAGAGAAGCAACGCTTACGGCGTATGATTTCAACCAACTTTGCAACAACACGACCGCAGAAGATTATAAACAGACGCAAGCGGAAAGCGCACCGGGAAACGAAACGCCGAGCGATTGGAATTACGTTTCTGTTCCCGAAAAGGCAAGAATTGCGAGCTTCGAGGATAGCACGTTATTCAGAATGCCCGACGGCAAGTATCAGGATTATACCTATTACATTCCGAACAAGTGTGTTAAAGAGAACGCCGAAAAAGGCACGATCAGATTGAGCTTACATAACGACTACACCGTTCGTTTAAGCGACAACAGCGGCGAAGAAAAGAAAACGGCGGAACTTACGGCAAAAGATTTTTGCGAGGAAGTCAGAGGAAAGGACGCAGGCGCATACGGCGCAGAATACAAACGACCGAGCGTTGAAGCGAATACTTCTTTCGACGAAAAAGAAAAAGCGTTACGCACCGCCGTTCCCGACGAAATGAAAGAGCGACCGAATTGGGTTGTGGTTAAAACTTGGTGGAACGCAGACAAGGGCAAATACAATAAACGCCCCGTCAACTGCAACAGCGACAAGGGCGAGTATGCCGAAAGCGATAACCCCGAAACGTGGACGACTTTCGATAATGCCTTAAAGTATCTGAAAGAAAAAGGCGGCACGACTGTTGCCTATGCGCTTGACGGAAAGGACAATATTTCCTGTATCGACCTTGACCGTTGTTACGACGAGAACGGACAGCCGTCCGCGCTTGCAAAAGAAGTTCTTTCAAAGTGCGGAAAGACATACATCGAAAAGTCTGTAAGCGGAAACGGATTGCATATTTTCGGCAAAACGAGCGGTATGGATATTCGTACATTCTCGAAAGACGGTGATTTGGAATTTTATCAGAAAGAACACTTCATCGCAATGACGGGCGACGGCTCAGGCTATTCCCGCCTTGAAAGTTTCGATACACCCGAAATGAAAGAACTTTTGTCCCGTAAATGCGAGAAACGCGAAGAGTGGAAAGGCGTATGCAAGGGCGTGAACGGACTGTCAACAATGACCGACCGTGACGTCGTGGAAAAGGCGTCGAACGCAAAGAACGGGGATAAATTCAAAAGACTTTATGCGGGCGAAGATTTGCAGAATAATCACTCGAACTCGGATATGTCGCTGATGAATTTACTTGCCTATTGGTGTAACGGGGATAAAGAGCAAATGCTTCGTATCTTTGCAACGAGCGGATTATTCAGACCGAATAAATCGCCGGACTATTACGAGGGAACGGCAATCAAAGCCTTGCGCTCAATGCCCGTTAAATCGACCTATACGCCGACTGTTCCTAAAAATACAGGCGGTAACGGCAAGCGATGATACGACTTTATCACGGTGACTGTCTGACAGTGATGAAAGAACTACCGGAGCAAAGCGTTGACCTTATTCTATGTGATCTTCCGTATGGTTGCGGCAAGACAAAACATAAGTGGGATAGAGAAATCGACCTGACGGAACTTTGGAAAGGATATAAGCGACTTCTGAAACCGGACGGCATCGTCTGCTTATTCGGAAACGAGCCTTTTACAAGCAAACTGATTCAGAGCAATACGGATATGTTTCGTTACAAAATGGTATGGGAAAAGGAAAGTCCGACGGGGTTTCTGAACTCTAATTACAAGCCGCTGTCCCTGTTTGAAGATATTGTTGTTTTCAGCAAAGGGACGGTGGGCAGTAAGAGCAAACTGCCGATACGGTATTACCCGCAAGGACTTATTCAAAAAGAGCAAGTAAAACGAAACAGACCGAATTCGACGTGGCGAAGCGGAAAAGGATATGGCGGCAATAACAAACTCAATTCGGATACGGAATACGTTACGCATTATGCGAACTATCCGACGGATATATTGAAGTTTTCAAGAGATAGGAACGCCGTTCACCCGACGCAGAAACCCGTCGCGCTTCTCGAATACCT
>OGFF01002687.1_pt1 | contig 14815 bp, 17 predicted proteins | sample 1570751 | NCBI WGS metagenome assembly OGFF01 (sample SAMEA2581951, study PRJEB24529) | metagenome | biome: Human gut stool | place: China | collected 2011 | reverse complement strand
AGGGCCGCAAGAACGACAACTACACCCTGACCGTCGATGCCGATGGCCGTGTGACGGAGCTGCTGTTCAACGATTACCGCCCCGGCAAGCAGAACCTCGATCTGGACATCTATGTCATGGAGCGCCAGACCCTCATCAAGCTGGTCAAGGACGCTACCGCCCGCGGCCTCATCTACTTCGAGCGCGACATCCTGGCTCACAACGTCAACATCCTGAACATCCATGCTCTGGAGTACACCGGCTATGTGGCTCATGTCTGCGACATGAAGAGCTACTTCGACGAGAACCTGAAGCTCATTGATGAGAAGAATCTGAACGCCCTCTTCCCCAAGAAGAACCCCGTTTACACCAAGATCCGCGACGACAACCCCACCCGTTATGTCACCGGTTCCAGCGTCAGCAACTCTCTGCTGGCTGACGGCTGCGTCATCGAAGGCACCGTGGAGAACTGCGTGCTGTTCCGCGGCGTCAAGGTCAAGAAAGGTGCCGTCGTCAAGAACTGCGTCCTGATGCAGGACACCGTGGTGGAGCCTGGCGCTGAGCTGGACTGCGTCGTGACAGACAAGAATGTCCGCATCACCGCAGACAAGAAGCTGAGCGGTACCAAGAGCTTCCCCGTTTACGTTCAGAAGAACCACATCGTCTGAACCGTTTGAGAATCTCCCATAGGGGCGGCTCCCTCCCCGGTAGCCCCTCTTAAAGAGGGGCGGGGGTACTGTGTGTACCCCCGCCCGCTCTTTTTGCCGCAGCGGGAGGAGATATGGATCCGTTTTATCAGGAAGGAGCGAATCTTATGAAGATCCTGTATGCTGCTTCGGAAGCAACCCCCTTTGCAAAATCCGGCGGTCTGGCCGATGTGGCCGGCTCCCTGCCCAAAGCTCTGGTCAAGGACGGCGTGGATGCCCGCGTCATCATGCCGCTGTATGGCGACCTGAAGTTCCGCGATAAGCTGGAATACGTTACCAACTACTCGGTCCCCGTGGGCTGGCGCAGCCAGTACTGCGGCCTGTTCAAGGCTGAGGTCAATGGTGTGACCTACTACTTCCTCGACAACGAGTATTACTTCAAGCGCCGCGGCCTCTACGGCTTCTACGACGACGGCGAGCGCTTTGCCTTCTTCTCCCGCGCAGTGCTGGAGACCCTGTTCTACATCGACTTCACCCCCGACATCATCAACTGCAACGACTGGCAGACCGCTCTGGTGCCGGTGTACCTGAACCTGTACTATCGTCATCTGGACAAGTTCAACCGCATCAAGACCATCTTCACCATCCACAACATCGCCTATCAGGGCAAGTACGGCACTGATATTCTGGAAGACACCTGCGGCATCGGCCGCCGCGACCAGCATATCGTGGAGTACGATGGCTGCGCCAACTTCATGAAGGGTGCCATCGAGACGGCAGACAAGATCACCACCGTTAGCCCCACCTACGCACAGGAGATCCTCGACCCGTGGTTTAGCTACGGTCTGGACGCTCTGCTGCGCGAGAAGCAGTACAAGCTCTGCGGCATCCTGAACGGTATCGATATGGAGGTCAACAACCCTGCCACCGACCCCCACATCGCCTTCAACTACGATGTCAACAACTTCGGAGAGGGCAAGGCAAAGTGCAAGGAGGCTCTGCAGGATAGGTTCGGCCTCAACAAGGACGGCAGCCCCGTCTTTGCAATGGTCAGCCGCATGGTCGGCATGAAGGGCTTCGATCTTGTGCAGAGCGTGGCCGATGGCCTCGTGGACCGCGGCATCGAGCTGGTCATCCTGGGCAGCGGCGAGAGCCAGTACGAGAACTTCTTCTCCGACCTGTGCGGCCGTCATCCGGGCCGCGTAGGCACCTACATCGGCTTCGAGCCTGCCCTGTCGCAGGAGATCTATGCCGGCGCAGATGCCTTCATCATGCCGTCCAAGAGCGAGCCCTGCGGTCTGGCCCAGATGGTCGCCTGCCGTTACGGTACGCCTCCCATCATCCGCGAGACCGGTGGTCTGCGCGACTCCATCCACGACTGCACCCTCGGCGAGGGCAATGGCTTCACCTTCGCGGGCTACAGCGCCCACGAGCTGTACGATGCCTGCTGCCGCGCACAGGACCGCTACTACAGCAAGGAAGACTGGAACAATCTTATCAGGTACGACATGGAGTGCGACTTCAGCTGGGATGTCTCTGCCAAGAGCTATGAGGGCCTCTACAATGAGACTGCAAACCTCTGGTAAAAGATAGACCAAAGCACGATTTACGCCCCGGCGGGTACTGTTTTAGGACAGCGCCCGCCGGGGCTTTTTGTGCCTTTCAGCAAAATCGTCCCAAAAGGAAACGCTCTTTCTTTCTCAAACGGGGTAGAATGATAAATGACACGGAGAAGATGAGCGGTTGAACCGAAAAACTTTTGGTTGGAAGTGACGAACTTCTCTGCGTTTATAGAATTTTGCTAAAAAGCAGTGGAAAATTGATTGAATTTTACAGCCGTTTTGAGTATAATGAAGAATAAAGAATCTTTGTTCAAAGTTTAACGTGCGGATCGGGCAAAAAAGACAGAGCGGCCCGGAGCGCACGCAGAGGGAGGGGAGCCGGACCGTGAAGGGCTGGTACAAGGCACTGGAAGACCTGGTCTGGCTGACCCAGCTGGGGCTGAATATGCTGCTGCCGCTGGTGATGTGTCTGGGCGGCTGCTGGTGGGCCGTCAGCCATTGGGGCTGGCCCATGTGGGTGTATCTGCCCGCTGTGCTGCTGGGGCTTGCCGCCGGGGCGCAGAACTTCTGGGTCTTCGTCAAAGAGCGGCTCGACCGCTCCAAAAAGGACAAGCCCCGCCGGACAGGCTTTAACTCGCATTTATGAGATAAGGGAGAGTTACATCTATGAAATTACAGCCGGAATCCAAAAAGGAGCTGCTCCGCATCGCGGGCGGCACGGCATTCTGCACCGCGATCATGTGGGTGCTTTTCGCGGCGCTGCATCTGGTGGGCTGGGTGAAGTTCGACTATACGGTCGTCCTCGGCAGCCTCGTGGGCGCAGCCGTCGCCATCGGCAACTTTGCGGGCATCTGCTTCGTGGTCCAAAAAATCATCGACGAGCCGGATGAGAAGCGCCGCAAGGCAACATTACAGCTTTCCTACAACAGCCGGATGCTGCTGCAGGCGCTGTGGGTGGTGGTGGCCGTCGCGGCCCCCTGCTTCCAGCCCTTTGCCAGTGTGCTGCCGCTGTTTTTCCCCCGTGTCACCATTTATTACCTGCAAATAACGGGCAAGTACAAACCGCTCACGCCGAAGGCAGAGCCGGTGGACGTCTCGGTGGAGGACGACCCCGAACCTGCCGACGCGCAGCAGTCCGCACCCGATGAAAAAGGGGGTGAAACGTAACAAATGGAACTGAACGGCGCAAAGATCCTGTATACCATCCATACCAATATCCCTGTGCTGGGCGACTTCAAGATCACCCAGACTCTTGTGAGCACATGGATCGTCATGGCGCTGCTCTCGGCTCTGGCCTTCTGGCTGGGGCGTGACCTCAAACTGGAAAACGTCTCCAAACGGCAGGCCGCCGCCGAGTTCATCGTGGAACGGCTGGACCAGTTCGTCCACGACAACATGGGCTGGCACTTCGATAAGTTCATTCCGCTGGTGGGTGCTATCTTCGCACTCAGCATCGGCTGTAACCTTATCAGTGTGGTGGGCCTGTGGAGCCCCACGGCAGACCTGAACACCGAGGCGGCCTGGGCCATCGTGGTGTTCATCATCATCATGTACTACAAGATAAAGACCAACGGCATCCTCGCCTATCTGAAGGGCCTGCTGGACCCCATCTTCCTGATGGCACCCATCAATGTGCTGTCGGAGGTGTCCACCCCTGTCAGCATGGCCTTCCGTCACTTCGGCAACATCTTGTCCGGTACCGTTATCTCCACCCTGCTGTACTGGGCGCTGGCGAGCCTGAGCCACGTCATTTTTGGCTGGCTGCCCGGATTCCTGAGCCAGCTCCAGCTGTTCCAGATCGGCATCCCGGCCTTCACGGGCCTGTATTTCGACTGGTTCGGCGGCTGCATTCAGGCGTTCATCTTCTGTACCCTGACCACCATCTTCATCAAACGTGCTGCCGGTGAGGAGTAAGCCTCCCGCCCCGGCATCCCCCAAAAACAAACATTTTCAGGAGGACACAAACTATGACTGACTTTCAATTCCTTGCTCGTGGTATCGCTCTGGCTGGCTGCGGCATCGGCGCAGGCTGCGCACTGATCGCAGGTATCGGCCCTGGTATCGGCGAAGGCAACGCTGCCGCTGCTGCCTGTGAGGCTGTCGGTCGTCAGCCCGAGTGCAAGAGCGACGTGACCAGCACCCTCATCCTCGGCGTCGCACTGTCTGAGACCACCGGTATCTACGGCTTCGTCACCGGCCTGCTGCTCATCTTCCTCGCACCCGGCATGTTCATGAACTACCTGCAGTAAGCGCTCCTTTCAGAGCTTGATTTCAAGAGAAAGGGGAGACGCTTATGCAACTTTATCAGGCATTGATCACGCTGGATGGCTGGACGTTTCTGGCCCAGATCTGCAACCTGATGATCCAGCTGGTGATCTTCAAAAAGCTGCTGCTGAACCCGGTCAAAAAAGTCATCGCCGAGCGCAAGGCCAAGGCGGACAGCCAGATCGCGGACGCTGAAAAGCTGCGCACCGAGGCTGAGGCCATGAAGGCGGAGTACGAGCAGAATCTGCAGAATGCCCGCACTGAGGCCAACCAGATCGTGGCCGCCGCCCAGAAGACGGCTGCTGCCCGCAGCGAAGAGCTGCTGGGCGAGGCCCGCGCACAGGCCGCTGCCCTCAAGCAGAAGGCCGAGGCCGACATTGCGCAGGAGCGCAAGAAGGCTGTCAACGAGGTCAAGGACGAGATCGGCGGTATGGCGATGGAGATCGCCTCCAAGGTGGTCGAGCGCGAGATCAAAGAGGCTGACCATCAGGACCTGATCGACGAATTTATCAAAAACGTGGGTGAAGCATCATGACCGAGACTGCAAGGATGTACGGCGGAAGCCTGTACGACCTGGCCGCGGAGGAAGGGCTGGACGAGCGCATTCTGGGCGAACTGGATGGCGTGACCGCCCTGCTGAACGGGGACGCCGAGTATCTGCATCTGCTCAGCATCCCCAGCATCCCCAAGAAAGAGCGCTGTGCGCTGTTGGACGAAGCCTTCCGCGGGCAGGTCCACCTCTATGTGCTCAACTTTATGAAGCTGCTGTGCGAAAAAGGCGCTCTGCGGGAGCTGCCGGGCTGCGCCCGGGCTTACCGTCTGCGCTACAATGAGGCTCACGGCATTCTGGAAGCGACTGCTGTTTCCGCTGTGCCTCTCACGGCAGAGCAGACCAGACGCCTGCACGAAAAGCTGGAAAAAGTCACCGGCAGGCACATCGACCTCAAAACGAAGGTCGAGCCTGCTGTGCTGGGCGGCATCCGGCTGGACATCGAAGGCACCGAGCTGGACGGCACCGTCCGCAGCCGCCTTGCCGGCCTGCGCAGCAGCATCGCAGCAGCAACACTGTAACCAATACGAAGCCCTCGGGTAAACGCGAAGCCCGGCTGCTCTCGGAGCCGCAAGGCGAGAAGGCAAAGCTGGACCGAAGTGCCTGAGAGGGCTATCCACCCGAAAGTTTACAAAGAATTGAGTGGTGAAGACACAACAATGCAACTGAAACCTGAAGAGATCTCCAAGATCATCCGTGCTCAGATCAAGCATTACGAAAATGTCATCGAGCAGAGCGAGGTCGGCACGGTCATTCTGGTGGGCGACGGCATCGCCCGCGCCAGCGGTCTGGAAAAGTGCATGGCAGGCGAGCTGCTCCAGTTTGAGAACGGCGAGTACGGCATGGCCCAGAACCTCGAGGAGAACACCGTCTCCATCGTTCTGCTGGGCTCCGACGTCGGAATCAAAGAGGGCAGCACTGTCAAGCGCACCGGCAAGGTCGTGTCCGTCCCTGTGGGCGAGGCACTGATCGGCCGTGTCGTCAACGCACTGGGCCAGCCCATCGACGGCGCAGGCCCCATCGAGACGACGGAGTTCCGCCCCATCGAGAGCCCTGCTCCCGGCATCATCGAGCGCCAGCCCGTCAAGGAGCCGCTGCAGACCGGCATCAAGGCCATCGACTCCATGATCCCCATCGGCCGCGGCCAGCGTGAGCTCATCATCGGTGACCGCCAGACCGGCAAGACCTCCATCGCGCTGGATACCATCCTGAACCAGAAGGGCAACGGCGTCATCTGTGTCTATGTCGCCATCGGCCAGAAGCGCTCTACCGTGGCCCAGGTGGTGGAAACCCTTACCGCCGGCGGCGCGATGGACTATACCATCGTTGTTTCCGCCTCCGCTTCGGAGCTTTCCCCCCTGCAGTACATCGCGCCTTACAGCGGCTGCACCATGGGCGAATACTTTATGAAGCAGGGTAAAGATGTGCTGGTGGTCTACGATGACCTCACCAAGCACGCTGTGGCTTATCGTACGCTATCCCTGCTCATCCGGCGCCCGCCGGGCCGTGAAGCCTACCCCGGCGATGTATTCTATCTGCATTCCCGCCTGCTGGAGCGCGCCGCGCGCCTTTCCGAGGAAGAGGGCGGCGGTTCCCTTACCGCGCTGCCCATCATCGAAACCCAGGCCGGCGATGTTTCCGCCTACATCCCCACCAACGTCATCTCCATCACCGATGGCCAGATCTTCCTGGAAACCGAGCTGTTCCATTCCGGCGTTATGCCCGCCATCAATCCCGGCATTTCGGTTTCCCGCGTCGGCGGCGCCGCGCAGATCAAGGCCATGAAGTCGGTTTCCGGTACCCTTAAGCTGGTTTACAGCCAGTACCGTGAGCTGCAAAGCTTTGCCCAGTTCGGCTCCGATCTGGATGCCAATACCAAGGCCATCCTGGCCCAGGGCGAACGCATTGTAGAGGTACTCAAGCAGCACAACAGCTCCCCGGTGGAGGTCATCCATCAGGTGGCTATCCTGTATGCCGTCACCAAGGGCTTCCTCAAAGAAGTCCCGGTGGAAAAGATCAGCGAGTACGAGGCATTCCTTTATGAAACACTGGATGCCCGCTATGCCGGTCTGCTGGCGGCCATCCGTACCGCCGGCAAGCTGGAAAAAGAAACGGAACAGCAGCTTGTTTCCGCTATCGCCGAAACCGTTTCCGCGTTCCTCGCGGTGCTGTAAGGGGAGGGAACACCAATGGCTGGAGCCTCCATGAAAAGCATCAAGCTGCGGATCCACAGCATGCAGAATACCCGGCAGATTACCAAGGCCATGGAAATGGTGGCTGCCTCCAAGATGAACAAGGCGCAGGAAAAAGCCCTGCGCACCCGTCCTTACTATACCACCCTGCACAGTACCCTCAGCGGGATCGCCGCTGCCACCCGCGATTTTTCCTCCCCCTACCTGCAAAAGCGGGAGGAAAAGCGGGTCTGCTGCGTGGCCATCGCCGGCGACCGCGGCCTTGCGGGCGGCTACAACAGCAATGTGCTGCGGCTGGCCGCCGAAACCCTCACCGGTGAGGAAAACTGTGTGGTGCCTATTGGCAAAAAGGCAGGGGAATACTTCCGCCACCGCGGCGTCGAACTCCTCACCGAGGACTGGCTCACCGCCGAGAATCTTTCGGTGGGTGGCTGCTTTACACTGGCGCGCCATTTGGCGGGGCTGTACCGCTCCGGTCAGGTGGATGCCATCGAGCTGGTCTTTACCCGCTGGAACAGTCTCCTTTCCCAGGAGCCGTGTGTGCTGAGGCTGCTGCCACTGCCCCAGCCGGAAAAGCCCGCGGCAAGTGACAAGCGCCCTGCGGATATTCTCTACGAACCGGATTGCGCCACGGTGTTCAATGCCATGATCCCGGAATACCTCGGCGGCGTCATTTACGGCGCGTTGTGCGAATCGCTGGCCAGCGAGCTTTCTGCCCGCCGTATGGCGATGGATTCCGCCACACAGAACGCCGATGAAATGATCGACAAATTGAACCTGCAGTATAACCGCGCACGGCAGGGCAGCATCACGCAGGAGCTGACCGAGATCGTGGCAGGCGCGGAAGAATAACAAATAAGGAGTGAAGCATCATGTCCTCCCAACATAAAGGCATCGTAACGCAGATCATCGGTCCGGTACTGGATATCCGCTTTGCGGAAGGGGAACTGCCCGCCCTGCGCAATGCCATCACCATTCAGCATGGGGAGCAGGTCATCACCGCCGAGGTTGCTCAGCACATCGGCGATAATGTGGTGCGCTGCATCGCCATGAACAGCACCGATGGCCTGGTGCGCGGCATGGAAGCTATTGATACCGGTGCGCCCATCAGCGTGCCGGTGGGCGAGGAATGCCTCGGACGCATTTTCAATCTTTTGGGCGAGCCCATCGATCACGGCGCGCCTGTCAAGGCCGAGGAACGCTGGGCCATCCACCGTCCCGCCCCCTCGTTTGAGGATCAGCAGGGCGCGACCGAGATCCTGGAAACCGGCATCAAGGTCGTCGATCTTATCTGCCCCTACGCCAAGGGCGGCAAGATCGGGCTGTTCGGCGGCGCCGGCGTCGGCAAAACCGTCCTCATCATGGAGCTCATCAATAATGTAGCGACCCAGCACGGCGGCCTGTCGGTATTCACCGGCGTTGGCGAGCGCACCCGTGAGGGCAACGACCTTTACAATGAAATGAAGGAAAGCGGCGTTCTCAATAAGACCGCCTTGGTCTACGGCCAGATGAACGAACCCCCCGGGGCTCGTATGAGAGTTGGCCTCACCGGCCTTACCATGGCGGAATACTTCCGCGATGTCAAGAATCAGGATGTTCTGCTTTTCATCGATAACATTTTCCGCTTTACCCAGGCCGGCAGCGAGGTCTCGGCCCTGCTGGGCCGTATGCCCTCCGCAGTAGGCTACCAGCCCACCCTGGCCACCGAGATGGGCGCCCTGCAGGAGCGCATCACCTCCACCCGCAAGGGCTCCATCACCTCAGTGCAGGCGGTCTATGTCCCTGCCGATGACCTCACCGACCCCGCCCCCGCCACCACCTTCACCCATCTGGATGCCACCACCGTTCTGGATCGTGCCATCGCCTCCCTCGGCATCTACCCGGCGGTCGATCCCCTGGATTCCACCAGCCGCATCCTCTCGCCGGAGATCGTCGGGCAGGAGCACTATGAGGTCGCCCGTGCCGTCCAGCGCATTCTGCAGCGCTACCGGGAGCTTCAGGATATCATCGCCATCATGGGCATGGAGGAACTCTCCGAGGAGGATAAAAAGATGGTCAGCCGCGCCCGTAAGATCCAGCGCTTCCTCTCTCAGCCCTTCCATGTGGCGGAGCAGTACACCGGCATGGCGGGCAAGTATGTCCCGCTGAAGGAAACCATCCGCGGCTTCCGCGAGATCATCGAGGGCCGCCACGATGACCTGCCCGAGGGTGCGTTCCTGTATGCCGGCACCATCGATGAGGTGGTGGAAAAGGCCCAAAAAGGAGAGTAAGCCATGACGGAATTCCCGCTTGATATCGTCACGCCGGATGGCAAGATCTTCTCCGGCCGGGCTGAAAGCCTGCGGCTGCGCTCCATCGAGGGCGATCTCTGCATCCGTGCCCGCCACACCGATTATGTCACGGCGCTGGGCATGGGCCCCGCCGAGGTCATCACCGCTGGGAATAAGCACATTGCCGCCTGCATGGGCGGTATGGTCTCGGTGCTGGGCGGCCGCGTCACCCTCAGCGCCACCACCTTCGAGTGGGCCGAGGACATCGACACCGCCCGCAGCCACGCCTCAGAGGAACGGGCCAGGGAAAAGCTGGGCCACGGCGATCTCACCGATACCGAGCTGGCCCTGGCGGAAGCCCGCCTCAAGCGCGCCCTGATCCGCCAGCAGGTCAGCCGGATGAAGTAACCGTCCCGGCTGCTTTTGCCCCAAATACTGCCGCCCCCGGCCATTGCGGTCGGGGGCGGCTTTGGTGTGCCGGGCGGCGAGGAGGTTTACCGGCGGCCAGTGGGGTTTCTGCGCCCGTATTCAAGGCGCTGCTGGGTAAGGGTCGGTTCTGCTTCGCTGAGCATTTCCTTTACCGTGCCGGAAACCAGTACCAGATGGCCGCTGCTGTAATCCGCCGTAATAATTACGGGGGAATAGCAATACTCATACCAGTCACTATCCGGTTCCATCACCAGCTCTATGGTAAAGGTACCGTTCTCATTCTCGGTATAGCTCACCAGCCCGCTCCGAGCTATGGTGGTGTAATTGGGGTAACCATCCTCATAGTGGATATCCCGGTAGGCGTCCCGTTCGGCGTCGTAGTAGCGGGGCTCCAGGTACACCTCCCAGTCCAGGTGCTCCTTGGTGGCGCCAAAAAGATATTCGGCAAACTGCTGCACCGCCTTGGCATCTACCCAGGTGTGGGTATCATCGGTGTAGGGGTATTCCAGCCCCTTGGCTTCGCAGTAATAGTACATCGCTTTCATCACTGCCGAAAGGCTGATGCCGGATTTTTCGGTAAAATTGACGCTGTTGCGGAAGATCACCCAGGTATCAATGACCTCCTGCACCTGCTCATTCGGCACCTCGATGAAGGAATACTCCTCATAACGGTAGCGGGGCACTTCCACCATGGTGGAGGTGTTGGTAAGCATATCGGCATAATTGCGGATCGTGTTTATCACCTTCTCCAGAATGCTTTCCTTCCTTTCCACCGGGGAGAGGGCAAAGGCTGTGGTAGCGGTAAGGGCGGCCGCCAGAAACACCACCGCCACTCGGGTGACACCCTTCTTCAGGCCGTGCAGTAGGGTCTCTTTGGTCTCCTGCCAGCCCACCTGCCGGAAGGCCACCGCCACCACATTGCTGCTCTTCTGTGCCGGCTGCGGCGCGGGGGCGGCTTCGGCCTCCTGCTGCTTCATCTGCAGGGCCTGCTCCTTCAGGTATTCCTTCAGCGCGATCTTGAGGAGGAGATCGGCATACTGCTCCTCCAACGCTTTTTCATCCAGCGGATAATTGTTGTTACTCATGGTTCATACCTCCTTTCTCGATATAGGCGGCAAGCACTTTTCGGCGGGCCCGGGTCAGGATCTGCCGCACATTGCCCGGCGCCAAGCCGGTCAGCCGGGTGATCTCCTTCGAGGACAGCTCCAGCGTGTAGGCGTAGTTCAGCAGGTCTATCTCCCGCTGGGGCAGTGTTTTCAGGCACTCCCGCAGCAGCTCGGCCTGCTCCCGGCGGATGAGGAGAAGTTCGGTATCCTCCGTGCCGCTCAGGCTCTCGGCCCAGTCCCGCTCCCGGCCCTGCGCGGCCTGCCGCTCCCGGTTGGTTTTGTGGTAAAGGTCGATGCTGGCGGTCTGCACAATGGTGACCAGGTAAGGCAGCAGCTCCTCTGCGGGGATCTGCCGCACCCGTTCCAGGGAGCGGATGACCCGCAGCATGGCCTCGTGCAGGGCTTCCTCGGCCCGGTCGGGGTCATTCAGTATCTTTTGGGCGCAGCGCAGCAGGAAATCCCGGTGGCGCTGGTACAGCCCGGCAACAAATTGCCGGTCGGTGTCATTTTCGATAGCCATGATAAAAAGCGGCAGCATGATGTTTTCTCCTTTGGGTCGTTTTTCCGGAAAAGCGGGGCCGAAGGGGCGGAGGGCTTTTTGCCTTACACCCTATATAACCGCTCCCGCCCGGCTTTTGTGACACGGTTTCTGACCTTTTTTAGAAAAAACGCCTGCCGCGGGCATTTCCCGGCAGGCTGTTGGCCTCTCCATTGTAGCAGGTCGGCCCACCCCTGGCAAGGCGGCTGGGGGCCTTCTCGCGCGCGTTCAGCGTGTGCATACGCGTACACGCACGCGAGGGCCGGGGACGACTTTTTTGCGGCGGGCCACGCAAAAAGGACTTGACAGCGCCGCCGGGACTGTGGTAAAATAATCGAGCAGCTAAAATGGACGATTAGCTCAGCTGGAAGAGCATCCGCTTGACGTGCGGAGGGTCACAGGTTCAAGTCCTGTATCGTCCACCAAAAGAAAAAGACGCCGTTTGGCGTCTTTTTCTTTTGGTGGACTTGGGGAACGCAGAGCTTTCAGCAGATGTAACAATAACAGCCCCAATAAAACGCGAAAGAGAACCCTGACGGTTCCCTTTCACACTTTTCTTCCCTCCGTCGGTACAGCCCTGTGCGGCATATCATCCGGCGTCTTTTTCTTTTGGTGGACCTGGGGAGCGTAATATTACTGCGAAAGATACCGCCCGCTGGCAAGGCAGGCCAGTATCACGATCCCCGCCCAGATCCAGATATACTTTTTCCGCGCCGCATAGTAGCTTTCTGTTTTGGAATAGTCCTTTTTATATACCCAGTAGTACACGATCAGATATTCCGCTATGGCCGCTGTATTCCACACGGCCGCCATAATGATCCCCCCCCCCGCATCACATAGACCGGAAGCTGCCGGGAGGAAATGGACGCCATGATCAGTGCCGCCACCGATAGCCCGGCGGTTTTCAGAATGTTGTAAAAGCGTATGGTGTTCATCATAAACCTCCGTTGTTGGTTGACTTGTCATTCACAGCGAACAGAGAAAAACCGCAGGCAATTTGGCAGGGAAACATAGCGGGGAAAAACAGCTTGTTTTCCGGCTCTTCTGCTGTGTTTCATGGGCTGCTTGAATGTCTGCATCTATTTTCGCAAGAAGCTCTTCCGTTATGGGAGCAAAGCTATACCTTTCAGCACATTGGGTGCGGTGAACATAATCATAGTCATCGCCGCTGGCAATATCGCAGATCAGCCATTGACCGTTTTGACGCAGCAGCCGGAAGCAAAACCCCACACCGTATTCCGAGTCCAGGCCGACCCCTTCAAAAGTGTTCGGATCAAGAGCATAACGGTAGGTGCAGACCCATGCGACAGATACTTCTGCACTGTCCCCATCGATTTCCATCGCCTCCACCGTAAGCCTTTCGGCGATTACTTCATCAATTTCCACCTGCGCTCGGTTTAATGTGGCATTCCATTTCATGGTCTCCATTTTTTTTGCCTGGTACTCTGCCGCCAAACCGGGAGCAAAATAATCGGTGGTAGGTTCTTTGCCCAAGAGGTATGCTGCATCATAATCCAACAGGTATTGCCGGCAGACTTTTTCAATGGCCTCTCGGTCGGCGGGGGTGGCTTCAATGGCAAAGGCAGTTCCCAAAAGCAGAAAAACAGAAACTATTCCAAGCAACAAAATCTTAATCTTTTTCATTGTGTAGTCTCCTCTTCCATCAATTAATCTACAATTTCTCCATAGCCGTTATACCACCATCGGCATCTCACCCATTAAATTTTTCTATTATCAATCCCCCTCACTACTATAATAATCGTATCACAAGCAAAAATGCAACATATCCCCCTAAAAATCTCCCATTCTTACAAATTTTCCTGTAAAAAATCATCGGCTTTCACGAAAAAGGGCGCGAACGCCGCTTCATCCTTCCCGCTATGCCGGCAGCCCGCCCGGCACTTTTTTCATCTGTGAATATTTCTTAAAAAATCGCTCTCTGTTATTGACGAACATCCGTTCTTGTGGTACGATATAAGATGAATCATTATGGGAACTCATGCCCTAATGCGATAAAAACAGGACTTCGGGAAAGGGGGCTTACGCGTGCGTATCATGGGCATCGATCCCGGCTATGCCATCGTGGGCGTGGGCCTGGTGGATTACGATAATGTCCGCTTTTCGCTGGTGGAATACGGCGCCATCACCACCCCCGCGGAGCTCCCTTTTGAGACCCGCCTGCGGCAGATCTACGATGACATGGTGGGACTCATCACCCAGTACCGCCCCGATGCCGTCGCCATGGAGCAGCTCTTTTTCACCACCAATCGCACCACCGCCATTGCCGTGGCGGAAGCGAGGGGAGTACTGCTGCTGGCCGCGGAGCAGCAGGGCGTGCCGGTATTCAGCTATACGCCGCTGCAGGTCAAATCGGCGGTGGTGGGCTACGGCAAGGCCGAAAAGGAGCAGGTGATGGAAATGACCCGCCGCCTGTTAAATCTCAAATCCGTGCCCCAGCCCGATGACGCCGCCGATGCCCTGGCCATTGCCATCTGCCATGGACACAATGGCGGCAGCCGCCTGCCTACCGCCGCTCTGGCGGAGATTCGCGGCGGCAACCGCCGCGGCAAACCCATCACCTACAAGGAGAAGAAAACATGATTTACAGCATTTCCGGGCTGCTGCGCCAGGTGGCCCCCACCTACTGCGTGGTGGAAGCCTGCGGCGTCGGCTACCAGTGCTCCGCCTCCACCCACACCCTTTCCAGTCTGCCTGGCCGCGGGCAGGAGGTCACCCTGCTGACCCACCTGTGGGTCAAGGAGGACGGCATGGAGCTGTTCGGCTTTTCCACCGAGCAGGAGCGCCGCTGCTTCCGGATGCTCATCGGCGTTTCCGGGGTGGGTCCCCGGGTGGCCCTGGCCATCCTCTCGGATTCCGCCCCCGACCGGCTGATGCTCTCCATTGCTGCCGGGGATGCCAAGGCCCTCACCCGCGCCCAGGGCGTCGGCGCCAAGCTGGCCCAGCGCATCATCCTGGAGCTGCGGGATAAGGTGAGCGATGAGGACATCAGCATGCCGTTTAGTGATGAGATCGGCACCATTTCCACCGTGGCGGAAACCATCCACAATACCGCTAAAAGCGAGGCCATCAGTGCGCTGGTGGCGCTGGGCTACGGCCAGACCGATGCCGCCGCCGTTATCGCCCCCATGGAGGATTCCCTGGCTGTGGATGAGTTGATCCGCCGGGCCCTCAAATCCTTTACCCGCGGCAAGTAAACAGCTTTGAATTTGTGCAGGGACCGGGATACAGGGCGCACCCCGCCCCGCCCTGCGGGCGG
>OGFF01002682.1_pt1 | contig 14833 bp, 15 predicted proteins | sample 1570751 | NCBI WGS metagenome assembly OGFF01 (sample SAMEA2581951, study PRJEB24529) | metagenome | biome: Human gut stool | place: China | collected 2011 | reverse complement strand
CCGTAAAACGGTGCGAAGCGCCGTTTCGGCGGGGGCGCGGCAGGGGCAGTCAGTTCGATTTTCGGTAAAAGGTCATGGCGGTGCCGGTATCCTGCACCAGGGTGTCACGGGGTGCGCGCAGGATGCGGCAGGGGCAGTAAAAATCCCCCGCCGCCCCGCCGATATTCACAAGCTGCCACAGCCACACCGTCGGGAACCATTCCCGGGGCAGGCAGGCGGCCAGCACGGCAAAGACAATCCCCCACACCACCACCGGCGCCAGCGCAATGGCAACATAGGCCGGGCGGGTAAAGTAGGCATCGCTGCCGGCGTAGGCGTAGACCACCTTATAGCCGTAGCGCACGGAGGCGCCGCAGGCTTTCATCACGACGCCGTGGGTCAGCTCGTGCAGGGCAATGTAGGCGAATATCCCCGCAAGGGCGCCGAGCCGGAGCAACAGCGCAGAAAGCGGGTCCTCCCCGACAATATCCCGCAGCGACCGGCCCCACAGGGCGGGCAGAACCCACATGATCACACACAGCACAACGGAAAGCCCGTTGACGATCCAAAACTGTTTTTTGTTATGCACCAGATCGATGGCGGCAGCGGGGGTATGGCAGTAGCCTTGCGGCAGGGCGGCATAGCTTTTCATAAGGTCAATCCTTTCGGGTGGGTTTATTTCAACCGGCGGTGCCAGGGGTTTGCAGGTCAATCCTTTCGGGCGGCAAGGTCGATGATCTTTTCCAGACGGTGGTTGACGCCGGAACGGGAAAGCGGCGGGGTGAGCTTCTGGCCCAGCTCCCGCAGGGAATCAAATGGGTTTTGGAGACGGAGCTCCGCCAGGGCCCGCAGCTCCTCCGGGAGGGAATCCAATCCCACGGCATTGATGGCGGCAATCTGCCCGGCGGCCGCCCCGGCGACCTTATCCATATTGGCGGTATCGCAATTGCTGGCGCGGTTGGCGGCGTTGCGGCGCTCCTTCAGAATTTTGGCGTTCATGATCTCCATCGAGGTGAGGGGGCAGCCCATAAAGGTGAGCAGATCCTCGATCTGGGTGCTATCGTGCAGGTAGACGATGGCCTGCCCGCGGCGCTGGGTCAAAAGCGGGGAAAAGCCGACATCCTGCAATAAGGCAACGAACATCATCAGCAGCTCCTCGCGCGGGACGGCGAATTCCAGATGGTACTTGGTTTCGGGATCGGAAAGGGTGCCGCAGGCCAAAAACACACCGCCCACAAAAGCACCGGCTCCCTCATCGCCACCCAGCAGCTCGAAGGTGACGCCCTCCGGGTAAAGCATGGCGAAGTGGTTATACAGGTCGATGCGGTCGGCCATGTCATCGACGGTAACGCGGTAGGCCAGCTGCCCGGTGGAGAGCTTTTCCTCCCGCAGGGTGACGGTGCCGGTCATGGGGCGGACGCTTTGCACCAGCTGGGAATAGTACTGGGCGGCCCGGCGTTCGCGGGTCAGCATCTGCATTTTGGGCACCGAAAACTCGCGGGAAAAGACCATCAGCCCAAAGGACTGCTGGTTGGGAAAGTGCTGGCGCACGGCTTTATTGGAAAGGATCTCATCCTTGGCGGCGGTGGTAAAGGAGGGCATGGTTGTTATTCTCCGGTGATGGGGTGAATTTTGGGGGGAGGGCGAGGAAAAATGGGGGATGGCAAGGGACGGCCGCAGGCAGGCTCTTGTCCGACGCAAGGCGGACTGATGCCTGTCAAGGACGGGGCGCAGCCAGCGTTCATTTTTACCGCCGTCCCGCAGCGGGGTGGGACGATTGGTGCAGGGGGCCGTGGCGGGCGCAGCCCGCAGGGATGGGCAAATGGGCAGCCGCCGCACCCGGCGCTGGCTCATTCGATATACTTAATCTCGCATTCGAGGGTATAGCCGGTCTTTTCCCGGACGATGCGCTGTACTTCGGCGATAAGCTGCCGTACATCAGCAGCAGTGGCACCGCCCCGGTTGATGATGAAGCCGGCATGCTTTTGGCTGACCTCGGCCCCGCCGACGGAAAGGCCCTTAAGCCCGCACTGATCCACCAGGGCGGAGGCATAGTTGCCTACCGGCCGCTTAAAGGTGGAGCCGGCGCTGCCGTATTCCAGGGGCTGCTTTTCCCGGCGGCGGGACATGTAGTCCTCCATGGCCGCGCGGATGGCGGTTTCCTCGCCGGGGGTGAGGGTCAGCACCGCTTCCACGATGACACAGCCCGGACGCTCCTCAAAGATGCTGTGGCGGTAGGAAAGTTCCAGCGCCGCGGCAGGCAGGGTGCGGTATTCCCCGGCTTCATCCAGGAAGGTGACCTCCGTGAGGACATCCCGGAGCTCGCCGCCGTAGGCACCGGCATTCATGTATACTCCCCCGCCCAAAGAGCCGGGGATGCCAAAGCCCCATTCCACGCCGGAAAGGCTGTTTTCTGCAGCGGCCCGGCAGGTAGTGATGAGAGAGGCCCCGGCCCCGCAGCGCAGGGTATTGCCCTGCCGGGAGATGGCGGTAAAGTCGCCATCCAGCTGGATGACAGGGCGGGCAATGCCGCTATCGCTGACCAGCAGATTGCTGCCCCGGCCCAAAATAAAGGGGTCGGTCCCCGCCGCCCGGCAGAGGGAAACGGCGGTTTGCAGCTGGGTACGGGTGCGGGGGTGCAGCAGCAGCGCCGGCCCGCCGATGCCAAAGGTGGTACGGCGGCTCATGGGTTCATTTTCGGTATAGGGGATGCCCGCATTTTGCAGCTGTTCCAGTAGATTCATGGGGTTTGCTCCTTTCGGCGGTCAGGGCTGCACATCATCGGTAAGGCCCAGCTGTTCCATCAGCTCCTTGGCAGAATTATTGCCCATGGCGCGCTGACGGTAGTTCATGGTGGCCACCTCGATGATCACGGCGAGGTTTCGGCCGGTCTGGACCGGGATGGTGGCGGCGGGCACCTTCATGCCCAGAATATTGGTGGTTTCCTCCTCCAGCCCGATGCGGTCGTAGACCTTTTCGGGGTCATAGGTTTCCAGCTGAATGACGAAATTGATATTGGCGGTATTTTTGACCGAGCCGACGCCAAACAGCCGGCTGACATTGATGATGCCGACCCCGCGGAGCTCCATATAGTGGCGGATGTTATCCGGGGCGGAGCCGACCAGGGGGGTATTGGAGACCCGGCGGACCTCCACGGCGTCATCGGCGATGAGGCGGTGGCCGCGCTTGAGCAGCTCCAGGGCGGTCTCGCTTTTGCCGACGCCGGAATCCCCGGTAAGCAGCACACCCTCGCCGTAGATCTCCATCAAAACGCCGTGGACGGTGGTACGGGGCGCCAGCTCCAGACTCAGCTTGGCATTGAGCTGGGCGGCCATATGGGTGGTATTTTCCGGGGACTGCATCAGCGGCACGCAATACTTTTCCGCCAGCTCCAAAAAGAGGGGGCGGAAGGAGAAATCCTGAGTGATGATGACGGCCTTGGGGCTGCGGGAAAGGAAGCCCTCCAGGCTTTGACGCAGCAGGTGAGGCGGCAAAGTTTCCAGATAGGCCAGCTCGGTACGGCCGATCATATTGATGCGGGCCGGGACAAAGCCCTGGAAGAACCCGGTGAAGGCCAAGCCCGGGCGCATCAGCTCGGCGTGGCTGACCAGGATCTCCTCCTCGGTTTTGGGATAATAGAGGATCTGCAGGTTCAGGTCCTTGATGATCTTTTTAAGCGGGACGGTATACTGGTGCGGCATGGGTAAAACCCCTTTCTATGATGAAAGCTGGCGGCGAGGGAAAATGTCGGGATGGCAAGCGGACGGCCGCAGGCAGGCTCTTGCCTGACGCAGGCAGGCTGATGCCTGTCAAGGGCGGCCACGCAGCCAGCACCCATTTTCACCGCCGCCGGGCGGCAACGCATAACTGCTATGCGGCAGCGACATGCAAAATAGCTATACACAGTTTATTATAATACATTTATCGGCGGGATACAAACAATATTACACGGTTTTTGCGAAAAATCGTTACAAAAATAACAGAGATGATAAGAGGCCCCGCTTCCCGAAGGAAACGGAGCCTGAAAAAACAATATTTTAGGCGAGGATATCCTGGATATCCCGCAGGCCGGTAAGGGTGGTGATAACAATGGCGGAATCGCCGGGCTGGAGGGAATCGCCGCCGGAGGGGATGATGACCTCGCCATTGGGGCGGGTGATGCAGCCCACCAACACATTGGGGCGGGTGGCCATATCCTTAAACGGCACACCGATGAGCGGCGAGCCGGCGGTAATGTGGAATTCCAGGGCTTCTACCTGGTTTTCTACCATGCGGTGCAGGGCAATGACCCCGCCGCCGGTGCTGTTTTCCATCGCGCGGACATACTGCAGGATGCGGCTGACGGTAACCACGCTGGTGGAAACGGTGCTTTCCACGATGGCGGTCTTATTGATAAGCTCGGTGAAGGAATTGCGGTTGACCTTGGCCACAGAACATTCGATATTGTGGCAGCGGGCATACATGGCCAGCATGATATTGAGTTCATCCAGGCCGGTGAGTGCCACAAAGGCATCGGAATCATCCAGGCCCTCCTCGGCCAGCAGATGCACATCGGTGGCATCCCCGTGGATAACCAAAGCGGTGGGGACTGCCTCGCTGAGATCAACACAGCGCTGTTCATCCCGGTCCACCACGCGCACACGCATCTTCATCTGGCTCAGCTGCTCCGCCAAAAAGCGGGTGATGCGCCCGGCCCCGACCACCATGACATTGCGGGCATGGTCCCGGAAAACGCCCAGCGCCCGGAAGAAGTTCTCCAGTTCCTGGGGCTTGGCGGTAACGCTGATGCAATCTCCCGCGCCCAGCACATAGTTACCATCGGGAATAACGACCTCTTCCCCGCGGCGGACGGCACAGACCAACACCTTGACCTGCAGGGAGGCGGCGACATTTTTGAGGGCCATGCCATCCAGCAGGCTGCCCTGCGGAATGTGGTATTCCACCAGCTCCACCCGGCCCTTGGCGAAGGTTTCCACCTTGGCGACCGCCGGAAAGCGCAGGATACGGGCGATATCACGGGCAGTCTCCCGCTCCGGGTTGATAGAAAGAGAAAGCCCCATCTCCTGCTGCATGAATCGCAGCTGACTTTCGTATTCCACGCTGCGCACCCGGGCAATGGTATTCTTGGCACCCAGCTTTTTGGCGGTCATGCAGGCGATCATATTGACCTCATCCTCGCTGGTAGCGGCAATGACGAGATCCGCCTGACTGGCCCGGGCCTGCTGCTGCACAGTATAAGCGGCGCCATTGCCCTCGATGCCCAAAACATCCAGTTCCTCCGCCAGGCGCTCCGCCATGCCGGGGCGGTTATCGATGACGGCGACATCGTGGCCCTCGCGGGAGAGATGCTCCGCCAGGGCCCGGCCGACCTTTCCGATTCCGACAATTACGATCCTCATAGTATTCTCCCTTGGTTTTGGTGGTGAGTGTATGGGTCTATTCTATCGCTTTTGGCGGGGATTTGCAATGGGGCTGAGGGGATGCGCAGAGGGAGGGGCCCGCAGGGCAGGCCGCCGCAGGCGGCTTTGGGGCGGCCGAAGGCCGCCCACGAGGGGCAAAGCTCCTCGGCCCTGCGGGCCCCAGCCGGGATGCTGCAGAAACCGGACAAGGAAATGCCGCGCAATTTCTCGACAACGGAGGAGCTGCGTGATATAATGAGATATTATTCCAAGAGGGGGCAAGCGGAAATGCAGGAAAATTTCTACCGGGCGGTATATGCGGCGGTGCGCCGTATCCCGGCCGGGAAAGTGGCTACCTACGGACAGATTGCGATGCTGGCGGGCAGCCCCCGGGCTTCCCGCATTGTGGGCGGGGCACTGCACCGCAACCCCGAACCCGGCAAAACGCCCTGCCACCGGGTGGTATTCCGGGATGGCGGCCTGGCGCCGGGCTTTGCCTTTGGCGGGCCTGGGGCGCAGCGGGCGCTGCTGGAAGCGGAAGGAGTCGCTTTTCTGCCGGACGGGCGGGTGGATATGGCCCGGCACCAGTGGACCGGCGAAGATGAAACACTGTAATATAGGTTGAATATAGCAAGGAGAGAACCATGAGATTTTTTGCACTGACGACCGCTACGGCCGACCTGCCGGAGGTACCGGATATTCAGGAATCGCTGACCGCGATCCAGAAATTCATTAAAACCGCCTCGCCGGTGGTGCTGAACGCACTGTGGCATATTGCACTGGCACTGGTTATCTTTTTTGTGGGGCGCTGGCTCATCGAGAAATTCCTGAGCCGGGTGGCGCTGCTGGATAACAAAACAAAGATCGATCCCGGCGTGGCCAAATTTGTGCGCTCGCTGGTACGGGTAGCACTGTGGGCACTGCTGATTTATTTTATTGCGGACTTTTTGGGCGTGCCGACGGCGAGCTTTGTGGCGCTGCTGGGTTCCATCGGCGTGACGGTGGGCCTGGCATTGCAGGGCAGTCTTTCCAACTTTGCGGGCGGGCTCATTCTCATGTTCCTGCACCCCTTTAAGACTGGGGATTACATCAAAACTGTTTCGGATATCGAAGGGACGGTGGTGGAGATCGGGCTGTTCTTTACCACGCTGCGCATGGCCGATAACAAAATCATCACCATTCCCAACGGGAATCTCTCGGCCGGGAATATTATCAACTATAATGTACTGCCGGTGCGGCGGCTTTCCACCACGGTAGGCATTGCCTATGAGGCCGACACCGCCCGGGCCATTGAGCTGCTGACGGCGCTTATCAAGAGCCGCAAGCCGCTGGTGAACCCCGAAAAGGCGCTGGTATATGTAAAGGAGCTGGGGGACAGCAGCGTGGTGCTGGGCCTGCACTACTGGGTAAAGACCGACGACTACTGGGACGAGGCGTGGAGCATCAACCAGGCGATAAAGGATGTACTGGACCAGAACGGCATTGCCATCCCCTTTAACCAACTGGATGTCCATGTGATCCAGTAAGGCTCTCCCCTATTTTTGCGAACCGAAGGACGAATGAAATACCCATGAAAATTCTAAGGCAATCTGCCATTATCGCCGCAGTGTGCGCCGTGGCGGAACTCATCAAATATCTGCTGCCGCTGCCCATTCCCGCCAGCGTGTACGGTCTGATCCTAATGCTGCTGGCACTGCTGACCGGACTCATCAAGCCGGAGCAGATCAGTACCGTCGCGGATTTCTTTATCTCCATTATGCCGGTGCTGTTTATCGCTCCCACGGTAGCGCTTATCACCCAGCCGGAACACCTGGCGGTGATGGGCGGGCCGGTGGTGCTGCTGGGCATTCTGGGCACTACGCTGGTCATCGGCATCAGCGGCAAGGCCGCCCAGGCGGTGGGCCGGCAGGAAGCCAAACGGCGGGAGGGTAAAAAGCATGAATGATTACATTGCCTTTTCCGCCTACTTTGGGGCCGCGCTGACCCTAATCATCTATGTGGTGTCCTTCCGCATCAGCGACCGGATAGGGCACCCGCTGGCCAATCCGATCCTCATCTGCCTGGCGCTGCTTATTGGGGCGCTGCTTATTTTTGATATTGACTACGACGCCTACAACCAAAGCGCCCGGTATATCACCTACCTGTTGACCCCGGCCACCGCCTGCCTGGCGCTGCCGCTGTACCGGCAGATCCAAAAATTGCGGGAGTACCCTTTGGCCATTGTGGCCGGTATCCTGACCGGAGTGGCGGTGAACGCCCTGTGTGTGCTGGCCGTGGCGCTGGTGTTCCGGCTGGGGCACTACGACTTTGTAACGCTGATCCCCAAATCGGTAACGGGGGCGGTGGGCATGCCGCTGGCCGAGGAGCTGGGTGGTACCGGCGGCATTACCATGGCGGCCATCTCCATCACCGGTATCTTTGGGAACATCCTGGGGCCGCAGGTGCTACGGTGGTTCCATGTGACTGACCCGGTGGCACAGGGGGTGGCCATGGGCTGCGGCAGCCACGCCTTTGGCACGGTGCGGGCGCTGGAAATGGGCGAGGTGGAAGGCGCCATGGGCAGCCTTTCACTGGTGATCACTGCACTGTTGACGGTGGTGATCGCGCCGTTTTTGGGCAATCTGATTTGATGTTTTGCGCTGATTTTGGCCAAAATTACGCCAGTGTTTGTGAAAGTATCACAATATAGCATTGATGCACCTTTCGCATGGCGGAACTTGTTAATCCCTTGACAAAAAAGCAGCCGGAAAAGTACTGAAATCAACGCCATTTTGCCTTGTGCGAGATGGCGTTCTTTTTGAGCGAAAATCTCAAAAATTTGGTTAGTTTTTGGGCAAAGTGTCGGCCCCAACACCTTGACAAAGACCTTGTTTTTCGCTATTATTTGATAGACACTTTATCGTGAATTCACAAGGAGGCTAAAAACAAATGGAGAAAGTTCTCGTTCTCTTGACTTTCCTCGGCTCCGTCATCGCGCTGGTATTTGCTCTTGTCACCGCGAAGAAGGTCCTGAAGTTTGAGGAAGGCACCCCGCTGATGCAGAAGATCTCTGCATCCATCCGTGAAGGCGCTAACGCCTATCTGAAGCGCCAGTACACCATCGTGGCCATCTTCTTTGCCTGCATGTTCGTTGTGCTGTGCATCATGGCCGCTACCGGTCTGCTGACCTGGTTCGTTCCCTTTGCGTTCGTGACCGGCGGTTTCTTCTCCGGTCTGTCCGGCTTCATCGGCATGCGCATAGCCACCAAGGCCAACTGCCGCACCGCCAATGCCTGCCGCACCAGCCTGAACCGCGGTCTGCGCGTGGCGTTCTCCGCCGGTTCCGTTATGGGCTTTACCGTAGTCGGCCTGGGTCTTTTGGATATTTCCATCTGGTTCACCCTGCTGAAGTTCGTCTTTAAGCTGGATCCCTCTGCCATCACCAGCGCTATGCTGACCTTTGGTATGGGCGCTTCCTCCATGGCTCTGTTTGCCCGTGTCGGCGGCGGTATCTACACCAAGGCTGCCGATGTAGGCGCCGACCTGGTAGGTAAGGTCGAGGCCGGCATCCCCGAGGATGACCCCCGTAACCCCGCTGTTATTGCCGATAATGTAGGCGATAATGTAGGCGATGTAGCCGGTATGGGCGCTGACCTGTACGAAAGCTATGTTGGCTCCATCATTTCCGCTTCCGCGCTGGGCGTTGCCGCTTTCGGCGGTGAGCTGAAGGCCATGGCCCTGCCCATGATCATGGCGGCCCTGGGTATCCTGGCTTCCATCATTGGTACCTTCTTTGTACGCACCGGTGAATCCACCGATCAGCGCACCCTGCTTTCCGCTCTGCGTCGCGGCACCAACCTGAGTGCTCTTATCATCGCCGTCGCTGCCTTCTTCCTGGTTCGCGGCGTACTGGGCACCGAGTACACCGGTATCTACTTTGCCATCCTGGCCGGTCTGGTTGCCGGCGTTCTCATCGGTGCTTCCACCGAGTATTTCACTTCCGACACCTACAAGCCCACCCAAGGTCTGGCTGACACCGCCCTGACCGGCTCCGCCACCATCATGATCGGTGGTTTGGGCCTGGGCATGCTCTCCACCATCCTGCCCATCGTTATCGTTGCGGTGTGCATCCTGGTTGCCTACTATGTTTCCGGCGGCGCTGCTTCCACCTCCATGGGTCTGTATGGCATCGCGCTGGCTGCCGTAGGTATGCTGGCTACCCTGGGCATCACCCTGGCGACCGATGCCTATGGCCCCGTGGCCGATAACGCCGGCGGCATTGCCGAGATGGCCGGCCTGGAGCCCGAAGTTCGTGAGCGCACCGACGCGCTGGATTCCCTGGGCAACACCACTGCCGCTACCGGCAAGGGCTTTGCTATCGGCTCCGCCGCTCTGACCGCTCTGGCTCTGATCGCTTCTTACATCGAGAAGGTCCAGGAGGTTGGCGCTGCTGTTACCTTCAATGACTTCTCCGTTATGACCCCTGTTGTTCTGGTCGGTCTGTTTGTCGGCGCCTGCCTGCCCTTCGTGTTCGCGGCGCTCACCATGCAGTCTGTTGGCCGCGCGGCTCAGTCCGTTGTAGTAGAGGTTCGCCGTCAGTTCAAGGAGATCGTTGGCCTGATGGACGGCAATGCCGATGCCGACTACGCCCGCTGCGTTGACCTGTGCACCAAGGCTTCCCTGCACGAGATGATCCTGCCCACCGTAGTTGGTATCGTTACCCCCATCGTAGTCGGTATGATCCTGGGCTACAAGGGCGTGGTAGGTATGCTGGCCGGCGCTACCGTTTCCGGCTTCCTGCTCGCTATCTTCATGGCGAACTCCGGCGGCGCCTGGGATAACGCCAAGAAGTACATTGAGAGCGGCGTACACGGCGGCAAGGGCAGCGATGCCCACAAGGCTGCTGTCGTTGGCGATACCGTAGGCGATCCCTTCAAGGATACTTCCGGCCCCGCTATCAACATCCTCATCAAGCTGCTGTCGATGGTTTCCATCGTATTTGCCGCGCTGGTAGTCAATTTCTCTATCATTAAGTAAGAGAACACGATAAACTGAAAATTTCCCCGCAGGCTTTTGAGTCTGCGGGGATTTTTTTGCGAGGCTGCAATAAAACACGGGATTTATTACACTTTATTTACGAATAGATGTTGCATTTTGCGGCGCTCATTCGTTATATTTAGTGTAGGCCTTACACCATCGACAACATACAGGAGGGACAACATGAAAAAACTGACCCGAATTCTGGCACTGACCCTGTGCTGCCTGCTGGCGGCGGGACTGGCCGCCTGCGGCGAAACGCCTGCCCCCACGCCCGACCCCGACCCCGATCCCGGTTCGGCAATCGGCGGGAACACCCAGATCCCGAACCCGAGAGTCCCCTATGAAAATGACGAGTTCCCCGATTTTAAGCTGGCCGGCTACCCCGACCGGGACGGCATGAAGCCCACCGGGTTCTGTCTCATCGGCGGCACCATCGGGGAGATCTCCTATGAAACCGCCACCCTGCGCTGCGCCGCCGATACCGGCGAGGGCGAGGATCTTTCCGGCGTTTACTACCCCGATGCCGAGGAGAGCGAGCTTTCGGTAGGACACAGCTACTGCAACGGCATTATCACCGTCACCGTGAAGGAGCACAGCGAGGGCACCGTGGCGCTGTGGAAAAGCTGCGAGGGGGATTTTGTCTATTCCCTGTGGCTGCCCGGCCAAACCGGTGACGACGCAAAGGCGCTGGTGAGGGAATTCGCCGCCGGGGTGTATGTGGTACTGCCTGGCGGGGAGGAGCCGCTGACCGGGGATGTACTGGGCACTGAAAAGGACCTGGCCCGCTGGCGGGAGGCTATCCATGCCGATAACATTGCCAAGGTGACCGCCAAGGATCACACCATGACCGAGCCGGTGGAGCTGACCCCCGAAAAAGCCGGGCAGCTCATCGGGCTGCTGGCCGAGAGCGCCGACCGGCTTACGGTGTATGAAAAGCTGCCAAACCCCGCCACCGGCGGCTCGGTGGTGCTGACCGCCTATGACGCGGAGGGAAATGTGCTGTTTACCGCCTGCTATAATGGCTGGCTGGTGGTGACCTTTGGACAGGAAACGGCCAATTACATCTTTGATGCCAGCGACTGCGAGCTGTATACCTTGTATACATTCTTTCCCGTCGAATAACCTGCACCATACAAAAATGCCCCTATCCGGAAACCCGGATGGGGGCTCTTTTTTATTGTGATAAAGTTATTCAGCGGCTTCGGCAGCTTTCACCCTTTGGCGAATATATTCCCGCACTTCATCCTTGGGGATCTCCAGCGCGACGGAAAGCTCACCATGCAGCAGCTCCTCCGCCAGCTTCATATAGCGGTCATCCATCTGGCTGACGCGGCGGCCGGCGGCTTCGGCTTCCCGCTTTTTGCTGTAAACCGATTTGATGATCTCCACGAGGTCGGTGGTGCTGTGGGTGCCGATGATGCTGCGGTAATGCTCCGAAAGCTCCTGCAGACGGCCGGTATGGAATGGCTCCACGCTGATGGTAGGAATGAGGGCAACCAGCTCCTCGGCCTCCTCGCGGCTCATTACCGGGCGCATAAAGACCTTTGGCTGCTCCACGGGGCAGTAGATCGTGCCGCTTTGGAACAGGGGGCGCAGGACATAGTACTTGGTCCCGCGCGGCATGCCGGGCAAATCGGGGGTGGCGTAATCCATGACCTCGCAGACGCCGGTATTGCCATACATGATCTTTGTTCCTTTTGCAAACACTGTGGTGCCCTCCCTTACTGTTTCTGCCTATATTATAGCACATTTTTCGGCAGGATGTAAGGGGAAATTTAAGCGAGGGGCGGGTGGGGGCCGCAGGCCCGGCCGCGAAGCGGCCGACGCAGGCGGAGCCTGCGTGTTTCGGCGGAGCCGAAACGGCCTGCGGCCCCCGCAAACCCGCGAAAAATAAAATAATCCGCCCAGCGGTGTTGCACTTTGGCCGTCTGGAGCGTTATATAGAGTAGAGCAGCCCGCAGGGGATTGACAATTTGCATAATTTCCTCCGCATATCATTACGCTATATTTACATGATGCACAAAAATCTGGTAGAATGATAGCGAGAGAAAAATGCTTTCGACAAAAAAGGTGGCCCTATGCTGAATCAGGAAACAAAGAGAAAAAACATTGCATGCACATTTCTTTGCATTGTCGCCGTGGCGTTTGTGGCTTACCGCCTGTACCAAAGAGAACTGGCAGTCGGGGCGGCCGTGCTGATTATTTATGGGGTTTGCATGTGCTTTTTCTCGCTGCACCTCCAGCGGTTGGTGGCAGAGGGCAAAGCCGATCCCAAACGGCTGCGGTTGGTTCAGTGGGGACTGGTGCTTGTCATTGTGGTGGTAGCGGCGGCCTGGTGCATCGGCAATGCCGTGCTTACCGTTCCGCAGGATGACCGCCACCTTTCCGCTGTGGTAAATGAATTGCAGCCGGGCGCGGCCGAAGAGGAAATTACCGGCCTGCGTATGAAGCGGAACACCAGCTACTGGGCCGAGCGTGATACCTTCGATTTTTCTAACCTGGATTCGATCGCTCAATTCTGCTACCTGGAGGGCGAGGATGCCGATGTCTTGTATCACGCTTTGATGAAGCTGGAACTAAAGCCGGGAAAGGGCCGGTTTATCCTTTCCGCCAGCCAGTTGAAATTTGATCTTTATTTGTGTTGTTCGGATATCTACCTTGGATTTACCCAAAATGGCGATGTGTACCTATTTGGAGAGCCGGAGCTTGACTCACTGGTACCGGCCAACCGCTTTACGCTGGCCGGGAGCGGCTATGTGCAGGTGGAAGCGCTTACCGCACCCTACTTTTCCGCCGCCTGATCACTCTGATACCACGCCACCGCCAGGCGGTCGCAGCGCTCATTTTCCGGGTGGCCGGCGTGGCCCTTCACCCACACAAATTCCACCTCGTGATACTTTAGCAGCGGCAGCAGCCTTTCCCACAGGTCTACATTCAGGGCGGGGCTGTTGTCGCTTTTTCTCCAGCCTTTTTTCTGCCAGCCGTACACCCAGCCCTTCGTTACGGCATCAACTAAGTACTTGCTGTCGCTGGTAAGGGTAACGCGGCAGGGCTGCTTCAGGGCGCTCAGCCCCTCTATGGCGGCCAGCAGCTCCATGCGGTTATTGGTGGTCATCGGCTCCCCGCCAGAAAGCTCCTTTTCCTGCCCCTTGTACCGCAGGATCGCCCCCCAGCCGCCGGGACCGGGATTGCCGGAACAGGCGCCATCGGTAAAAAGCTGCACCTCTTTTTTTTCTGTCATGGTGTTGTTCTCCGTTTCTGTGCCATAATTTATATAAATATTATAGCTCACTTGGGCCGGAATTACAACACAGGCAAGGATGTACCTGCCTCTTTTGCCGGTCAGCGCGGGGGGCACATTCGGCCGCAGGCCAAATCGGCCATAGGACGATTTCAGCAGGCTTTGCCCGCTGGCCCGCCTTCGGCGGAACCCGCCCCCTTGACAGAACCACATTTATGCAGTATAATAAAAACAGAACCAAAATATTTGTGCAAGATGCAATATTTTGTCGTGAATTAGGACACAAGATCGTCGGAACGGAATGGGCGGTCTTACATCATACATTAACCCAAAAATAAAAACAGAACCCAAATTTGAATTGGAGGTACACGAGTGACTGAAAAAAAGAATAATGTACCGGTTTCTGCCGAAGCACCCCGTAAAAAGAAGGACGGGGTCTTTGGGCAGTATTTCCGCAAGAGCCGCAGCACCAAAACCGCCGCCGAGATCGCGGCGGAGATCGAACGGGTGATGCGCAGCGAGGAAGCCGCCGCAGGGACCGCCTCCGCAGGAGAACGGCCCGTAAAATCCGCGGCCAAAAAGCCCGGCCAGCCCAAGGCTCCCCAGCAGAAGCCAGCGCAGGCCAAGGCCAAGAACGGCCAAAAGGGCCAGGGCGGCCAAACCGGCAAGTCCAAGCCCGCCGAGGAACAGAAGCCCGCTGCCCAAAAGGAGCAGAAGGCTTCTTCCGCCAAGGGCAAGGCGGAGGGCAAGCCCAAGCAGCAGCCCAAGGCCGCCGCGAAGAATGAGCCCAAAAAGCAGACCCAGCCCGCGGCGCAGAACAAGCCCGCCAAAAGCGAGCCTGCCAAAAAGCAGCCCGCTGCCAAGGGCGGCAGCAAAAAGCCTGCCGCTGCCGCGCAGCAGCCCAACCGCAGCACCCGCCGCGGCAAAAAGGCCGACGGCACCCGCCGCCCCCCGCTCAAGATCATTTCCCTGGGCGGCCTGGGCGAGATCGGCAAGAACCTGACTGTCTTTGAGACCGAGCAGGATATCCTTGTTGTGGATTGCGGCTCCGCCTTCCCGGATGACGACCTGCCCGGTGTCGATCTGGTCATCCCGGATTTCACCTATTTGGAGAAAAACGCGGCCAAGGTCCGCGGCATCTTCATCACCCACGGGCACGAGGACCACATCGGCGCCGTGCCCTACATCCTCAAAA
>OGFF01002681.1_pt1 | contig 14837 bp, 4 predicted proteins | sample 1570751 | NCBI WGS metagenome assembly OGFF01 (sample SAMEA2581951, study PRJEB24529) | metagenome | biome: Human gut stool | place: China | collected 2011 | reverse complement strand
AAATTCTAATATTGCTCCAATCACATTCGAAAAGTTTAAACTCATATACATATATACATTTTATACCTGAGTGAGAGAGGCTCAGGTTTTTATGTTAGATTTTCTTTTTGAACGCAATGAACAGGACACAATATCAATATATATAATCACCTGGGAAGGCTCCCTATATTCATAATATTTTTAATAGCTGTGAACCGTAGCTTTTCTGCTTACAATTCATATTTTGACATATAAAATGAACCATTCTTATTAAACATTTTGTCTAATAAAAATAGTTCACTTTTTTTCTTTAGCATGTTTTATAGTTTATTAATATGTATATTTTAATACATTTGCACTTCTTTTTCCTGTTGATTTAAATACTGAGTCAAATCCTAGGTACATTTCTTTTACTCCACCTTGCGTTGTTACTCTAATTCCTTCAAGCTGTGCCTTATGATAATTTCCTGCAGCACCATTATCTCCCATAAGAGCAAGTAATTTTTTTGATGCAGACCATTCGTCATTTACAGCTGCAACTTCTGTTTTTTTCTTTGTAAGTGTATTTCCATTATATGCATACATATAATCAAATACTGAAACAAAAGCTTTATAATCCCATAAAGTTGGTGTTACTTTATTTGTATATCCGCCTTCTCCTATATAAATATAGTCACCATCTAAGTCAAATCCTTGCCAAGCATGCCATGTTACATCTTCTTCTGATCCAGGAGATGGTATTTTAAATTCTGTAAGTGGCTCTATAAGACTAAAATCTTTAGCTTGAACTTCTACTATACAATCTTGATAGTCATCAATATAAGTATCTATTTCATAGGTTTTATCAGAAATACCTAATGCCTCGTCTAAATCAAACACATAATAATTGTTTCCTTTTTTTATTCCCATCAATCTGTTAGTTTCATCAATTGCAATTCTTAAAGGTGTTGTAACTTTTCCATTTGTTGTAAATATAAAGTTCTCTCCTGCACTATTTTCATATGTTTTTAGAACCTTTCCACTTGTATTTTTTAATTTAACTGTTCCTGCTGCAAAATAATATTCACTTTTATTTGCCCATTGTATTCTGGTAATTGCATAGCCATGATCATATTTTCCATTACTATTTCCTTGAGTAATTGAATCTATCCAAACTTTTCCTCCTCCTGATCCTTTTTCCAAATCAAAACCACTTCCATGACCAAAATAGTTTAATGTCATACATTTGTATGGTGTTTCATTTGGATGTCCAATTGAAATATTCATTTTGGCAGATGTATTTGTTGTTCCTATTGCTCCTCCTGGATATGAACAATAATATATATCTCCATCTGATGCAACAGCAAATGTTTGAAAATGAGAAGCTTCTCCTATTGCACTATTTGAAGCAAAATCAACTGCTTTACTATATAAGAGATCATTTGATGTATTTGCCCTTAATTTTATTGTACTATATGTATCAAATGCTTCATTTCCAATTTTTACATTTACTTTAATTGTAGTACTTAATCCATTTGGCGTTTTTGCTTGAACTGTTACTACACCTGCTTGTTTTCCTGTAATTTCCCCCGTAGTAGAATTAATATTTGCAACTCTGCTATTTCCTGAAATAATAGAATATGTGATATCTGATTTTGCATCACTTGGTTCAACAACTGCTTTTATTGTTGTACTTTCTCCTTTTTTTACTGATATATATTTAGTAGCATCGTCTTTATTTTCCGCAAAATAAATATTTGTTGGATCTACTTGTGATTCCAATACTGTTACCTCACATGTAGCAGATTTTCCATTTTCCGTTTCTATTGTTATTGTTGTTTTTCCACTTGAAACTGCTGTAACTGTTCCATCTTCTGTTACTGTTGCTACATTTGGATTGCTTGATTTGATATATAAAGTTGTATATACATTTGCCGTTAGCGGTAATATGTCAACTGCTATTTTGAATGTTTTTGTTCCATTTAAATCTAGTGTTTGTTCTGTTACATTCAAAGCAACTCCTGTTGGACTTGTTTGTACTTTTACATTACATCTTGCTTCTTTACCATTACTTGTTCTGGCTACAATTTCTGTCGTTCCATTCGCAATTCCTGTTACTAATCCATTTTCTGAAACTGTTGCTACACTTCTATTATTTGATTCCAAATATATTTTATTATTTACATTTGCTGTTGATGGCTCTACATTTGCTATTATTGAAAATGTCTTTGTCCCACTTATGTCTAATGTTTGATTTGTAACATTTAATGTTATATTTGTTGGACTTGTTTGTACTGTTACATTACATGTGACTATTTCTCCACTTGAGTCTATTACTGTTATTATTGCTTGTCCATTTGCTTTTCCTGTAACTAAACCTTCTCTTGATACTGTTGCTACATCTTCATTGTCTGAACTCCAATTTAGTCCACCGGGTGCATTTGTTGTTGCAATTAATTTTTCTGTTTTTGATTCTGATAAATCTATCGTTATCGATTCTTTATTTAATTTCAAATTTGATGATTCTGTTGAATCCATTTTTACATCCACATCACATGTTGCTGTTCTTCCATTTTCTGTTTCTACTGTAATTTGGGTTGTTCCTGTTGCTTTTGCTGTAATTAATCCTTGACTTGACACTGTTGCTACATTTGTATTACTGCTATTCCAGGTTAATCCTGTATCTATATTGCTTGTTGCAGGATTTATTGTTGCCACTAATTGCTCTGTACTAAAATTTGAATCTAGACTTATACTTGTCTTATTTAAAGATACACTTGTAGGGCTTGTCTGTACTGTTACATTACATTTTGCTTCTTTTCCATTTTTCAATCTAAATGTTATAATGGTTGTTCCGTTTGACATTGCTGTAACTGTTCCATTTGTTGCAATTGTTGCTACACTTGGATTACTTGAATTTATTTGTATTTCTCTATTTACATTAGCTGTTGGTGGTATTACTGTTGGTGTAAGTATAAATGTTCTGTTTGAGCTAATGTCTAATGTTTGCTCTGTTATATTTACTGTTATTCCTGTTGCACTTGTTTGCACTGTTACTTCACATGTTGCTGATTCCCCTGTTTCTGTACTAACTGTAATTGTTGTTTCACCATTTGCTTTTCCTGTAACTAATCCATCATCTGATACTGTTGCTACATTTGTATTACTGCTCTTCCATGTTAGTTTTTCTGTAGAATTGGTAGTTGCTACTAATTTTTCTGTCACCGTAGTTGATAAATCTATTGTTGTTGTATTTTTATTTAATGTGATTTGTATTGGTTTTTCTGGTTCTGTTTGATCAATTTTTACATCTACATTACATGTTGCTGTTTTTCTATTTCCTGTTTCAACTGTAATTTGAGCTGTTCCTGTAGTTTTTCCTGTAACTAATCCGTTTTTTGATACTGTTGCTACATTTGTATTACTACTCTTCCATGTTAATTCTGTCTTTATATTACTTGTTGATGGCTCTATTACTGCTGTTAGTTGGTATGTACTAGAATCTTTATCTAGGCTTATACTTGTCTTATCTAAAGATATACTTGTAGGACTTGTTACTACATTTACATTACATGTTGCAAATCTTCCATTTTCTGTATAGAATGTTATTTTTGCATTTCCATTAGCTACTCCTGTAACCTCTCCTTGTTCTGTTACTGTAGCTATTTTTTCATCACTTGTTCTTGCTTTTATTTTATTGTTTACATTTGCTGTTTCTGGTATTATTGTTGGTTTTATTGTAAATATTTTATTTCCGCTCAAATCTATTGTTTTCTCTGTTACATCTAAAGCAACTCCTGTTGGACTTGTTTGTACTGTTACCTCACATGTACTGCTTTTTCCATTTTCTGTTTTAACTGTTATTGTTGCTTTACCATTTGAAACTCCTATTATTTCTCCATCTTTTGAAACTTCTGCAACACTTGGATTATTACTTGTCCATGTTAAATTTTCATTATAATTACTATTTGCCGGAACAATTTTTGCTGTTAATTTTTCTGTTTTATTATCACTAATATCAATTAATACATCTTTTTTATTAAGTTCTACACTCGTTGGTTCAACTTTTTGCTTTGTCCAATTTGCATATAATGTAATGTCCTGTGTTGGTGTATATGAGTCTCCTACATTTCCAACTTTGTTTTTTAGTTCTTTAGAGTCATACCACCCTTCAACTACATATTCTTCTCTTTTTGCATTTGGAAGTATAATTGAATTTCCTTCTTTGTTATAATTTGCTGTTAATGTTGCATCTCCTTCCCCAAATGTATATGTTGTTGGTGATGCTTTTTTATCTTCTACTTTTCCAGCTCCTGATAATGTCCAATTTGAAAAGTTTCTTATTGATTTCTCTTTATCTGGTGATGTTCCTTCATTTCCATTAAATGAAACTGTATAACTAACTTCTGGCGCTGTTATTGTCATTGTCGTTTTTGTTTCTCTTGTATATGTTTGATCCCCTGGTTTTATTGCTAATGTGTATGTTTTTATTATATCTGTACTCTCTTTAGTTATTTTTTTGCACAATTTTGTCCATTCTGTATGTTTTTCTGCAATGCCTGTATCTTTTTGTGCAAGCAAATATCGTTTCATATATAATACATCTGACATATCTATTTTTTTATCTTCATTTATATCTGCATTTACTACTGCATCTCCTGACAATCTCCAATTTTCATTCTTATCTGATTTTAAAGAATATATATGACGTAACAAGAGTAACTCATCTGAAAGTGTTATTTGGTTATCTAGATTTGTGTCTCCTAAATAATATTCTTTTGTCGCTGAATAAGAATTATAAGCAATTGTAATTAACATTATAAATGCAATTATAAAACTAATAAAAAAAATCATTTTTTTCTTTTTCTTCATTTTTACTGTTTTCATAATTCTAACTCCTATCTCATTTAATTATAAATATTTCATCTGACGACATTTAATAAATGAATATATTCCAATAGCGAAAATTATAATTAAAACAATTGCTATTATATGAGTTCTATTTATGCCTGCATGAGGTATTTTATTTGCCTGTGCACTAGTATCAATTGTTGCATTATTGCTCGTTGTTTCTTTATTTTCTTGTTTTACAATAAAAGTATTATTCTTTTTATTTTCATTGTTACTATCATCATAGATAATGTCATCTTTATTATTGTTGTTACTATTATTATTATTATTATTATTGTTGTTACTATTGTTATTATTATTGTTGTTGTTGTTATTATTATTGTTGTTATTATTGTTATTATTATTATTGTTGTTGTTATTATTGTTGTTGTTATTATTGTTGTTGTTATTATTTGCAATTATATCGACAGATGTATTAACATCATCTATTTTAAATGATGTAGCTTCTGCAAATTCATTATTTTTTAATGTAATTGTTTGTTTACCAATAATAGCTCCACTTTTTATTTTTAATACTATTCTTCCAATTTCCTGATCTTCCTTAGTTCCTTCTAAATCTGATTTAGTAAATGTCACAGAATTTTCAATTAAATCACTTTTCCATTTTCCATTACTACTGTCTTGAACAGACAATTCAAAAATGTCTGAATTATAATCTAATAGTCCATTGTATATAGCAATTCCATTTTTTGATGTAATATTTGAAACTGTTAAAGACAATGTAATAGTTTCTCCTGGAGTTGCTTGTGTTTTATCAGGAGTTATTGACAGTGTGCAAGATTCACTACTTGCATAAACATTTTTAGGTAGTAATATTAAAATTACTATCCATAATACAAATAAAATTATATTTTTTTTACATTTCCAGTTCATATTAACCTCTTTCTTTTCTAATACTTATATTTATACTTTTTGTGCTTGTTGATTTATAGCTTGTCATAAGTCCAAGATACATTAGTAATTAACATTATAAATGCAATTATAAAACTAATAAAAAAATCAAATGTTTCTTATTCTTTATATTTTTCATAAATTTATCTCCTAATTCATATGTTAATAATTATTTTTTTCTATATTTTTATTATAATATTAGCATTAATTATTGTCAATAAATTTGAATTTATAATAGTTTGAAACATTTGATTTTTTATTTATTTTATCTGTATATTTTTATATTTTTTGTATGTAATTCTTCCAACAATTGCTAATATTAAGATTAGGCCTATCATTAACATACCTTTTCCTGCTTTTGGTAATATTTCTGTTGCTATTGTTTTATCTGTTTTTTCCGTATCTGATGAATTATTTGGATTCTGCTTACCTGGTGTTGGATTTACTATTGTGTCTGAATTTACGTCTTCTTTTTTCTTTCCATCAATATATTTTTCGATATTTATATTACTTACTTCTAATTTTGAAGATTTTGTTATTTTTTCTTGTTCTGCATTATTTAATATTGCAATTTCTTTTATATATAAATATACATCATTTGCTTTTGATACTTCTTCATAATTTGAGATATCTGATGTGTTTATTTCAAATGATATTTTATTATCTTTTTTATCTATATTTTCTATTTTTATCCATTTCCCCATATTGATTTCATTTGGATTTGATGATAAATAATAATAATATTCCATTTTATCATTTTCGTTAGCAAATGTTATATTACTAATATCTACTGAAATTATGCTATATTCTTTTTTACTTGTATCTGTGAAATCATATGATTTCATTTTTGTTACTTTAACTTGCATGTTATCAAAATTTGAGTTTTGAGGTTTTTTTACGTCCACATTTCCTTTATTATCATCATCTTTCTTTTCTTCTTTTATTTCAATATCGAATTGTGCTGTTTTTTCTTTATATGTTATTGTTATTGTCTTTTTTCCTAACACCTTATTATCAAATCCACTTATTGTTACATCATTTGATAGCATTGAAATTTCTGTTTTTGATCCATCACTATATGTAACTTCTATACTTCCTCCTGTTAAATCTAGTTGTTCTTTATTTTGAATATATTCTGTTTTGGCTGGCTTTGTTTTTATGCTTATAGCTGTAATTGTTTTTTCTACACTTGGCTTTTGCTCTTTTGCTTTTACATTAATTGTTTGTGATACTGTTTTTCCGTTGTATTCAATCGTTACACTTGATTGTCCTTCTACTAAATTCATTCCATTTTTTATTGTATAATTTGTTACTTCTTTTGATGTTCCATCACTGTATTTTGCTTTTACTATCATTCCTGTTTTATCAAAATTTTCTCCTACAATATATGATGTTTTTGAAGGTGGTGTTGCTATTTCTATTCTTTCAAGTACAATTGGCTTTTGCTCTTCAGCTTTTATTTCAACATCAAATTGTGCTGTCTTTTTTTCATATTCCACTGTTATTGTATTTTTTCCTAACACCTTATTATTGAATCCGCTTACCGTTACATTATTTGAATTCATTGGCACATTTGTTTTTGAACCATCATTGTATATAGCTTCGATAATTCCTCCTGTCAAGTCTAATTCTTCTTTATTTTGAATATATTCTGTTTTTGTTGGTTTAGCTTTTACATTTATTGATGTAATTGCTTTTTCTGGTTCTTTGGCTTTTACCTCAATTTCTTGTGTTGCTGTTTTCCAGTTATACTCTACTGTTATACTTGATTGATCTTCTTCTAGATTAGTTCCGTTTTTTATTGTATAATCTGTTATTTCTTTTGATGTTCCATCACTATATTTTGCTTTTACTACCATTCCTGTTTTGTCAAAATTTTCTCCTACAATATATGATGTTTTTGAAGGTGGTGTTGTTATCTCTATACTTTGTAGTATATTTGGCTCTAAGGTTGATCTTGTAAAAGCTTTTATTGTTGTATCAAAATTAGCTGTAGATCCCTTAGTAACTTCTTTCATAGTAGAAGTGTCTATCCATTCATTAGATTCTATCTTTCCATCATAAGAATAAAAACATTTTCCACTTTCAACAGTTACATTATTCAACCAATCTTTTGTTTTAGCTGGTGGCGTTTCTAAATCTTTTATATATTCCGCAAAATTATATTCCATTTCCACTGATGTATATTTTTCATTTTCTCCCTGAATTTCAATCATTACTACAAAATTATTTCCAGTGATTTCTATAGGCTCTGAAAATTCTATAGTATGATATCCAGCTTCAAATGTTATTGTCTCACCAGTTTTCAAGTTCATTTGTTGCATATCATCTTTTGCTTTACTCGTTCCATTTGGATTTACATATACCTTGCATGTATATTTTTCTGGTGCATATATTGAAACTTGATTTAAATATTCTGTACCAGATGTTTTTTTATCAAATACTGTTGCTAAATATATTTTATTTTTCTTTATTCTTACTACAGATCCTGTTGGTGCATATTGATCATATTGATATATATTTTCATATGTTATATCTGTTTGCGCATCCATTATTCCTAACATTCTATCATATACATTAACATCTTCATATGATACATATATAATTCCATTGTCACCTATACCAGTTCCAAATGAATCTCTAACAATCCATGCACCATCATTTTGAGGTTTTTTATCTACCACGAAATTATTTTTACTATAGTTATCATCCCAACCAATAATTAATGCGTAATGATTTGTTGGATATTTCTCATTATCATCACAATATAAAGCTCCTGTTTTTTTATTATAATATGATTCATCTGTACTGCTCACACCATGAATCAATGTAGTGACTCCACCATTATTTTTTATAAGTTCTTTTATTTTTTGTTTTAATAAAGTTTTATTGTCACCTTGTAATTCCTTTAACATTGTTATTGTATCATTGATTTGGGTTTTACTATTTTTATCTATCTGTTTTAATTCTACTTTATCGTCATTATTCTCAAATGGCATATCTTTTTCTAAAACTGCTCCCATACCATTTGTTAAATATGAAGTAGCCATCCACACGTTTACTCTATCTTTGTCACCAACTTCTCTATTGAACCCCTTTGGATTAATTCCATCTTTAAATGTCATACTTGTAGCATACTCCATATGCCTTTCTGAAAAGTCATATGTAACTGGACTAATTCCCTTCTTATAATCTTTTAGTGCTAATGTACTTTCCAATGCTCCTATACTTGCAAATGCCCATGAAGAATTTGTTTGTTGTTGATTTTTTATTATCATATTTGCTGGAATTAAATCTTTTAGTGAATATTTTGTATCTACTGTTGCGTTTAACGCATTTACTAATTTTAATGGATTGGTTATTTCTCTTTTTGTTTTAGTAACATTATCTGCCTCTTCTAATTGTTCTATCATTTTTGCATAATCTTCTGAATTCGCCAAAACAATTTTATTACCTAAACTTAATATAACTAAAAAAATAATCATTGTTATTACAAATTTCTTTTGTTTTTTCATTTTTCCCTCACTTATTTTTAACATCTTTTATTTTACTTGTATATCTTTATATTTTCTGTATGTTATTCTTCCTACAATTGCTAATATTAATATTAACCCTATCATTAACATACCTTTTCCTGCTTTTGGTAATACTTCTGTTGCTATTGTTTTGTCTATCTTTTCTGTATTTGATGAATTATTTGGAGTTTGATTACCTGGTGTTGAATTTACTATTGTATCTGAATTTATATCTTCTTTTTTCTTTCCATCAATATATTTTTCAATGTTTGTATCGTTCACTTCTAATTTTGAAGATTTTGTTATTTTTTCTTGTTCTGCATTATTTAATATTGCAATTTCTTTTATATATAAATATACATCATTTGCTTTTGATACTTCTTCATAATTTGAGATATCTGATGTGTTTATTTCAAATGATATTTTATTATCTTTTTTATCTATATTTTCTATTTTTATCCATTTCCCCATATTGATTTCATTTGGATTTGATGATAAATAATAATAATATTCCATTTTATCATTTTCGTTAGCAAATGTTATATTACTAATATCTACTGAAATTATGCTATATTCTTTTTTACTTGTATCTGTGAAATCATATGATTTCATTTTTGTTACTTTAACTTGCATGTTATCAAAATTTGAGTTTTGAGGTTTTTTTACGTCCACATTTCCTTTATTATCATCATCTTTCTTTTCTTCTTTTATTTCAATATCGAATTGTGCTGTTTTTTCTTTATATGTTATTGTTATTGTCTTTTTTCCTAACACCTTATTATCAAATCCACTTATTGTTACATCATTTGATAGCATTGAAATTTCTGTTTTTGATCCATCACTATATGTAACTTCTATACTTCCTCCTGTTAAATCTAGTTGTTCTTTATTTTGAATATATTCTGTTTTGGCTGGCTTTGTTTTTATGCTTATAGCTGTAATTGTTTTTTCTACACTTGGCTTTTGCTCTTTTGCTTTTACATTAATTGTTTGTGATACTGTTTTTCCGTTGTATTCAATCGTTACACTTGATTGTCCTTCTACTAAATTCATTCCATTTTTTATTGTATAATTTGTTACTTCTTTTGATGTTCCATCACTGTATTTTGCTTTTACTATCATTCCTGTTTTATCAAAATTTTCTCCTACAATATATGATGTTTTTGAAGGTGGTGTTGCTATTTCTATTCTTTCAAGTACAATTGGCTTTTGCTCTTCAGCTTTTATTTCAACATCAAATTGTGCTGTCTTTTTTTCATATTCCACTGTTATTGTATTTTTTCCTAACACCTTATTATTGAATCCGCTTACCGTTACATTATTTGAATTCATTGGCACATTTGTTTTTGAACCATCATTGTATATAGCTTCGATAATTCCTCCTGTCAAGTCTAATTCTTCTTTATTTTGAATATATTCTGTTTTTGTTGGTTTAGCTTTTACATTTATTGATGTAATTGCTTTTTCTGGTTCTTTGGCTTTTACCTCAATTTCTTGTGTTGCTGTTTTCCAGTTATACTCTACTGTTATACTTGATTGATCTTCTTCTAGATTAGTTCCGTTTTTTATTGTATAATCTGTTATTTCTTTTGATGTTCCATCACTATATTTTGCTTTTACTACCATTCCTGTTTTGTCAAAATTTTCTCCTACATAATATGATGTTTTTGAAGGTGGTGTTGTTATTTCTATGTTTTCAAGTTCTGGTGTACTTGGTTTTACAGTTGTGAATGCTTTGATTGTTGTATCATAATTTGGTAAATTTTCATAACGTTCATGTTCTTTAGATGTATCTATCCATTCTTCACTGTTTTCTCCCAAGGCAATAAAGCATTTTCCATTTGCTACTGTAACATTATCAAAATTATGTAATGCACTTGCTGAATTTGCATTTTCTCCAAAAAATTCAGAATAGTTATATTCTGTTGCTATAGACAATTTATCTGTTTGAGTTCCTTCTACTTCTATAACAACTGTAAAGCTGTTACCCGTAATTTGTACTGGATTTTTAAATTCTATTGTATGATATCCTGCCCCAAATGTCACTGTTTCTCCTGACTTTAATTGTACTAATTGTAAATCACTTTTCTCCTTGCTTGAGCCATTTGGATTTACATATACTTTACATGTATATGTTTCTGGTGTATTTATAGAAACTTGTGTTAAATATTCTGTTTCATTAGTTTTCTTATCAAATACTGTTGCTAAACGTCCTTTGTTTGCCTTTTTATATATAATTGTCATTGGTCCACCAAATTGATTATACTGATATATTTTATCATATGTAACTTCTTGTTGCGCATTTGTTATTCCATATAAATTTTTATATACATTAACATCTTCATATGATATATACATAAATCCATTGTCTCCAATATTCATTACTGCCTCATCATTTTCTATTGTATATCCAAGTTCTTCAAATACTTTTTTTGCAATTTCATCAGGTATCATGTCTGCACTTGTCCATCCATATTCTGCACATTTATCTGCTAATTGTTTAAATATATAATTTTTCATTTCTTCTAAGGTATATCTTTGTTCAGTCCCCCAAGAATTTTTTATAATCCATGCTCCATTATTTTGTGGCTTTTTGCTTTCTATAAAGTTATCTTTGCTATAGTTGTCATCCCACCCAACTATTAATACTGAATGATTAATTTGATATTTTGTATCATCATCACAATACAATGCACCTGTTTTATTATTGTAACATTCATTATTATATAAACTTGCTCCGTAAATTTGAGCATATATACCCCCATAATCATTTATATGTTGTTTCATTTGTTGTTTTATTTGAGTTTTGTTTTCTGTTGCTTTATATGTGGGAAAATTGATTGCATCGTTAAGTTGTGTTATTACATTTACATTTTGTATTTTGCTTAGCTCTATTAAATCTATATTATTTTCAAATGGCATTTCTTTTTCTGAAATAGCGCCTGTTCCATTTGTTAAATATGCTTCAAATGTATTACTGTTCCCTCCACTGTCGACCTTTCTATGAAACCCATTTTTATTGGTTCCATCTTTAAATGTATCTGAAGTTGCATATTCCATATGTCTTTCTGAAAAATCATACACTATTGGATTTATTCCATTTTTATAATTCATCAATGCTAATGTACTTTCTAACATTCCTAGACTGGCAAAAGTCCAACACGCATTAGTTGTTTGTTGATTTTTTACTACAATATTATCTGGTATTACATCTTTTAATGAATATTTAGTATCAGCTGTTGCCTTTAGCATCTTTGCCACTTTTAGTGGACTTGTTATTTTAGGACTTGTTTTTGGTATATCATACATTAGTGGTTCTATTACTTTTTCTTTTTCTTCGTCACTTAGCTCTAGATATTTTTCATATTCCTCTGATAATTCTATTGTGGCTGAATCATCTTTTGCAAATGTTTTACAACATGATGATAAAATCACAATAAGGATCAATATTGGTATTATTAAAATTTTCTTTTGTTTTTTCATTTTTTCCCCCATTTTTCGTTCAATTTTCTTCTTTAATGGTATCACTTTACATTTTTTTAGTCAAGAGTTTTTCAGAAACTATATCTGCCATTTTTTGCCATCTTTTTTTTACTTCATCAATTTTTCTAAAACAATAATAAACATTGCATGAGACCATCCAAGCCCAATAACCCAATTAGGTTTTAAAGTATTATTATCAATTTGTTCGCCTAAAAAGCTATGTTTTCCAACAGTTTTTAGTACAAAATCAAATGTTTCTTTTGCTTTTTTCTTTTCTCCATTTTCTAAATAATATAATGTCATCCATAAATTAGCAATTGGCCATGGTGCACCATTTCTATAATGGTCATATTCAAATCTTTGATATCCACCTGTATATGTTCTAAGTGTTAAATTTATATTTTCTACAGTATTTATCACTTTCTTTTCTTTTGATGAAAATACACCAAATGGATATACAGCTCCAAGTAGACTTATGTCCATTCTTCTATCTTCTATATTTCTTACATAAGATTTTCTATTTTCATCATATAAATTTTCGTCTATATATTTTTTTATTTCTACTTGCAATTCAGATATTTCTGCTATATTTTTATTTATTTTCTCATCTTTTAATCTGTTATTTTCAAAATCTGATACATTTTTTCCCAATATCTTATATATTTTTAGCATGCTATCAAATGCTGCAAATATTGCTGATAACGAATATAAATGTGTTCCCTCATGCATTTCCCATAAATCATAACTTACATGATATATTCCTGTTTTGTCAAACAAATCTTTAATATACCTTTTTAAGAAATCTACAGCTTTTTCGCACATGTGAAGATTTACTTTCAAGAATTCTTCATTTTTAGTATATTCGTAATGTGAATACACTCCATAAACCACACTTGCAGTTTCATCTATTTGATATCCCCAACAAGGTGCTAATTTTCCATCTGTATAAAAACGCTGTTCCCACATTCCGTTTTTACTTTGAGTCATCCTACAAAAATTACTATAAAATTTTTCTGTTTCTTTTGTCATTTTTAAAATATCTAATGCTTTTGTTATAAAAACTGCATCTCTAGGCCAGCAATAGGCATATCTTCCACATTGTGTTAAATTTTCATCAATTTCAGGTGCAGCAATTATTCCTCCTGTTGATTCGTTTGTTAATAATGGAAATAGTAAAATTGATCTTTTATATACATTTTGCATTTTTTCCTCATAACTATTTGTTGGTTCTTTTAAATCTAGACCATTATGTTCTTTTACATATTTTCTCCAATATATTTTTGTATTACTATATTCTTTGTTTAAATCAATTTTTCTAATTCGTTCAATTTCGTCTTCAACAGCTTGCATTGTTTTTCTATTTTCATCAATAACTATACATATTTCTATTTCTTTTTTTTCTTCTGGTTTTATTATTCCAATATCATAGCTTATACTTGAATCTTTTGACATTCCTATATAGTCTTTCCCACCAATAACTCCTGAATTTATTGTATTTTTACTGTCATGTATTTGACAACTTAATAATTTATTTGATTTGGCAAATGTGGCAACTGAGAAATCATGTGCGTATTGAACCATTCCTGTATCTATTTTCTTTCCACTTACAAAGTTGTTTTGGTCTGATAATAATTCAGAATGTATTAAAAAATTTACATCTAAATCAATATTACTTTCATTTATAAAAGTATATTTTTTTACAAGTATATCTTCTTTTATTGTTACAAAATCTGTTTGCAATATTTTTAGATTAAAATATGTATTTGTTATTTCTGTATTTAATATATTTGTGTCTGTGTCATAATATTGTAAATATGTGTTGTTAATATCATCATGTAAATATATTAGTGCAGAATCATTTATTTTTACTCCTGTTTGAAAATAATTCAAATATTGTCTATTATCTCTGTTGGGATACGACAAACGCAACATTTCTCCTTTTCCAGAAAATGTTGCTATTATGTTTTTGTTCCCTATTATTGCTTCATTTAGATATTTTTCCATTTTTTGTTCCTTTCTTGGGAAAAAATGTACCGGGTACATTTTTTCCCTTGGGCAATTTTGTACCGGGTACATTTT
>OGFF01002680.1_pt1 | contig 14838 bp, 8 predicted proteins | sample 1570751 | NCBI WGS metagenome assembly OGFF01 (sample SAMEA2581951, study PRJEB24529) | metagenome | biome: Human gut stool | place: China | collected 2011 | reverse complement strand
GGTTCCCCGCGGGGCCGCGCTCGTCATCCTCTACCTCTGCACACTCACCGTGCGCAGCATCACCGAGCCGAAGCTCGTCGCCGCGCAGGCGGGGCTGCCGCCCATCGCCTCGCTCATGGCGATGTACCTCGGCGCCCGCGCCTTCGGCGTAGCGGGCATGGTGCTCTTCCCATTGCTCCTGCTGCTCGCCGCCCAAATGCTGCGTACAAAAAAGGAAGGCTCGATGTGAGCCTTCCTTTTTCCGTTCAATTTTACGCCGCGGTGTTGAGCAGCCAGTTGAGGAAATCCGTTCCCTGCTCCGGCGACACCTCCTCCAATCCCTCCGGATCGGTCGGGTCGGTCTCGCCGGCCGGAACCCAGTTGCCGTTCTCGTCGTAATAGCCCTCGCCCGGCATCGGCTCCGGCTCGACGTACTGGTGGAGCGTGCAGGGGCCGAGCATCATCAGATCACTGAACACGCTGCCGCTGTCGTTCGCCTGAACGGGCTTGCCCGCAGGGATCACAAACGTCGGATCGGCGGCCTGCTGCGCGGCATACGCCTCGTACTCCGCCGCGCTCAGCGGCAGGAGGATCGTCGTGCGCTCATAGCCCCACGCCGCCGTCAGATTCTCGGTCGTGAAGTCGATCGCGTTCACGCTCTGCACGCACTCGGCGGGACAATACTCGGTCGCGAGCTTGCCGCTCTCGGTGCAGAGGTTCACCGCCACATGGCCGTCGCACACCAGCGCGGGCGCGTTGCTCGCCGCCACCCAGACCGTCTGCACATCGGTGCAGCCCGGGCCCTGCAGAAGCCCCGTGCGGGTGCAGACCGTCACCTGCGTCATGTCGGCGGTACTCCCATTGAAATTCTGATTGGGCAGGTTCTCGTGTGCCTCGCTCATGGCCTTCTTCCACAGCTGCGCGGCGGGATTGCCGTTCGCGCGGATGCTGGCATTCTGGTCGTAGCCGATCCACACCGCCGCGGTGTAGTACGGCGTATAGCCGACGAAGTAGCGGTCATAGTTGCTGGAGGTCGTACCGGTCTTGCCGGCGATGGTCATGCCGGAGAAGGCCGCCTCGGTGCCGGTGCCGCTGCGCACCACGCCCTTGAGCAGCTCATTGATCGAGTACGCGGTAGACTCCTTCATCGCCACCCACGACTCCTGCTTGTTCTCCAGCACAAGGTTGCCCTTGTTGTCGCGCACCTCGATGTAGGTGCGCGGCCTTGTATACACGCCGTTGTTGGCAAAGGCGGAGTACGCCGCCGCCATCTCGACCGTGTTCACGCCGTAGGTCAGGCCGCCGAGGCCGAGCGCTGCGGAGTTGAGATCGCTGTTGACCAGCGTGGTGAAGCCGAGGTTCTGCGTCATGAAGTCGTAGGACACGGACGGAGAGAGCGCCTCGAGCACGCGCACCGCCGTGGTATTGGTGGACACGCGCAGCGCGGTCTGAAGCGTGATAAGACCCTTGTAGCCGCTGTAGGAGTTCTTCGGCCACGCTTTTTCCGTGCCGTTCTCGTTCGCCTGCAGGCGCACGGGATAGTCGTCGAGCACCGTCGCCGGCGTGATGACGCCGGTATCCAGCGCGGGCGCGTAGACCGCGATGGGCTTGATGGCGCTGCCGCAGGGGCGGGTGGCGGTCGCGTAGTTGAAGAGGAAGCGGCCCTCGCGCTCGCCCACGCGGCCCGCAACAGCAACGATGTCGCCCGTCGTGTTGTCGATGATCGTCGCGCCGGACTGGAGCAGCTGGCCCTTGGACGAGGTGTAGTTCAGGTTATTGCGGTCGGCGTAAACGCTCTCCACGATGGACTGGATCTCGGGATCGACCGTGCAGTAGATCGAGTAGCCGCCGGTGTAGAGCATATCCTTTGCCGTTTTTTCGTTGTAGCCAAGCTGCTCGTGCATATCGGCGACGATGTCGTTGAACATACGCTCGACAAAGTAGGAGTCATATGTCGTGCTCGACGCGGTGTCCGCCCGGCTCGCCACGCTTGCGGAGGGAACGAAGTCAGGATCCCAGGTGAACACAAGCGGCTCATTTTTCGCCTGCTCGTATTCCTCGTCGCTGATCTTACCCAGCTCGTGCATCTTATAAAGAACGGTGAGCTGGCGCTCCTTGTTCTGCTCGCGGTACCAGTCGCCGCGCGCAGGGTCGTATTTATAGGGGAACTGCGTGATGCCGACGATAGACGCCGCCTCGGCGATGCTCAGCTCGCCTACGGTCTTGCCGAAGTAGCCCTCGGCCGCGGCCTCGATGCCGTAGCAGCCGTTACCAAAATAAACCTTGTTGAAATACGTCTCGAGAATTTCCTCCTTTGAGTAGTTCTTCTCGAGCCGCAGCGCGCGGAAGATCTCTGCCACCTTGCGCTTGATGGTCACCTCATTCTCGCCGGTCGTGTTTTTAATGACCTGCTGGGTGATCGTCGAGCCGCCGCGGGTCGACGTGCCGGTAAGCTTGCCGACAATAGCTTTGGCCGTGCTCTTCCAGGCAACGCCGTGGTGGCTGTAGAAGCGCTCGTCCTCGATGGAGATCAGCGCCTCCCGCACATGCTTGGGGATGTCGTCGATACCCACGAGCGTTCGGTTCTCTTCACCGTGGAGCTTCGTGAGCTCCACCCACTCCCCACTTGTTTTATCCTGATAGTAGACTGTCGAGCTCTGCTTGAGCGTGTAGGCCGAGATGTCCACATTCAGATCGAGCGACGTGTGCACGTAGACCATGAAGATGGCGAAAAACATCAGGCAGGTCGTGAGTCCGATGGCTAAGATGGTGCCGATGACCCGCTTGGCCGTGCCGGACTTTTTCTTCTTGTGTGCCTGATGCGTGGGGTGCTGGGTGTGCTGTCTTCGGGGCGTCTGGTTTTCTGCGCGGTTTTCTTCCATAAAGCGCCTCCTCCTTTGCGATAGAAATATGCGCAAGCGCGCATAGCTGATTTTCAATAGTGATACAGAATATAGTATAGCACGGCTGTCAAGTGGTACGTATCTTGTCTTGCATTTTGCCGCAAGGTGCGGTATAATGCGAGCACAAACTTTCAGGAGGTGTTCCCCCATGAACGATGAGTTCGGCCCCAATTTCGTCACGCTGACCGATGACGAGGGCAACGATATAGAGCTGGAATACGTCGACGCGCTCGAGCATAACGGCACGACGTATATGGCCTTCTTCCCCGTGGTCGAAGAGGACAGCGAGGACGAGGAAAACGAAGAGGAATACGGTCTCGTGATCCTCAAAAGTCAGATGGAAAACGGCGAGGAGTTCCTTGTCACCATTGACGACGAAGAGGAGATCGACAAGGTCTACGACCTCTTCATGGAGCAGATCCTTTCCGACGAAGAGTAAAACTTCGATTGCGACGGATTTTTTCCGAAAACTGAGATAAACTGAACATGCCCTGCGGGGTGCGTGATAAGTTCTTTTTAAACCCACATTTCGTCATAAGGGACGCCGGTACGCTCCGGTGGTTTGCAGGCCTCCCGGCTGCCGTCTGCGGCTGGACGTTGGAAGCAATAAAGCCGGACAGAGGCGACCCACCTGTCCAGAATGGTGCAGGTTTTGACGGGGCTTACACGGCCGCTGCGGGGCATCTTTTTATCTTTCCACGGATTGCACAAAATTACGTTTTTATTTTCTACGTCAGTTTAGACGAAAAAAACGTGCATTTTGTTCGCGATTCCTGTAAAATATTTTTACAAACTAAATTACCGTTTGGTAGCTGCAACGTAGTGCTTCGCGCACGGGCTGTACGGTCTCCCCTTTCGGGGAGATGATAAGGTCTGTGTGAGGAGCGCTTTTTTCTTTCCCCTTGCGGTGCCGCTTTCGCGGCGGGGAAAAGGCAAAAGAAAAAGGAGGAGCAAACTTATGAAACTTGTCACCAACGGTCGTCTCATCACCCGCAACGCAGATGCACAGGGCTATTATGAGCACGGCGCCGTCGCCTTTGAGGGCACGAAGATCGTCGAAGTCGGCGAGGAAGCGATGCTTCGCGCCAAGTATCCCGGTGCCGAGATCATCGACGCCAAGGGCGGCGTCATCATGCCCGCGTTCATCAACGCGCACACGCATATCTACTCTGCCCTCGCCCGCGGCCTTTCCATCGTCGGCAACAACCCGACGAACTTCTATGAAGTCCTTGACGGCACATGGTGGGCCATCGACCGCCACCTGATGATGGACGGCACGCGCGCCTCCGCCGCCGCGCTGTACATGGACTCCATCAAGCAGGGCGTGACGACGATTTTCGACCATCACGCCTCCTACGGTGAGATCCCCGGCACGCTCCACACGATTGCCGAGGAGAGCAAGCGCCTGGGCCTTCGCTCCTGCCTGTGCTATGAGGTCTCAGACCGCGACGGCGAAGAGAAGTGCTTACAGGCCATTCAGGAGAACGCCGATTTTATCACCGAATGCGAAAAGAATAAGGACCCGATGCTCGCGGCAATGTTCGGCGGCCACGCGCTGTTCACGATCTCCGATAAGACCTTCGACCGCATGGTCGCGGCCAACAACGGCCGCACGGGCTATCACATCCACGTGTCCGAGGGCATGAACGATGTGTACGACTCCCTCCAGAACTATGGCCGCCGCCCCGTCCAGCGCTTGCAGGATCACGGCATTCTCGGTCCCAAGACCATCCTCGGCCACTGCATCCACGTCAACACCGCCGAAATGGAGATCATCAAGGAGACCGGCACGATGGTCGTGAACAATCCGGAATCCAACATGGGCAACGCCATCGGCATCTGCCCCGTCCTCCAACTCCACAAGCGCGGCATTCTTCTCGGCATGGGCACAGACGCCTACACGAACGATATGCTCGAGTCCCTCAAGGTCGCCCTCTGCTCCCAGCGCAGCCAGAACTGCCTGCCGAACGTCGGCTGGTGCGAGGTCACGGACATGCTCTTCAAGAATAACGCGAAGATCGGTGAAAAATACTTCCCCGACACGCTCGGCGTGCTGAAGCCCGGCGCCGCGGCGGACATCATCGTCATGGACTATAAGCCGTTCACCCCGTTCTCCGACGAGAATATCGACGGCCACATGATCTTCGGCATGACGGGCCGCCAGTGCCAAACCACCATCGCCGCCGGCAAGACCCTCATGCTCGACCGCGAGCTCGTCGGCATCGACGAAGAAGCCGAAAACGCGCACATTCTTGAAGCGGCAAAGAAGCTTTGGGGCGAGCTGAATCACAGAACCTATTAAGCAAGCGGGAGGAAAAAACAATGTCTGAAAAAATGTATCCCATTCCGTTCGACTCTCTGATGAACTGGGTGACGAGCGAATACGCGCAGTGCGGCGATGTGTTCGGCGTTCATAAGCACTATCACGCAAGCGGCAAGAGCCTGCCGATCTTCGGCGAGCGCATCGAAACACCGTTTGGCCCCGCCGCCGGCCCCAACAGCCAGCTTGCGCAGAATATCATCGCGGCCTATGCCGCCGGCGCGCGCTTTTTCGAGGTCAAGACCGTGCAGAAAATGGACGGCGCGGAGCTTGCCGCCTGTGTTCCCCGCCCCTGTATCCTCGCCGCTGACGAGGGCTACAACCAGGAGTGGTCGACCGAGCTGACCGTGCAGCAGGCGCAGGACGAGTACATCAAGGCCTGGTGCGCGCTCAAGGTCATGAGCAAGGTCTACGGCTTCGGCGATCCCGACGGGTTCGTGTTCAATATGTCCGTCGGCTACGACCTGGACGGCATCAAGGGCCGCAAGGTCAACACCTATATCAACAACATGATGGACGCGGGCAAGACCGCGCAGTTCAAGGAATGTAAAAAAGTCCTGACCGAGCTCTTCCCCGAGGAAAAGGACTTCATCGCCTCGATCTCCCCCAATGTTTCCCGCTCCGTTACGCTCTCCACGCTCCACGGCTGCCCGCCGCAGGAGATCGAGCGCATCGCAAGCTATCTTCTCAAGGAAAAGCATCTGCACACCTTCGTCAAGTGCAACCCGACCATTCTCGGCTACAAGACCGCGCGCAGCATTCTCGATTCCATGGGCTATGACTACATCGTCTTCGATGAGCACCACTTCAACGAGGATCTCCAGTGGGAGGACGCCGTGCCGATGTTCGAGCGGCTGCAAAAGCTTGCGGACAAGCAGGACCTCGAATTCGGTCTCAAGCTCTCCAACACCTTCCCCGTCAACACGACGCGCGGCGAGCTTCCCAACGAGGAAATGTACATGTCCGGCCGCAGCCTCTTCCCACTGACGATTGAGATGTGCAATCGCATCTCCCGCCAGTTTGGCGGCAAGATGCGCATTTCGTTCGCAGGCGGCGCGGACTACTTCAACTGTGACAAGCTCTTTGCCGCCGGCATCTGGCCCATCACCGTCGCCACCACCATCTTGAAGCCCGGCGGCTACAACCGCCTGCACCAGATGGTCGAAAAGGTCGAGGATATGCCCTACCGCGCATTTTCCGGCAACGACCCCGCCGCGATCTCCGACCTTGCCGCCTCCGCGCTGCACGACTTCCACCACCTCAAGGCCATCAAGCCGCTCCCCTCGCGCAAAAAAGATGAACAGGTGCCGCTGCTCGACTGCTTTACCGCGCCCTGCAAGGGCGGCTGCCCCATCGAGCAGGACATTCCCGAATACCTTGAGCTCTGCCGCAAGGGGCTCTACGGCCCAGCACTGAAGCTCATCACCGAGAAGAACGCCCTGCCGTTTATCACCGGCACCATCTGCGCGCACCGCTGCCAGGGCAAGTGCTCGCGCAACTTCTATGAGGAATCCGTCCACATCCGCGAGACGAAGCTTCTTGCCGCGGAAAAGGGCTACAACACCTTGATGGCCTCCCTCCGTATGCCTGAGCCGGTCGAGGATAAAAAGGTTGCCATCGTCGGCGGCGGCCCGACCGGTATCGCCGCGGCGTACTTCCTTGGCCGCGAGGGTGTTCCCACCACGATCTTTGAGCGCGAGCGCAAGCTCGGCGGCGTGCCGCGCTACGTCATCCCCGCCTTCCGCATCAGCGACGAGGCCATCGACAAGGACGTCGCGCTCATGGAGCGCTACGGCGTCGAGGTCAAGCTCGGCAAGCCTGCTCCGTCCGTCGAACAGCTCAAGAAGATGGGCTACACGCACATCCTGATGGCCACCGGCGCGTGGAAGCCCGGCAAGCTCGACATTGAAGGCAACGTGCAGGGCGTCATCGAGTGGATGAAGCGCATGAAAAAGCAGGTCAAGCCCTGCCTGAGCGGCAACATCGTCGTTGTCGGCGCGGGCAACACCGCCATGGACGCCGCGCGCGTTGCAAAGCGCATGGGTGCGCATGCGACCATTCTCTACCGCCGCACGAAGAAATTCATGCCCGCCGACGAGCACGAGTTACAGCTCGCCATCGACGAGGGCGTCGAATTCGTCGAGCTGGCCGCGCCCGTCAAACAGAGCCGCGGCAAGCTCCTGTGCGATAAGATGATCCTCGGCGAGCCGGATGAGAGCGGCCGCCGCAGTCCCGTGAAGTCCGGCGAGCAGTTCACCATTCCCTGCGACATGGTCATCTCCGCCGTCGGCGAGCAGGTCGACGCCGATCTCATGGCCGCGAACGGCATCGAGATGGAGCGCAAGGGTCCCGCGTTCGAGACGAACATCCCCGGTGTGTACTGCGCGGGCGACGCGCACCGCGGCCCCGCCACCGTGGTCGAGGGCATTGCCGACGCCGCGCGCTTTGCCGAGATCGTCGTCGGTCACCCGCACATCTACGACATCCCTGCCGAGGCCGATGTGACCGAGTTCGACGCGCAGGCCAAGAAGGGTATCCTCTCGATGGCCAGTAAGTGTGTCTGCGACGGCGAGCGCTGCTTACAGTGCTCCACCGTGTGTGAAAACTGCGTCGATTCCTGCCCGAACCGCGCGAACGTGGTCATCAAGATGGCCGACGGCTCGCACGAGATCGTCCACGTCGACAAGATGTGCAACGAATGCGGCAACTGCACGCAGTTCTGCCCCTACGCAAGCGAACCCTGCCACGACAAATTTACCCTCTTCCAGACGAAGGAGGACATGGACGAGAGCGAAAACTACGGCGTGCTCTTCGAGGACGACGATATGGTCCGCCTGCGCTACGAGGACGGCGTGAAGGAATACGACTTAGCCTCCTGCGACAACGATCTCCCTGTCGAGCTGGAGGCGCTCATCCTCACCGTGCGCGATAAGTACAGCTATCTCTACCTGTAAACAAAGCGAAAAACGAGGGAGCCGGGGCGATGCCCCGGCTCCCTCTTCCCTGTTGGAAGCAAAAAAGAGCGCTGCTTGAAGCAGCGCTCTTTTCGTTGTTTTGTGCTTCGCCTTACTTCTCGATCAGGTTCAGCTGATAGATGATCTTGGCGATCTGCGCGCGGGTCAGAGAGGCATCGGGCTCGAAGGTGGTCTCGGTCATGCCGTTGATGACCTTCGCATCGACGAGCGCCATCACGTAACCGTCGGTGCAGTCAGTGAACTTGCTCTCGGTCTTGGACTCGGCAAGCTTGTTGAGCTTGGCAGCGACCTGGCAGAACTCGAGACGGGAGATGGCCTTCGCACCGTCAAGATCGGCGGCAACAAGACCCAGCTCCGCAGCCTTGGCGATGGTGTTCTTGCTCCAGTCGGCGCCGGTGGCGTCCTCGCTCTTGAGATCGCCGTGGCTGACAAGCAGGAGCTTGAGTGCGGCCGCCCAGGACAGCTTGGCGTCGGGCGTGTAGGTGGTGGCGGAGGTGCCGGAGATCACGCCAGCCTCATAAAGATGGATCATGTAGTTGAAGTACCAGGAGGTGGTCTTCACATCCTTGAAGGGATTGAAGTAGGTGACGCGGCCCTGAGGCGCGGCATACTGCTCACCGATCACGCCCTTGAGCTCCTTGGTCACATACTCCATCACAGCCTCGTCCAGAGGAATACCGGTGTCGAACTGGGCGGAAGCGGCCTTAAAGGCATAGTAGGTGTCGCCGCCGGCGGCGCAGAAGTTGTTCGTCACAACGGCGTAGACCTCATTGGCCTTGAATTCCTTGCCGTTGACGCTGTTGATGACCACGCGGTTGATGGTCTTGGGGCCGTAGTAGGTGGATTCGGGATAGGTGGCATCGTTCTTGTCATACGCCTTGCCGGTGTGGATGGTGAAGTTGATGCCGGAGACCTGTGGGAAACCGCCGACCGCCGTCGGGGTGCTGAAGGTAGACGCCTCGAGCGCTTCGAGCAGCTGCTCACCCGTGACATAGACGACCGCGACCGTGTTGCCGAACGGCAGAACGGTGTTGATGTCCTTCTTGGTCACATCGCCCTTGGCGATCGCCGCACGGATGCCGCCGCCGTTGGTGATGGCGACCACATGGTCAGCATCGACGGTCAGGCCTTCCTTGTTCTGCATGACCTTCCAGAGCATTGCATCGGTGATGAGATCGCCGTTGTTGGTCTCGCTGTCGCGGTTGCCGTTGGGGGCCTTCGCGCCGTTCAGCTCAACCTCGCTCTTGGCAAAGACAGCGCCGTATTCCTTGTCGATGCGGTCGATGATCTTCTGCGCGGCGGCAGCAACGGTCGCGTCCTTAGCGGTGTCTTCCTTGATCTCGAAGAGGGAGTTGCTCTCGATTTTCTTGGTGGCATCGTCAATGACGATGACGCCGATGTTGGCGAACTTCGTGCCGGTGGACTGGATGGGCTCGCCGTTCTCGCCCTTGGGCATCACGGTGTGGGAGTGACCATCGATGATGAAGTCGATGCCCTTGACGGCAGCGTACAGATCGGTGGAGCGGTAAGGAGCGGACTCAGCGTCCACGCCCAGATGCGCAAGGCAGATGACGACATCCGCATCCTTGAGCGCCGCGACCTGATCGGCGGCAGCCTTGGTGAAGGCGTCCTTGTCAGCGAAGGTCAGGCCCTTGATGAGCGCGGGGTTGGCCTTGGTCTGGGTCTCGGGGGTCTCCATGCCGAAGAAGCCGACCTTCACACCGGACTTGGTGGTGTAGGTGTAGTTCGCATCGAAGATGGGGGTACCGTCCTCATTGAAGACGTCCGCGCAGACGACCTTGAACTTGGCCTTGCTCATGTTTTCCTTGAGCTGGGCATAGCCGTAGTCGAACTCGTGGTTGCCGAGGGTGACGACGTCGTAGCCCGCGGCATTCATCATCGTGACCGCATCAGCGCCCTTGGTGGAGCTGACATAGGTCGTGCCCTGGCTGAAGTCGCCGGCGTCGACGAGGATGACCTCGGCGCCCTTGGCCTCATAGTCGGCCTTGAGCTGTGCGATGTAGGCATAGCCCTCGACCGCACCGTGCACGTCATTCGTATGCAGAATGACAGTCTTGCCCGCCATCTCGGCTTTCGCATCAGCGGCGGTGTCCGCCGCAAAGCTGGTCACAGTCAGGCTGAGGACCATCGCCATTGCGAGCAGGACGGATAGGAACTTGCGCATAGTGTTTTCCTCCTCAATTTTTTCACTCCGCTTTTTCTCTGTCCGCTCTTCGTGACACACAGCTCCTTTTCACATCTCTCAGTTGGTCTGCGCGCCAAAAGTTCGCTTTTTGTACAAATAAAAGCGGAATGTGGTATGATTTTATTGTATCGTATGTCTGCTACTTTCTCAATACGGCATTGTTCCGAATTTGCGGCAAAAATCTTGGCGCTTCTCACATTTTTTCCAAACTCTATGGAAATCAGGTAAAAAGTATGCTATGCTTTTGCTAATTTGGAACGGTATTTTTTCAAAGGAGGGTTCTTCCATGAAAACACTGCTTCGAGGCGGCTATGTCGTCAGCGGCCGCGGCTGCCGCCGCGCCGACGTGCTCATCGACGGGGAAAAGGTCGAAATGCTCGGCCACATCCCGCCCGAGCTCGCCGCGCAGAGCGAGGTCGTCGACGTGACGGGCTGCATGCTCTTCCCCGGCTTTATCGACGCGCACACGCACTTCGATCTCGATGTGTGCAACACCACGACGGCCGACGACTTTGAAAGCGGCAGCAAAAGCGCCATCCGCGGCGGCACGACGACGGTCATTGACTTTGCCTGCCCCAATAAAGGGGAATCCCTTGCCTATGGGCTTGATCTCTGGCATAAAAAGGCCGACGGCAAGTGCTACTGCGACTACGGCTTCCATATGACCATCGACGACTGGAACGAGAGCATCGAGTCTGAGCTCGACGCGATGTTCGACGCCGGTATCACGTCTTTCAAGATGTACCTCACCTACCCCGCCATGATGATCGGCGACGGCGCGGTCTACCGCGCGCTGAAAGCGCTCAAGGCCCGCGGCGGCATCGCGGGCGTCCACTGTGAGAACGCGGGCGTCATCGACGCGCGCATCGCCGAACTCAAGGCGAGCGGTTTGGGCGCGGACGTCGTATCGCACCCGATCTCCCGCCCTGACTATTTAGAGGCCGAGGCTGTTTCGCGTCTGCTGCGCATCGCGCAGGCGGCCGACGCGCCCGTCATCATCGTCCACACGACGAACCGTGCTTCTCTTGACGAGATCGCCGCGGCGCGCCGCCGCGGACAGACCGTGTATGTCGAGACCTGCCCGCAGTACCTTGCCCTCGACGACGGCGTGTACTACGACGCCAACTGGTCCATGGCCGCGCGCTATGTCTGCGCGCCGCCCATCCGCTCGCAGGAAGACAGTGAAGCGCTCTGGAAGGCGCTGCGCCGCGGCGAGGTGCAGACCATCTCGACCGACCACTGCTCGTTCACGCTCGAGCAGAAGGACATGGGCCGCGACGACTTTACGAAGATCCCCGGCGGTCTTCCCGGCGTCGAAACGCGTGGCGAGGTCGTCTACACTGTGGCCATCAATGAAAACAAGCTCTCGCTCGGCGGCGTCTGCCGCGCGCTGAGCGAAAATCCCGCCAAGCTCTACGGTCTCTACCCCCGCAAGGGCGTCATCGCTGCGGGCAGCGACGCCGACATCGTCGTCTACGATCCCGGCGCGAGCCACGTGCTCCACGGCGCGGACATGCTCTCCAAGGCGGGCTACACGCCGTTCGAGGGCTTCCGCACGAATGGCGGCGTGTCGAAGGTCTACCTGCGCGGTCAGCTGCAGGTGGACGGCGGCAAGGTCGTCGGCGGCAAGATGGGCGAATACTTGAAGCGCGGCAAATGCGCACTGTGAGGTAAGATATGGATCTGAGGGAAATTTTATTTGCGCAGTTCCCTGCGTTTTTTCTGCTGAGTCTGCTGTTTTTGATCGCGCACCTGCGCGTGCGCAAGCACAGCGCCGTCAAGTCGGTGCTGTGGGTGCTGCTGTTCGGCGCGGCGCTGGCCGTGTCGATCCTGTTCTGCTTCCTCGGCATGCAGGCGAAGTACTGGACGGTCAAGACGCTCTTCGAGCTCAAGTTCTGGAGCTGGCTCGGCCTTGCGATCGTGGTGTTCGTGTTCGTGCTGCGGCTGGTGTTCAAGCTGCAAAATAAGCACGCTCAGCACATGGTCGAAAAGGAGCGCGCTAAGGCGGAAAAGACCCGCGAGGAGGCCGTAAAGCAGGCGCGCGAAGAAGGCCGCGCCGAGGCCATGGCCGCCCAGCAGGCGCAGGAGGCCGAAGCTGTCGCGGCAGAGCCCGCAGCGGATGAGTCTGCCTCCCCCGCTGCCGAAGAGACCGCACCGGCGGAGAACGCCGATCCTGAAAAGGCGGTCGAACGTTAAGTATGGAACAGACACAACCGCAGCGCATCGCGTATTTCGACGTACTGCGCATTTTGGCGACTTTCGCCGTCATCGTGCTGCATCTGTCCGCGCAGCACTGGGCCGATACGGACGTCTATTCAAGAGCCTGGCAAGCCTTCAACCTTTACGACAGTGCTGTGCGCTGGGCTGTTCCGGTTTTCGTGATGATCAGCGGCGCGCTGTTTCTCTCCGGCTCGCAGAGCATCGGGCACATTCTGAAAAAGAACGTGTCGCGCCTTGTCACAGCGTTCATCTTCTGGTCGGCGCTCTACGCCGTCTTCATGGTGAACTTCGAGGGATGCCCGACGAACCTTATTTTGCAACAGTTTCTCAACGGTCACTATCACATGTGGTTTCTCTTCATGATCGTGGGACTGTATCTGATCGTGCCGTTTCTGCGCGCCATCGTGCGGGATGAAAAGCTCCTGCGCTATTTTCTACTGCTCACGCTCATCTTTACGTTCCTGCTGCCGCAGATCGCGTCGGCCGTGTCGCTTCTCTCGTGGCAGTACTGCGCTGAATTCAAGGCGCTCACGGGCAAATTCTATTATCATTTCACGCTCGGCTTCGTCCCCTACTTTGTGCTCGGTTACTATTTGGTCCGCAAGGAGTTTTCCTTGACCGCAAAGCGTGTGCTTTACGCGCTCGGTGTGCTCGGCTTCGTCCTCACGGTCGTGCTGACGTCATTCGCCTCGCGTTTGCAGGGCGCGGCAACAGAGCTGTTCTACGGCTACGATTCGCTCAATGTACTGTTTGTCTGCGTGGGGCTGTTCGTCTTTGCCAAAGAGCATCTGAACTTCCCGAACTTAAGCGAAAAGTGTCACAGGTGCATTCGCGCGCTGTCGCGCTGGAGCTTCGGCGCGTACCTCGTACACCCGCTGTTCATCGAATCGTTCGACATTTTTCTGCACTTCAACACGCTGTCACTCAACGTGTTTTTCTCCGTTCCCCTGCTGACATTGATCATCGGCGCGCTGTCGTTCCTCGTCTCAGCGCTGCTTCACCAGATCCCATTTGTCAAAAAGTATTTTGTATGAAAAGAGCCCCGCGGATCATGCGATTCACGGGGCTCTTCTTTTTCTGTTACGCTTCGGTCTTGATGCCGCGCTTGTCGAATTCCTCGACCAGCAGGTCAAGGTCGTTCGGCAGGCTCATCGGCTCGCCGCAGAACTTGATGGCGTTGGCAACATCCTTGAGGCCGTTGCCGGTGACGACGGAGACGACCGTGTCGTTCGCGCCGAGCACGCCCTGCTCGCAGAGCTTCTTGACTGCCGCCGTGCCGGTGACGCCCGCGGGCTCGCCGAAGACGCCGCAGGTCGTGCCGAGCAGCTTTTGCGCCGCCATGATCTCCTCGTCCGTCACGTTCACGACGATGCCGTTCGACTCGCGGATCGCCATGAGCGCCTTGTCCGCGTTGCGCGGCACGCCGACGGCGATGGAGTCGGCCAGCGTGTTCTCCTCCATCGGCTCCCAGGGCTTGTTCTCCGCGATGGCACGGTTGATGGGGTGGCAACCCTCGGCCTGCGCGGAAATGAGGCGCGGGAGCTTGTCGATAAAGCCGATGGCGTACAGGTCCTTGAGGCCCTTCCACACGCCTGCGATGGTGCAGCCGTCGCCCACGGAGATGGCGAGATAGTCCGGCATCTTCCAGTCGAGTTGCTCGGCGATCTCAAGCGAGACTGTCTTCTTGCCCTCGGAGAGGTACGGATTGATGGCCGCATTGCGGTTGTACCAGCCCCACTTGTCGATGGCCTTTTTGGAAAGCTCGAAGGTCTCTTCGTAGTTACCCTTGACGGAGATGACGTTTGCGCCGAAGGTCATCAGCTGTGCGACCTTGCCCTTGGGCGCGCGCTCGGGAACGAAGATAAAGGTCTTGATGCCCGCAGCCGCGGCATTGCCCGCAAGCGAGCTCGCCGCATTGCCCGTGGACGAGCAGGCGATGATCTTCGCGCCCGCCTCCGCAGCCTTGGCGACCGCCATGGCGCTGGCGCGGTCCTTTAAGGAAGCCGTCGGGTTCTGGCCGTCGTCCTTGACCCAGAGCTTTTTCAGTCCCAGCTGAGAAGCAAGGCGCGGCTCCTCGTAAAGCGGGCTCCAGCCCACGCGCAGCGGCGTATCGGGCGTTGTCTCCTCGACGGGCAGCAGCTCGCGGTAGCGCCACATGGTATGCGGGCGGGATCTGAGCTTTTCCTTCGTCAGGTTCTTTTTGATGTAGTCGTAGTCATAGATGATGTCGAGAAT
>OGFF01002674.1_pt1 | contig 14848 bp, 14 predicted proteins | sample 1570751 | NCBI WGS metagenome assembly OGFF01 (sample SAMEA2581951, study PRJEB24529) | metagenome | biome: Human gut stool | place: China | collected 2011 | reverse complement strand
GCTTCCTTTTTACTTTCGCTTTTTCTTTTTTGCTCCATGGTAAGGCTGTGACCGAGCTTTCCCCCTCATATTGTTGGGATTCTTCAGTAGCTTGGACAGGCTCAGTATTCGCAGAAAAGCAGAAAAATCATCGGATGAAATTTTTTCAAAAGGAATCTGCATTTTATCACAGAACTCATGGATCATAGCTTCTGTGTCGGTTCCCATCTGTATGGCCTGTTCAAAATTCTCTTTGACCTCATCCAGTGTTGGCTGTGGGTCGGCTGTGGTCTTGTCTTTCAAATGGGCTTCCCGTATATCCTGGACAATGCTGTCCAGATCATCATGAAGAATATGGCTGTAAAAATCGTTCTCCTGTACCTGACCCAGTTCCAGCGTCCGCATATACAGATCATTTTCTCCAGGTGCGTGTTCTTTAAGAATGGTCAGCTTTGATCCGGTCAATAAAGATTTCCATATCAACCATCAGCCGCAAAAAATTCGGATGGGTCGCCAACTCACAAAGCAGGCGGTTGTTGATTTTTCCGCTGCTTAATAATACAACCATATTATATTTATACATTTGACGGCACAAAGGTTGTTTCAAGCGAAGAAAATTACTGGAGTTACAGTAACTGCCTGTATGCGTATGATGGCAACGGCATCGCTGTTCACGACGGAGGCATGGGATATCTGCACGTTGAATACGTTTCCCTGTTTTCCATGACAGATAATCGGCTGGAGTGGGCAGATACGCTTATGAGTACAGAGGAATGCAGCTATGAGGACCTGCGCGCGTTTCTGGATACCTTAACGCCGATAGACGACTTCATTCCAATCACAGACGATTCGTATCTGACCAATTAATGAAAACGGCAAATTGCGCTGCGGGGGTCCCCAAATCATGCAGGTTGTGCCAAAGCAAATATGAAAGTCCCAGGTCATTTGACCCGGGACTTTTTATGTAAAGAAACCCCGGCGGGACACGTCTGCGTCCTGCCGGGGAAATTTTTTCTCAGCCTGCGTCCTCTGAAACGCTGGGGGTTTCATAGGTTTCGATACGGCGGATGTGCGCGCCGAGTGCGGTGAGTTTGCCGACGATATCCTCATAACCGCGCTCGATGAAGTGCGCGTCCTCGATGAGCGTCATGCCCTCGGCGCACATGGCGGCGATGACCATCGCAGCGCCCGCGCGCAGGTCGCAGGCGCGGACCTCGCAGCCGCGCAGCGTCTGCACGCCGTCGATGATAGCGGTCTTGCCCTCGACCTGGATATTTGCGCCCATGCGGCCAAGCTCGGCCGTGTAGCGGAAGCGGTTGTCATAGACGCCCTCGGTCACGAGGCTGGTGCCGACGGCGGTGGCCAGACAGACGGTGATCTGCGGCTGCATATCGGTCGGGAAGCCGGGGTACGGCATGGTCTTGACGTTCGCGCGGTGCAGGCGGTAGGCGGATTCGACGCGGATGGCGTCGTCATACTCCGTGATGTCCGCGCCGATCTCGCGCAGCTTGGCGGTGATGCAGTCGAGGTGCTTCGGGATGACGTTTTCGATCAGCACGTCGCCGCCGACTGCGGCGGCAGCGGCCATATACGTGCCCGCCTCGATCTGGTCGGGGATGATGGAATAGCAGCCGCCGTGCAGCGCCTTGACGCCGCGCACCTTGATGACGTCGGTGCCCGCGCCGGAGATCTGCGCGCCCATGGCGTTCAGGAAGTTCGCGAGGTCGACGATGTGCGGCTCCTTGGCGCAGTTTTCGATAATCGTCATGCCGCTGCACAAAACTGCCGCGAGCAGGATGTTCATCGTCGCGCCGACGGAGACGATATCAAGATAGACGTGGCCGCCGCGCAGCCCGCCCTTCGGGGCGTCGGCGCAGACATAGCCGCCGGCCTGCTCGACCATGGCGCCCATGGCCTCGAAGCCCTTGATGTGCTGGTCGATGGGGCGGACGCCGAAGTTGCAGCCGCCCGGCATGGCGACATGGGCATGGCCGAAGCGGCCAAGCTCTGCGCCGATGAGATAATACGACGCGCGGATACGGCGGACAAGCTCGATGGGCGCGGTCGCGTTGCGGGCACGGGTGCAGTCGATCTCGAGCGTGTTGCGGCCGTAGCGCCGGATCTCCGCGCCCATATCGTGCAGGATCTCCAGCAGCAGACGAACGTCTGAAATATCCGGTACGTTTTCGATCCGGCAGGGGCCGCTGACGAGCAGCGTGGCCGGCAGGATCGCGACCGCCGCGTTCTTGGCCCCGGAAATGGTCACGGAGCCGGAAAGCTTTGTGCCGCCTTGAACGATGTATTTGATCAAAATGTAATCCCTCTTTGGTAGCGTCAGTTGACACTAAGAGTGTTTGCGGAAATGCGTTATGTTAACAAAGCCAAATTCGGCCGCTATTAGAATAGCACACCACGGCAGGAATGTAAAGGAAAATGACAATGCAGCAGCAGGAAATCTTCAGATTTTCTTCATAATTCGACAGGCGCAGACGGCGGACGCTAAGTTTCCGCCGTGATTTCGCGCGTAATGCCGTTGATAAAAAAGCTTCCCGCGTCCGTTTCGACCAGCCAGACCGGCACGAAGCGGATGCCCGTACCGGCCTGATCGGACGGCAGATACGCCTGCGTAAGACCTGTCACCGCACTTCCGACCCAGCCGAGCGCGTCACGCCGGGCCAGCAGCTGCGCCAGCGCGTCAGCGGCGGAGATGGCCTCCTGCTCCGACACACGCGTAATGGAGCTTCCGCCGGTATAAAACGTGCCCTCGACCGCCGTGAGGCAATCGTCCGTGTAGCTTAGCGCCAGCTGGCTGCCGAGCACCGGCACGCCGAGCAGCGTCTGCGAGGTGCGGATCTGCACGGCGCCCGTCTCCGTCTGCTCCCGCGTGAGGGTCTGATATTGAAAATCCATGGCGCGCAGCAGCTTTTCTGCGGCCTTTTCAGAACTCCGCACCCGGCTGCCGCCGGTCATCACGGCGGAGAAGCCGCCCGTGCGCGTGATATGGAGCGTCCCAAGCTCGGATTCGTAGGTGCTCTCAAAGCCGGATTCGCCTGCGGGCGCGGCCTTCGCGCCGAGCAGCGCCTGCGCGGCGGTCTGCGCGCCGTCCTCAGAAAGCTCGACACTGTAGAGCACGGGACTGCGCGGAAGCTCGTCGAGCAAAACGGAAAGGCCGTAGCTCTCGTAGAGTGTCTTCAGCTCCTGCAGCATCTGCCGCTGCTCATGCGTCTGCGCAAGCCGGTTCGGAACGACGATGCACAGAAGCCCCAGCGCACAGAGCGTCAGAATGAGAAGGATCAGATTTTTCATGCGCGAAGCGCTCATGGCGGCTCCTCCTGATGGAAAATTTGGGTCAGTGGTGCGATGGATACGGCGGAAAGCAGCTGTTCTAAAGAGGTCTTCGGCGAATCTGTATGGATTTACCCACTTGTTTGTAGGGGCCGATGCCCACATCGGCCCGCTGGGAAATTGCAAATTCGCCTAGGGTGTATCTGAAAACTCCCAACGCGCCCGGACAGCGGGCCTTTTTGCGGTGCGCCGCGTCATTTTTCCTTGAAATACGTCAGTATTCCTGCGAAAAAATGTCTTGCGCAACGCAAAAATCCCTCGCTGCCGGTCACATCATGAGTTTTCAGATACACCCTAAGATTCCCGCAGAAACGGTGCGTTCTGCCGGGTCGATGTGGGCATCGACCCCTACGATTAACAGCGAAAAGCCTGCGGATTCGCATCGGACTATCGCTTTTCGCAATTACCTGCTGCGACCTCTCAGGCGCTCCCGCATATCGCGGGCGGGTACATATCACGCTTACTCCGTCTCCCACCCGGCGGTGAGTTCACCGCCGGTGCCTTCGGCGTACAGAAGGCGGAGCGTGCCGCCCTTCGGCAGGCAGGCGGCTGCCTGCGCGGCGGGCAGGAGCGCTGCGGGCGTTGACGAGGCCGTGTAGCTGCGGTACAGGACGGAGGCGTTCGTGATCTGCGTGCTGTCGAAGCGGAGCTCGATCGCGCCGCGCGGTGCGATCTCGATGCCGGACAGATAATAGCCGAAGGTGCACACGGCGCTCTGACCGTCGGCCCGATAGCTTTGCAGATAGACCCGCGCCTCGCCGTAGCTGTCACCGGTCAGGCGGCTGAGGAGGCTGCGCGCAGCCTCGATGCGGTCAAGCGTGCCTGCCGACGCGCTCTGGAAGCGGTCGTCCGGCTGGAGGATCTGCAGTTCAATTCTGCCCTGCGCGCTCACGCGCAGGCGCAGGCCGGTTTCGGTAAAGGACGTCGTGCCGTCGTTTCCGACGAAGCGTGCGTCGCCGTAAGGGTTGATGCCGATCTGGGTTGCGAGGGCGGAAATAAATCGCGCGTCGCACGGGTTCGTGCCGAGGCCGGTGCAGACGGCGGCGCTTGACGCGCTGATGAGCGAGAGCGGATCGAGCGCGCTGTAGGGCGTGTCGTCCGATTCAAACGCGAAGAAGCTGCCGTCCGGGACGGCGGCGGAAAGCTCGGCCGCAAGCGTCTCGGCGGAAAGCGCCGTCTGTGCGCGATAGCAGCCGTCGCCCAGCAGATACAGCTGAACCGTCTCTCCGTCCAGCGCCAGCACGTACCACTGCGCGTCCGCACCCTCCGGCGCGCGCACGTTCAGCCACGCGCCAAGCACGGCGGGGGAAATTTGTCCCGGGAAGCAGAAGGCCGCGCCGGGCTTCCGCAAAGCGGCATAAAACGCCGATTCGGCGCACGCCTGCGGCGTCTCGGCGCTTTCGAGCGCCTGCGCAAGCAGCCCTCCGTACTGCCCGTAGAGCGTATCGAGGGCGGCAAAGTCATACTGTGCGCTCTGTCTGCCCGCCTCGGTGCTCAGCGTGACGGCGACGGGCTGCGCCGCGCCGATGAACGCGCTGCCGGTGGCGGGCGCGGTATAGGTCAGCTCCGCTTCATTGAGGCCGAACAGCCCCGCAAACGGGCGCAGCGCGCTTGCCAGCCATTTGGTCTGCGTGAGCGTCTTTGTTGGCAGGCACATGATCGCAAGCGTCACGTTGACCAGCACGAGAAACACGATCAGAATGTCCTTTCCGATCTCCAGCAGCCTCCGGCCATGGTCATGTCTTCGTTTCTGCTTCATGCCTGCGCCTCCGCGGCGGGCATGGTGATGAGGACCGAGGTACCCTTGCCGTATTCGGACGAAATTTCAATGCTGCCCTTGTGCTGGTTCAAAATCTCCTGCGCGATGGAAAGGCCGAGGCCCGTGCCGCCGGATTCGCGCGAACGCGCCTTGTCCACACGGTAGAACCGGTCAAACAGGCGCGGCAGATCCTTTTCGGGGATGCCGATGCCGTTGTCGGTCACGCGGACAAAGACGTTTTTGCCGCTCGTGCCGACGGTCATGTCGATTTTGCCGCCGTCGGGCGTATACTTGACAGCGTTGGAGACGATGTTGGTAATGACCTGCTCGATGCGCTCCCGGTCGCCGTTGACGTCGGGAATGTCCCCCTCGCAGGTGAGCGTCATAGTGTGGTGGTGGTTCTGCTCGGCGTTGAGCTTTGCCGCGTCATACACATTCTGCACGGCTTTTAAGAACGGGAACCGGGAGATGTTCATCTCCATCTTGCCGTAGTCGATCTTGCTGAGCGTGAGCAGATCCTGCACGATGCGGGTCATGCGGTCGGCCTCGCTGATGATGACGTTCATGAAATTCGAGCGCAGCTCCGGCGGCAGCTCGTCGCCGGTGTCGACGATCGTTTCGGCGTAGGATTTGATATTGGTCAGCGGCGTTCGCAGCTCGTGCGAGACGTTGGCGACGAATTCGCGCTTGAGCTGCTCGCTCCTGCGCTGCTCGGTGACGTCGTGGATGACGACGAGCACACCGCCCTGCGCGTGGTCGGACGAGAACGGGGCCATGAACAGCTCCAGTTCACGCTCGCCGACGGTCTTCTGCGCCTCGATATACTGCGGCCTGCGCAGGGTCAGGAGCGTGTCAAGCTCGGCTTCCTTCGAGAAAATTTCGTCGAAGGTCGTCTGGCTTGACAGGTTCTGCGCGAGCATCTGCGTGGCGGCGGGGTTATAGTGGATGACGCTGCCCGCCGTATTGAACGCGACGACGCCGTCGGTCATGTGCAGAAACAGCGTGGAAAGCTTGTTGCGCTCGTTCTCCGCCTCGGAGATCGTGTCCTGCAGGACCTTTGCCATGTGGTTGAAGTTCCGGGTCAGATCGCCGATCTCGTCGCGGCTGTCGACCGTGACGCGGTTCGCGAAATCTCCCGCCGCGACGCGCTTTGTGCCGACGGTCAGCGCGCGGATGGGTGTGATCAGAATCTGCGACAGCAGGAACGACAAGATCACGCAGATCACCAGACCCAGCGCCAGCGCGCGCAGGATGATGATCAGCAGTTCGCTCGTCAGCGCGTCGACCGTGGCGCGGTTGTCGCGGATGTAGGCGATATACTGCGCGCCGTCCGACTCGACGGGGACGGCCAGATCCATATAATCGTTTGTGACCGAGCTGCTCTGCCCGACCTCGCCGTTCATGGCGGACAGAATGTTCTGCGTCATCACGACCGTGGCGCGCTGGTTCGAGCTGTCGAGCACGGAGCCGGTCTGGTCAAGAATGTAGACGTTGCGGCCCGTGATATCGATGCCGAGCCCGGCCTGCGCCATGAGAAGTTCCTTCATCTGCGCGGGGGCGTTGTCCTCCGCCGAGAGCCTTTGCAGCTGGGCGATGAATTCCGGGGTAAACGTGCCCTCCATCTGCTCATAGAACTGGGACACATAGAAATTGCCGACGCCGCTCATCAAAAACGCGCCAGTCGTCAGCATCAGGGCCAGGATCAGGATCACCATGATCATGACCATCTTCATGCGCAGGGACCGCATGGCCGCCCCTCCTTTCTCGCGCGGGAAGCTGCGTTATCCCGCGAAATAATAGCCGACGCCGCGCCGGGTCAGGATATACTGGGGCTTGCCGGGATCGTCTTCGATCTTTTCACGAAGCCGCCGCACGGTCACATCGACCGTGCGCATATCCCCGTAATAGTCATAGTTCCATACCCGCTGCATCAGATCCTCGCGGGAGAAGACCTTTCCGCGTTCGCGGATAAGATAGGAGAGAAGGTCGTATTCCTTCTGTGTCAGCTCGACCGGCGTGCCGTTTTTCGTGACCTGATATGTCTCCGGGTTCAGGCACAGGCCGTCCGCTTCGATCTGGCCCGCAGTGCTCTGCGCCGGGGAGTATTCCATGCTGCGGCGGCGGATGTTCGCCTTGACGCGGGCCATGAGCTCCTTCATGGAAAAGGGCTTGGTCATGTAGTCGTCCGCGCCGGTCTCAAGGCCGAAGACCTTGTCCATTTCTTCTTCGCGGGCCGTGAGCATGATGATGGGCGTGGCGCGGTTTTCCGCGCGGAGCGTCTTGCAGATATCAAAGCCGTTCATTTTCGGCAGCATGACATCCAGTAAGATCAGATCCGGGTCCTCCGTCTGCGCAAGCTGCAGGCCTGTCTGGCCGTCAAGCGCCTCAAGCGTTTCATAGCCCTCGCGCTTGAGATTGAATTTCAGGATCTCCACGATCGCGCGTTCATCCTCTACGATCAGGACTGTCTTTGCCATAGTGTATCCTCCTGTTTCTTAAACCGGGCGGCGAAGCGCCTTCGGATAGTGATTTTTGAGCTGGCTTCCGTCGCCCTTTGCCCAGCCGAGCGAAAGCCCGTCCGCCTGCACGAGCGTCCAGCCGCGCTTGTCGGACGGCAGCACGTCGCCGGACAGATACCGGGCAAGCAGCGGGTCGGATTCTTCAAGCGAGACGCTGCTTTCCAGCGTCTGCAGCCACAGCGCCCACGCGTGCGCGGGCGCAAAGCGGTTTTTCAGGACTGCGCCAAGCTCCAGCCCCGCGCGCAGCACCCGCAGCCCCTTTACCTCCGGCAGCGCCTGCGGGACGAGATAGCACACGTCCCCGAACCGCAGCAGCTTCCCCTCCGGCAGTGCAGCGCCGGTCTGGCCGCGGAATGCCGCAAGTTCCGGCGGGCATTTGGCCGCAGGCTCCGGCGGAAGCACTGCGGGCGCTTCGTCCCCCGCCCGGCGGAGGACGGCGGCATAGTGCCCCTCGCCCAAAAGCTTATGCGGCCAGAGGCGGAACGTTTTTTCCAATCCCGGCGCGGGATTCGCCACCCAATCGGGTCTGCCGGGAGAAAAGAACGGCACGTCCGGCTTTTCTACAGAAAAATCGGGATTTTTCCACAAAAAGTCCGAGATCACGCCCTCGTTTTCCACAGGAGAGAACGTGCACGTGGAGTAAACCAGCCGCCCGCCGGGGCGGAGCATGGCTGCGGCGGAGGTCAGAATCTCCAGCTGGCGGTTGGCGCAGATGGCGTTCGTGTCCTCCGTCCAGTCAGTGACGGCGGCCTCTTCCTTGCGGAACATCCCCTCGCCGGAGCAGGGGGCGTCGACGAGAATTTTATCAAAATACCCCGCGAAGCGCTCTTCCAGCCGCTTCGGGTGCTCGTTCAGGACCAGCGCGTTGGAAATGCCCAGCCGCTCGATATTCCCGGAAAGAATTTTCGCGCGCTTGGCGTTGATCTCGTTGCAGACCAGAAGCCCCTTTCCCCGGAGTTTGCCCGCCAGCTGCGTCGATTTCCCGCCGGGGGCCGCGCACAGGTCGAGCACGTGCTCGCCCGGCTGCGGGTCCAAAAGCTCCGCTGGGGCCATGGCGCTCGGCTCCTGCAGATAATAAAGCCCCGCCGCATGATACGGCGACAAGCCGGGCCGGGAGACCGCGTCATAATAAAACCCCGTCGGGCACCACGGCACGGGAGAGAGCGAAAACCGCGACAGATCGCCCGTAAAGCCGGTTTTGAGCGGATTTCTCCGCAGACCGGTGCAGAGCGGCCGGTCAAAGGACGCGAGAAAGTCCTCATATTCGCTTCCCAAAAGCGCACGCATCCGCGCCTCAAAACCCTCCGGCAGCACCGCAGCCGCCTCCTTCCCGATTTACATAGTTATAAACATTATAGTGCATTTCCCCGAAAAAGGCAATGGCATATCCGCACAGTCTCCTCATGTGTCTGCCTGTCCCTCTTGGCGGTTTTTCGTTTTTGTGCTATAATTCTCCCAGATCATAACGAACGGAGAACGGCAATGAACGCACAGGGAACGGAACGGACGGAAAAACGGCTTTGCGTGGGGCTGCTTGCCCATGTGGACGCGGGCAAGACGACGCTGTCGGAGGCCATGCTTTACCGGGCAGGCGTCATCCGCACGCTTGGCCGCGTCGACCACGGCGATACGTTTCTCGACACCGACGCGCAGGAGCGCAGCCGGGGCATCACGATCTTTTCCAAGCAGGCCGTTCTTCCGCTGCCCAGCTGCACGCTGACGCTGCTCGACACGCCGGGCCATGTGGATTTTTCTGCCGAGATGGAGCGGACGCTGCAGGTGCTCGACTGCGCCGTGCTTATTATCAGCGGCCCGTCGGGCATCCAGAGTCACACCGTCACGCTCTGGCGGCTGCTGCGGCGCTATCAGGTGCCGGTCATTCTGTTCTTCAACAAAATGGACATGGAGACGGCGGATCGGGACGCGCTGCTTGCCGCTGTCCGCGCGGAGCTGGACGAGGGCTGCATTGATTTTTCGCAGCCGCAGGCGCAGCTCTACGAGGAGCTTTCCCTGTCCGACGAGGCGCTGATGGAGAGTTATCTCACCTCCAGCACGCTTTCCGACGCGCAGATCGCGCCGCTCGTCTCGCACAGGCGGGTGTTCCCGTGCCTGTTCGGCTCTGCGCTGCGGCAGACGGGTGTGGACGCGCTTCTGGATGCGCTGCGCCGGTTCGTGGACGAGCCTGCGCGGGGCGCGGAGTTCGGCGCGCACGTATTCAAGATCGCACGCGATGAAAAGGGTGCGCGGCTGACGTTTCTGAAGGTCACGGGCGGAACGCTCACGGTCAAGCAGACGCTCTCGGGCGAGGACTGGGAGGAAAAGGCCGACCAGCTCCGGCTCTATTCCGGCAGTAAATTTACGCTTTTGCAGCAGGCCACCGCCGGGACGGTCTGCGCCGTGACGGGTCTGAGCAAAACGATGCCGGGCGATGTGCTGGGCCGGGAGACGGCGGCGCAGGCCCCGGTTTTGCAGCCGGTTCTGGAATACCGCCTGCTCTTAGAGGACGGCACGGACGCGGCGCTGGCGTATGGACAGCTGCGCGTGCTCGAAGAAGAGGATCCCGCGCTGCATCTGGTCTGGAACGCGCTGCTGCGCGAGATCCGCGTGCAGCTGATGGGGCCGGTGCAGATGGAGATTTTGCAGAAGCTGATCGAAGACCGCTTCGGGCTGAAGGTTTCATTTGACGCGGGGAACATCGTTTATCTTGAGACGATCGCCGCGCCGGTCGAGGGCGTGGGGCATTATGAGCCGCTGCGGCACTATGCCGAGGTGCATCTGCTGATGGAGCCGGCAGAGCCCGGCTCCGGCCTGCAGTTCGATACCATGTGCCCGACGGACACGCTGGCGCTGCACTGGCAGCGGCTGATCCTGGCGCATCTGGCGGAAAAGGCCCACCGGGGCGTGCTGACCGGCGCGCCGATCACCGATATCCGCTTTACGCTCGTCTCCGGCAAGGCGCATCTGAAGCACACGGAGGGCGGCGACTTCCGGCAGGCGACCTACCGCGCCGTGCGGCAGGGCCTCATGAAGGCGCAGTCTGTGCTGCTCGAACCGTGGTACGCGTTCCGCATGGAGCTGCCCGCGCCGAGCGTGGGCCGGGCGATCACGGATATCCAGCGGATGCAGGGCGAATATGAGCCGCCGGAGCAGGAAGGGGAACAGACCATTCTGCGCGGAAGCGCGCCTGTGCGGCTGCTGCGGGAGTATCAGACGGAGCTTACGGCCTATACAAGGGGCCGCGGACGCATCCAGCTGCGCGTCAGCGGCTACCGGCCCTGCCGGGAGCAGGAGCAGATCGTAAAAGAGCTGGGCTACGACCCAGCGCGCGATCTGGAAAATCCGGCAAGCTCCGTGTTCTGCGCGCACGGCGCGGGCTACGAGGTCAAGTGGCAGGACGTGGATGCGGCGGCGCATCTGCCGCTGCTGCGATTCGGAGGCCCTGCGCAGCAGGAGCCGCAGCGGATCGTAAAATCCGTTGCGCCCGGCGGCGCGCCGGAACTGGAAAAGGAGCTGCTGGCGATCTTTGAGCGCACCTACGGCGCGATCCGCCGCCGCGACGTGCTGCCGCAGATGATGCTGCGCAGCGAGGACAAGCGCGAATTTCTGCAAAGCCTCGGCCCGGCGGATGATTTCCTGCTGGTCGACGGCTATAACATCCTGTTTGCGTGGGACGAGCTGAAGGAGCTGGCCCGCACGAGCCTCGACACGGCGCGGCACGTGCTCATGAACCTGCTGTGCAATTATCAGGGCTACCGCGGCTGCACACTCATTCTGGTCTTTGACGCGTACAAGGTGCCGCAGGGGCTGGGGTCTGTGGAAAAATACCACAACATCCACATCGTCTATACCCGGCAGGCGGAGACGGCGGATCAGTATATCGAGCGCCTGAGCTTTGAGCTTCGCGGCCGCCGCCGCGTCCGCGTGGCGACGAGCGACAATCTTGAGCAGCTCATCATCCTTGGCCACGGGGCCGAGCGTATCTCCGCCCAGCACTTCCACGATGAGGTCTACACCGCTCAGGCCGAGATCGAGCGCATTCTGGCGCAGAACAATCAGAAGAACGCGAAATAAACTCCGGCCCGCAGGCTGTGACCTGCGGGCCGGTTCGTCATTCGCCCAGCGGCATGACGCCAAGCTGGACCTCGGCGATGGAGGCGAAGCCGTACAGATCGCCTGCGCGGACGGTGTACCAGCCATTGAAGTCTCCGAGCACCGTAACGGCTGTTCCGTTCGGGATCTGTGCCAGAACCTCCGCGTCCGTCTGCGGAAAGGAGCGCAGCGCCATATACCCGTTTTCGCCTGCGGCCTCGGCATCAAATTCGCTGCCCGGCGTCAGGAACGGAACGCCGAAATACTCCGTCACGCCGAGGGCCAGCGCCCGCGCAATCGCGTCCAGATTGCCAGTCAGCCAGTTCGCGTCCTCTGTGTTGTCGTGGTATCCCAGCTCGGTCAGAACCGCCGGAGCCCGTGTGCGGCGCAGCTCGCCGATGATCGTGGACGAGCGCGCCTGCACCCGGTCGGGAAGCGGATAGATGGGCTTGATGTTATCAACCAGAATGTTCGCCATGCGAAGCCCGGCCTCGCTCGTCGGATAATAGTAAATGTCCACGCCGCGCAGACGGCCTGACAGCGCCTGCGGCGCGGCGTTCGAGTGCAGCGCCAGATGGAAATCCTGCCGGGATGCGTTGGAATCGCGGATGGACTGCGCGGCGCTGCCGTCCGGGTCGTTGCGCGTGACGGTGATGCCGCTTGCGTGCAGATACGGCGTCATCTCATCGGCCAGCGCGTTCATCCAATAGCGCTCGTCGCCGGTCGTGATGTAGGGATTGAAATACTGCGTGGACGGACTCAAGAATAAAAATGGCATATGCCGGTTCCTGCCTTCCCTGATTTACTGGCATATTCTATGCAGACGCGGTTTTATTGTTTACAGTCTGCCGAGTTTGTGATACCATAGCTGTTAGACATGAAGGAGTTTGACGCTATGCAGTATATTATTCTGGATATGGAGTGGAACCAGCCGTGGCCGGGGTCATACAGCGCGAAAAAGGCGCTGCCGTCGCCGATGCGCGGCGAGATCGTGCAGATCGGCGCTGTGCGCATGACGCAGGAGCAGCAGGTCGCGGACGAGTTCCAGATCCTCATCCGGCCCAAATATTTTAAGAAAATGAACCGCAAGGTCGCCTCGCTGACCGGTATCCGCGACAGTCTGCTGCGCGAAAAGGGCGTGAGCTTTCCGGAGGCCGCCGCGCAGTTTGCCGCGTGGTGCGGCGAGGACTGCGTGTTTTTGACGTGGGGCTTTGACGATATCACGATCCTGCGGGAAAATCTCGCGGTGTTCGGTCTGGAGAGCGGATGGACGGCGCGCTGGTACAACGCGCAGCTGATCTTCAACGCGCAGACCGACGGCTCCGGCGCGCAGAAGGCGCTGTCGACGGCCATGCAGATGATGGACATTGCGCCCACCCGTGCCGCGCACGACGCGCTGGGCGACGCGTATCATACGGCGCTCGTCTGCCAGAAGCTGCGTCTCGCGGAGGGCATCGCCGCGTATGAGGCTGCCGTGCAGGCGCACGAAAACGGCTTCCACGGCGCTGAGCTGCCCGGCTGCGTGCAGCGGGCCGTGTTCCACGGCTACGCTGACAAGACCGCCGCGCTCGGCGCGATGAGCGGGCAGGAGAACCTTTGCCCTGTCTGCGGCGGGCAGATGACGGCGGGAAAATGGTATCCGCAGCAGGGACGGCGGTATCTGTCCCGCGCCAGATGCGAAACGGATGGCGAGTTTTATATCCGTATCCGTCTGGTGCAGGAGGACGGCACGCTGCGCTCGATCGTCCATTACAAGGATTACGAACCGATGTTCGAACACTACGGCGTGCCGCCCTACATCGCGGGGTTCAGCGTCTCGGCGATCGCCTGGAAGACCGACCGCTGGAACATCTCGCGCCTCGACAATTCGTTCCAGCTGTCGGGCGTGATGATGCTCGACTCGTCGGTGGACAACGAGGCCGAGGCCGAACGCATCGTGCGGCTCGCCGAACAGAAGTTCGCCGGGAACCCCGGGCAGGTGATGTTCGTCATCCGCGACGGCGGCGAGGACGACAATTCGCGCTTCATCCCCATCGCCGCGCAGAACGAGGGCGACTGGCAGGCGCTGCACGAACAGGCCGTGTCGGACATCGTCGTGGCACACTCATGGTTCCGGACGCTGAGCGGGCTGGACTACGCCGCGGGATTCAGCGCCGAACGCATTCTGCACGAATACGAGGTGGCGCTCAACACGGTGATCCTCGCCGAGCAGGACGAACTGACGGAGCCGATCCGCGCCGTCATCGCCTCGGTGCTGGGGCTGGACACGACGTCGCTGCAAATCGTCAACCGTCCGCCGACCCGCTCGAAACCCATCTACATGAAGGTCTGGGAAGCCCGCAAGGCCGACGGGCTGGATTACGACGAGAACGACCCGAAACAGCAGGTTTTCCTGGCAAACCTAAAACAGTCGAAAAATGGTACTGATAACGAGTAACGAGGTTATCGACCTGGCATTCTCCAGTGTGGAGCAGATCACGCCGGGGATTATCAAGGAGACGAAAATCGAGGCGGCGCAGGAGCTCTACATCCGTCCCTCGTTCGGCGAAATGTATAACGCGATGACCGAAGGGAGATATCCGGAGTTCGTAAACACTTACCTCAAACCGGCCCTCGCTTATTTTGTCCGGCACGACGTGATCCCGGAGGTATCGACACCGGTAGGCAACACCGGCGCGATGCTTCCTTATGCGAACCATGCGAATGCCGCAACGGACAAACAGCGGGAATTGGCGATGGATAGTGCACTGAACAGTGCCAATGCTCTTTTGGGCAAAGCAATCCGGCATATCGAGGCGCACCGGGAGGATTTCCCGGAGTACAAACCATTGGTAAAATGCCCCTCGATCCGGGGCGGGATGATTCTTTAAGACATGGCAACGGGTAATAATTTCTATCAGGGAGAGACCATAACAGTCGGTTTCGCCGCATACGAGGACGATGCAGACGTACCGGTGGACATCACCGGGTACGACATTACAGCGATCCTGTACAACGCTTCGCGCGGACGTATTCTCACGATGAGTACGAACGAGGGCGGGTATCTGATCGTGAACCGCGTAGGAACCTCGGAACTGACCGTAACCGTTCCCGCTGCTTTTACCAGTAAAATATACCCCGGCCTGCACAAAACGGAAGATGTTGTCAATAAACAGCA
>OGFF01002673.1_pt1 | contig 14854 bp, 19 predicted proteins | sample 1570751 | NCBI WGS metagenome assembly OGFF01 (sample SAMEA2581951, study PRJEB24529) | metagenome | biome: Human gut stool | place: China | collected 2011 | reverse complement strand
GGCACACGGATATGGGTCCCGCTCTTGATCTTCGTACCCCGCTCCCCGACCACCAAAACGAAGCTTGCCAGTATTTCCGCGTATACCTTCCGCAGCTGGGGCTCCCCATTCGCCAGCACCCCCAGCACCGCATCCGCAATATTCGCAGCGTCTTTCAGCAGCTCCTCGTCGCTGCCGTTTCCTTCAATAATTTCCGTAGTTTTCTTGTCCGCTCTTACCAACAGCATTGCCTGATCCCTCCCTGTGTGCTACAATCACCTTATCTATTACAGAAAGAGTGATCGTATGTATCAGCCCACCGATTTTGACCTGGATATTCTCCGATTGCTTCGCGATTCTCAGCCCCTTTCGGAATCCGAGATTGAAAAGAAGCTTCCAAAAGTCCAGGCTGTACCCCTGCGCATCCGTGACCTGTCCGCCCGTCCGTCCGATGTATTTCCCGGCAGCCTCTACGATTTCCCTCCAAATATCTCCTACCTCCGCCCCGAAAACGGTCGATACTTAGGACCCCGTACCCGCTATGTTCTGACACCTCTCGGCATAAAAACACTTCAAGATTCCGCCCACGCTGAGCAGAAGTATCGCCGGGAATTCTGGCTTCACAATGCCTGGATTCCAATTTTGGTATCAATTGTCACAACCTTAATAGTAAATTCAATACAAGCGATGTGGCCCAAGATACTACAATGGGCATCCAGTTTTCTTTCCACCATTTCTTAAATTCCTGCCGTTTCATTCTCTCACTTCCTTTTTCCCGTTTTCATTCCTTGGGTATTCCAACTTCGTGGTGGATAGGCGTCTCAGGCTGTCTTTGGCTCATTGGTGTTTGCCCCCTCTTTTTTAGCTTCTAATGCTGACGACTGAGCATAGGCAAGTGCTTGCTGAATTGCAATTATGTACCTCTGGTTATCTGAGTTGAGTTCATTGAACTTTACGGCATAATCTCTTGTCAACTTGTTATCCATGTAAGTGTTCCTCCTTTCAAATCACTTGCTATGTGAGTATAGTATCATAACATAGTGAGTATGTCAACCCTTTCTTTTTACATTTTCGCTTGCATTGTGAGTGAAAATATGATATTGTAAGTGATACAATGAAAGGGGGACATCTTATGTCTGTAAATCAACGAATAAAACAGGTACGTCAAGCACTTAACCTGTCCCAAGCCAAATTTGCAAAGGAAATATCCATATCTAACGGGTATATTGCCGGCATTGAACTTGAAAAAAGAAATGTAAATGACCGTTTAATTAAATTGGTATGTATTACTTTCAATGTCAGTGAGCATTGGTTGAGGACAGGCAATGGGGATATGTTCGAAGAACAACCCAATAAACTTTTCGAATTAGCTTCCGCCACGTTTAAGGAGCTAAAACCCGAATATCAAGAATATATACTTAAGCAAATAGACCAGTTGCTTGATGTTCAACAAGCAGAGGAAAAAATGGCACAAAAAAATAAGCCCTCCTGTGAGGAAAATGAATGAGTAATCCTCTTATGGAGAAAATGCTCGGCCTTCCGGAGTTTGAAATTACCGACTTCAAACAGAATGATAATGATATGGGCTTTTACGTTGAAACAAAGAAGCGCCCAACGTTCTGCCCTGTTTGTGGTTGTTATATGCCGAATCTGGTTATTTACAAGAGCCGGAAGCAGACAGTGCGTGATATAAGCGTTCTAGGAAAGCGTACAGCCCTTATTATCAATCGGCACTATTATGAGTGTCGAGAGTGTGGCGGACGATTTGCAGAGCCACTAGAGAGCGTGGGCGATAATGAGCGTATTACAAAGGACGTGGCTATGATTTCGACATTCTCCGTGGTAAGGTACTTTTGTCAGCGGGACGAAAAATCGAAACCCCGAAAACAGATTTTGACCACATGACACATTGGAGTAAAAGCGTTATCAAGGACTACGGGTCTGCGTTTGAGGACATTTTGGGAGCAATAGAAAGAGGATTGATTTAGGACTATCCACCATAAAGTTGGAAGAGCCATAAAATGCGAGAAAAGGAGGTGAACCACCGTGAGCACAATAAATGAGCGCTTCCGTGAAGCCCGTGAGGCGCTGAATCTATCTCAGGAAGATTTCGCCCAAAAGGCACACCGTACCCGAAGTGAACTTAAAAATATCGAGTACGGAAAAACCGTACCCAAAGACCCCGTTATTTGGAGCGTGTGCGAAGCACATGGCATAAATGAACTTTGGCTCCGCACCGGCGAAGGGGAAATGTTCTCCGCCACAGCCGAAGAGGACGCAATCACCGCTGTCCTTTCCTCCGCCATCGGCCATGCCGATACAGAGCAGCAGCGTTTCATCCGCGCCGTTGCCAAAATCCCCCCGGAGTATATCCCCGCCGTCACCCAGGCCGCCCTCGCCTATATAAAAGCCATGTACCCCGAAGCCCTCAAAGACCTCCCCCCGGACAGCCCCTATGCCGAAAAATAAAAAGCGACCCTTGCCGGTTCAAAAACCAGCAAGGGCCAATCCCCGAAGCATGCGCATCTCCACTTTTTTAAGATTTTCACAAAAATTTTTCAGCGTTGTTGACAAACAAAAAATATATGCATATAATAACAGTGCGGATCAAAGTCCGCATGAAGTGATTTATGACCTTGTTCGTCATTGTCACCTCCTATGCAAGCGGATAGCCCGAGCCGTTAAGTCGGGACCGGAAAAAGCGGAAAGTCCATGCCGTAAGTTGGAACCGGAAAAAGCGGAAATCCCTTGCCGTAAGTAGGGCCAGAAAAGGCGAGATAGTCCGTTCTATCTCGCCTCTTTTTATCAGAAAGAGAGGAAATCTATGGAAAATCTGCGGATCTATAGAGTCAGCGATCATTACATACGCTTTTTGAATAGCCGCGACAGCAAGGTTCAATATAATAAGAATGCCCGCAGACCTTACGTTGGCGTAGTTTTCTCCTTCGGAGGATTCCAATATTTTGTTCCTATGGAATCTCCAAAGCCAAATCATGTAAACATCAAGCCCGGTAAACACATTATTAAGTTAGACGGCGGTCGCTACGGCCTGCTTGGATTCAATAACATGATTCCGGTTCACAAAGATGCCCTGATTGCGCTGGACATCGATGCTGAACCCGATGAAGAATACAGAGAATTGCTGAAGCGTCAGGCCGCGTTGTGCAACCGCATGAAAGCCGACATTTTGAATCACGCCCAGATGACCTATTTCGATGTGGTTAACGATAAAAACAAATTTCTGGTCAGCATTTCCTGCAACTTCCGAAATTTGGAGTATGCCTGTAAAACGTATAGGAAAGATTTTCACCCGAAACATCCAGGGAAATCTGGTTCAAAAGCAACCTCCGGAAGCGCAAATAGCTCCAAGAAGTAAAACCGCCCCTTGCCGTTCCAACACCGGCAAGGGGCATTTTCACATAAATAGCTTTCCAGGATCCGCAGTACCCTTTCGTATGTACTCTACGCCGTCACATCATCCTCCGAAACGGGCGATTCCTTTTCTGTTTTCTTTTCTTGGGCTATTCTCTTCTTCTCCGCCGCCTTTTCCCGCTTTTCCTTCTCTTTGTCCGACAGCGTCACAAACCACCGGTTTCCGATCTTGATCTCCACCAGCTTGTACTCCCGCAGCAGTCTCAGGTAGCAAAACCGGACCTCCTCTGCCGTTGCCTCCGGGAAGGGATTCTTCAGCAGCGCCGCCCGCTGCACCGATTCTCCTTTGGCAACGTATTCCATAACGTTCCGGTAAAGCGCCCGTTTCCGCCTCTGTTCCGGCTTCAGCTGCTCAACAGCCTTGTCCAGCGCCTCCCGCAATGCGTTCTCGGACCCCACCAGCTCTTTCCAATTGGAATTTTCCAGAAGGTAGCCTTTTATATAAACATTGCTTCCATACTTGTCATTGAAGGCCCGCCCCATTTCCCAGTATTTGTCATAAAGCCGCATCGCCTTGTTCCTGGCCCGGATCACATCGTCAATATCCTCGATCCCGTGTTGGGGATCCTCCAACACCATCGAGATATTACAGTCCAGTTCCTCCGCAATGGGCTGCATTTTTTCTTCCCATTTTGTCTCCAGTGCGTCTTCATAAGCTTCCCGCACATCTTCTCTGTGAAACCGGATGTTCTCCAGTGTCCGCTCGGATTCCCGATTGCCCTTAGCCGATTCATAGAGGTAGTCCATATGGTCCAGCTTCTCCCTCAGCTTTCCCGGATCTTTCGCATCAAAAGCGCTGTTTCCAATATGCCGCAGCTTTTCGTCCGTATAGTCGCTCCATCCCGCCCTGCCATTCCATTCGCTTCCATTCTCCCGATCTATATCCTGCTTTATGTAACAGCAGAATATCAAAGCCAGCACGACGCCGACAATAATAAAAATTTCCATTCCGTCCCCCCCTGTCGTCTTATTATACATTCCCCCTGTCCCGCTGAAAATCCCGTTCTTGCACAAACTTTCCGCAAAATTTTATGTAATTTTGACGAATTGCACATTGCCAGCCCCATCGGTATAATAAGCATATCTCAAATGGAGGTGTTCCCAATGTCCCTATTCTCTTCCGACAGCCGTACATGGAACCTGATTGAAAAATTCCAGCTCGGCGACCTGGACGACAGCTATATGCCCGTCATCCGCCAGCTGGCCGATGACGTCGCCGCCCAAAACCTGCTCACCACCAATACCCACCTCTTCGGCACCGGCCCCCAGGCCATGACCGCCGCCGCCCTTTCCGCCATTGTCAAGCAAAACTTTATCATCATCAGCCAGCTGTCCCATATAGAGGACCTGCTCCGCGATTCCCAACAGAAAAACCCATAGGGAAATCCCTCAGCATCCCCCCGAAACCTAAAACCGCCCCTTGCCGGTCAATAAACCAGCAAGGGGCTTTCCCATGCGCGTTAAACCTATCTGTAGCAGCAGTAAAAGGCACAAAAATACCCCGGCGCATTCAGCGCCAGGGCTTATCAAAAACAAACCCCTGGGCTCGGCCGATCCCATATTGACGGGGGCGTACTACCAAGGGCTTATTTATGGGCACAACGGAGGGGTGGACATTTACCACGTTCGTTGTGTCAATATACTATTGCAAAAAAAGAAAAAGTCAAATACAATTTGTCACTGTTTTGAAATTTGATGATCTCCACATAGAGCATGTGGAGATCAACTCTGTGGGCATTCTTTTCCGCTTGCGCCCTGCAAGCCCTGAGCTGTCATGTCGTTGAAATGCTGACGGAATATACCATCTGCGCTCTTTCCGCCAGGAAACGCGCCTGATGCGGATTCAATGCCTTTGTCTCAGCTGAACCATGGATCTCACTGTGGTACTTATTGTGCAGTGACGGTAAATATACAGCCACCGCATCCGTCGATTCACAATCCCCCACTGTAACGGAAGCAATGTTCCCCGACAAGTGCCCCCGCATAAACTGAACGGACGCCTCCAGTGACCTGTCGTATGTACGTTCTACAGACAGCCCCTTTTTGTCCTTGAAAACAGCGCTGGACAGCCTGTTCCCCTTCCAGTAGTCAGGTCTCCGGTCCGCAGGCAGGACCGCGCGCAGCAACTGCTCCTCCCGCTCAAATGTCTCCGGCAATAAATCCATGCAATTTCTCACCTATTTCTTCCGATTTGATCTCGTCAGTTTCCCAGGCCCCATTTGCTTGCTGCAGATACATCGAAATTCTTCCGTCTTCAAAGACTTCCATTTCCAGGTAGCTGCCATCGTCCTTCTCCCACTCAAACTGTATGCTGTCCTCGCCTGTCGGGAACACATCGGGCTGAACTTCCAACCGCCGCAGAATACCCCTGCATCGGTTCGTCAGTTCGCTTGAAAAGGCATCCGCTCCATTCCCGTTCCATCCGTCCTTCAGTCCGGCAATCTCGTTCATGACCCGGAGATTCGCTTCAAGCTTTCCATTCACTCCGGCAGCGCCCTCCAAATCCGTAGAATAAGCAATCATGCCGCCGTCATTATATACTACCTCCGGCATTGATTCTGTCGAAACAGATACATATCCCGAATTTAAGACGCGCTCTGTCATAACAGATCCTCCGCCCGAAGAATAGGAAATCGTCGCCAAGGCACATACGCACGCACCGATCACCTGAAGCGTATTACCAACGCCCGTACTCGCGCCGAAAGCATTCGTTTGAACCGAAACTCCCGGTTTAATTGCGCGCATCATCTGCAACACCTCTAAAAATAGGGATCTCCTGGGCTTCCAGATCTTCCCCATTCACTGTCAATACAAATTTGTAAGTTCCCTCCGCCTTGACGGGCATATTCCGGATATCCATGTTAAACATAAAGCCGTGATATGTCCTTGGCAATGTGGAATCTCCCCCGCTTGCCGGTACGGTCAACTCCCCCAGCTGATATGCAGTATCTCCACCCGGGCCTAAAATCTTGACCAAAATCGAAGCCGGTTTATCCAGGTCCACCCCGCAGACTCCAACAGTGACCCCAAACGAGAAATTTCCCGGAATATAAAGCGGCCGCAGAACGACCCGCGGTTCCACCAGAGTTGTAAGCATCCTGCCCTGGGGCCCTTGCACATTGTTAACAGAATCACAAAGGGCAAACATCGTTACCTTTGCCATAAATATCTTCCTTTCAATGCCTCCATACGAAAGACATTTCTGATTTCACTGCTATAGTATCATGCAAAATTCTAAAATTCAAGCATTTTTCCGCATAATTGGAGAAAAATCTGTAAATCTTTCGATTTTTATAATACCTGACCACCAGAATCACAAGAAAACTTTCCCATGGACCCTCACGTTCCCATAAAATGAAACAGGAAAATGAGGATCTGTTCCAACTGTCGTTCCGAAGCTTTCCCCAAAAATTCTTCTATGTACTTCAGATAGGTTTCTCTCATTTTTCCGCCTCCCAAAGCGCTTCCACAGTCACCCTCAGCACCTTCGCGATCCGTATGGCAGTTATCACATTCGGCAGTTTCACGCCCCTTTCAATATTGCTCATTTCCGTGCTCGATATCCGAACTCTCCGCGCAACCTCCCTCTGGCTCAGGCCCTCATATTCCCTGTAAAACCGGATCTTGTTCTCTTTGTACACACCCCGCACCCTTATTTTAGCAGATTTTCCGCCCCCAAGGGGCAAAATGCCAACTATAGTTTGCACTTTTTTTCGATTTCACCGCCAAATTTCTGCGCCAATTTTTGGCGATTTTACACATTGACCATTCAGCCCCACGCCGCCTATAATAGATTTACACCCCCATATATCCATTTTACCAACCATGAAACCGTTATCCGGCTTTATGGCATATCCGTTCCGAATCGGTGTATACGCGGGTCCAGAATTTGAGGTCATTGCGTACTCCGGAAAGGCATCTTACAGTTACACTTAAAGGGAGATTCCTCTATGCCCAATTGCATCAAATGCGGCGCGGCTTTGCCGCCCGGCGCCGTGTTCTGCCCCGCCTGCGGCAAAAAGCAGGCATCCGGTGCCAGGCCCCGCTCCCGGCGCACCCGCCCCAGCGGAACCGGCTCCGTCTACCGGCGGGGCAAAACCTGGGAGTGCGCCTATGTCCATGGCTACGTCGTCCAGGAAGACGGCAAAGTAAAGGCCATCCGCTCCGTCAAAGGCGGCTTCCCTACCAAGAAGGCCGCCATGGAATATCTGCCGACCCTCACCCAGGAGCCGCCCCGCAAGATCCCGACCCTTCAGGATCTGTATTCAATCTTCACCCATTCCCGCAGCTATGAGGAGATCGTCCGAAAGGATAAATACACCATCGCCTGGAACAAAGTGAAACGTCTCTGGTTCCGCCGCATCGACCGCATTACCAGCTTCGACCTTCAGGACACCATGGATTCCGTAGCAGAGACCTACGATACCTGCAAGGATATCAAAAACCTTTTTTCCAAACTCTACCAGCTGGCCATGCGGGACCAGTTTGTTTCCCTGAACCTTTCCAAATTTCTGGAGCTTCCCCCCGCCAAGGCCGAAGAGCGCAAGCCCTTCACCGCAGATGAAGTCAAGCTTCTCTGGAAAGACTACCTGGCCGGGAACTGGTGGACAGGCTATGCTTTGCTCATGATCTATACCGGCATGATGCCGGGAGAACTTCTGGGTGCCCGCAAGGACGAAATCCACTGGACCGAAAAGCAGATCATCGGCGCGGGCATCAAAACCGAAGAGCGAAAGCAGACCCCCATCGTCCTTGCCGACTTCCTGCTCCCCGTCCTGGAAGACCTCTGTACCCATACCCCCGGTGAAAAACTTATCAGTATCAACAAAGACAATTTCTACGATACGTTTTACGCCACCCTGGCCCGGGCCGGGACCCGCCGCCTGACCCCCTATTCCTGCCGCCACACAGCCGCCACCACCCTGGCCCTGGAGAATGTTCCCCCCAGCGTCATTCAAAAGGTCATGCGCCACGCCAAATTCTCGACCACTGAAAAATACATCCATGTCAGCGTAGACCCCATGCTGGAAGCCGTCAACAAGTTGCCCCAGAGCAGCCGGGAAGGAAAGGAGAATTGCAGTGCCTAAGAAAATCACAATGTCCCCCGAAGAACACGCCGCCCTCCGCGCCCGCCTGGAAGCCATGTCCGACGATGATTTCACCATCCTTGTCACCCCCGGCCCCGCAGCCCCGGATCCCGCCGCTCCCTCAGACACAACCCACTCAGATGCTACCACCCCTCAGCCGGACACCGCCGCACCATCGTCCGCTCTGCCGCAGGCTGTGCATACCCCCGCTCCACGCAGGCGCCGCCGTGTCCCCTTCGGAACTCCCCCCATCCCCTCATAACGAAAAAATCCGGGCCCCACCAGCCCGGATCCTCCTATTGTATCTAAATCGTATACATTTCTGCTTGACAAAATGGCGGTATGATGGTACTATTCTACCGAACTTGTGGGCAATATTTTATTGCGTGTTTACTGCGTATTGAATTCTGAATTTATTCAGAAAATCCCACAGTTTCACTTGATATATCAATGCTTGCATACAGAAAAGTTTCAAAAACAGGAGTAAATTTCCCCTGCTAAGGGAGTAGGCGTCTAAAAAGCGCGCGAGGGTTCAAATCCCTCTCACTCCGCCATTTGCCTGTTTTACTTTCTTCGGTAGAACAGGCAATATGTTTATGGAGAGATGTCCGAGTGGTTTAAGGAGCTGGTCTTGAAAACCAGTGACGCGGCAACGCGCCGTGGGTTCGAATCCCACTCTCTCCGCCAACATACCCTGGAAGTATACACCCAATCAGTCAGCCACAGCGTTAATATAGCAAATTGACGGATGGCTGGCTGAACCAGATTGTGCAGATCGACGCAGTAGGACGGCCCGTAGGCTGACACCTTCTCGGTAACTTTGTCCATATGACTTACCGGAAGTGCGTGTTCCTGCAGTGTTTATAGTGGGGTAGGCGGATATGCGAAAGCGTATCCGCCTTTTGTCATTCCCATCGATTGCAGCCTTCCCGAAAAACGCAACCGAAAAGAATGGGCTTTCGCCAAAATGTATGAAACTGTCCGACAGGAAGCAGACTATTTCAGAGCTTTTCTCAAAAATCATTCCCGGACCTGTTTTCCTATTGACATTTCCTGTTTGTTTCACTATTATTATATCGATAAATAAATACTTTATGGAGGTACTTCTTATGAAAGTTGCTTTTTTTGATACAAAACCCTATGACGTTCCCGGCTTTGACCACTACGCCGCCGGTGCCGGGCTGGAAATCAAATATTTTGAGACCCGGCTCAATGCGGACACCGTCTCTCTGGCATCCGGCTTTGACGCCGTGTGCGTCTTCGTCAACGACACCGTGGATTCTGCCGTTGTGGAGAAGCTCTATGAAATGGGCGTGAAGGTCATTGCCCTGCGGTGTGCCGGCTTCAACAATGTGGATATCCGGGCAGCGAGTGGCAAGCTCCCCGTCTACCGGGTGCCTGCCTACTCCCCCTATGCCGTGGCCGAACACGCCATGGCCCTGCTGCTGACCATCAACCGCCGCACCCACAAGGCCTATATCCGCACCCGGGACTTCAATTTCAGTCTCCAGGGTCTGGCGGGCTTTGACCTCCACGGCAAGACCGTGGGCATCATCGGCACCGGCAAGATCGGCCGGGTCTTCGCCGATATCTGCAAGGGCTTCGGCATGAACATTCTGGCCTACGACAAGTTCCCCGCAGCGAACAGCGGCCTGCACTATGTGGACCTGCCCGAGCTCTTTGCCAAGTCCGACATTATCTCCCTGCACTGCCCCCTGACGGAGGAGACCCGGCACATCATCGACGCCGCCTCCATCGCCCAGATGAAGAAGGGCGTCACCATCATCAATACCTCCCGGGGCGCGCTGGTGAACACCGAGGATCTGATCACCGGCATCAAGGACAAGAAGGTGGGCGCGGCCTGCCTGGACGTCTACGAGGAGGAGGGCGACTTCTTCTATGAGGACTTCTCCGGCCACATTGTCCAGGATGACAAGCTGGTGCGGCTCATTGCCATGCCCAACGTCATCGTCACCTCTCACCAGGCCTTCCTGACCCAGGAGGCCCTGGACAGCATCGCCTCCACCACCGTAGACAATCTGAAGCAATTCTTCGCGGGCACGCCCAACGCCTCCACCGAGGTCCGCTACACCGCCCAGTAAGGAAAACTTTTCCCTTCGACAGATTTCCCTGGAAAAACACCGCCGAAAATCGCTATTCTTGACGATGGCGGACATTCCCCCCGGCAAAAGCGACAGTCTGCCAAAGCGCCGCCCCGGCTCTCCCCCGGGACGGCGCTTTTTGGCCTTGCCCCTGGGAAAAATCCGGCTGCGCCTGCAGGACCGCGCGGTGCTGCCCGTATCTTCTCTTTATTCCACCGGGATCAGAAGCATTCTGCCCTTTTCCGGCGCTCCCTCCAATTGGTTGGCCGCCCGGATGGCCTCTACCGTGGAGCCGTGGGCTTTCGCCAGCGTCCACAGGTCCTGCTCCCCTGCTCTGCACAGGACCAGCGACGGGGTGTCCCCCTGCTTCGGCTGGAGCTCCCCCAGCTCCAGCGCGCACACCTCCGGAATTCCGCTGCCGGAAAAGGCCGTCAGCAGGAACGTGCAGCCGCCTGTCAGCTGCCCGGCGGCAGGGTTTGGCTGGGGCTGGAGGCCCTGGAAGGCCGTCACGGCGAATTTCGCATCCTCCCGGGCCGGAATTTCCCGGTCCCCCTTCCAGTGCAGCAGCGCGCTATTCAGGCCCTCCCCCTGCCGGTAGAGCAGCTGGGCGGAGCCGGAGGCCTCCAGGCGGATGCCCTCCTCCGTCCGGTCCCAGACCGGCTCTTCCCACATGCCGAACAGGTCCAGGGCATTGTCCGCGTCCTCGGGCAATGCCGTGTCGGCAGTGACCGTCTCCCAGCGGCGGTCCAGAATTGCACAGACCTCCACCGTATCCCAGCTGAGCTTCACCTCTCTGCGGGGGCTGTAGGCATCCGTCAGCAGCTCGATATCGGTCACATCGCTGAGGGCATACTGGGCGGCAATGCCCAGCTTCAGGCGGATGTCCCCTTCCCCGTCGCTCTCCGTTTCCAGATCGGTGAGGCACAGGGAGAGATCCGCCTCTCCGGCGGAACCGTAGGCCTTTTCCAGCTGGATGAGCTGGGAAAAGGGCAGCGTAAAATGGCGGCTGACAGGCGCGCCCTCCTCCGTCAGGAACAGGCTCTGGACCTCGGCGCTGCCCCGGAAGGCAAGCTTATCCCCCACCACCTTCCGGTCCGTCAAAAGGCACTGGACGGTGCAGGAGACGATTTTTCCTTCCTCCCCGGACAGGCTGTCCTCCAGGGCGAAGCTCTTCTCCCCTGCCTCGGCATACAGCCGCAGGGAACGGTTTTCCTTCCGCAGCTGCACATCCTCCGGCAGCTCCCGGGGCAGGCTGTATTCCGCCTCCCTGGGGCACAGCGCCATGCAGCCCACGCCCAGCCCCACCCGGACCAGCAGCTTTCTGGGGGATACGGACCGGGCATCCAGGGACCGGATCACAGGCTGCACCAGCACGGTCCCGTCCGGGCTTCCCTCCGGCAGGTCCCATTTGCCCTGGAAGCCGATCCAGCCGTCCAGGGCTCTGGGCCGGGAACCGTCCTCCGGCGCATAGAGCACCCAGACCAGCACCCCGCCGCTGACGCTGACGCCATCGGAACGCCACTCCTTGCTCCGCAGCACGCTCTGGCCCCAAACCCCCAGGACCTTTCCGACATCCGGCATTCCCTCCGGCAGCCGGATCTGCTGGGTCTGCTCCAGCTCCCTGCCGGAGCAGACCACCGGCTCCAGATAGGAAAGCGGCTCCTTTTTCAGTTGCATCTCCATAGCATTCACTCCTTCAACCAACAGCGGATTCCCATTTCTGCTGCCAATATATGCCCTCGAAAAGGGCCTTATGCCTCTATCTTCCCCGGAGGACGCAGCAGCCGACGGTGAGCAGCATCAGCCCGGCGAGGATGCACAGAAAGGCCGAGCTGATCCAGGTCCCCAGCAAGATACCCACCCCCAGCGCCATCATGCAGCACCCATGCAGCTGTCTTTTTCGACACACGCAAAAAACACCCCCCCGCACAGTCTATGCAGGGGGTGTATGCTTTATGGGTGAGAAAAGGATACCGGTCAGCCGCCCAGGTAGGCCTTGCGGACCTCGTCGGACTTGGCCAGCTCTGGGCCGGTGCCCTCCAGGGTGATGGAGCCGGTTTCCAGGACATAGGCGCGGTCGGCGATCTGCAGGGCCTTTCTGGCGTTCTGCTCCACCAGCAGAATGGTGGTGCCGGACTTGTGGAGCTCCTTGATGATGCCGAAAACCTGGTCAACGATGATGGGGGCCAGGCCCATGGAGGGCTCGTCCAGCATCATCAGCTTGGGATGGGACATCAGCGCCCGGGACATGGCCAGCATCTGCTGCTCGCCGCCGGACAGGGTGCCAGCCACCTGCTTGCGCCGCTCCTTCAGCCGGGGGAAATAGTTGAAAACCATTTCCAGGTCCTTGGGGTCAAGGGTCTTATTGATATAAGCGCCCATTTCCAGGTTCTCCTGAACGGACATTTGCAAAAAGATACGCCGTCCCTCCGGCACATGGGCCAGGCCCGTGCGCAGGAGTTTATAGGCCTCTGTATGGGTGATGTTCTGGTCACAGAAGGTAATGGTACCCGTCCGGGGGTGCATCAGGCCGGATACGGTTTTCAGAATGGTGCTCTTGCCTGCGCCGTTGGCGCCGATCAGGGCCACGATCTCGCCGTCCCCTACCTCGAAGGACACATTCTTCACGGCATGGATGGCCCCGTAATAGACATCGATGTTTTCAACCTTCAGCATTTGCAGCGCCCTCCTCCTTGCCTAAGTAGGCCTCGATAACAGCGGGGTTGGTCCGGATCTCCTCCGGGGTGCCCTTGGCGATGATGCGGCCGTAGTTCACCACGGCGATGGCCTCACAGACGTTCATGACCAGATTCATATCGTGCTCAATGAGGAAGATGGCCACATGGAAGGTGTCCCGAATGCGGCGGATCTGGTGCATCAGCTCGGTGGTCTCGCTGGGGTTCATACCGGCGGCGGGCTCGTCCAGAAGAATGACGGAGGGGTTGGTTGCCAGAGCACGGACGATCTCCAGCCGACGCTGGACGCCATAGGGCAGGCTGCCCGCCTTGGCAGAGGCAAACTCCCTCAGGCCCATAAAGTCCAGCAGCTCCATGGCCTTCTCGTTGGCCTTCTTCTCCGCCTTGTAGTAGCCGGGCAGATGGAGCACGCTTTCCGGGAAGGAGCACTTGATGTCATTGTGCATACCCACCTTCACATTGTCCAGCACGGACATATCCGTAAACAGGCGGATATTCTGGAAGGTACGGGCAATGCCCAGCTTGTTGACCTTGTGGACGGGCATGCCCTTGATGTCAATGCCGTTGACCAGGACGCTGCCCCGGGTGGGCTGATAGACGCCGGTGAGCAGATTGAAGATGGTGGTCTTGCCTGCGCCGTTGGGGCCGATGAGGCCGGAAATCTCGGTTGGGCCGATGGTGATATTGAAGCTATCCACGGCGGTCAGGCCGCCGAAGTCGATGCCCAGGTTCCGGACGTCCAGCACGGGCTGCTTGCCCTGGTCCTGCTCACGGACAAAGGTAACGGTGGGCACCTTCAGAATTTTCTTGGAATACTCATTCATTGGAAGCTGCCTCCTTCTTCTCTTTCCGGAACAGGCCGGAAACCTTGTCCACTGCAACGGACACCCCATCCTTGACCTTGGGGGACCAGGTGAAGAGCATGACAAGGATCAAAACGATGGCATAGATGATCATCCGGTAATCCTGCAGGCCGCGCATGGCCTCCGGCAGGATATAGAGCACGGTGGCGGAAATGATGGAGCCCAGGATATTGCCCATGCCGCCCAAGACCACAAACACCAGGATATTGATAGAGGTATTGAAGTTGAACTTGGAGGCGGTGATGGAGCCGTAGTTCATGGCGTACAGGGCGCCGGCCATACCGGCCAGGAATGCGGAGACCACAAAGGCCTTCATGCGGAAGGCGGTGACATTGATGCCCACGGACTCCGCAGCGATCCGGTTATCCCGGACGGCCTTGATGGCCCGGCCTTCCTTGGAGTTGATCAGGTTCTGCACCACGAACAGGGTGAAGAGGATCAGCACGAAGCCGATTGCAAAGGTAGAGAGCTTGGCAATGCCCGTAGCGCCCCGGGGACCGGAGATGATCATCTTTCCGCCCTCGGCCAGGGTCAGGCCCTCGGTCTTGAGGGTGGCGTGCAGACCGGCTTCGTCCACGCCCAGGTAGAGGTTGCCGAAAATATTCTTCATGATCTCGCCAAAGGCCAGGGTCACAATGGCCAGATAGTCGCCGTTGAGCCGCAAGACGGGGATGCCGATCAGCACGCCGGCAATG
>OGFF01002668.1_pt1 | contig 14881 bp, 10 predicted proteins | sample 1570751 | NCBI WGS metagenome assembly OGFF01 (sample SAMEA2581951, study PRJEB24529) | metagenome | biome: Human gut stool | place: China | collected 2011 | reverse complement strand
ATTACCCAGGGCGATGCCCTGGGCTAGGGGCTTCTGCCCTTTCAGGGCGTGTGGGACAAAACTTGCGAAAGTTCAGTAGCTTAGAGCTTAGAGCTTAGAGCTTAGAAGTTATAGTTTATAGTTTACTGTTAAGAAAATGAAGACAGAATTGATATTGGTCGGAAAGACCGTGAATAAGCATTTCGTGGCGGGCATCAAGGATTATGCCGAGCGCATCACCCACTACATGCCCTTCAACATCACTACCATCCCGGAGCTCAAGAATACCAAGAGCCTCAGCGAACAGCAGCAGAAGGAACGGGAGGGTGAACTGATTCTGAAGCAGATTCAGCCTTCGGATACCGTGGTGCTGATGGATGAGCACGGACAGGAGTTCCGCAGCATCGAGTTTGCCAAGTGGATAGAGCGCAAGCAGGCCACTGCCCGAAGACTCGTGTTCGTGATTGGCGGCCCCTACGGCTTCTCGCAGGCAGTGTACGACCGCGCCAACGAGAAGATCTCTCTCTCCAAGATGACATTCTCCCACCAGATGGTGAGACTCATCTTCACCGAGGCACTCTATCGCGCTTGCACCATTATAAAAGGAGAGCCCTATCACCACGAGTAAAGGTACCTTCGCCGAGGGAGTGTCATTATTCATCGGATTACGCGGAATAAACGGAACCTTAACCGCCTTCACCGGATTACTCACGGATTTTAAACGGAAACTCGACCTGACGGTCGTGGCGATACCCCCTAAAGCGGGAGTGCTACGGCGCTAGCCCAATGGCCGAAAGGCCAAATCCGTTTAAATTCCGTGCGTAATCCGTGGAGCAAGAATGTTCTGTTAACTCCGCGTAATCCGATGAAAAAAGAATGATAAAGAATAAAGAAGAATAAAGAAAATGCCAAAAGATAAATATATAGAAATAAAAGGGGCGAGAGCCAACAACCTGAAGAATATCGACGTGAAGATTCCACAGGGCAAATTCGTTGCCATTACGGGAGTCTCAGGGTCGGGAAAATCTTCTCTGGCTTTCGATACCCTATACGCCGAGGGCCAGCGCCGCTACGTGGAGTCGCTGTCTTCCTACGCCCGTCAGTTCCTGGGAAGAATGACCAAGCCCGAGTGTGATTTCATCAAGGGATTGCCGCCAGCCATCGCCATCGAACAGAAGGTGATAGCCCGCAACCCACGCTCCACCGTGGGCACCAGCACGGAGATTTACGAATACCTGCGACTGCTCTTCGCCCGCATCGGAAAAACCTATTCGCCTATCAGCGGACAGGAGGTGAAACGGCATACCACTGAGGATATCCTTGCCTGCACCCGACAGTATTCCAAGGGCACCAAGTTCGTAATCCTCGCCCCAATCCATGTCATCGAAGACCGCACCCTCAGAGAGCAGCTGGAGATGTACATGCAGGAGGGTTATGCCCGAATCATGCAGAAGGGTGAATTCATCAGAATAGAGGATTTCCTGGAAACTGGCGATGAGAATTCTGAAAACAAGGAGCTTCTGGATGCGAGCGGTGAAGAACTCACCCAGATGCTGAAAGAGCAGAACCGGGAAATCTATCTCGTTATCGACCGCGCATCGGTGAGCGACGAGAAGGATGATATCAGCCGTCTCTTCGACTCTGCCGAAACCGCCTTCTATGAGGGCGACGGCGCCTGCCGACTCGTCTTCCCGCCAAGCAACATCTGCTACGACTTCTCCACCCGATTTGAAGCCGACGGCATGAAGTTTGAGGAACCTACCGACAATATGTTTGCCTTCAATTCGCCGCTGGGCGCCTGCCCTACCTGCGAGGGCTTCGGAAGCGTCATCGGCATCGACGAGAAACTCGTGATTCCGAACACTTCGCTGAGCCTCTACGACGGTTGCGTGGTGTGCTGGCGTGGCGAGAAGATGGGCATGTGGCTCAAGGAATTCATCCGCCGGGCGGAACCTTACAAATTCCCTATCTTCAAGCCGTACTACGAACTGACGCAGCAGGAGAAGGACTGGCTCTGGCATGGACTGCCATCTGAAAAAGACCGTGATCCGCACGACCGTGTGAGCATCGACGAGTTCTTCAGAATGGTGAAGGAAAACCAGTATAAGATTCAATACCGCGTGATGCTGAGCCGATTCAGAGGCAAGACCGTGTGCCCTGCCTGTCACGGCACCCGACTCAGAAAAGAGGCGAACTACGTGAAGATTGGCGGAAAGAGCATCACCGAACTGGTGGATATGTCGATCGTGAACCTCAGCACCTGGTTCAGAAACCTGGAGCTATCGGACAACGAAAAGGAGATAGCCAAGCGCCTGCTCACCGAGATTACCCATCGCCTGCAATTCCTGCTGGATGTGGGTTTGGGCTATCTTACGCTCAACCGATTATCGAATACCCTCTCGGGAGGTGAAAGCCAGCGCATCAACCTGACCACCAACCTGGGTTCTTCGCTGGTGGGAAGCGTGTATATCCTGGACGAGCCGAGCATCGGACTCCATAGCCGTGACACCACCCGACTGATCAAGGTGTTGCGAGAGTTGCAGGAACTGGGCAACACCGTGGTAGTGGTGGAGCACGACGAGGAGATCATGCGGGCTGCCGACTATCTGATAGACATCGGTCCGGATGCCGGACGCCTGGGCGGACGACTGGTATATGCCGGTCCGCATTCAGAATATTCCACCACCGACCCTGCCGAGCAGCAGGCATTGCTGGAGAAATATCCCGAGAGTCACACCATCCAGTATCTCACGCACCACGAAACCATCGACCGCCCATCGAGCCATCGCATCTGGAACCGATTCATCGAAATCAAGGGTGCCCGGATGAACAATCTGCGTGGCATCGACGTGAAGATTCCGCTCAACGTATTCACCGTAGTAACAGGCGTATCAGGATCGGGAAAGAGTTCGCTCATCAAGGGCATCCTCTACCCGGCAATGCGCAGAAAGCTGGACCTGGCGGCTGATGCTCCGGGCGAATATACATCGATGGAGGGCGACGTGGACGCCATCAAGCACGTGGAGTTCGTAGACCAGAATCCTATCGGCAAGAGCACCCGCAGCAACCCTGCCACCTATCTGAAGGCTTACGATGCCATCAGAAGTCTCTTTGCCAACCAGCCGCTCGCCAAGCAGATGGGCTTCACGCCGCAGTACTTCTCTTTCAACACCGAGGGCGGAAGATGCGAGGAATGCAAGGGTGCGGGATACGTAACCATCGAGATGCAGTTTATGGCCGACCTGACGCTGACCTGCGAGGCATGCAAGGGCAAGCGGTTCAAGCACGATATTCTGGAGGTGCACGTGGCAGGAAAGAACATCAACGATGTGCTCAACATGACCGTGAACGAGGCCATCGAGTTCTTCAGCGACGAGAAGAACCAGCTCCATGAGGGCGACTTCGACTTCTGCCGCACCATCGTGAGCCGACTGAAGCCTTTGCAGGATGTGGGACTGGGATATATCAAGCTTGGACAGAGTTCTAGCACGCTTTCGGGCGGTGAGAACCAGCGCGTGAAACTGGCTTATTTCATCAGCAAGGAGGAGCAGGCACCAACGCTCTTCATCTTCGACGAGCCAACCACGGGTCTCCACTTCCACGACATCAAGCGCCTGCTGAACGCCTTCAATGCCCTGATAGAAAGGGGTCATTCGCTGGTGGTCATCGAGCACAATCTTGATGTAATCAAATGTGCCGACTACATCATCGACCTGGGTCCTGAGGGCGGCGACAAGGGTGGCAACCTGGTGGTGGAGGGAACTCCCGAGGAAGTGGCAGCCTGCCGAGAGAGTTTGACGGGACAGTTCCTTGCCAAGCTCTAAAATTCGTTGCTAATTAATAAATATCGCCACTTATTTTATAAATAATGTAAAAAAGTGGCGATATACTAAACTTTATATGTAATTTTGCATCCAAATAGATAAAAGAAATTTAAATAAGAAAGGATATAAAATGAAAAGAATCATATTGGCTCTGACCATGCTTGTAGCCATGGTAACAAGCGCTTCTGCCCAGGCAGAGATCAAGTTTGAAAAGGTGGTACACAACTTTGGCACCTTTGAGGAGACTTCGCCAGTTCAGAAGGCTACATTCACCTTCACCAACGTGGGCAACAAGCCTCTCGTTATCAATCAGGCCATCGCCAGCTGCGGTTGCACGGTGCCTTCTTACACCAAGCAGCCTATCGCTCCTGGTCAGAAGGGGCAGATCAGCGTAACCTACAATGGCAAGGGCATGTTCCCTGGTCACTTCAAGAAGAGTATCACCATTCGCACCAATGGCAATGTGGAGATGTCACGCATCTACATTGAGGGTGTGATGAATGAAAAGAAATAAGCATGATATTTTATTTCTCAGGAACAGGAAATACCAAGTGGGCGGCGTCAAAACTGGCGTCGGCTACTCATGAAGACTTGATTTCCATCGCTCCCTACATGAGGGCTGATGATTCAAGCCATACCCTAGCCGAGCCGTTTATTCTGAAAGAGAATGAACGGCTCGGATTCGTTTTCCCCGTACACGGCTGGAGGGTTCCCAAGCTGGTAAGGGAGTTTATCGGAAAGATGAAGGTTCAGAGGGCTGAACCGGATGCTGCAGGAAGCCAGACTTTATCGGATATTTCCGGAAATTCGGCCTCAGCGGATGCTTCCGGAATTTCGGCCTCAGCCGGAAATTCGGCCGAAAACCTTCCTTTCGCCTTTTGCGTTTGTACGGCGGGCGACAGCATCGGGCTCACCATCGAGAACCTGAACGAGGTCATCTCCCAGAATCCGTCGCTTCAAGCCTTGGGCATCACGAAGGTATCTTCCTCCTACTCCCTCATTATGCCGGAATCCTACGTGGGTCTTCCCTTTATGGATGTAGACCCTAAGGAGAAGGAAATCTGGAAGAAATCGAAATCGGCTCAGGAACTTGCCGTAATCTGCGAAGAGATTTTCGACCGGAAGGAAGGCGTCAATCGATTGGTAAAAGGACCTATCCCATGGTTCTTCACCAAGGTAGTGGGCGGTTTCTTCGAGAACGTGCTCATCACCGACAAGCGATTCCATGTAGAAAAAGACAAGTGTGTGAAATGCGGCATCTGCGCCAATGTCTGTCCCGTGGGCGATATCAAGGGCGGTCATGGCGAATATCCCGAGTGGTTGCACCACAAGGATTGCCTCACCTGCTTCACCTGCTATCACCACTGTCCGCATCACGCCATCGAATTCGGAAAGCAGACTCAAAAGAAGGGACAATATTATTTCTGAAGTTTCGCAAGTAGCATTCTACCGTCCCCGAAGGGGGCGAATGTGAATAACCGCGGGTGGAATGACCGAAGGGAATGGAACCTGCGGATAGTCACAGATACTCTCTTATCGTCCCCGAAGGGGGCGAACAGGAGCAAGACTGGATGTGGTTCGCCCCCTTTGGGGACGCTTTCTCCCTACTATTGGTTGTCCGCAGGTTCCATGACCTTCGGTCATTCCACCAGCGGTTATTGAAAGTTGGCCCCCTTCGGGGACCGGAGGTTACTTGCGAAACTTGAATTATTTTAAATAAAGCACCTTGAATAAAAAAGGTTCAAATAACCCAACATGAACAAACAAAAACAATGAAAAGAACAATACTAAGCTTAGCTTTTGCCTTGCTGTCAGCCACTTCCATGTTTGCGGCAAAGGCACAACCAGGCATCTGCCAGGTTCAACTCGCCGACGGCAGCATCGTCTCAGCTTCACGCTTTGGCGATGAAAACTTCTGCTATTACATCACCACCGATGGAACTCCTCTTAAACTCAACGACAGCGGAAAATACGAAAAAACCACCATCCAGGAACTCCAGGCACAATACTCCGCTGCGATGCAGGCACGACAAATCAAAGCCAATCTGGTTAACCAGGCTTATCAGGCAAATCAGGCTTATCAGGCAAATCAAGCCAGCAGAGCCAGCGGCATCAACCCTCAAAACAGATACTTCCCACATACGGGCAGTCCCAAGGCACTGGTCATCCTCGTTGAATTCCCTGATTTGAAATTCAAGAGCAGCGACCCAGTGGCTACCTTCAACCACTATCTCAATGCCGAGATGAGCGAAGCTGCTCCAGAGGCCGATGCAGCCGTGTATTCCCAGAAATCAAAACACACCAATTATGGATCAGTAAGAGAATACTTCAAGTTCTGTAGCGAAGGAAAGTTCACCCCTCAGTTTGATGTGGTGGGCCCTGTCACCATGAGCGAAAGCTACGCCTATTACGGAAAAAACAGAAACAGCAGCGACATCGACCAGGGCAACGACCAGATGTTGGGCGAGGCATGCGACAAGATAGACAGCCAGGTGGATTTCTCGAAATATGATTCTGACGGCGATGGCGTCGTAGATCTGGTATACATCATCTACGCCGGCTATTCCGAGAGCATTTCGGGCAATGAAGCCAACTGTCTCTGGCCGAAATCGGGTACCACCACTTTCTACCACTACGACGAATACGGCAAGAAGCAAGGCATATTGAAGTGCGATGGCAAGAGTTTCTCACGCTATGGCATCAACAATGAACTGAACGGCAAGCCAGCAGATACAAAGAATGGCCTCTACCAGATTAATGGTATCGGTCTTTTCTGCCACGAGTTCTCGCACACCCTGGGCTTGCCAGACCATTATCCAACCCAATCCCCAGCCAACACATCCGACAACCAGAGTCCGGAATTCTGGGATCTGATGGATGCAGGCGAATACACCTATGATGGCTATCGCCCTACCCCATACACCCCATGGGAAAAGATGCTGATGGGATGGGTGGCCCCTATCACGCTAAGTTCTACGGAAGCTGCGCAGATAACCCTGGAACCATACGATGTGGCATCGAAGGCCTATAAGATTGATGCCGATGTGAACGATGGAAACTTCTTCGTCAATCCGAACTACACAACGGGCTATGTGAGCGATCAGACCAAAAAAGATCTGAAGGAGAGAGCCCAGGGCGAATTCCTGCTGCTCCAGAATATCCGAAACGAGGGCTGGTATAAGTATCTCACGGGATATGGCATGCTGGTATGGCGCATCGACTATGCCGACAAAAACACTGTAAGTCTGGGCGATTTTCCTAACGACGAAAAGGGCATGCCAAGAGTAATGGTGGTGCCTGCCGATGGTCTCGTTATCAACCAGGCAAACTGTGGCGACAACAATACCTACAAGCATACCTGGGATGAATATACCCTGAGTCTTCAGAACGACCCGTTCCCAGCCTATAACGCAGGCGAAGACGGCAAGGACATCAACAGTCTCACTGAGGTGAAGTTCAACTGGAGCACCCTGACCACCCGTCCTCTCTACAACATCAAGAAGGATGAAGCCACCGGCATGGTAACCTTCGATTACCTGAAGGATTTCGCTGCCGATGCCGCCGTCAAGGGCATCACGATGGATGAAGACAACCAGCCAACGAAATACTTCGACCTGGAAGGTCGCAGCGTGCAGACCCCGAAGAAGGGTCATCTGTATATCACAAACAAAGGAAAGAAAGTGGTTTTCTAGAAAACGGAAAAAAATTCTATCCGCCACTGGCGGATACACATTCGGCACTGGCGTATATGCATCCGCCAGTGCCGGATTCATATCTGCCAGTGCCGAACAGAAAAGTCATATCATTAAAAAATCTATTATACCCTAGGAAATATTTCCTAAATCTTAATATACCCTAGGTCCGAAGATGGTGGTACCCACACGAACCATCGTGCTGCCGTGCTTTACGGCAATGTGATAGTCGTGACTCATGCCCCAGCTGCGCTCGCAGAAGACAGGAGAATCGGCGAAATACTTCGATTTTACTTCATCAAAGAACTCAGCGGCAGCATCAAACTCACGGGCTATCTGCTGCTCATCGTCCGTATTCGATGCCATCATCATCAAACCGCAAATCTGAACATGAGGCAACTCGCGCCACTCGCCAGCTTCCAGAAGCTCGCGGCAGGCATCCAGTGACAATCCCGACTTCGTATCCTCCTCGGCAATATGAAGCTCCAGAAGAATCTTCACCACGCGGTCGTGCTTCGCCGCCTGCTTGTTAATCTCCTTCATCAGTTTCAGGCTATCCACCGACTCAATCATGGAGATATAAGGGGCGATGTACTTCACCTTGTTGGTCTGAAGATGACCGATGAAATGCCACTCTATATCCTTAGGCAGAGTCTCCACCTTCTTGGAAAGCTCCTGCTCATGGCTCTCGCCGAAGATGCGCTGACCTTCGGCGTAAGCAGCCTCAATATACTCGTTGGGATGAAACTTGCTGATAGCCACCAGACGGACACCGGCAGGCAAACTGCCCAACACCTCATGAAGGTTTCCTTTTACATCATACATTTTTCAATTAATAATTTATAATTAATAAATGATTCCTTAGCCATTTGCTCTTGCCGGAAGTATGACATCAGGTATCTGTTTACTCGGCTTTTCCCTGCTCGTACTCAGGAACGTCGTTCTTCTCCTCCTTCTTCTCGCCAGGAGCGTGGTGCTCGAACACATCCATCAGCTTGGTCTCGTTGAGACCCACGATGTCGTAATCAATCATGGTCTTGCCCATCACCTCGTCGATATAGCGCAGTGCACGAGCCAATGACTTAGCCTGAACCAGGTAAGTAACGTTAGAACGCTTCTCCTTCTCACTCTTCTCATCGATGGTGATAAACTGCAGCTTAGCCTTGTACCACTTGTCGTCATCATCCAGGTCGCTGAAGAAGATCTCGCCATAGCAAGCCTTGCCGATGCCGCTCACCTTCAACTCGCCACTCACGTAAACAGACATCTCGTCGATGATGGCGCTCTCAGCCTCGGTGAAACTCAAGGCATCCACAACGTAAGCCTCAGATACAACCTTCTCTGAACCATCTTCCATGGTCTTCTGATATTTAACTTTAGTCTCAAACCAAGTGCTTGTTCTACTTCTCATAATTTCTTTTCCTTTTCTTATTTATTTTAATTTTCGTTTATTTTCTACTCTTGTCCTCCCTTACCTTATTATATAAGGTAGCCCGGAAAAGGCGCAATTGTGATGCAAAGTTATAAAAAAGAATGCAGAAGAACAACAGAATAAAGAGTTTTTTACTAAAAAATGATTTTTTAACCGAATCTATTACGATTTTTCAATGAAATTGCTTACCTTTGCAAGCGAATTGCGAAAAGTTGGGATTTCGATTTAATCGATTCCGCAACCCTCGCTATGGATAATTAACAGATAGAAATTTTAAAAGATGCCTGAAATATCAGTACGCGGCCTCGAAATGCCTGAGTCACCTATCAGAAAGCTGGCTCCTCTGGCTGCCGCAGCAAAGAAACGTGGAGTTAAGGTCTATCACCTCAATATCGGTCAGCCAGACCTCCCTACTCCTCAATGTGGTCTCGATGCGCTCAAGCACATCGACCGCACCATCCTGGAGTATTCTCCAAGCCAGGGCTATCTCAGTTATCGAGAGAAGCTGGTAGATTATTACAAGAAATTCAATATCAATGTTACTGCCGATGACATCATCATCACATCGGGAGGTTCTGAAGCCGTGCTCTTCTCGTTCATGAGCTGTCTGAACCCGGGAGATGAAATCATCGTGCCAGAACCAGCATACGCTAACTATATGGCGTTCGCCATCTCGGCGGGTGCCAAGATCCGCACCATCGCCACTACCATCGAAGAGGGTTTCTCGCTGCCTAAGGTGGAGAAGTTTGAGGAGCTGATCAACGAGCACACCCGTGCCATCCTGATCTGCAACCCTAACAACCCTACGGGCTATCTCTATACCCGCAGAGAGATGAACCAGATTCGCGACCTGGTGAAGAAGTACGACCTCTACCTCTTCTCTGACGAGGTTTACCGTGAGTATATCTACACCGGAAGCCCATACATCAGTGCGATGCACCTGGAAGGCATCGAGCAGAACACCGTGCTCATCGACTCCGTGTCTAAGCGATACAGCGAGTGCGGTATCCGTGTGGGTGCCCTGATTACCAAGAATGCCGAGATTCGCAAGGCGGTGATGAAGTTCTGCCAGGCACGTCTCTCTCCTCCACTCATCGGTCAGATTGTAGCCGAGGCTTCGCTCGATGCTCCAGAGGAGTACTATCGCGATGTATACGATGAGTACGTGGAGCGCCGTAAGTGCCTGATTGACGGACTCAACCGTATTCCTGGCGTATATTCCCCAATTCCAATGGGTGCCTTCTATACCGTGGCAAAACTGCCTATCGACGATTCAGATAAGTTCTGCCGCTGGTGCCTGGAAGAGTTTGATTACGAGGGCGAAACCGTGATGATGGCGCCAGCCTCCGGTTTCTACACCACTCCTGGAGCCGGAAGAAACCAGGTGCGTATGGCATACGTGTTGAAGAAGGACGACCTGAACAGAGCATTGATAGTGCTTGCCAAGGCACTGGAGGCTTATCCGGGAAGAGTTGAAGACGAAGGACTGTAAGATATGAACTTTCCTCTATTTATAGCAAAGAAATTGTATAGCGACCAGGGCGATAAACGTAAAGTTTCTCGCCCTGCTATCCATATAGCCACCGCTGGCGTTGCCATCGGACTTGCCATCATGATCATGTCGGTATGCGTGGTGCTGGGATTCAAGCATACCATCCGCGACAAGGTGGTGGGATTCGGAAGCCACATACAGGTGGCGGATTTCATGACCCTGCAGCAGCAGAACCAGTATCCCGTGGTGATGAACGACTCCATGATGGGCGTGCTCCACAAGATTCCGGGCGTGAAACACGTGCAGCGATTCGCCATGAAGGAAGGAATCCTCAAAACTGACAGCGATTTTCTGGGCGTTGCCTTCAAGGGCGTGGGACCGGAGTTTGACTCCACCTTCATCCACCAGAACATGGTAGAAGGAAGTATACCAAAGTTTGATGACAAGGCAAGTCACAACAAAATCCTGATTTCCAAGCTGATGGCCGATAAGCTGAAGCTGAAGAACGGAGAAAGAATCTTCGCCTATTTCATCGACGACAACGGAGTGAGAATGCGACGCTTCACCATCCAGGGCATCTATCAGACTAATCTGAAGAAATACGACGAAACGATGGTCTATACCGACCTCTACACCGCCGTGAAACTAAACGGATGGATGGACGACCAGGCCAGCGGAGCCGAACTGACAGTGAACGATTTCGAGAAACTCAACGAGACGGAAGACTATATTATAAATAAGGTGAACCGCACCGTGGACCATTATGGCGAAACCTACAGCAGTGCCACCATCAAGGACTTGAATCCGAACATCTTCCAGTGGCTCGGACTGATGGACCTCAACGTGTGGATCATTCTCGCCCTGATGCTCATCGTGGCAGGCGTAACCATGATCAGCGGACTGCTCATCATCATCCTGGAACGCACCTCGATGATTGGCGTACTCAAGGCCTTGGGTGCCCGCAACCGCACCATCCGCCACACCTTCCTCTGGTTTGCCGTATTCATCATCGGCAAGGGAATGCTGCTGGGCAACATCATCGCCCTGGCAATTCTAGCAGTGCAGTATTTCACAGGGGTGCTAAAACTCGATGCGCAGACTTACTACGTAAGTACGGTGCCCGTAGAGTTCAACTGGCTCTTCATCGTGGCGCTGAATGTAGCCACCCTGCTCATCAGCGTGTTCATGCTCGTAGCCCCAAGCTACCTCATCTCGCATATCCATCCAGCCAAATCGATGAGATATGAATAAGCATTCATCCCATTATTGCCAACTTCAAATGGTAATAATGGGATGAAACTTATCCTTTTTTCTTAGTTTTGCAATTAATTTGCCTTTACACTCAAAATAACGCACATATTTTTTTGTAGTGTGCAGTATTTTCCGTATCTTTGCACAAAATTTTGTAAATTGTGCAATGAATTCAATACCAAGTTTTAACTCGTATATTGAGAATAGCATTATCAAGAATTGGAATCTGGATGCGCTCACCGATTACAAGGGCGCAACCCTCCAATATCACGATATTGCCAGAAAGATTGAGAAGCTACACATTCTGTTCGAAAACAGCGATGTGAAGAAGGGCGACAAGATTGCCGTCTGCGGAAGAAATAGTAGCCAGTGGGCAGTAGCCTTCCTGGCCATTATTACTTACGGCGCTATCGTCGTACCTATACAGAACGAATTTAAGCCTGAGCAGATTCACAACATCGTGAACCACAGCGAGAGCAAACTGCTCTTCGTGGGCGATGTGGTGGCTACGGAAATCAATCCCGAAGAGATGCCTACACTGGAAGGCATCATCTATCTGCCAGATAATTCTCTCGTCATCTCCCGTTCAGAAAAGCTGACCTACGCGCGTGAGAACCTCAACGCCATGTTCGGTCACAAATACCCAAAGTATTTCCGGGCAGAGCACGTAAAGTATCACGTGGATGATCCGGAAGAGCTGGCGATGATCAACTACACCAGCGGAACCACAGGGTTCTCGAAGGGTGTAATGCTGCCTTACAGGGCACTATGGGGCAATCTCGACTATCTCATCGACTCCGTGAGACCGAAGATAGGAAAGAACTGCAACGTCCTCTCTACCCTGCCAATGGCACACATGTATGGACTGATGACAGAGTTCCTCTACAACATCGTAGAAGGAAACCACATCTTCTTCCTCACCCGCCTGCCGAGCCCAACGCTCATCTCAGAGGCACTGGCAGAGATTCAGCCCGACATCCTCTTCGCCGTACCGCTCGTGGTGGATAAGATTGTAAGAAAGGAAGTGTTCCCACATATCCAGACCAACCGCGCCCGACTCCTGATGAACATGCCTGTCATCAACAAGCGCATCAAGGAGAAGGTTCGCGAGTTCGTGCTCCGCAAGTTTGGCAATCGCCCTTACGAGGTGGTTGTGGGTGGCGCACCACTCAACAAGGAGATTGAGAACTTCTTCATCAGCGTGGGATTCCCTATCGCCATGGGCTACGGAACCACCGAAACCGCTCCACTCATCACCTTCGCCCATCAGGACAACTATGTGGCAGGAAGCTGCGGCGTTGCCGTGAAGCACATGGAGGTGAAGGTATTGAGCGATGACCCTGAAAACGTGGCCGGCGAACTGGTTTGCCGTGGCATCAACGTGATGAAGGGCTACTACAAGAACCAGGAGGCTACGGATGCCGTAATCGATGAAGATGGATGGTTCCACACAGGCGACCTGGCTACGATGGATGTCGACGGCCACTTCTTCGTAAGAGGAAGAAGCAAGAACATGCTGCTGGGACCTAACGGACAGAACATCTATCCGGAGGAGATTGAAGACAAGCTCAACTCCATGCCGATGGTGAACGAAAGCATCGTCATCCAGAAAGACGACAAGCTCGTGGCACTGGTGCATCCGGAAATGGACGAAAGCCAGGAGATGGGATTCAGCAAGGAAGACCTCATCAGCATCATGGAGCAGAACCGAAAAGACCTGAACCAGCAGATGCCAAGCTTCGCACATATCTCGCGCATCCAGTTGCACGACACAGAATTTGAAAAGACGGCAAAGAAGTCGATTAAGCGCTACCTCTACCAGGACGCTATATAAAGAATAAAACGAGAAATGAATAAGAATATGGAAATTCCTAGCTTTAACGCACTTATACAGAAGAGCATCATAGACCATTGGGATATGGATGCCCTGACCGACTACAAGGGAGCCACCTTGCAGTATCACGATGTGGCACGCAAGATTGAAAAGCTGCACATCATGTTTGAGAACTCCGGCGTAGTGAAGGGCGACAAGATTGCCCTCTGCGGTCGTAACAGTGCTAATTGGGCGGTGGCATTCCTCGCTACCTTGACCTATGGTGCCATCGCGGTGCCTATCCTGCATGAGTTCATGCCTGAACAGATTCACAACATCGTGAACCACAGCGACGCCAAGTTGCTCTTCGTGGGTGATGTGGTGGCTACTCAGGTGGACGCAACCAAGATGCCAGGGCTGGAGGGTATCATCTACATTCCAGACTACTCGCTCGTGGTTTCACGCACCGATAAGCTGACATACGCCCGCGAGCACCTCAACGAGATGTTCGGCATCAAGTATCCTAAGTACTTCCGCAAGAACCATGTAAGCTACTACATCGATCAGGACCCAGACGAACTGGCGATGATCAACTATACCAGTGGAACCACCGGTTTCTCCAAGGGTGTGATGGTTCCTTACCGTGCCCTCTGGAGCAATGCCGATTTTGCCGATAATGTACTGGGCAAGAAGATCAAGGCAGGTGATTCAATAATCAGCATCCTGCCGATGGCCCACATGTATGGCATGGCGTTCGAGTTTATCTTCGAATTCATCAAGGGCTGCCACATCTTCTATCTCACCCGCATCCCTAGCCCAGCCATCATTGCTGAGGCATTCGGACGCATCAAGCCAGCCGTTATCATCGCTGTGCCACTGGTCATCGAGAAGATCATCCGCAAGAAGGTGTTCCCTAAGATTCAGAACAACCGCATGCGCATGCTGCTCCACATGCCAGTAATCAGCAAGAAGGTGAAGGAGAAGATCTGCGACCAGGTGAGCAATGCCTTCGGTGGCAACTTCTACGAGGTGATTATCGGCGGTGCTGCGTTCAACCGAGAGGTAGAGAACTTCCTGCATAGCGTAGGCTTCAGATATACAGTGGGTTATGGTGCTACAGAGTGTGCGCCTATCATCTGCTACGAGGATTACAAGAACTTCGTGCCGGGTTCATGCGGTAAGGCAGCGCTCCACATGATGGTTCGCATCGACAGTCCAGACCCAGAGAATGTACCGGGCGAAATCCTTGCCAAGGGTCCTAACGTGATGCTGGGTTACTACAAGAATGAGGAGGCAACTAAGCAGACCATCGATGAGAACGGATGGTATCATTCCGGCGACCTCGGAACGATGGATGGCGACGGCAATGTATTCATCAAGGGCCGCAGCAAGAACATG
>OGFF01002663.1_pt1 | contig 14908 bp, 18 predicted proteins | sample 1570751 | NCBI WGS metagenome assembly OGFF01 (sample SAMEA2581951, study PRJEB24529) | metagenome | biome: Human gut stool | place: China | collected 2011 | reverse complement strand
CCGTCGACCTCTAGCGTGACAGGCTAGCGTTCTAACCAACTGAACTACCGGGCCATTTTTGTGGTGGGAACAACTGGACTCGAACCAGTGACCCCCTGCTTGTAAGGCAGGTGCTCTAACCAGCTGAGCTATGCTCCCAGGTTTCCGTCATCCGTCACCGTCAGACGGCAAAAGCTATTATATGTGAAAGCAGGCCAAATGTCAACCCAATTTTTCAAATTTTTTATTTTTATTTTTTTCAGACCGTCTGCCCCCTGCTGCACAGGGGGCAGACGGTCTGTTTGGTCAGGCTTCGGAGGCCTTTTCCAGCAGCTCCCGGATCTCCTCCGGGGTGAACCTCTGACGGCTGTCACAGAACTGACAGGTCAGCTCGATGCCGTTGGGGTCCTCCGCCAGCTCCGTAAGCTGCTTGCGGCCCAGACTCACCAGCGCCGCGGCCATTCGCTCCCGACTGCAATAGCAGCGGTACTCCACGGGGACCGTTTCCAGGATCTCCAGCTCAAAATCCGCCATGACCCGCCGCAGCAGGCTCTCCGGGTCATCGTTCTCCATCAGCAGGTTGGTGACAGGTCCCGCCGCCATGATCCCCTTTTCCAGACGGTCGATCACGCCATCCGGCGCACCGGGCAAAAGCTGGATGAGATAGCCGCCGGCGCGGAGCACGCTCCGGTCCCGGTCCACCAGCACGCCCAGGCCGCAGGCCGTGGGGATCTGCTCGGACTCCACGAAGTAGCTTGCCAGATCCTCCGCAATCTCGCCGCCCAGCAGTTCCACGCTGCCCACATAGGGCTCCTTCAGATTCAGGTCCTTGATGACCGTCAGCGTCCCGCCGTGGCCCACAGCGCCGCCCACATCCAGCTTGCCGTCCTCCCGGATGGGCAGGTCGAGCTGGGGATTCTGAACGCTGCCCCGGACGTTGCCCTCGTTGTCCGCCACCACCAGCAGCGTCCCCAAAGGGCCATCGCCCTTGATGCGGAGGGTCACGCTGGAACCGTCTCCCTTTAGCTCATTGCCCATCATGGAACCAGCCGCCAGCAGGCGGCCCAAGGCCGCCGTTGCCACCGGAGAGGTCTGGTGGATCTGCCGGGCACGCTCCGTCAGCGCCCGGGTGGACACCGCCGCCGCCTTTACAAAGCCATCCTTGGAGATGGCTCGAACCAGTTGATCGCTCATGATTTTCATTACTCCTTTGTCAGTTCAGGGGCCGGCGGCAGCGGACGATCCACCGGTCCTCCGTATCCTTAGGCGCCCGGGCCGTCAGGTCGCCGGTGATCTTGACGGCCTCAAAGCCCGCGTCCGTCAAAAACGCCGTCAGTTCCGCCGCGCTCCACGCCCGCTCCCTGTGCTCCTCGTAGTCCCGGTCCCATGTACCGTCTGCCCGCAGGCGGAACAGATCCACCTGATAGGTGCAGATATTTGTCTTTTCTGAGAAAAATGTCCGCCAGACGCAGTAGCTTTCCTCGGTTTCGTCCGTATAGAGCTGTCCGTCCATCCGCCGCAGCTTGTATGGTGTGTTGACATCAAAGAAAAAGCTGCCGCCGGGCTTCAACGCGCGGAATACCCGTCGGAAGGTCTCCCGGATATCTTTTTCCCGGGTCAGATAGTTCAGGGAATCCAGCGTGGACACCACGGCATCCACCGGCTCCGGCAGACGAAGCCGGGGCATGGACTGCTGTACAAACAGCGGCGGCTGTTCCATAGCCGCCGCCTTGCTCATGGCCTGAGTCAGCATTTCCTCCGACAGGTCCGTAGCCGTGACCGCATAGCCCTTGGCCGCCAGCAGACAGGCAATGGTCCCGGTGCCGCAGGCCAAGTCCAAAACGGTATGCACCGGGATCCTACTTTTCTGAAACAGCTTTTCCAGATAGTCCGCACGGCGGCGGTACACGCCGTCCGCCATCAGGCCGTCATAGCTGGCGGCCAGTGCGTCATAGCTGCTCATTTCGCCTCTTCCCCGGCCTTTTCCGCCTTCAGACGGGCAAAGACCCGCTCATACGCGCCGGTACCGTAGCTCAAAGACCGGTTCACCCGGCTGATGGTAGCGGAGGACGCGCCGGTCTGCTCCAGAATGTCGCTGTAGATCATACCGTCATTCAGCAGAGAGGCCACTTCAAACCGCTGCTCCATGGAGCGCAGCTCGGAAACCGTACAGAGGTCCTGAAAAAAATCATAGCACTCCTGGGGATCCTTCAACTGCAAAATCGCCTGATACAGCTTATCACTTTTTTCCTTTTTTCCAATTCTGATCATAAAGGAGGCACCTTTCTTCCATAATTTCATATTTTCCGCACAAATTGCAGGATTCACTTTCAGCATTTACATTTTAACACAGTAGTTTGAGAAAAGGAAGCCCTCCAAATGTTAAATTTTATTTTGCCCGCCGAACCCTTCCCAGCCGGGCCGCATAGGATGCGACAGTGTCAGGAAAGGAGGCAGCGCTGTGGATGCAGTCACATCAGGACTGAACACCGAAATTTTTTCCGCTGAACGGGAATGGACTGTGGAGGGACTTCCGGTGCTTACCGCGCAGGTGTCCCTCCCTGAGCCTGTGGGCTCGGAAAACCGGACCACCCGGCGGATCCGGCGGTACTACCGCGCCCAGTGCCGGGCCTTTCTCCGGTACTGTGACCGCTGGCTGTTTCCCATGGCAGCGCGAGCCTGCCGGGAAGCGCTGGCAGACAGCCGCCCCCTTCCCCAGTTCCAAGCGGAGCTGTCCTTTCGGGTCACCTACAACGAGGGCGGCTTCTGGAGTCTGTATACCCAAATCCGGGAGCCAGCCGCCGATGGACACATTCTGCTGCGACGCTGGGGCGATACCTGGGACCTGCGGCGGGGCTATCCGGTTTCGCTTCCGAGCTTTTTTCCGCACCGGCGGGGCTGGAAGCGGCGCCTGCTGACTTTGGCCGCTCAGGAGATCCAGCGTCAGGAGACTGCCGGGTACGCCCGGTATCTGGACGGCTGGCGAAGGCGGCTGCGGCAGCAGTTCAACCCCATGCGGTTTTACCTCACCCCGGAAGGCCTTGCCTTCTTCTACCCCATGTACGCCATCGCCCCGGCGGCGGAGGGTATCCCTGTCTTTACCGTCCCCTACGAAGCGGTGGGGCCATACGTGCCCGTTTCAGAAGCAGAGCCGTCCTCGTCTGCTCCGCAGACATAGCAAACAGCGTCCCCGCTTCCGCAGGGACGCTGTTTATTATCTTATTGTTCGCTTATTCGCCGAAGTTGTCCTTCACCAGGTCCACCAGTGCGCCGACAGCTTCCTTCTCGTCTGCGCCGTCCGCGATCAGGGTAATGGTAGTACCCTTCACGATGCCCAGGGACAGAACGCCCAGCAGGCTCTTGGCGTTAACGCGCCGATCATCCTTTTCCACCCAGATACCGCTCTTAAACTCATTGGCCTTCTGAATAAAGAAGGTTGCGGGTCTGGCGTGCAGACCTACCTCGTTATTAACGGTGATTTCCTGTGTATACATGATACAGCTCTCCTTTTCTATACCAAGTAATTCCTCATCTTAAATCAAAGAGGTGTGCTCCACCAGTTTTCTGATTGTTATTTTACCTGTTTTTTCACGTTCCGTCAACGGCGTTTTTCACAAACATTTGAATTGAAATGTGGAACGCCCCCCAGCAATACAGGCAGGATTCCCAAAAGCGATCCTCCGTCCGAAAAAGCGTGGTTTGCTCTTTTCATCATATTCCGCCAGAGCGGAAAGCGTGACCAGAGTGCACAAAGCGCCGGGTCTGCGGAGCATCTTCCATACGTTCGGACGCCGCCAAGGCGCTTTTCCAGAAAAAGCAAACGAAATTTTGCGTGAAAACCAGACCTTTGCGGCATACTACGCCATGGGTATCGCAAACTCCCAGCAAAGGAGGAACGCACATGAAATCTCGCGCTTCCCTGTTTTTGACGGTCTTGCTGCTGGCACTGTCCCTCACCGCCTGCGGCAAGGAGCCGGCCAAGAACGATCGAAATGACGCCGGGTCCGGTCAAAACAGCGCCTACGACGCCGTTTCGGACCCAAACCGGGACAATGTTCCCAACAATGACGCCATCATTGGGCGGGATGACAACACCGTCACCGCCCCGGACACCAATCCCGCCCCCAACCCCGCCAACGAGCCTGCCGGAGACCTTCCCGGCGCGTCTATGGACCGGATGCTCCGCAACGGCCGTGTCCATGACCGGGACGGCGACCTGCTGGACGGCGAAAATTCCGTCACCCCCGGCGCAGACCGTTGATGAAGCTCAGCGTGTCGAAAAAGTCTTTTCGTCCCGCTGAGCAAGTTTTCAGAACCTTTATCAGGTCTGAAAACTTAGGATTTCAATGGTGCGGGGAAACAGGCGAAGCGCCGCCGGTGGCGGATCAAGCGAGTCTGTTTCGAGGAAGGCTCCCAATCAGCGGATATAAAGTATCCGCTGATTGGCTTGAGCCGACGGTGTATCCCTTTTGGGGTTATCTCCGCGCTAAGAGCCGCCTTACGGCGGTTGCGCTCCGAAACGCGCCTGCGGGCGCAGTCCCGCACACACCCTTTACCCGCAAGGGGTATGCGGCGTACCGCCCGAACCGTCGGTACGCCGCTTTTCATCTCATCGTTCTGTCCATTAGGCGGTGGCACAGGGCTTTTCACCAAGGCGGATTTCTGCTATAATAGAGCAAAAGTTTCGCTCTGTCCCTGACCAGAGGAGCGATTGCAGGAGGTCCCGCCATGTCTCAGGAATTTTCCATGACGCCCATCGCCCATATCCGCAGTGATTTCGCCGAAAAATTCGGCGTGCCCCGGCAGAGCGGGCTGGTGGAGGAGCTGGAGGCTGACATTGTTTTCGAACCGGCCTATCAGAACCCGGACGCCCTCCGGGGCTTGGAGGACTTCTCCCACATCTGGCTCATCTGGGTCTTTGACCGGGCCATCCGGGATACCTGGTCCCCTACGGTCCGCCCGCCCCGGCTGGGGGGCAACACCCGGATGGGTGTCTTTGCCACCCGCTCCCCCTTCCGGCCAAACCCCATTGCTCTGTCCTGCGTGAAGCTGGCGGGCATCCGGCAGACAGCGGAAGGCCCCGTGCTCCGGGTCCGGGGGGCGGATCTGGTAAACGGCACTCCCATTCTGGACATCAAGCCTTACATCCCTTACGCCGACAGCCATCCCGACGCATTGGGAGGCTTCGCCGCCGTACCGGCAGGGGAAACCCTGTCTGTTTCCATCCCCCCAGCCCTGTTAGCGCAGGTGCCCGCAGAGCGGCAGGAGGCTTTGCGGGGCGTTCTGGCTCAGGACCCCCGGCCCCACTACCAGAAGGACCCGGAGCGGGTCTACGGCTTCTCCTTTGCCGGTTTTGAAGTCCGTTTCACCGTGGACGGGGACCAGCTCACCGTCCGGGATATCCGTCCGGCTGAATAAAATATCTGCTGAAGCTCCGGCGGTCCGCATTGCTGCGGACTGCTGTTTTTTGGGAGGATTCCGCTTCCTTATGTGCACAGGATAAGAAGGGACTGCGCAAAGGTTCAACGAGTGGTTTTTTATTTTTCGTGTAAAAACCCATTGACAAAGTAGGTTTGTTGGTATATGGTTAAAACACACTAAGTTTGTAGGTGATTGCATGACTACTTTTATGTGCACTCCTGATATCCGATGTTGATGGTCCCCTTCCCCGCCGACCCATCAAACAAAATCATGTTCAAGGAGTGCTTTTTTATGATCTATCCTGCCATATCCGGTATTGCCTCCTCTTCGCCGTCATCTGCGAAACAGGAGGTACCGGCCCATGATTAACTACGCCCATCTGAAATCCCAGATGATCCAGCTTTTGGATCTTCTGCGGTCCATTCTCTACCCCAATGTGTTCGACGCCATGGAGGAAGCCCACTCCAAAGAAGAACTGGAAGCGGCCGCCCGGCGTCAGCTTCGGGAGATCCTGGAGCGAATCTATCGGGAACCCCCTCAATATGACGATGTGATCGACACTCTGTTTTCCAAACTCCCCGCCATCCGGGATACGCTGGACACCGACGTGCAGGCTGCCTACGAGGGCGATCCCGCCGCCACCTGCCGGGAGGAAGTCATGCTGGCCTACCCAGCCTTTGAAGCCATCAGCATTTTCCGCATCGCCCATGAGCTGTATCTCATGAAGGTCCCCATGCTGCCCCGGATGATGACGGAATATGCCCATTCCCTCACCGGCATCGACATTCACCCCGGCGCCACCGTGGGGCCCTATTTCTTCATTGACCACGGCACCGGCGTGGTCATCGGCGAGACCACCGTCATCGGCGAGCACGTCAAGCTGTACCAAGGCGTGACCCTGGGTGCCAAGAGCTTCGCCGTCAAGGCGGACGGCACCCTGGTGAAGGGCAACAAGCGTCATCCCAACATCGGCAGCAACGTGGTCATCTACGCCGGGGCCACGATCTTAGGCGGCGACACCTATATTGGTGATAACTGCGTCATCGGCGGCAATGTGTGGCTGACCCACTCCGTGGAACCCGGCAAACGGGTCCTTACCGCCCGGGAGCAGACGGAATTTGTGACCACAGATATCTGATAATTTTTACATATTATACACAGCACCACAAAGGAGGAACCCGCTATGGTATACGCAGATAATGCTGCAACAACAAAAATGAGCCGCACGGCCATCGACGCCATGCTGCCCTATATGGAGACCCACTACGGCAACCCCTCCAGCCTGTACCGGCTGGGGCAGGAGGCCGCCGAAGCCTTACAGAGCGCCCGGGAGACCGTGGCCGCCTGTCTGGGCTGCACACCCCGTGAGATCACCTTTACCTCCGGCGGCAGCGAGGCCGACAATCAGGCTTTGATCTCCGCCGCCCGCATCGGTGAGCGCAAGGGCAAGAAGCACATCATCTCCACCGCCTTTGAGCATCACGCCATTCTCCACACCCTGAAAAAGCTGGAAAAGGAAGGCTTTGAGGTCGAGCTGCTGCCGGTGGGCCCCATCGGCACCGTCACCGCCCAGCAGGTAGCGGACGCTATCCGTCCCGACACCTGCCTGGTCACCACCATGTACGCCAACAACGAGATCGGCTCCATCCTGCCCATTGCGGAGATCGGCGCGGCCTGCCGGGAAAAAGGTGTCCTGTTCCATACCGACGCCGTGCAGGCCGCCGGACACCTCCACATCAACGTGAAGGAGCAGAACATCGATATGCTGTCCCTCTCCGGCCATAAATTCCATGGTCCCAAGGGTACCGGCGTGCTGTATGCCCGGCAGGGCATCCCCCTGACCAACATCATCGAGGGCGGCGCCCAGGAGCGGGGCAAGCGGGCCGGTACGGAAAACGTCCCCGGCATTATGGGCTTGGCCGCTGCGCTGAAGGAGGCCTGCGATCACATCGACGAAAACGCCGCCAAGGTCTCCGCGCTGCGGGACCAGCTCATTGCCGGTCTCTCTCAGATTCCCCACAGCGCCCTGAACGGCGATCCCGTCCACCGGCTCCCCGGCAATGTGAACTTCTGCTTTGAGGGCATCGAGGGCGAAAGCCTGCTGTTGCTGTTGGATCAGGCCGGGATCTGTGCGTCCTCCGGCAGCGCCTGCACCTCCGGTTCTCTGGACCCCAGCCATGTGCTGCTGGCCATCGGCCGCCCCCACGAGGTCGCCCACGGCTCCCTGCGGCTGAGCCTGTGCGAATGGAACACTCAGGAGGATGTGGATCACATTCTCAAGGAGGTCCCCCGGATCGTGGCGTACCTGCGGAGCATTTCTCCCGTGTGGAAGGATCTTGCCAGCGGCAAGAAGCAGTTCATGCTGTAATGTTTCCGTTCTTCTCAACAACGCGAATATTTACTTTTTATAACCCAAGGAGGCTTTCATATGGCACTTTATACAGAAACCGTCATGGACCATTTCACCCATCCCCGGAATGTGGGAGAGATCCCCGATGCCGACGGCGTAGGCGAGGTAGGCAACGCCAAGTGCGGCGACATTATGAAAATGTACCTCAAGATCAAGGATGACCGCATCGAGGACGTGAAGTTCGAGACCTTCGGCTGCGGCAGCGCCATCGCGTCCTCCTCCATGGCCACGGAACTCATCAAGGGCAAGACCATCGAGGAAGCGCTGGCCGTCACCAACAAGCAGGTGGTGGATGCGCTTGGCGGCCTGCCTGCCTACAAGCTGCACTGCTCCGTACTGGCGGAGGAATCCATCAAGGCGGCTGTCAAAAACTATTACGACCGCAACAACATCCCCTACGACCACAGCAAGTTCCCCGACTGCGAGCACTGCGAGGGCGGCTGTCCCATGGTTTGATGGGTAAGGTACTGATCGCAATGAGCGGCGGCGTTGATTCCAGCGTCGCCGCTTACCTTTTGAAGCACAGCGGCTGGGACTGCGTCGGCGCTACCATGACCCTTTACCGCAACGAGGACATCGGTATTTCCCGTAGCCGCACCTGCTGCTCTTTGGAGGATGTGGAGGATGCCCGCAGCGTGGCGTTTCGGCTGCGGATTCCCTACTACGTTTTTAACTTCTCCGATGAGTTCCGCTGTCAGGTGATGGACCGCTTTGCGGATGCCTACGGGCAGGGGCGGACGCCCAATCCCTGTATCGACTGCAACCGCTACCTGAAATTCCGGCATCTCTATGACCGGGCGGTCCTTCTGGGCTGCGATGCCATCGCCACCGGCCATTATGCCCGGATCGAGCGGGAAAACGGTCGGTATCTGCTGAAAAAGGCGCTGGACAGCAGCAAGGATCAGAGCTATGTGCTCTATATGCTGACTCAGGAGCAGTTGGCCCACACCCAATTTCCATTGGGTGCCCTCCGTAAGGCGGAGACCCGGCAGCTGGCGGACAGTCTGGGCTTTTTTAACGCCAGAAAGCCGGACAGTCAGGATATCTGTTTCGTCCCGGATGGCGACTATGCCGCTTTCATTCGTCGGCACACCGGAAAAGCGGACGCCCCCGGTGATTTCGTAGACGAATCCGGCCGGATATTGGGACGTCACAAGGGCATCGCCCACTATACCATCGGCCAGCGGAAAGGATTGGGTATCCCTTCCAATCAACCGCTGTACGTAAAAGCCATTGATCCAAAGAGCAATCAGGTGGTCCTCAGCGAAAATGACGCTCTATTCTCCCAGCAGCTCACCGGTGAGAATTTCAACTGGATCGCCTGGGAAGCGCCGCCCCGCCAGTTCCGGTGCAGTGCCAAGATCCGCTACCGCCAGACGGAGCAGCCCTGTGAGGTGACGGTGGAGGAGGACGGCTCCGTGCAGGTGCTGTTCGACCGTCCCCAGCGGGCCATCACTCCGGGACAGGCGGTGGTACTCTATGACGGAGACACCGTTCTGGGCGGCGGTACGATTTTATAGCCCATGGCCGCAGCACAAAAAACCAGCGGAAAGGACAAGCCTTTCCGCTGGTTTTTCAGTTTCTATCAGGTTTCCGCTGTTTCATCGGCGGAGGCCATACGCTTCCAGGCATGGTCACAGATGGCCTTGAAGGTCTGGTCGCTGATGTCATGCTCCATTTTGCAGGCATCCTCCTCCGCGGTCTCCGGCTCCACGCCCAAACTCACCAGAAAACGGGTCAGGGTCCGGTGCCGCTGGAGCATTTTGGACGCGATCTGCATACCGGCATCCGTCAATGTGATGAGGCCGTCCTTATCCATCTCAATATATCCGTTTTCCCGCAGACGCTTGGTGGCGTAAGTCACGCTGGGCTTCGTCACCCCCAAGTGCTCCGCTACGTCCACAGAGCGCACATATCCATGCTTGGTCTGCATCATCAGCATGGTTTCCAGATAATCCTCAGATGCTTTCAGGATCTGCACGGCCATCACCGGTCCTTTCTTCCTATCACGATTCAGGGCATCGCCGTCCGCCCAAAAGCCTTGGCGAAAGCGACAGCCCGCATGAAGCTGTTTTGGGCATTTTACCATATTTTCTTCACAAATGCAAGGTGTCTTCTCCCCTGAGATTTTGACAATATTTTTAAAAATCCCGGTTGACAGAAGAGATTAGAGATGTTAAACTAAGCTGTAGTTAGAGGAGGCTAACGCCTTACAAAGCGTGACGGCTGCACTCCGACTATTCTTTTTCCATAATAGTTAGTTCAATTTAACTAACAGATTCGGAGGGATCGTTATGATGCCGCTTGCACTGGCAAATATCGGTGAAGAATACATGATCCGCAGGGTCAGCGGAAATCCCGAGGTAAAAAAGCACCTGGAGGACCTGGGGTTCACCGCCGGCGGGTCCATCACGGTGGTGTCCGCTCTGGGAGGCAACATCATCGTCAAGGTGAAGGAGTCCCGGGTGGCCATCAGCGAGGAGATGGCCCGCAAGATCATGATCTGATCCATTTGAATTTGAAATCTGATAGAAACAGTAGGAGGAAACAAGTATGAAAACGCTGCGTGACGTCAAAATCGGTGAGACCGTAAAGGTCGTCAAGCTCCACGGAGAGGGGCCCATCAAGCGCCGCATTATGGACATGGGTATCACCAAGGGCGTGGAGATCTATGTCCGTAAGGTCGCCCCTCTGGGCGATCCCATGGAGGTCACCGTCCGGGGCTATGAGCTGAGCCTGCGGAAGGCCGACACCGAAATGATCGAGGTCGAGTAAACACAAAAATTTTTCAAATACGGTTTGAGTACCCAAACCAAAAGGAGCATGTATGGAAAAGCAGATCAAAATTGCCTTGGCAGGCAACCCGAACTGCGGTAAGACGACCCTGTTCAACGCCCTGACCGGTTCCAACCAGTTCGTGGGCAACTGGCCCGGCGTCACCGTGGAGAAAAAGGAAGGCAAGCTGAAAAAGCATGACAATGTAGTCATCATGGACCTTCCCGGCATCTATTCCCTGTCCCCCTACACCCTGGAAGAGGTAGTGGCCCGTAACTATCTGGTGGGAGAACGGCCCGACGCCATTCTGAATATCATTGACGGCACCAACCTGGAGCGCAACCTCTACCTCACCACCCAGCTTACCGAGCTGGGTATCCCGGTGGTCATCGCCATCAACATGATGGACGTAGTCCGCAAGAACGGCGACCAGATCAATGTAGCAGAGCTGTCCCGGGAACTGGGTGTGCGGATCATTGAGATCTCCGCTCTGAAGGGGGACGGCGTCATGGAAGCCGCTGAAGCCGCTGTGAAGGCCGCCGAGGGCACAAAAACCGTTCCCATGCACACCTTCTCCGGCCCTGTGGAGCACGCCATCGCCCACATCGAGGAGGCCGCGGTGCACAACCTGCCGGAGGAGCAGCAGCGCTGGTACGCCATCAAGATCTTCGAGCGGGATGACAAGGTGCTGGAAAAGCTCAGCATCCCCGCCGATATCATGACCCACATCGAGACTGATATTCAGGCCGCCGAAACCGAGCTGGACGATGATGCCGAGAGCATCATCACCAATGAGCGGTACGTCTACATTGCAGAGCTTATCAAGAGCTGCTACAAGAAGCACAATCAGGGGCAGCTCTCCGCCTCCGATAAGATCGACCGGATCGTCACCAACCGCTGGCTGGGCCTGCCTATTTTCGCCGTGGTCATGTATCTGGTGTACTACATCGCCATGGTGACCGTGGGCTCCGCCGCTACCGACTGGGCCAATGATGGCCTGTTCGGTGACGGCTGGCACCTCTTCGGTATGGGCACCAGCGAATATACCGAGGTCGCCGACAATTATACCGCCGCCTCCGAGGCCATCAGCGCCTACTATGAGCTGGACACTGAATCTGATGACTTCGACCCCGACGCCGCTCTGGCCGACATGAAGGCGGTTCAGACCGACTCCGCGTCCACCACCATCGAAGTGGAGGACGAAGAGACCCTGGCCATGAATGACATGACCGTTTACTATGACGCCATCCCCGCTGACGCTGACGAGGAAACCACCGTCGGCATGAGCTATCTGGACGCTGTCACCTACTTCGAGGAGAACGGCTTTGACGAGCCCGATCCCGCCGACTACGGCGTGTGGGTCCCCGGCGTGCCCGTGCTGATTGGCAATGCTCTGGAGGCCGCCGGTGCTGCCGAGTGGCTCAATGGCTTGATCCTGGACGGCATCGTGGCCGGTGTCGGTGCGGTGCTTGGCTTCGTACCGCAGATGCTGGTGCTGTTCCTGATGCTGGCGTTTCTGGAGGCCTGCGGCTATATGGCCCGTATCGCCTTCGTTCTGGACCGTATTTTCCGCAAGTTCGGCCTGTCCGGTAAATCCTTCATTCCCATGCTCATCGGTACCGGCTGCGGCATCCCCGGCATCATGGCCTCCCGTACCATTGAAAATGAGCGTGACCGCCGTATGACGATCATGACCACCACCTTCATCCCCTGCGGCGCTAAGGTGCCCTTTATCGCCATGGTGGCAGGCGCTATCTTCGGCGGTGCTGCCTGGGTGGCTACCTCCGCCTACTTCGTGGGCATGGCTGCCATCATCATCTCCGGCATCATGCTGAAGAAAACCAAGATGTTTGCCGGCGATCCCGCACCCTTCGTCATGGAGCTGCCCGCCTACCACTGGCCCACCGTGGGCAACGTGCTGCGCAGCATGTGGGAGCGCGGCTGGTCCTTCATCAAGAAGGCCGGCACCATCATTCTGCTGTCCACTATCGCCGTGTGGTTCACCACCTACTTTGGCTGGGCTGAGGACGGCTTCCGGATGCTCTCCGAGGAAGAGATCGACTGCTCCATCCTCGCCCACATCGGCAGCCTGATTGCCTGGATCTTCGCGCCTCTCGGCTGGGGCAACTGGAAGGCCGCCGTGGCCTCCATCACCGGTCTGGTGGCCAAGGAAAACATCGTTGGTACGCTGGGTATTCTCTACGGCGGCGGTGATGAGACTGTCTATCAGGCTCTGGGAGCTGTCTTTACCCAGATCAGCGGCTACTCCTTCCTGGTGTTTAACCTGCTGTGCGCCCCCTGCTTCGCCGCTATCGGCGCCATCAAGCGGGAGATGAACAACGCCAAGTGGACCTGGTTCGCCATCGGCTATCAGTGCGGCTTCGCCTATGTTGTCGCCCTGATGATCAACCAGTTCGGCAACGCTTTCACCGGCAGCCTGAACGTCCTCGGCCTGATCGCTGCCGTCGCGGCGCTCGCGCTCATCGTGTATATGCTCTTCAAGCCCTACAAGGAGGCCACGAAGCTCAGCGCCAAGGTCTGATTACCCATTTGATTATTTTCTTCCGAAGGAGTGAGCTTTTATGTTGAACTGGATTACCGCAAATCTGTCAACGATCGTTATCTCTGCCATTTTGCTTGCCATTGTCACCTCAATCTCTCTTCATTTGATCCGGCAGAAGAAACAGGGAAGATCCTCCTGCGGCTGCAACTGCGCACACTGCGCCATGCATGGCCAGTGCCACGGTAAGCAGTAAAGCAGAAAAGGCGGCATCGCATGAAACGGTGTGATGCCGCCTTTATTCCGTCCGGAAGGTTAAGGATGACCGGCTGCGGAGGCTGCCGGACCGATCGAAAAAGGAGTGCATATTACCATGACTGAAACAACGGTAAACATCAGCGGCATGATGTGCGGAATGTGTGAAGCACACATCTGCGACGTCATTCGCGCCCGGTTTGCGGTCAGGAAGGTCACCGCCTCCCACAGCAAGGGACAGGCGGTCATCCTCTCGGAAAGCGGGCTGGACGAGGCGGCGCTGCGTCAGGCGATCGCGGAGACCGGCTACGAGGTCACTGCGGTGAGCGCGCGCCCCGCCGGGGAAAAGAAGGGTCTGTTCGGCTTCCTGAAAAGGTGAAGCCCTGACAAGAAAAAGAAAAAAGCTCCGTCTGCCATCGGCAGGCGGAGCTTTTTTCACTTGTCGAGCCGCTTCACCGGGCGGATGTACTTGAAATACTGTCCGGGATTGAAGTAGAAGTAGGTGACGCGCCCGGGCGTCTGCGTGTCGAGGGCGCAGCCCTCGGCGGCGTAGTCGAATTCGCGCATCGCCGTCTCGACCTTCTCCTCCACCGTGCGGCACTCCTGCTCGTAGTCGAACGGGCCGTGCTCAAAGACGAGGTATTCCCCCTCGGGAATGTCCGTGAGGAGCATCTGTGCGGGCACCTCGCCGCGGTAGTCGGCGGGAAGCCGCGCGCCGTAGCACTCCGTGCGCAGATAGCCCCAGTCGCACAGACGGCCCGTCGCGTCGTTGAGGTAGCCCATGACCTGCCCGGCGTACTCTCCACCGTCGTCGTCGAGCTTGCCCTGAATGCTCTCGAGCAGGCCGCAGATCGTTTCGCAGTCCTGCCCGGGAATGAGCGCCTGCTTCTGCCAGAAGTCCCAGTAGCCGTTGCTCTCGCGGTTTTCGATGTGCAGGAACTTGTGTGCGGGGATCGTCACGAAATATGTTTTGACGCCGTCCTTTGATGTTGCCATACCAATTTCTCCTAAACCAAGAAAGTAGCGGTCAAACGGGTGGATCTTGGTGCGCAGGACCACGGGCCTCGGCGCGGCGCGGTACGCGCTGGGTGTGACGCCGTAGGCGTCCTTGAAGGCACGCGTGAACGCCTCGTGCGAGGAAAAGCCATAGTCGAGCGCGATGTCGAGAAGGCTGCGCTCGCTGTCGCGCACCTCGCGCAGGGCAAACGCCAGCCGCCGCCGGCGCAGATAGTCGCGCAGCTGCATCCCGGAGATCTCGCGGAATTTCCGCGTGGTGTAATACTCCGAGTAGCCCAGCGTGCGCGAAAGCGAACGCAGCGTGAGCGCTGCGTCGTCGTGGCTGCGGATGCAGCCGTCGATCTCATCGACGATCTGCTGGATCTGCCTGCGCCATTCATACATCCTTGCTCACCCCGTTCCGAACCGCTCTGCACGCAGTATACCGCGCCGAAGCGCTCGGCGCTTGATTTGGCTTGCAAAGTTAGTCTTCCATCTCGGAAAGTCCCGCGAGCAGCGCGAGCTGGTAGAACGCCACCGCGCTCGCTGCGGCGACGTTCAGCGAGTCCACA
>OGFF01002656.1_pt1 | contig 14943 bp, 22 predicted proteins | sample 1570751 | NCBI WGS metagenome assembly OGFF01 (sample SAMEA2581951, study PRJEB24529) | metagenome | biome: Human gut stool | place: China | collected 2011 | reverse complement strand
CCCGCACTGTGGTATAATATGGGTAGAAAGGAGCATGTACATGATGAAAATAGTTAAACTGCCAGTTGAGTACATTCGATTCTTGAACGAAGAACACCATGTAGTATATGGACGTCATGAATACTGGATGTTTCTGAAATCGCATAACGGGTATGGCTGGCGTGTCGGGTACATGCGACGCAATATCAAAACTGGAGATACAGAAGAGGTGAAAATTGTATGACATTACGAGAATATCACAAGTTTACTTTAGGCACGTCCGACCACCTGACCCGCTGCCGCGTGTTGTGGGGCGGGGGTGAAGTCATGAACGACTATTTTAGTCGTTTGGGCGATATCGGGCAGAATATTAAAATCCGTTCGGCCCGATACGATGAAAAACACGATGTCCTGACCGCGTATGCGTCGGACAAAGGTTTTATTGAGTATCGCAATGCGTTGCGGCATTACCAGCATAAGGAAGGGAGATATAACAAATATGACCACAAGAAACAAGGCGGCATTTAAAGTATGCCACATTTACGTGTATCAGAGCAATAAAGGGGCGTGGCGTGCGTCAAGCTGCGTCTATGTAGACCCCCGCGAAATCCGCAAGCTCTATGATTGCATCCGCACATGTCTTGCGGGGGCTGCAGATTGCGTGTTGACGGAAACAATGGATGGATTTAGAATAGAGGTGATTCAGTAATGTTGATGGATATTTTGTATTTGTTCGGTATTTTTCCGGCTGTATGTTTGGGTTTCGCGGTGTTGATTGCACTTTTTGTTATCTGGTTATTGGGGTTTGAGACGATTAAAATTTTAGAAAGAAGGTTTTTCGATGGCACGAAGCGCTAAACATCTTCCTAAATACGCGCCGCAGACGTGGAGCTATTACAGCCCCGACGCGACCGACCCGAACCAACTCACAAACGCGGAGCTTGTAAAGGTTATCCGCAAAGCAGCGAAGGCTGCAAATCAGCGTTTGCGTGCCCTTGAAAAGAGCGACGTTATCAATACCGCGAAAACAGGCGCGTACAAGTACGCACAAAGCCAGATGCCGGGCAAAATCAAGCCCCGCTTTAACGAGCGGCCCAAAGAGAGGGCAGACCGGACGACGCTCAAGCATCAGTATTTGCAGTTGCGCGAGTTCATGACCATGAAAAGCAGCACCGTTACAGGTGTAAGAGCTATCGAAGACGCGCGGTATCAGACCGCCGTGCAGCGTGGGTTCAAGGGCACACAAGAACAATGGGATATGGCGGTTCAGAAGTTTTTCACCAAAGCCGCAGAAAAGCTTTTCGATAGTGATAAAATTTATGATGCCATTACCGGCAACAAGTCCGACGTGCTGGGGGATATCATAGCGGCAGACCGGGACGACCAAACGACAAAAGGTCAAGCGCTGCTAGACTATATAAGGAGAATCACATAAATGAGAGAATCGCAAGGCGTGCTTGTTAGCGAGTGTTTAGCTGAATATTTGCCGCGCCTTGTGTGTCCGCGAAAAGTCAAGCGCACCAAAGGCCGGAAATATATGTCAAGCTATCTAGACGTAACAGCAACGTTTGATATTGAGACCACAAACACCGACACAGACGGCTTTGCGTACAGCTGGCAAACCTGTATTGGTGGCGTGGTCATTGTCCCCCGATACTTTGAGGACTGGGCGGAAATGCTTGAGACTTTGGTAGATAAATGGGGTATCAATGAAAAGAACCGGTTTGTGTTGTATGTGCACAACTTAGGCTATGAGCATCAATACATTATGCAGTTGTTAACGGCGCGTTGGGGGCTGGCAGATAGCTTATACACGAAAAGCCGCAAGCCCCTGTATTTGTGTTTTGATAATGGTGTAGAGTTCAGGGATAGTTTTAAGCTGTTCCAAAAGAGTCTTGCCAGAGCAACCGAAGGTTGCCAGCACGCAAAGCTGACAGGAGATCTTGACTATACTGTATATCGTACCCCTGATACGCCGCTGACAGAAACGGAGTTTGCGTATTGTGTCAATGATGTGTTGGGCCTGTACGAAGCAATTGAGCGGTTAAAAAATGAGCATAAATACAATCAGGCGACGATACCATATACCAATACAGGCATGGTCATTGAAGCAGTGCGTAAGGAGATTATGCCAGACCGGCGTTGCATGGCAGCTATCAAAGCGCTGCAGCTTGACCGCGAACAGATGGCGCTTGCATATCACTGCATGGCAGGTGGTGACACCCACGGCACGCGCTGGCGTGCCGGTCGCACCTATATCAATTGTAACTCCTATGACTTTAAGAGTGCGCACCCGTCGCAGCAGCTGCTTTGGAAATTTCCATCGGGTGCACCTGTAACGCTGCCCGCCGACCTGCCCGAAGAGGATTTACAGAAGTTTATCAATGCCGGGTATGGCTGGATAGCAAAACTCTGCATTATCAATCCCCGGTGCAAGCCTGAATGTCCTGACCCTTGTGTTTCGTTTAGCAAGTGCCCCGACGTGTCGGGCCTTGATGAACTCGATAACGGGCGAGTGCTGGGGGCCGGGGCCCTGTTCTGGTATGCCGACTCTAACGACTACCAGCGTTTTATTGATGGGTACACCTATGATAAAATAGTTGCAGTGGAAAGCGTAGCGTTTCGGCTGGATTATTTGCCCGATTCTTTTCGCATGGCTATCTTTGATAAATTTAAAATCAAAGAGACTATGAAAGGTTCCCCCGAATATGATTTCTCTAAAGTCTGTGTTAATGCCATTTTTGGCGCATGTGCGCAGAAAACCGTGCGTGATGAGTACGGGTGCGACCCCGACACGCTGGAATGCACGCATAAAAGCTGGATTATGAATCTGCAGAGCAAAGACGATGCAGAAATTCAGAAATCACAAGAAAAGAAATTTCCTTTCTTGTGGGGTCTGTGGACTGCATCCATGACCCGTCTCAAGCTATGGGACATGCTGAAACGCGTTGGCTGGGAACGGGTCATATACTGGGATACAGATTCTTGCAAATTTGAGGGAGAGAAACAGCCCGCCATTGACGACTATAACGCCGACATTCGTGCGCAATGCGTGCGGCGTAATTGTGTAGCTGAGAAAAAAGACGGCAGCAAAGTTTATATTGGCGTCGCAGAGGACGAACACCCCCATGACCGGTACGGAATGCAGGCTTTTCGGTTTCTGCATGCAAAATGCTATGCTTATGTTGATGCAGATGGAACAATAGAAAGCACCATTGCAGGAGTCAACAAGAAATCAGGTGTAAAGGCTCTTGACGGAAGTATTGATAACTTGCGGGATGGCTTGTTAATATCTCCCGCAGGCGGTCAATGTCTGGCATACCATGATGAACCCATACGGCAACGAACGGACTTTGCAAAGCCTACCGTTTCCGCGTCGTGGGTCGTCATGACTGACCGCGAATATAGGGTATCTGACGAACGTTCTTTACTTATGGAATGTGAGGTGTTAGCATGAGTTTGGAGTATTTAAAAGGATATAACAATAAATGGGGAACTGCTGATGTGTGGATACTACGAGACGAAGAGGGGGAAATTATTGCTTTCACGATGCAGATTTTCACAAATTGTTCATAGTTTGTTAACACATCGAGACGGAAAATGTGGTATTATAATCACAGAAAGGAACACGCCAATACAAACAGAAAGGAAACCACTATGAAACTGACAGGCTATTACATGACCGCGATTTGCAAGTTTGAGGACGGTATCAAGACCATCTGCGTGGTCGATGCACAGAACCGTGCGCAGCTGATTGAGCGTCTCAATACCGCGTATCCGGAACAGCCGTACAAGCTGTACGACTTTGAGCGCACAAAGTTCAGCGCCAATGTTCAGAGCGCGGACGTTGTGGACATGCGAAATCTGCTGAATCTGGCAGACATGGACGGGGTGATTTAACATGGCAAGTATTACGAAGGTTGAGATATGGGAAGATATCGCGGGGAACGTTATCGGGCTTGTGTTCGACCCTGCAGGGCAGCTGACGAACGCGGTGCAGAATCTGGCAGCGCAGCAGCCCCTGCCCCGCCCCGCGCTGGTGGAAGCAGCGCGGCAGGCTTTTTCGTTCGCCCCCACGTATGACCCGCACGCGTTTGGTGAAAGGTCTCTTGCTGACCTGTATGTTTATTTACAGGCATACAATCACCATATCGCGGATATCTTTCCGGAAGCCCCGACCGCGCTTTATCCGGAACGTGCGACCCCTGCCGGGCTGCAGTTCCTTATTCGCTGGATGTTCTAAGGGGGGTGAATTTATGCAGGATATCAATAACAAGCTGAAAGAAATTCTTGAAAAGCTGACCGACTTTTTCGAGAATTTTGTGGATGAAATGGCAGAGGTCAAGACGAACGAGACCACCGCAATTTCCCATCTGCAGACCATCGAACAGAAGCAGGACACCATGATTGATTTGTTGCGCACCATCGCAGCCAACACCGCAAAGTAAATTGTTCCACATGGAACATAAACTGACAGACAACAAAGGAGAATTATTATGGCATTCGCAAAAAAGAACAACGCATCCACCCCGAAGAAAACCGCAGACGGCCCCCGCGTCACCTTGGAAGCGCTTCACGAACTGCAGGCCGTTGTGCGTAACGTGCGGCAGGTTGCAGACAACTGTTTGACTTTCACTCTTAGGATGTACGGTATCGACCTTTATGGCATGCGGCTGGTTGAGGGCGAAAAGAGCACGTTCATCACCGCCAGCGCCAACAAAGGCAAGAACGGCAAATACTACGACAATTATCGTGTCTACTTTGCCGAAGATGCCGCGCAGGCCGTCGAAGCTGCCGTTCGTAACGCATACGACGAAAACACGGACGAAGTAGAGGTATAAAATTATGAGCAAGCGCAACAAAGATATTGCGCTTGACCTGTATACCGGCGACGGCTGGGTGAATATCCCGGCTGTCGCTGCTTTAGGTTGCTGGTGCAATATCATAATCGGAAAAAGACAGGTAGGCAAGACGTTCGGCACATTAAAGTATATGCTTGATGAAAACAAATACTTTTTATATATGCGTAGAACAGTCAACGAGTTGCAGGCCGTCGCCGCTGACCCGGATTTGAACCCTTTCAACGCCCTGCAGTCCGTGGGATATGATATCGGCATTATGAAAGCTGGTAAAATTTCATACTCAATCGGCGATATTGAGTATGAGGACGAAGAGGACAAAGACGGGCGCAAGAAATGGCACATCAGCAACAAACGTGCTGTTGGCATGGCACTGCCGTCAATTGCGGGCATTCGCGGCTTTAACGGTAATGTGTTTTCAGAGCTTGTTTTTGACGAGTTCATTCCGGAGCGCATTATTGCGAAGCGCAAGGCAGAGGGCGAAGCGTTGTTGAATGCATATGTAACAGTATGCGGTAATAGAGAGCTGGAAGGAAAGCCACCCTTGCGCATGTGGCTGCTTGCAAACGCTTTTGACATTTCCAGCCCGATTCTTGAGCAGCTGGGGTGCACCGACCTTGTGGCGAAAATGTCAAGGAGCGGAAAAGAATGGTGTAAGACCGACACAGGCGTCTTTATTGCCATGCCCCACAGCGACCGTATCAGCGACCGCCGCAAGCAAACCGCCCTGATGAAACATCTTGCGGGCAAAGGCGACTTTTACAAAATGGCAATGGAAAATCAATTCGTGTATAATAATCTTGAAAACGTGCGCCCCCGTAGTTTAAAAGGAATGTCCCCCTTGTTCGCATTCGCGGGGCTGTACGCATACCAGATGGACGAACTACACTACTACATCTGTGAAAGCCCCCACAGCGGCAGGGAGCACTACGGAAGCAGCCCGCAGGCTGCAACGCAGCTGCAAGCCGTGCACCCTGAATTGCGGCCTATGATATGCTTAGGGCAAGTTGACTTTTCGTCTGTTCCCGCGCTGCTCAAGACCCGAAACTATCTTGACATTAAGGATTGAAGGGTGTATGATTAAGGAGCGGGGGAGCCGCACAAAAGGAACACCCCGGAAGGGTGCGCGGCTGGCTTTTCCTTTTCCATGCCCCCGCGTTTCTGAGTGTTCCGGCAGGCGCATACCGAATGAACGGGTTTCAAGAGGTCAATAGTAGTCGGAGCATTCAGAAACAAGAAAGGGGGTGAATTCATGGTAAAGGTATATTACATGAGTGTTGACGGCAATATCCGGCTGGCTGAGCATTTCCGGCTTTTCGAATTTCAATGCAAGGATGGACAGGACTTTGTGGCAGTCGATTCCCGTCTTGTGGAACTGCTGGAAAACATCCGCAAAGTGTGCGGAGACGCCGTGCACATCAACAGCGGGTTCCGCACGGCAAGCTGGAACCGGCAGCAGAAAGGCAGCGCACCCCGCAGCAAACATCTTTATGGGCTGGCGGCTGATATCTGGGTAGGTCACTACGACAAAAACCACCAGCCTGTCCGCACAAAGACCCCCGCCGAAGTCGCCGCTATCGCTGAAAACTTTTTAGGGAACAGCGGCGGCGTTGGTATTTACAAGACTTTTACACACGTCGATGTTAGAACCGGTTCCAGCCGGTGGAAAGGATGATTCACATGACCATCAACGATATTCTGGCTTTGGGTAAAATGGGATTCACGGCACAGCAGGTACAGCAGATGCTTTCTCTGGAACGCGCACAGCAGGGGCAGCCCATCACGGCCCCGGCACAGAGCGCAGCCCCCGCTGCCGCTCCTGCAGCACAGCAGCCTGTTGCCCCTGACCCCATGGCGGCAATGGCACAGCAGATTGCAGACCTGACCGCGGCCATCAACGCAAAAACCGTTCCGACCGCTGGCACGGTGGGCAATCCCGCCCCTGTGACCAGCGTGGAAGACATCATTCTGGGACTTGTGCAGCCTGCCGAAGCACCTGCAAGTCCCGACTTTAACGCCGTGAAGTGACGGCAGAAAGGAGCTAACCAATGGCAAAATCCCGCACAAACATGCCTGAGCTGAAAGGCATGAGTGTTTTCCGTCCGACCGATATCTATACCATTGCCAACGCGCTGGTTAAGGAAGTGACCGGGCAGACCGCGACCATTCAGGCCATCAACACGGCGAGTTTCATTCAGGTAGGGCAGATGTGTCTTGACCAGAGCATGGAAGGAACCCTGCAGGCGCTTTCTAATATGATTGCACGCACCGTGATTTCCAGCCGCTCCTATGCGGGCCGGTTTACCAGCATCGAGACCGACCGGCAGGAATGGGGCCTGTTCGTCCGTGAAATCGCTTTCTTCTCTGGCGATTTCGATGAATCGAAATTCATCAACACCGCGCAGAACAATGACATTCTGGTGGACGGCAACAGCGTGGACATGTACAAAATTAAGAAGCGCTATCCGCTTGAAATATTCTACGGTGGGCAGAAGGTTCTGAACCAGCGTTACACCACGTTCCGGAACCAGCTCAAGACCGCATTCACCAGCGAAAGCGAGTTTAGCGCGTTCCTTGCGGCCATGACCACCGAAATCGCAAACGACATTGCACGCTGGAAAACCGCAGAGAACCGCGCACAGGTTATCAATTTCATGGGTGCGCTGTACAACTCTGACCGCCCTGAATGCCATGTGAACCTGACCAATGCTTTTAACGCGGCACGCGGTACGACCTACACCACCAAAGAGCTGCTGACCACCCATCTGCAGGAATTTCTGTCCTTTTTCGTGTCGTGGCTGGAAACCACCAGCAGCCTGATGGAGAACAGCAGCACGCTGTATCATCAGACCCCCGTGTGCACCGACGACAGCGGCAACACGCTGCATCTGTTGCGGCACACCCCGAAGAGCGAGCAGAAGCTGCTGCTTTATCAGCCACTTATCAACGACGCGCGGAGTTGGGTCTATCCTGCTATCTTTGGCCCCGGCTACCTGAGTTTCGGCAACTATGAGGGTGTCGATTTCTGGCAGAATATCAACGACAAGCCCGCCATTTCCTGTGTCCCGTCGCAGTTCGATGTGAACACCGGCAAACAGGTGACGGGCAGCGCGGTTACCCTGTCCTATGTCGTGGGTCTGCTGTATGACCGCAAGGCCATGGCAACGACCTATTATCAGGATAGTGTTTACACTACCCCGTTCAACATTTCCGGTGAATACTACAACACGGAGCATCATTGGAAAATGAACTACACGCAGAACCCCACGCAGAACGCAATCCTTATGTTCATGTCCGACGAACCGTAAAGGTTCTATATCAACCCAACAACTGAATGTGTGGGCCGGGTGAAAGCCCGGCCCTTATTTTATAAGAAAGGAGAATACATGGCAGACCATAACGAAGGTATTGAGCACGGATATCATGCACATCTGGGCAAGGTGTCGAAGCGAATCAACAGCACAAAGCGCATTGAGTTATCCGCGCTGCCGGACGAATTTCCATTTTATATGAAACGGGCCTGCAGCATGGAAACCCCTGTGTTTTATGTGAGGCTGAACAGTCTGAACATCTCCCCTCAGTACAACTACTGTTACATTGAAGAAACTCATGCATACTACTGGATTGAGGACATTACCGCACTGAACGCCAATAACTGGCAATTCTCCTGCACCATTGATGCATTGGCAACCTTTGCGGATGATATCAAGAAAACAAAAGCATTTATTGAGTACGGCTTTAACAGCGATGCCAGCGGCGCACAGTATCGTTTGCAGGATTCCCGGCAGGCGGTTGCAATGAAACCAACTGTTGCAACTATCACGGCAGATATTACGGATGGCAAATTGGGCGATACTACCGGTATTTATATTTTGTCTGCCGTTGGTAAAAGCGGCCTGTTATCTTACAAGATAGACCAGACGCAACTGGAAACTTTATTGACTGCCGTTTCTACGACGTGGGAAGCAACCACAAAAGCATTTGTCCGGTGGGAGCTGGCTCTGCCTGAGTTTATGAACAAGTTAGTGTTTGGTGATACCGCAACAAGTTGCATTCGCTCTTGTATCTGGTTGCCCATAGCACAGAGTGGAGCCGGACGCGGTAAGGAAATAACGCTGGGGCAGTTCAACACGGGTGTGTTTGGTCGAGTTGTCACGAAAGACGATAATCTTTCTGTGCATACGGATATTGCGATACCATGGCCCGCCGCTGACTGGAAACGGTTGAATTGTCAAATTCAATTATATATTCCGATGGTTGGCGTTGTAGGCATTCCGGTTGACCAGTGTAACAACGCCGCAACGGTTGGAGTTGACTGGTGCATGACCTATTTAGACGGCAGTGTTTCGATTAAAGTAACCGCTGGGAGCTATTGCTGTTATGTTGGTTCCACGAACATTTCCAGTGTATACGGTATCGGCACATCCAACATTGACCCCGTGAAAGCGGTTTCCGGCTCTATTGCTGCCGTCGGGTCCGCGCTACAGTTTGGTGGGGGCGTTGGCGCGGCAATGGGGCCGTTCGGAGCAGCTGCCGGTCTGGCCGCAGGTGCAGAGGGTGTCAAGCAGAGTATTCAGCCCATCAATCAGTGCGTCGGAATGACCACAGGTGCAAGCCAGACACTTCTCCCGACGGAAGCGCAGTTGACTTTATTGTACTATCCACCCATTGACGATTCCGGATATCAAAGTTTGTACGGTTATCCCGTTATGCGGGTTGCGACCCCTGCAGCTGGGTATTGTAAAACACGCGGATTTTCCGTTGCTGCACCTATGGCAACAAGCGCCGAAACCGCGTATATTAACGCCGCTATGGACGGTGGCGTATTCATTGAATAAGGAAGGTGATTCCATGTATCAGTGCTATCAGGGACACTATGACGTGCAGGCATGCGGTGGGTTTCGTCCCCCGTCTCTGAGCACGGACGTGCTCAACTACTGGGAACGGTCGTTTTTCCAGCGTATGCGGGCCTTGTATAAAATTCATGGCCTGCCCGAAGCAGGCCCCGGGCAAATCGGCTGGGACTATGACGCGTTCCTTTACCAGCTGTTGCGGATGGGATACGCCGTTGTGTTCAACTCCAAAACATACGGCCTTGTTGTGCAACCGGGTGCACCTACCGGCTTCGGTCTGCAGTTCCAGCCGCGCGGCATGATGGTGCAGACGCCGTTTTTCCAGTTCGATAGGCCGCTTGAAATCGGCACAGAGTGCGCCGTTATCAAGCTGACCCCCGATTATCGCGGGGTTTGGGATATCATCGAGAAATACGCCGTCGAAATGCAGCAGCTGGAAGTTTCCATTCGGCAGGCGGTCGTAAACAGCAGGTTTGCCTATGCTGCTATCGCCAAAGATGATAAAGACCGCCGCACGCTGGAAACCATTTTCGAGCAGCTGGAAAACGGCAAACCCGCCATTGTGGTCAACGGACAGCTGCAAAAACCCGTCATGAACAAGACTGATGCACAGTATCAGTTACCAATTATGCAGTTCGACCGCGATTTGTCGAAGAATTTTATTTTGCCCGACCTGTACGACCTGAGACGCAAGACGCTGCAGGACTTTTATCGGGAGCTGGGTATTCGGGTGCAGCCTGATAAAAAGGAACGGCTTGTAACGAATGAAAGCGCCAGCGCGGACGCCGAAACGTACAATCGCAGAGAAGTCTGGAAAATCTCTCTTGACGAATCTGTGAAAGTGTGCAATGATATGTATGGAACACATATCAGCATTGAAATCAACGAACCGCCAGAGCTGAGAGAAGGGGGTGCCGATAATGCCGATGTACTGGGGGAGCATGACGAACCAGAACAGCACGAACCAAAACAGTGACGCCATCGACCGCGCGTGCAAGCTCTTGTGCAATATCCCGGAAGGTCTTTTCCGTGATTTCAAAGTTCCCGTTGGCATGGATAGAGAACTTGCTATTCATATCATCATGCGGGAGCACGGTCTTGCACCTCTGTACCGGCCTGACCCCTATTGGATGGTGGACGCTATCCGGTATTGGGTGCAGGAGAGTATGCCCATCTGGGAAAAACTTTATAGCACTACACAGCTCAAGTACAACCCCATCTGGAACACGGATGTGCAGGAAAGAACAACCGACGTCCGTACCACCGACCGCGATACCACGCAGGACAGAACCGCCATCAATCGCGGAAAGAGCGGGCAGACCGTGGGACAGGTGACGACCGGGGACTATCACGAAACCGGCAGCACCGAACTGCACGACGAAACCGCAGGCACAGGGCACACGGCGACTGAGGGCAAGTCGGTGACCGACGACACCAGCACCACCACGACCGCCAACAAGACGGACGTCGCAGGCACGGATAAAAAGACCACGGAAAGCACGAAGAACCTTGACCAGACTGTGACCCGTGATATCAGCCCCGAAAATGCGCCGGACTACCAGCCCGACGACCAGACACACACCGTGGCAGAGGAAACCTTTAAGAGCACCGAAAACGGCGAGCATAAAGAGACCACCGACTTCACCGGCACGTCTACCACTGTAGCCAATTCGACCACCGTAACCACCGGCACGTCGGACACTGAGACCCACGGGCACGAAGACCAGACCACCGGGAGCCAGACGGACGGCACGACTAAAGGCACGACCGACACGAAAACAAAGGCTCACGATATCCGGCACGAAGATGCTAAAGAGGTAGGCAAAGAAAAAATCACCGACATGTATAGCCACGGCTGGATTAAACAAGGTAACATTGGCGTTACCACCACCCAACAGATGATTGATGCCGAACGCGAAACCGTCTTGTTTGATGTGTACATGGCAATTGCAAATGACTATCATGCAAAGTTCTGTTTGGACGTGTATTAAGGCGGTGACACTGTGGAAACGATTGTCGCCGCCATTATTACAGGTATCGTCACCCTTGCGGGCGTCCTGATTGCGAACAGCAAATCGCAGGCCGTCACAGACGTAAAGATTGAAGAGCTGACCCGGGAAGTCCGCAAACACAATTCCTTTGCTGAAAAAATCCCCGTCATTGAAGAGCAAATCAAAATCGCAAATCATCGAATAGATGATTTAGAGCATACACACCTGAAAGGAGAATAATTATGAACGAACTTCACATTTCTGCCGGTACGGTCGCACGCACCCTTGTTCTGATTCTGGCTATCGTCAACCAGATTCTGAGCGCATGCGGCAAAAGCCCCCTGCCCATCGAATCGGAGACTCTGGAACAGCTGGTAACGGCGGGCTTTACCACCGTCGCCGCCCTGATTGCATGGTGGAAGAACAACTCTTTCACCACCAATGCGCTCAAGGCTGACGCCCTGCTTGCGCAGCTGAACGGCAAACACTAATTGACCGACCCCCGCGCAAGCGGGGATTTTATGAAAGGAGTAGCTTTATGGCTGACGAAACGAAGAACCCCGATATCAGCACCCCGTTTATCTTTCAGACGTCGCCCCCGTATGCTGCACCCGGCGACCATTACCAGTATGACCTGTATTGGTTGGTGAACCAGCTCAAACAGGCCCTGTCTAACACCGAAACTCTGCGACTGCACGATATCGGGCAGGATACCCGACTTGACGGTCTGAATACCCTGACCGCGCAGCTGAAAGAAGCGACCGACGCGCTTTTTGCAAAGCTGAAAGCAGGAGACTTTACAAAAGATACGTTCATTGAATGGGTCAACACCAACATGACCGATATCATTTATCAGATGGTGCGATTTGTGTTCTTTGGCCTTGACGACGACGGACACTTTGTCGCCTATATCCCCGCGAGCTGGGCGTTTCTGCACTTCGATACACTGCTTGACCCCGATAAACCGGGGTATGGGCATCTGGTCGTTTACTACTGAGAAAGGAGCATTTCATTATGGCAAACTGTAACTGCAATGATTTTCCGATTTCCTGTGCACCTCACGCACCGGGCGGCGACTGCTGCCACCCGCACGGATGCCCGCCGCACCCGCACCCGTGCCCCCCGCCCCCGTTTAAGGGCGGCACAAGCATGTACATCGGTGCACGGTATGTCCCGATTTTTGCAGACCCCGTGGAGTGGGACAACGAGCGCGAGTATGAGCCGTTGACTATCGTCGTCCATAACGGCGACTGCTACACCTCTAAGTGCTATGTGCCGAAGGGCGCACAGCTGCCCCCGTACCCGGAAGGACAGACCAAATATTGGGTCAAGACGTCCGATTATAACTACCAGTTCGCAGACCTGAAAAAGACCGTCCTTGACCTGTCCCGACTGGTCGAGCAGTTCCAGAAAGACAACGAGCGTTTCACCGACCTTATCAACGGCTGGAACGAGAAGGTTATTCAGTGGGAAAAGGATATGGCGGCATGGGGTGAACGTCTGGACACTGTTGAATCCAACGTTGCTGACCTGACCGCCAGCCTGAACGCTGAGATCGACCGCGCAAAGGCCGCAGAGGCCGCAAACGCCGCTGCTATTGCGCAGGAGACCGCCGACCGCAAGCAGGCTATTTCTGACCTTGACGCGGCCTATAAGGCGGCAGATGCCGCCGAAGCACAGGCCCGCGCTGACGCAGATACTGCTCTGAGCAACCGCATCTCCACCAACACGACCGATATCGACGCCATCAAGGCCGAACAGATCATTCAGAACACCAACATCAGCGCCAACGCAAAAAACATTTCTGACAATGCGGCAGAAATCGCAAAGCACGCTGCCCGCCTGACCGACCTTGAAAGCAATGCATCCGACTGGGACAACGTTTTCCCGAACACGACTATTGCGCAGGAAGTGTGGAAGGAAGAGACGGCACGCGCCAATGCTGATACGGCCCTGAACGGTCGCTGCGATACTATCGCGGCAGACGTGGAAGAGGTGCGGGATATCGCAAACCACAAAGTAGACCAGACTGTGTTTAACGCAGCGGACGGGCTGAATGTGAAATTCTTTAGTGCTTCTAAAAAATCAATCAGCACAGACTCAATTGTTTTGAGCGGAAATGCCACCCGGGACAGCACTGTGCTGGGAAACCTCAAAGGAGAGTTATCCCCCGCAACCTATATCCACCTGACAAATTTTGCATACAAATCCGAAGTTGACGCAGCACAGGCCGCAGCTGATAAGGCAAATACCAATATCGGCGACTGGGAAACTGACCACCCGAACCAGACCATCAGCCAGTGCGCAACCAGCGTTGAAAACGAAATCGCGGCAGTTGACGCCAAAGCAGACGCAAACGCCGCCAATATCGGTGACTGGAATGCGGAGCATCCGGGCAAGACGATTTCGCAGGCGGTGACGGATGTGAGCGGCTCTATTCCTGACGTGAGCGGGTTTGTCACTGAAACGATCTACAACGCAGGACAGGCGGCACAGGATACCAAAATCACCGCCGCACAGACTGCTGCTGATAAGGCAAACGCCAGCATTGGTGACTGGGAGACGAAGCACCCCGGAAAGACCATTTCGCAGGAAGTGACGAATGTGAGAAGCGATATCCCCGACGTGAGCGGGTTCGTCACTGAAACGACCTACAATCAGGGACAGGCGGCACAGGATACCAAAATCACCGCCGCACAGGCCGCAGCTGATAAGGCAAACGCCAATATCGGCGACTGGAAGACGAAGCACCCCGGAAAGACCATTGCGCAGATCGACGTTCGGACATATTTGGACGAACTTTATCCGGCAGGCACTGTTCTTCCGGGCTTGGCAATTGGAACTGAAGAAGTTTTCACGCAGTACTACTATACCGAACAGACCGGAAAAAAGGAAAATTTTTTCTTCCCTATTACTGTTCCTGAACCCTACGCAGTCTACCCGACCGCATGGAATGTAGTAACCACCCCGCCCACAGCTGTTATACTGACTAATGTAAATACTGGCACACAGACGCAGGAAGCTGTTTCAACAATGAAGGTACAGCCTCTTGTAGATGGATATGCGCTGAAAATAACTGTTTCCCCCGCGCTTAATATCCCTGCAGAGGGGGTTTATTATATCAGATTGGCAGGCCCTAACACTGCTTTACACTTTAAGAAAAACAATATCAAATTTAGCCTGTTTCCGCTTCCCGGCGACGACAATTAACACAAAGAAAGGGCTTCCCCCGCAAGGGAAGCCCTTTCTTGTTATCACACT
>OGFF01002655.1_pt1 | contig 14946 bp, 17 predicted proteins | sample 1570751 | NCBI WGS metagenome assembly OGFF01 (sample SAMEA2581951, study PRJEB24529) | metagenome | biome: Human gut stool | place: China | collected 2011 | reverse complement strand
AGAAGCGCTCTCTCTGTTAGTGATACTTTTGGTAATCTTTAGTTGTCTCATTCTTTAAAAACAGATTTGGAGTGCAAAGTTACGACAAATAATTTGTTAACATACAAAATTAAGTAACTTTTACACTATATTTTTCATCTAATAAAACAAAAAGAGATGCCGACAAGTTGATTGGCGGCATCCTTTTTCTATTTCATTAGCTTATCCTGCAATCTTCTTACCTTATTTTTATATATTACTCTTGAGTCAGATCGACAGCGAAATATCCGCGTTTACCTGATGGGAACACACCGGTCAGGAATAATACCTGGTTCGGAGACTTAACAGCAGCTTTCATTACTTCTTCCAGATCGCTGACTTTGCGCATCGGCTGGTCATTAGCTTTCAGGATAATGAAGCCTTTACGAACTCCTGCATCTGACATCTTACCGGAAGAAACTCCTGTCACTTGCAGACCGTAACCTAGATTCAATTGCTTCTTCAAGTCATCCGGCAACTCTTTGAAAGCAGCTCCCAGGATTTCCATGCCTGCATCCTTCACGATCTTGGTAGTACCTTGCTCGTTCTTCAACGTTACTTCAACGGTCTTTTCCTTCTTATCGCGCATCAGTTTTACTTTCACCTTATCACCCGGACGATGTTTAGCAAGTGCTTCCTGCAAGTCAGCCATATTGGATACTTTCTTATTATCCACACCGATAATTACGTCATCGACTTTGATATCAGCTCCGGCAGCAGAACCATTCTCTACGATTTCAGAAACCCATACTCCTTCTACAACACCCAGTTCTTTAGCTTTATCTGCCAATGTCTTACCGGATTTGTCAATCGGTTGACGGTCGTCCATCAAACTGCTACCGATAGAGCCACCACGAATACCGAGCAATGCACGTTGTACTGTTCCATATTGTTTCAAGTCGGCAATTACTTTCGTCATAATGCTGGTCGGGATAGCAAAACCGTATCCTGCATAAGCACCTGTCGGAGAAGAAAGCACTGAATTGATACCAACCAATTCACCTTTGGCATTTACCAGTGCACCACCACTGTTACCCTGGTTGATGGCAGCATCCGTCTGGATGAATGATTCTATACCACCATTATATACTCCCAGAGAACGGGCTTTTGCACTTACGATGCCGGCAGTTACAGTAGAGTTCAAATTGAACGGGTTACCTACTGCCAATACCCACTCTCCTACTTTCAACGCTTCGGAATCTCCCACCGGAATAGTCGGGAAATCATCACCCTCAATTTTCACCAGCGCAAGGTCGGTGCTAGGGTCAGTACCAATCACGCGTCCCTTAAACTCACGGTTATCATTCAGTTTCACACTGATTTCATCCGCACCTTCAATCACATGATTATTCGTTACGATATATCCATCCTTCGAGATGATTACTCCCGAACCAAAACCTACACGAGGTTGAGACTGTACCTGACGTTGCTGTCCGCGTCCATCACCAAAAAAGAAATCGAAAATGTCCGGCGCTTGCTGAACAGTTCTTGTTTTAGCTTCTTGAGTAGACCTTATATGTACGACAGCATGAAGTGAATTCTCGGCAGCCTGTGTCAAATCAACAGGTTGAGCGTTCACAGCGTCAAAAGCAGCCAATTTGACATTGGGATTCTGCTTGAACATCTCATTAAAAGATGTTTCTTTTGCAGATTCGTTAGATTGCAACAATTTGTAAGTTGTCAATCCTGCAACTCCTGAGCTAAGAAGAATGATTGCTCCTACTCCCAGAATGTTCTTTGTTGTCTGTTTCATGATTTATAATTCTTTAAATTGTTAATATTCGACATTGTTTTAACTTTTACGACGTTAAAATAATAACAAATATCGTTCACTTATTCTACTTGTCACTCTTTTTTGTCCACTTTTAACAGAGAATATTTAGAGCTTAACAGCGGTTAACGACAACACCTGACAAATTTACATTCGTTGTATGTCAGATGGCTTTAACACTCTGACATTCATTCAGTAAAGTCAGATTTTCATGACACCGATTCCAGGTAAGTCATTCAGAGTGATCTTTCCTTTCACCACTTCCACCCCTTTAAAGCGATCATTAGAGATAAGCAGGTTGCCATCCAGGTCGGCAAAATCCACTAATGGCGAGAACTGTGAAGCTGCAGAAATAGCACAGGAAGTCTCTGTCATACAGCCCACCATGACACGCATGCCGAGTGCATGAGCCAATGTCACCATCTTCCATGCTTCACGCATACCGGTACACTTCATCAGCTTTATATTGATTCCCGTGAAAGCGCCTTTTAAAGCGGCTACATCTCCCAGACGCTGCAAGGATTCATCCGCAAATATCGGTAGCGGGCTCTGTTGCGTTATCCAGGCAATATCCTCTAGCTTCTCCTTAGGCATGGGCTGTTCTATCATCACAACGCCTTTTTCTTTCAGCCAATGAATCATATCGAGCGCGTATTGGCGGTCTGCCCATCCTTGATTGGCATCTATCGCTATCGGAAGGTCTGTTACCGAACGAATGGTTTCAATCATCTCCTTATCATTGTCCCGTCCCAGTTTCACCTTTAATATATTAAACTGATCGGCACACTCTTTTGTTTTCGCCCGCACTACATCCGGCGCATCGATGCCTATCGTAAAGGTAGTGGAAGGTGTCTTTTCTTTGTTCAATCCCCATATCTTATACCAGGGAGCGCCTAATAGTTTCCCTACCAGATCATGAAGGGCGATATCTACCGCAGCTTTCGCTGCCGTATCCTTTGGCGAGAGGCTGTCAACGTATGACAAAATATCATCTAGCTGAAAAGGATCACTAAACTGTTCCAGATTCACTTTCCCAAGGAAATTCATCACAGACTCTACTGTTTCTCCCAAATAAGGAGGCATAGAGGCTTCTCCATATCCCGTCACGCCTTCATATTCTATTTCTACCTGCACATCGGGAGTTGTTATACGCGAATAAGTGGCAACTGTAAACACGTGCCTCAACTTCAATTCATAAGGGAAAAAAGTCATTTTCATCTTCCCTCCCAAACCGAGCTTATTTATATGAATGGTAGAAAGCAACGATTCTCCGGCTAGTGCCTGACGGGCTACTAACCCCGAACTGAAAGCAGCCAAAGCTGCCGTTTTCAAAAAATCTCTCCTGTTCTGCATTCTTTTATTGATAAAAGGGGTTCTTATTTGTGGTATTCATTCCTTTCTCCTTATTTATATAAGGTAAGAAACGGACAGCAAAAAGTAAACGCTTCGTGTTGAATTCATCATAGTTTTGATCCGCAGGATTCATGCTGCTGACGTGCACATCTCCCAATGCGTGGATAAACTGCTTGTTTCCGAGGTAAATGCCGACGTGAGAAATACCTTCTTTACGTTCCGCAGTCGCTTTCCGGCCGAAAAACACCAGATCTCCCCGTTTGACATTAGAGAAGTCAGGAGCAATATCGATATGTTCGCCCACATAGGCCTGTTGAGAGGCATCTCTCGGGATAATAATGTCATGCATAAAAAGTACGGTCCGTACCAGTCCGCTACAATCCACTCCCTTGGAAGAGGTTCCTGCCCATAGATAAGGAATTCCCATCATCGAGTAAGCTGTTTCAATGATACTTTCAACATCTTGTTTCAGTGAAGCTCGCCATTCCGCTTCCGGTTGGGAAATGGATTTCGAAAGATATGCTTTCCGTCCGTCGGGATAAGACACTTGATAGAAATGTCCTTTGCTCCCCTCCCACTTCAAACGATTGCCCGCAACAACATCGGATACGGGTTGGGAACTCTCATCCGGTTTCTCATACGCAAATCCGTAGTGCGAGGTAACCACTATCTTTTCTGCCCGATTCCATTCATCATACCGTTCTTTCGACATGGGGGTAATTACCATCCGGTGCACCCATCCGGTATAATCATCCGGTGTTTGTATCTCGTACCAACCGTTATACTGAAGCACCTTGACCGGCATTCCCAACAATGCCTGCGTACTCATGCCGGAAGTAAATTTGCCTTCCTCGCGCAAATTGCAAACTGAAATATGTACTACCCCATAAGCCGAATCGGCAGGCATGGGACGTATTTCCTGTGCTTTCAGGCTAGCTGCCATCATCGCCAGGAAACAATAGAAAAGGAGGATATTCTTCTTCATTAAAATCCATTTTAATGATAGCAAAGTTAGAAATTATTTCTATTTGTGATACTTTCTTTGGCTAAAACAAAATAAATGACGTATTTTTGCAGTCTAAAGCAGTTGGCCGGTCTGTCGCGTGCATGTTTCGTGCAGGAGGAAAGTCCGGGCAACATAGAGCATCCTACTTCCTAACAGAAAGCTGTCCGCGAGGGTAGAGTAACGTAGAAGAAAATAACCGCCGCTCCTTTCGGGGAGAGGTAAGGGTGAGAAGGTGGGGTAAGAGCCCACCAGTCGCATGGCGACATGCGGGCTGTACGTCTTAGGAGTTGTAAGGTCATGTAAACCGGCGTTATGAGAGTTGCTCGCTCCATGTCGGAGGGTAGACCGCTAAAGTGTCGTGGTGACACGCCACTCAGATAAATGACAGGCACCTGATATAATTAAAGATTAATAATCGGAAATTATATGGGTACAGAACTCGGCTTATAGGCTGACTGCTTTTTCTTTTAATTATCCATTTAATTACAAATGACTAATGGATGAGGATCGACTGTTCAAGCAAGTCTGTTGTAATCAGTAATTAGTTGCTTGCAATTAGTAATTAGCGAAGAACTATGAAGAAGAAAATCACCGATATATGGAAGTTTCTTACGTATGACATCTGGCGCATTACGGAAGACGAAGTGACCCGGACCAAGTTCTCACTCTACAATATTATAAAGACCGTCTATCTTTGTATCAATCGGTTTACCAAAGACCGGATGGCCAATAAAGCTTCTGCACTTACTTATAGCACATTGCTTGCCATTGTACCGATACTTGCCATCCTGTTTGCCGTAGCGCGTGGTTTCGGGTTCGACAACCTGATGGAACATCAGTTCCGCAACGGTTTTGGAGGAAATACAGAAACAACGGAGGCCATTCTCTCATTTGTCAATTCCTATCTTTCACAGACCAAAGGAGGTATTTTCATTGGAGTTGGTTTGGTAATGTTGTTATGGACGGTTATCAATCTGGTCAGTAATATTGAAATCACCTTCAACCGTATCTGGGAAGTGAAAAAAGCACGATCCATGTATCGCAAGATTACGGACTATTTCTCCATGTTCCTGCTGATGCCGATTCTGATCGTGGTATCCGGAGGACTTTCTCTGTTTATGAGCACCATTCTCAAGCAGATGGATGATTTCGTCCTGCTCGCTCCTGTTATGAAATTCATGATACGGCTTATTCCTTTTGTCCTGACATGGCTGATGTTCACCGGGCTGTACATCTTCATGCCGAACACGAAAGTGAAATTCAAACACGCTCTCATTGCAGGTATTCTGGCAGGGTCTGCTTATCAGGCTTTTCAGTTCCTGTACATCAACAGCCAGTTGTGGGTGTCAAAGTACAATGCCATTTATGGTAGTTTTGCCGCACTTCCCTTATTTCTGCTTTGGTTGCAGATATCCTGGACAATCTGTTTGTTTGGAGCCGAACTGACGTATGCCGGACAGAATATCCGCAGCTTTAGCTTTGACCAGGACACCCGGAACATCAGCAGACGATACCGGGATTTTATATCCATCCTGATTATGTCACTCATAGCCAAACGATTCGAAAAGAACGAACCGCCCTATACGGCTGCAGAAATATCGGAGGAGCATCAGATCCCCATCCGACTGACAAATCAGGTACTTTATCAGTTACAGGAAATAGAATTGATTCACGAGGTTGTTACCGACGAAAAAAGCGAAGAAATCGGTTACCAGCCTTCAATGGATATCAATCAACTGAATGTGGCTGTCCTGCTGGACCGTTTGGACACATACGGCTCCGAGAATTTCAAAATAGACAAAGACGAAGAATTCAACGACGAATGGAAGGTGCTGACCGAATCCAGAGAAGAATACTATAAAAAAGCAAGTAAAGTATTACTGAAGGATTTGTAGGAAAGTCAAACCTTAAATCGCGAAAATGAACTTAACACAATATTAGAAAAAATGAAAAAGCTACTGCTAAGTGCATTTGTCATCTGTCTAGCAGGGACAAGCATTGCACAAGAATCTCCTTTATGGATGCGCCACTGCGCTCTTTCTCCAGACGGAACCACCATTGCATTTACCTACAAAGGAGACATCTACACGGTACCGTCAACCGGCGGACGTGCCACACAAATCACCACCAATCCGGCTTTTGATACGGAACCGGTATGGAGTCCCGACAGTAAACAAATTGCCTTTGCATCGGATCGCATGGGAAGTCTCGACGTTTTCGTCGTATCCAGTGAAGGAGGAGCACCCCAGCGACTGACCACTCATTCAGGCAGTGAGAAACCTGTTGCCTACAAAGACAACAAACACATTTTATTCACAGCCAACATTGCTCCCTCTGCCGAAGATGCCGGGTTTCCTTCCGGCCAGTTCCAGCAAGTGTACGAGGTAGCCGTGACGGGAGGACGCCCCGCTATGTTCTCATCCATGCCAATGGAGTGCATCTCTATTAATAAAGAGGGAGTGATGCTCTATCAGGACAAGAAAGGATACGAAGACTATTGGCGCAAGCATCAGGTATCCCCTATTGCCCGTGACATCTGGACATACACTCCCGGGAAAAAACCTGTTTATCAAAAACAAACTACTTTCGGAGGTGAAGACCGCGAACCGGTATGGAGTCCTGATGGTAAATCATTCTATTATCTAAGTGAAGAGAAAGGTTCCTTCAATATATTCCAACGTACTCCCGGAACCACCACTTCCCAACAAATCACTTTCCATACAAAGCATCCCGTACGTTTTCTAAGCATTTCAACCACCGGCACACTCTGTTATGGTTATGACGGCGAGATTTATACACTTACTCCGGGCAAACAACCCCAAAAGGTAAATATAAGTATCCTGGCAGACAAGAATGACAAAGATATTATCCGCCAAATCAAATCCAACGGGGCTACCGACATCGCTGTATCTCCCAAAGGAAAAGAGGTCGCATTCATTATGCGCGGTGATGTTTACGTAACCTCCATTGACTACAAAACAACCAAACAAATCACCAACACACCCGATCAGGAACGTAACATCAGTTTCGCTCCCGACGGACGCACACTCGTCTATTCTTCAGAACGCGATGGATTGTGGCAGCTTTACACTTCCACCATCGTACGCAAAGAGGAGAAACAATTCACCTATGCCACAGAATTGAAAGAAGAACGTTTGACAAACTCCAAAGTCGCTTCTTTCCAACCACAATTCAGTCCTGACGGTAAAGAGGTTGCTTTCCTCGAGAACCGTACCGCTATCCGTGTCATCAATCTAAAAAGCAAGGCTGTGCGCACAGTGATGGATGCCAAATATCAATATTCTTATGCCGACGGTGACCAATGGTTCCAATGGAGCCCCGACAGCCAATGGATTCTATCAGACTTCATTGGCATAGGAGGCTGGAATAATAAAGACGTCGTTTTGCTGAAAGCCGACGGAAAAGGCGAAATGGTCAATCTTACCGAAAGCGGATACAGCGACAGCAACGCCAAATGGGTGTTGGGTGGAAAAGCAATGATATGGAACAGTGACCGTGCCGGATACCGTAGCCATGGTAGCTGGGGAAGTGAAGACGACACCTATATTATGTTTTTCGACGTCGATGCCTACAACCGCTTCCTGATGAGCAAAGAAGATATTGCCTTACTTGAAGAAGCGGAAAAGGCAGAGAAAGCAGAAAAAGAAAAAGCCAAGAAAGAAAAGGCAGAGAAGAAAGAAGACACTAAAGACAGTAAGAAGAAAACGAACCAGAATGAGAATGCGAAAAAAGACAGTACGGAAGTGAACCCTCTTACATTCGATTTGGAGAATCGTTTTGACCGCATCGTTCGTCTAACTGTAAATTCTTCCCGCCTGGGTGACGCTGTTATGAGTCCGAAGGGTGATATTCTTTATTACCTGGCAGCTTTTGAAGGAGACTATGACCTTTGGGAGCATAAACTGAAAGAAAATACGACTAAAATATTATTGAAAGGAGTTGGCGGCGGCTCACTCATACCGGATAAAGAAGGAAAGAATATCTTTATGTGCACAGGTGGCCGATTGAAGAAAATAGAGATTGCCGGTAGCAAAATTACACCGATAGAATTTGAAGCATTCTTCGATTACCGTCCTTATGATGAACGCGCATACATCTTCGACCACGTTTGCCAGCAAGTAAATGACAAATTCTATATTGCCGACTTGCATGGAGTGGACTGGAAAGGATATAAAAAAGCATACGAACGCTTCTTGCCCCACATCAGCAACAATTATGACTTCACGGAAATGTTGAGTGAATTGCTTGGCGAATTGAATGGTTCCCATACCGGAGCCCGGTTTGCAGCAGGAGGCAGCGCAATGCCTACCGCTACTCTGGGAGTCTTTTACGATGAGTCATACGACGGTGCCGGGTTAAAGATCAAGGAAATCATGAAGCAAAGTCCTTTCACCCAGAAAAAGACAGAAGTGAAGGCAGGTTGCATCATTGAAAAAGTAGACGGCACAGCGATTGAAGCCGGTGCTGATTACTTCCCGTTATTTGAAGGCAAAGTCGGACGCAAAGTAGTACTTACCGTATACGATCCTTCTACTAAAAAACGTTTTGAAGAAGCAGTAAAAGCAATCAGCTATGAAACCCAAAGCGACCTGCTTTACAAACGTTGGGTAGAGCGCTGCGCCAAGAAAGTGGAAGAGCTTTCCGGCGGACGCATTGCTTATGTACATATTAAAGGTATGGACAGCCCCAGCTTCCGCAAGATCTATTCCGAACTACTCGGCCGTTATCGTAATAAAGAAGCCGTAGTGGTAGATACCCGCCATAATGGTGGCGGATGGCTGCACGATGATGTAGTCACCTTACTTAGTGGAAAGGAATATCAACGTTTCGTGCCACGCGGACAATATATCGGCAGCGATCCATTCAACAAATGGCTGAAAGCCTCATGCATGCTAACTTGCGAAGACAATTATAGCAATGCTCATGGCACTCCTTACGTATATAAGACTCTAGGTATTGGTAAACTGGTAGGCGCCCCGGTGGCAGGCACGATGACCGCCGTGTGGTGGGAACGCCAGATAGATCCGTCTATTGTATTCGGTATCCCGCAGGTGGGTTGTATGGATATGCAAGGCAACTATCTCGAAAATCAGACCTTGCAACCTGATATTCTAGTTTATAACGAACCGGCAGCCAGCCTGAAAGGAGAAGATGCACAACTGAAAGCAGCAGTAGACTACCTATTGAAAGATTTGTCAAAAAAGAAATAAATATAGCATTATTGATGCCGCCGGAAAAGCGGCATCAATAACGCGCTAACTATCAACACCTTAAAAAGCCATTTATTGGTTTTAAAGAAACAGGTCGTTCCTTTAAAAGGAAAGCATCGTTGGTTTAAAAGGAACGTCCCCTTCCTTTAAAACCAACGATGCTTTCTGTTATATGCTTATCCTAAAGGGCTAAGAATATAATTATTTTTCAATCAATAACGATTGTATGAAATCACCTTTTCTTTCGGCTTCCTTATCTTCTTACGTTTTTCCTTTGCCGGATAGCCAATGACAATATCCAGCAATAAACGTTTCGAAGCAGGAATACCGGCAAGCTGTTTCAGCTCTTTTTCATCGAACCAACCCAGAATACAAGAACCCAAACCTTCGGCTTCAGCTGCCAGAGAAATATGAGCAGCCGCCATTCCAATGTCGATCAACGGAAAATGCTTGCCTTTTACCTTTCCGCCAAGCAGGGAGGTTATATTAGCAGATTCTTCTACAACCAGAATATGCACGGGAGCATCTTTGGCAAACTTATTCATTCCCAAGCCAGCAGCAGCTTTCCCGGCTTTTTGAGCCAGTTCCTTGTCTGTGATGACCACAAACCTCCAAGGTTGTGCGTTGCAGGCCGAAGGAGCCAAACGTGCAGCTTCAAGTACCCGTTCCAACTTTTCCGGCTCCACCGGACGTTCCTTATCATACGAACGGTCACTTTGACGAGCCTGCACCAATTGAAGAAAATCAGTATATGCCATTTCCAATCCTCCGGTCACTTATTTATATTTTCTTATTTATATTGAATCATCCGGCTGATATACTTGCCGATAATATCGAATTCGATATTTACCACACTGCCAATCTCAAACGTATGGAAGTTCGTATGCTCGTATGTATAAGGAATGATAGCCACCTGGAAAGTATCATCCGTCGGATTACATACCGTCAGGCTAACACCGTTCACAGTCACCGAACCTTTATCCACGGTGATATATCCGCGTTTCGCCATCTCCTTGTCAAACGCATATCGGAATGTAAAATACCAGCTGCCTTCCGCATCCTTAATATCGATACAAGTAGCAGTCTGATCCACATGTCCCTGAACGATATGTCCGTCCAACCGACCGTTCATCATCATGCTACGTTCAACGTTCACCTTATCCCCCACTTTCAACAAACCGAGGTTAGAACGCTCCAATGTTTCTTTCATGGCAGTCACCGTATACGTATCATCCGTCAGAGTCACTACCGTCAGGCATACACCATTGTGAGAAATACTCTGGTCGATTTTCAACTCATTCACAAACGAACACTTAAATGTAAAGTGTATATTCTCCTGGTCTTTCACCAGTGCTACCAAAGTAGCATATTCTTCTACGATTCCAGAAAACATAATTCTATTTACTATTTACGATTTTACAATTGAAAGTACTCTCTTAATGCAAGGGTCAAAGATACGAATAAGGAAGCAGCTTAGAAAATAAGAGCAAAAAAAAATGGGGCTTTTATTACTGTATCTAATTATTAGCCATTTAGCAAAATGGTGATTCATTCTTGTGCTTTGTATGCCTCATAAGAACATTACAAATATAACTCTTAATTCTGAAATAAAACGCATTTCCCTATGATATTTTAATCTATATGTTCTATTTAACAACTTATATTTAAATAAAAAGCCAACTATCATCTCGATAACTGACTTTTAATTTTTAATCACTTATTTGCCTTGTATATCTTTATAATACTCGGCAAAGTTCTCTGCATAATTCTTAGCTTCGGGACTTCCTTTAGTTTATGTACATCTTTATCCATTATTCTGCTTATAGAAGCAATAATTCCATTTTGTCGCTATCTACCACTTTGACATTTTCTTCCAATACAAACACATACCTCAATAATCCAGAATGTATCTTTTACATTAGATTGGACAGATTCTTATCAGTACCTTTGCTATAGATAAATCAATTACCAATCTATTTATTTCTACAAAAATATGCAAGTAACACCCAAAAAGAGCACCGTGATTTCTTATTTACCACAAGAGATTAGAGAAACTACATATACAGATATTATATACAGACCTGTAACAAGGGAAATGTTAGAGCAACTATTCTCAAATTCAGCTAAGAAGGATAAGCATAGATTGGTTAAGAAGAGAAGGAAGTGAACTAAAAAGGCAACAAGTGAATTGTTTCAAATGCTGCCTGTTCTTGATTTATATCCTACGTTTCTCATCATATCCTAGATTATAGAACTTCTTAAACATCTCCCAAATGTAGCCAATAAATCCAATTACGATAAATGGCAGGAAAGGCAGAAGAAGGCTGCTCCAACCATAGCCCAACACACAACCCTACAATTACGCCTATGACATATAAGGCTGTTATAATTCCGCAACCTATCATTACCCCTCTTCCTCCTGCCGTTGCGTATTTAATTGGAGCATTAGGGGTAAAGAAATCTGGTTCTTTATTCTCTGATTGATTATTATTCATATTAGTTTATTTATAGTTACGAGATATTAGTTTAATTCTTATCTTTGTAGTAGAACTTCATAAAAGCTGCTAGTTATGGGTGTTTTATTGGTTACAGGAATTTTGAAGGAGATAACATGTTTACAAGCTGTTGCTGATGATGAAGCGTGTAAATATGGTTACGAGTCGTGGATAGCCTACTGTTATAAAACCAATATATTTACAAGATTCATTACTATATGCCCTTGCTGTAAGAAGTCATTTACTAATGACAACCCTGCTGTTGGTGGACATGTACTTGCTGAATATGGACGCCTAAATACAGAAGGTAGATTTGGTTATACCAAGTGTGTTACTCCTATCTGTAAGAAGTGTAATGACCGTTTTAAGAACAATCAAGCTTGGAAAGTATTTAAAGTCCGTGGTTATCATTTATGTCAAGTACCTAATAAGCCACCTAAACGGTAAACTTTAACATCAAAGAATATATCTTAATGATTAAATCTAATAGAACAAGAATATAGCTCGATTTCTTGTGAAGTTACTGATTATTAATCTATTAAACCAATGAATCATGTTAAAGTAAGTTACCGTTACATTTCTTGAATATCTCTTCAATCAGCTTCATAGATTCTTCTGACCTCATAGGGTCAGGAATTACTTCTCTAGAGTCTTTGATACGTTGCAATTCCGCCCTGTACTCTAACTTCTGCTTCTTAATATTAAGATAGCTCCATTTTACTCTTTTAATGTTCATAATTTACTATATCCTAATTCATTTAAAGTATAATATATTTAATGGTCCTAACAATATCATTTTAGCTATAGGATAACTTCTACCTTCCCATGTAATCTTGGTAGATTCTTTAACAAAGAAAGTGTAGTCTATTAAAAGTACACTTGATACAGCTATATGTATTATCAAATACCATTTAACAATCTTGATAATTTTATTCTTCATTTGGTTTTAGGTATAAATATCTCCTTACCATTCTCATCGTATTCTACATAACAATCAGTAAGTCCTTCTATGATGTAATCTCTTATAATGCCTAGATGTTTATCTACTTGTTTAGTTATATATTCAGCATTGTGTCCTGCTCCAAACTTCTCTTCTCCTACTACATTAACAATAATCTTATTATCTTCATTCATGTAGATAGGTCTGCACTGGTTACAAATAATGTTGATACCTTCATTTACACAATCATCATTGCCAATAGTTATTACTAACGTTGCCATAATCATTTAAGGTTTATAGTTATACTTTCCATAATGTAAAATTACTCATTATTAGAGGATTAAACTAATGCAAGAATGTTAAGTATTGTTACTAGGTTGTTCGTCTAGCATATCATCATCTAACTCCTCATGTATAAAAGCTAATATTTCACCTGTTATAGCGTTCTTAATACATTTGAATCCAGGTGCTATTTCTTCAACTGTCTTCTCACATTTAATATTGTACCACTCGGGTATTGTTTTATCCTCACTTTCCATTGTCATAATTATTAATAGTAGCCGCAGTAGGAACTCCAACTGCTGTACCAAATCCATACTTATTAAATCTTCTCATGAACTCATTTAAGATTATTAGTTATCCTAAGCTCATACAAAAATCTATCATGAGCTTTGCGTCCATATCATCTAAATTATCAAGGAACTTCTTAGGGTCTTTCCAAAACTCTTCTTTTGATAATCCATATTCATCCAATACCGAGTTAATTGCGTCTCTCCAATGTTCTGCTGTTATCATATTCATTCATTTTAGATATAGTTACCGGAGTGCCAATCATAGTTGACCATTTCGATAACCATTACGCTCCTTATCTATAATGTGATACATCTTCTCAAATGTAATTCCTATCGCAGACATATCATAGCTCTTAATAACTCCTTCATTAGAAATTACTCTCATTTGTAACGTGTCTTTGTCTGACTTATGAGATGTTATGTGGTGAGTACGCTTCTTATCAAATTCTGGAGTAAATATATCTAATTCATTCTTAAAATGAGATTGATTAATATAGTTTACTATGTAGTCATAATCGTTAATGATTTGGCATAGTTTTATAAAGTCTTGACAACAATAGATAGATTTTTTATAATCTTCAAACATTAACTTAAAGCTATCCACTGTATATTCCTTATTAGCATTATAAAACTTTATTCTTGCTATAACTCCGTCTGATAAATCAGACAGTTTAGTCATTCTTCCCTGTGGTCTGCTTATCCACATTTCTTCCATTAAATCCATAAGTCGTCCCTTCTACTAATCTCTATATATAATATCATCAATTTGAGGTAAGCAATTATTAAGATATGCATCTGCCATTTGTAGTAGTGCTTCTTCTCGGCTTATAGATACAGCTTTTAATTGACCTGTATTGTATAGATGCAGTAAATGGTTTAACAGTTGCCTATCTACCTTAGATACTTCTACCAATCCTAATTTATTCATTAATTCTTCAATCGTCATCATATTAGCAATTACTACTAGGTGGTATATAATCATCTGGTACATCATGCGGTTCACGTGGGTCTTCAAACCAAACTCTATCTACCTTGTCCAGTTCTGCACATACTTCCTCTGCTGTAATCTCTCCTGCATTGAATTTGGCAAATAAGTCTCTGGTAAATTCACTGTACTCTCTATTACTCATTTCTATCATAATTCATTCACTCCTTCTTCTGTTAATTCCCCAGAATCACATTTAGCACAAATGTTTATATTCATTGTTGCTTTCTCCAAAAAAATGAAAATTCTAGCTGTGTTTCATTATTGTTTATAGCAATAAATACATCTATCTCCCCCCATTCATATTCTATTTCATCTATCTGTAGAAGGTGAGAATGCGGAACAAATTTGAATTTAAGAGTAACATACTCTCCTAAATATTTAAAACTTAGATTTACCTTCTTCCTCTCTATTATTTGAGGCAACATATTATCATATATATTTATAATAACCTTTGCTATCTTGTATGCTTTGTATTTAGTGATTAATTTGTTTGTACAAATAGCCGCAGATATTAGTAGTGGAATATATTGATAACCTCCCTCTAAAATAGCAACACCGTCCATAACTAGAAA
>OGFF01002647.1_pt1 | contig 14999 bp, 17 predicted proteins | sample 1570751 | NCBI WGS metagenome assembly OGFF01 (sample SAMEA2581951, study PRJEB24529) | metagenome | biome: Human gut stool | place: China | collected 2011 | reverse complement strand
TAAGGTGCGTTACTACAATTTGCTGACAAGCGGTAAGCTCAATTCATATCTTGCAGATGTTGAACAGCAGGCGCAAGACCTTTTTCTCCGGCTGGTAAAAGAACTTGCCGAAAAAGAAAATGTAACCGATGAACTCAAATCAACCGATATGATGTTGTGGGTGCGAAAGATGAATAATATCCGTAATCGTGCAACAGAAATAGTAAATACTGAACTAATCTTCTCGGTATAAGCCAACAGCGGCAGGAAAAATCTCTGCGCTTTTTCTGTTTTGTTACTTAAAAGCAGTTGACTTATTTGCGGTTTTAACCTATAATTGTTATGTTGAATTGTAAACTGAGGATTGTATGCTTTGACACAGGGGTTACATTATGATTACGGCTAAAATAGGCAACAGAATTCGTGAATTGAGAATGAAAACAGGATTAAGTCAGGAAAAATTTGCTCAGAAGATAGGAATGGACAGAACTTATTTTGCAAGTGTTGAACTTGGAAAACGTAATATTTCTATCGTTAACATTGAAAAAATAGCCAATGGATTAGAAATATCTCTTTCGGAACTGTTTGATGGAATTTGAAAGAGTACGATTTATTGGACACTGTATTTGATATAATCTAAATACTTAGTATAATTATAGATAAAGATGATTATTGGAGGATTTGCAATGACTGCAACTGAAAATACTTATAAAACCTCTTTAATAAATAACAGACGATACTTAGGAAATAAGTATAAGTTGCTCCCGTTTATAACAAGTGTCGTAGATAATGAATGTGATGATATCAAAACAGTTGCAGATATTTTTGCCGGAACTGGAGCTGTTTCTTCTGCTTTTGCTGATAAAACGCTTATTACCAATGACTTGATGTACAGTAATTATATTTGCAATTATGCTTGGTTTGGTGCAGAATGTTATGATCCGCAAAAAATAATTGATTATGTCGTTAGATATAATGCAAAGACAAATTGCGGAGAAAATTATATGACACGCAATTTTGCCGATACCTATTTTAGTAAAAAAGATTGTGCTAAGATTGGATATATTCGCGAGGATATAGAACGAAATTACAAAAAAGGCAGTTTAAATAATCGTGAAAGAGCCATTTTAATCACATCTTTGCTATATGCCATGGATAAGATTGCTGTAACTTGCGGTCATTATGACGCATACAGGAAAGGCGCGAAATTTGAAGGATCGTTGGAATTATATGTTCCGTTGGCAGAGGTTAATAATAATTCACACAACCAATGCTTTAACGAAGACGCTAATAATCTTGTCAAAAGGATTGAAGCCGACCTTGTTTATATTGATCCGCCATATAATTCAAGGCAATATTGTGATTCTTATCATCTGCTCGAAAATGTTGCACGCTGGGAGAAACCGGAGGTTTTTGGTGTCGCTAAAAAAATGGACAGAAGTGGTATGAAGAGCAAATACTGTACAATTGCCGCAACAAAAGCCTTTGAAACTTTGATAAACGATATTAAGGCTAAGTACATTTTGCTTTCTTATAATAATATGGCTGAAAAGGGAAATTGCCGTTCTAATGCAAAAATTTCTGATGATGATATTATGAGAATATTGAGTCAAAAAGGAACCGTAAAAGTATTTGAAGAAAGCTATAAGGCATTCACAACCGGAAAATCTGATATTCTCGAAAATGCAGAAAGACTGTTTTTATGTGTATGCTTTGATTAGAGGTAAATCATTATGATACAATCACCACTTAATTACACCGGCGGTAAATATAAATTATTGCCTCAAATATTGCCGCTATTTCCAGAAAATATAAATGTTTTTGTGGACTTGTTTTGCGGTGGATGTAATGTGGGTATTAATATCGATTGTAACCGTGTTATATATAATGATTTGAATGAAAACTTGCTGTATTTATACAATACTTTCAAAAACCTTGATAAAGAATCTGTTTTGGAATGGATTTATAAAATTATAGAAAAATATGGTCTATCCTTAGTAAGTAAAAATGGCTATGATTATTACGGTTGCGAAAGCAGCAAAGGACTTGGAGATTATAACCGAGAAGGGTATTTGAAGCTACGTGCTGACTTTAATCAGAAACACGCGAATGGTAATTTTGATTATTACTATTATGTTATGCTTTATGTAATAATCGTATATGCATTTAACAACCAGATTAGATTCAATTCTAATGGTGAGTTTAATTTACCGGTTGGTAAAAGAGATTTTAACAAAAAGATGGAGCAAAAACTCATCGATTTCATTGATAAAATTAAAAGTCAAAATTGTACATTCACTTGCTGTGATTTTAGAGAGTTTGATAAATCTGCTTTGACGCCACGGGATTTTGTGTATATTGATCCACCGTATTTGATTACCTGTGCTACATATAACGAGCAAGGCGGATGGAGTGAGGCTGACGAAAAAGATTTACTTGCTTTTTTAGACGAACTAAACGGCAGAAACATACGATTCGCTTTATCGAATGTGTTGAGAAGTAAAGGCAAAGAAAACAATATATTGATGGAATGGCTTAAAAAGAATGCAGATAAGTATAAAACTGTGCGATTAAATTACAGTTATTCAAATTCAAATTATCAAACAAAAGATAAAAGTTCTTCTTCGGAAGAGGTACTTATAATTAATTATTGAGGGGAATTCAAGTATGGCAAATGTAATTCCATATAAAAGTTTTTGTTGGAGTCTTGGCACTACAAGTTTCAGAACTAAGAACTTTAATAAGACTATCGAGGAGCAACTTTCACTATTAGATGAATTTTGGAAACTTGAAGAAAATAGAAATGAAAACTGGTCTGGAAATAAAAACTTGCAAACTCGCTATTATGATTTTATGCAATCTAAGGGATTCGTTGAAGGAAATGCTGGGAACAAGCCAAAAGACGCCCGTGAAAAGACTTCGGGTTTAGTTGACGTAGGCTTAATTGATGATGGCAGAAATTTAAGCGAAGCCGGAAAAGCATTACTTAAAATAAGCACCGAAAATAATTTTTCTTCGGATAATCAGTTTCAAATAGATAAGGACAGCTTTATATATCTTAAACAGCTTTTGAAAACATACTATAATGTCGATGGGCATACCGTTCGTCCGTTTTTGGCTTTATTACATTTACTCGGTAAATTCGATTATTTGACACTTGATGAATATACATATCTTTTGCCTCTTTGTATTGGTGAAACAGAAATGAACGAAATTATTGATGGTATAGCAAAACTTCGTTGCGGCAATATGTCTATCAATAAAATCATTGTGAATCGTTTAATGGGAATGCCAAATTATAAGGCGGCTTTGGATTGTTTTATTGATAATGAAGTTACAGAAGAATTAATATGTGAAATAGGGCTTAACAGAAAAAGCCGACAATATGATAAGCCGTATTTTAAGCTGTATCAGGCATTGCACCGAGTTTTTATATTGAACGATATTGATAGCTTGATATCTGTTTACACTGCAACAAGAGATATAAAGATAGGAAAATGGTGGCGTAATTATTTATTTGATACTACTTCTGAAAAAACAATTAGCAACCATCCTGCGGCACATTTAAAAACGACATTATTTAATGAAGTTGAAGATGAAAATACTTTCAAAATTGTCTTCTTCAAAATAATGCACTTATTTAAGGCAAAAGCCACGCTTTCAGATTATCTCGACCTTAATCGTAGGTATATTAAAACAACAGATATAGTGTTATTTGAGGATGATACTATAAGATTTGATATAGTACCGAAACATTTTTTCAAATCAGTAGCAGAAGAATTATATAAAGATACATTTGTTGCTTCTGAATTGCTGTATGAAAATTGTTCTATGTCTGAAATAGCCGAATGCCTCGTAGTTGATGATGACACTATTGTTGCCGGAATTAATGAAGAACTCGGAATAGATGTTTCGGATATGCAATCGGCACGTGCTGCTTTGGAAGATACACGATATCAAAGATTGCAACACCTTATTGATACTAAATTTACCGATGACAAAATATTATCACTTTTGGATTACTTTGAAAGCAGAAATGATGACGAGATCAGAAGTATGGTTACCGACAACGCCGATGTACCGACTATATTTGAGTATGTGCTTGGTATTTTGTGGTATAAAGCAAGTGAGCGACACGGTAAAATTCTTGACTATATGAAGCTCTCACTTGACGCTGACTTGCTTCCGAAAACTCACGCAGCAGGCGGAGAAGCGGATATTGTTTATGAATATGAAGCTACCGATTGCTATCCTGAGCATACTCTTTTGCTTGAAGCAACACTTGCCGACAGCACAAATCAACGCAGAATGGAAATGGAACCAGTATCAAGACATTTGGGCAAGCATTTACTACGCACAGGTAACTTGAGTTCCTATTGTGTTTTTGCAACTAACTATCTTGATATAAATGTTATTGCCGATTTTAGAGGCAGAAAATCAATGCCGTTCTATGATCCGCAAGATTACTCTAAGTCCGTAAACGGAATGAAAATTATTCCGTTACAAACATCAGATTTAAAAAAGATTGTATCAAACAGAAAAACATATAAGGAGTTATATCCTATATTTGAAACAGCCTTTAATTCGAATTTACCGCCACACGAGTGGTATAACAAAGAGATATGTATTGACTTTTGAATAGATTCGCAATTTTTTAATTTTGTGACTATATAATGTTTCTTAGTTAAGAGTTATGTGGTGTTATAATGTCTACATCGTATGAAAGTCAACTTCATTATGATGTGAATTTGAAAATTTTATTGTGTTAATCATCTTACCTTTTTTAGCGAATTAAATTGGTAATAGAATTTAGTTATAGAGGAGAAAGAAAGTGAAATCTTTAAGAATATATTCCTTTTTTTCAGGAGCTGGATTTTTAGATTTGGGATTTGAGAATGAAGGCTTTTGCATAGATTTTGTTAATGAATTTAACGAGTCATTTTTGGATGTATATAAGTATGCAAGACAAAATATGAATCTCAAAGAGCCGAGATATGGATACTATTGTGGCGATATTAATGATTTACTGAAGAAAAAAAAGAAAAAAGAGCTTTTATCTTATATCAATGCTGATCGAAAAAATGAAATGATAGGATTTATAGGCGGACCGCCATGTCCTGATTTTTCAGTAGCTGGAAAAAATGAAGGAATAAATGGAGATAATGGTAAACTGACAAATAGCTATAAGAGGGCTATACTTCTTTATGAACCGGATTTTTTTATATTCGAAAATGTTAAAGGTTTATGGATCACAAAAAAACATAGAGAAGAATATAACAAGATAAAGCAGGCTTTTTCAAGAAAAGGATATGTATTTGTTGATAAACTTGTAAATTCTTTAGAATATGGTGTTCCGCAAGAAAGAGAACGTATAATTTTGTTCGGCGTAAAGTTTGATTTAATTAATAAAAATAAGTCCTTAGCAAGAAAAATTTTGAGAACTTATTTTAATTGGGGCATTAATGAAAAATATTCTATTGATAGAATAAAAAATATTCAGTGGCCAACAACATCCGAATTTGAATTAGATAGTGATTTGAAGTGTCCAACAAATATAATCAAAGAGTTAACTGTAGAATACTGGTTCCAAAAGAATAATGTATATAGTCATAATAATTCGACCGATTATTTTGAACCTCGTTCCACAATTCGATTTAATACTATTAAAGAAGGCGATGTTAGTAAAAAATCATTTAAACGCCTTCATCGTTGGAGGTATTCACCAACAGCTGCTTATGGTAATAATGAGGTTCACTTACATCCGTATAAAGCAAGAAGAATATCGGTATCCGAAGCTTTGGCTATACAGTCTCTGCCTAAGGAGTTTATTTTGCCAAGGACACTATCTAAAAGTGAAATGTTTAAGACTGTTGGTAATGGTGTTCCGTATTTAATGTCAAAAGCAATAGCACACAGTGTAAAAGAATTTTTAACAAGTGAAACAGGGGAAAATGATAATGTCGTACACAATCGAAGAAATTAAAGAGGATTTAATCAATTGTGATATAAAGCAATTTTATATGAAACATATTGTAAGATCTGATAATTGGTATTTTGAAAACATACTAAACATTCCGCAAGATAAAATAATAACGGCGGTTGATGATTTTAAAATTATCGTAAGTGAAGCTATGGGAATAAGCTATAACAGCATAATGATGGTTGGAAGCGGAAAAACAGGCTGCAGCCTTTCTCCAACAAAACATCTCAAACAATTTACAATTGAACCTACTGCCGAAAATAAATCAGACATTGATATTGCAATTATTTCGCTCCCGATATTTGATAGACTTTGGAAAGAATTTAGAAAAGCTTACGATGTTACAAACCAAAGATATTATTCATATATTTCACGAGAAATATATCGCGGATATATAAACGATAAAAATATAAACTTAATAGAGCCGTGCCGTTTATTTTGGAAAAATATGAGTATAGAATCTACAAAAAAATTAAAACAAAATATGTATTTTAAACACGATATTAGCTATAGAGTGTATAGAAGTTGGGAAGATTTCGAAGAATATAATTTAGGGTCCATAAAAATGCTGAAAGAAGAGGTAAAGCAAAATGTCAAATAATTTTTCGAGAAATTCAATCAAAATTAATGATATTTATACAAAATTCAACAATGAAGAATGGATTGTTGACAGAACATACCAAAGAAGGAAAGTTTGGGGAATAAAAGATAATATCAGACTAATCGAAACAATTTTGTTGAAATTGGTAATTCCAGAAATTTTCATATGGGATTGTGATACTGATCCAACAACAGGCAAAACTATAACTCACATTGTTGATGGTCAGCAAAGAATAAATGCTATATTTGAGTTTATTCAAGAAAAATGCAAACTACAAAGTAAATATCTTATTTCAGATGAAATCAGGAATCTGTATGGAGATATGACTTTTTCTCAATTGCCGGATGATATTAAGAAAAGAATTTGGACATATGAAATTTCTGTCGTGAATTTGAACAGCTCTTTTTCATTAGACGAGATCAAGACTATGTTTTATAGATTAAATTTAACAGATTATAGTTTGAATGAGCAGGAAAAACGAAATAGTATGGATAGTGCTTTTGGAAAGGCTGCTGAATCATTAGCTGACTTAGAGTTTTGGACTAAATATAAAGTGTTTAGTCCAAGAGATATAAGAAGGATGGGAGATGTCGAGTACTGTAGCAGTATTCTACTTTTATGTAGGGAAGGTATTGTTGACCAAACAAAACAAGAAACATTAGATCAGATTTACACTGATTTTGTTGATGAATACATTGATAAGGACAAGGATTTGGAAAAAGTTTCTGTCGCAATGAATTTTATAGATGATTTAATAGAACCTGGGACAGAGTCTTTTTCAAGTAAAAAAGTGCAAATGTTTACTTTATTTGCTCTTTCCTTTGATTTTATTGATAACAAAATTTCTATAACAGATGAAATCAAACAATATTATATTCAGTTTGTTAAGACATATAATGCGTTTAAGAACGAATATGATTTCCCTTTGACTACCGATGAAGAAAGAAAAGCATTTGAAATGATAAAAAAATATAAATTGGCTTCTTCTGAAGGTGTAAATAAAATATCTAATCGAATGATAAGATACGAGGTTTTAAAGAAAATATTGCTCAATACTGAGAATATTAATATTAATACATTTTCTTCTATTGAAAATAAATGTAATCAACAGTAAAAGGGATAATGTAAATATTGATAATCTTGAAAGAGAGTTTGAGTAAATTCGCACACTTGAAAAATCCCGTAAAACAAATTTTTTCCATTTGAAAGCCCTTTGTGGCAACGATATGGCAACAAAAAATCGGATAGAGTATGCTTTACCGATAATTCAAATAATACAAATATTCTCTGATAAATTTCATAAACAAAAGTGTTTAATATTGATTTACAAGGAGCGAGTGGGAATAGTCGCCACTTACCCGAAAACCCTTTATTTTTAAGGGCTTTCGGGTTTCTTTTTTGCCCTGGGTACACGAAAAACTTATGCGAAAGTCTCCAAACGGTCGGCAACTTCCCCGTGTTTTGTCGGGTACAGGTGGGAATAAATCTCCAAAGTTGTTGTCACGCTCTCATGCCCGAGGCGTTCGCTGATCAACAGCGGTGCAAATCCGAATTCAATCAGCAAGCTGGCGTGGCTGTGACGAAGATCGTGCACCCGTATCTCCCGGAGTCCGGTCTTCTTGCAGCCTCTTTCCATTTCGTGCTTCAGATAATGCTTCGTTACTTCAAACAGTCTGTCTGACGGATCGTAGCCGTACAATTTGTCGGCATAATCCTTTACCATATCGCAAACGAATTGCAGCAAGGTGATCTTGCGATTGCTTTTTGGCGTCTTTGGGTCAAGGAATAGATCCTCGCCGTCTATACGCGCATAGTTTTTTGTAACGGACTGGCTGGGACTGATCCCGATCGGATTTGTCCTTGGCTTTGCCATTCTGGGGCTTGTCCAGCTCGTTCGGAGAAGGAGCCTTTTCAAAGTGGATCGCAGCATTTTGGTGCTCGGCGGATTCTATATTGTCGTAATGGCGATGTATCTCTTATTCGAGGAAGTCGTCATCAATTACCGTCCCGTACTGATCGACAGCAATCTGGAGGCTTCGTATCCCTCCGCTACAACGATGCTTGCGCTGTGCGTACTTCCGACCGCTATGATGCAGCTGAAAAGTCGTATTCGCCACATAACCGTTCGCCGCGTCGTGCTTGTGACCCTCGGCGCGCTCACTGCCTTTATGGTCGTCGGGCGGCTGATCTCCGGTGCGCATTGGCTGACCGATATTATCGGCGGCAAGGTTTTCCTCGCCGCCGTTTTTATGTATATGACCGAGAAATCAAAGATTTATGGTATAATTCTAAAAGAGTTATTTTTTAAGACCATCGCCTCAAAAAACGTACTTAATAGGTGAAAGCGCTTTTAGGTCAAATGAGGGAGGTGAACAACATGGATGATCTGAGAATCATAGAACTCTATTTTAATAGAGATGAACAGGCGATCAAGGAGACGGATGCAAAGTACGGAAAACTTTGCCACAGTATTGCCTATAACATTCTAAATAATCACGAAGATTCTGAGGAATGCGTTAATGATACTTATGTGAGTGTGTGGAACACCATTCCGCCTACAAGACCGCACAATTTCATGCCCTTTATCTGCAAGATTGCACGAAATCTCTCTTTGAAGCGACTGGAGTTTATGAAGCGAAAGAAACGGTCAGCGGAGATCATTTTATCCTTGGACGAGCTTGCGACAGTATTGCCGGATGAACGATATGCCCCCGATGTGAGCGACGAGGATGTAGGTGAGCTGATCAGTACGTTTCTTCGCAGTCAGGAGGAATATGTCAGAAATGTCTTCATCCGCAAGTATTTTTATTTCGATTCTATAAGGGAGATTGCAAAGCGCTATTCTTTTACTGAGAGTAAGGTCAAAAATATGTTGTTCTACACCCGAAACAAGCTAAAAGATTACTTGATTAAGGAGGGCATTGAAATATGAAAACACCGAGAATCGCAAATGCCATCGGGCAAATTGATGACGATCTTGTCGCCGGCGCAGCTAAGTGCAAGACGAAAAATAAGAAACATTGGTTAAAATGGGGTTCCTTGGCAGCATGCTTTGCAGTGCTTGTAATTGCAGGGGCAGCAATCCTCCCATCGCTATTTCGGGAAAATGTAACACCGGAGGGAACCGACGGCAGATACAAGGACTTTTCTATCCGAGCCAGCGAATCTGCAATTGTATGGCCATGGGAGTATCAGACTGTATATGAAAAATATAGGAATGTCAAAATTGACGGTATTGAGTATCATGGAAAAGGCCGTGCGGTATCAGAAACATGGATTGGCGAGAGTATTGGCAACTACACTGTGGTTGGATATGATGAAGTCAATAATGGAAAAAAATATTCTGCCGAGTTTGAAGCATATGCATTGAAGGATATTGCTCAAAGTCAGTTTATAGCCGTAAAGATGGAGGACAGTTATTATGTCTTTCAAAATGACGAGTATGCTCCTCCGAACACCCTTGGTGAGCTTATGGATGCCGTAAATCTGTCCGAGGTCGTGGAGCTTCAGCGCTTTTCTGAGGGAGACAATACTCCTGATAGCAAACGTTTTGCATTGAGCAGTGACGATTATGTGTGGGAAGTTCTGTCCGAATGTAGGAACGCCCCTTTCGTTGAAGATCAAACATGGACGGCTGGTGACAGAAGTTACCTCAGTTTTACGATTACTTCCGAAGCTCTTGGTGTTTACAAAGTTGCTCTGTATGTGACGGAAGACGGCTATCTGTGGACAAACGCATTTAATTGGCAGTATCTATTCAACATCGGCGAGGATGCTGCAAGCAGGATTATCCATTATGCGAAAGAGAATTCCACTGAAGTAGAGTATGAACCGTACAGAAACTCGGTAGCCGGTACAATCATTGAGATTACAGAAGAATATATCGTGGTGGATGATTCTATCCTGTGCAAGAATCCGACAGACGGTATCACCTACAAGGTTCTGCTAAATGACCTTCGCATCTCCCGTTATGTAGATTATGGAATTGTCAAGGTTGGTGATACAGTACAGATTTCCTATGAAGGCGAAATTGATAAGACCAGAGGTAATACCATTGCAGGTGCAATTTCGGTATTTAAGGCAACAATCTCCGATGGAGATGTATTAATTCCTGAATGAACCACCTACGCCTATATGTTTGATAATAATACAAAATCTCTTGCTTTTCTAAGCAAAAACGCTTATAATTTGAAGTGGTATAGATTGCTATTATCCATAGCTACAGGGTAAGTGTTATCAACCCCGATAACAAACTGATAACATTAGCCCATATAGGCAGGATAATATGGATACATCAAATAATCAAAAGCGCCACGAATACGACAGAGAATAATCTCTAAGCAAAATTGATTAGGCTTTGTCGAGTGGGAGTAATATTCCTTGGCTTACAGCCGTATTTGAAAGCTGTATAAAATTTATGGCTTCCGCTTTTCGTGCGGAAGCCTTTTTCATTTTACCAGCGACAGCACCTCGCCGATGCCGGCATTGACGCAGATAGATTGCCGCTCGATTTCCTGCGGGCAAATTGCTTGTCCTTGATTGATACAGACGTATGTGGCATTGGGATTTTTTGCTGTCATCTGCCAGAACGGATATTTGATAATGACTGGCGTGTTATAGCCGACGCCTAATTCAAGAAAAAGGATTTTTCCACCTGCTCGGGTACGGAGAAAGTTTTCATACCGTTCTGCCGCACGATACCAACCCTCGTCCTCAACGAATTTATCATCGCTGCGGAGGTTCATGGTCAGTGGTTTCCCACAGTGGGGGCAGACAGGAAGAAGTTCGGTCGGGATTTTCATATTCTCCTGCCGTTTGACCATTTCGAGGATCACGATTTCGTTATCAAAGGTCTCCTGACAGCACGGCTCGCTGCACTGGAACAGGCCATAATCGCCCTGCGTGTAGAACAGCCGCTTTTTATCAAAGCCTATTTTCTGAAAGCAGTGGTCAACGTTTGTGGTGATGACAAAATAGTCCTTGTCCCGCACCAGCTTCAAAAGGTCATCGTAGACCAGTTTGGGGGCATCCATATAGCGGTTGATGTAGATGTATCGGCTCCAATACGCCCAATGCTCCTCCGGCGTGGCAAACGGATAAAAGCCACCGGAGTACATATCGTGGAAGCCGTATTCTTTCTCAAAGTCAGAAAAGTATTCTTCAAAGCGTTCGCCGCTGTAGGTGAAGCCTGCGGCGGTAGACAGCCCTGCCCCCGCGCCGACGACCACGGCATCACAGTCCCGTAATGCTGCTTTCAGCCGTTCCATCGGCTCAGAGCAGCTTTTCGTAGATGGCTTTGTCCAAATCCTTGAAAACATTGAAGATCACCTTCTTCACACTGGTTTGCTTTTTGAGAAATTCTTTGACCGTCCGGACGGCAATCTCTGCCGCCAGCTCGTTGGGAAAATGAAACTCCCCGGTGGAAATGCAGCAGAACGCCATGCTTTCCAAGCCGTTTTCCGCTGCCAGCTCTAAGCAGGAGCGGTAGCAGGAGGCGAGAAGTTCCTTGTCTGCTTTGGTCACGCGCCCGTCGATGATCGGCCCGACCGTATGCAGCACATACCGGCAGGGCAGATTGAACGCCGGGGTGATTTTCGCCTGTCCGGTGGGTTCGGGATAGCCCTGCTGTTCCATCAATTCCGCGCAGGCAAGCCGCAGTTCTACACCCGCATAGGTGTGAATGGCGTTATCAATGCAGCGATGGTTGGGAATATAGCAACCGGTCATGCCAGAGTTTGCCGCATTGACGATGGCATCGCACTTCAGCGTGGTTATATCGCCTTGCCAGAGATACAGACCTGGCTGGATGGGTGTGAGGCCGGCAATATCCGTGATACCCTTTGCGGCGGTTTCGCCTTGCAGATAGGCGTCCTGTGTTTTCAGAAACTCCGCGTCCGTGCGCTGCGGCGCGCGAATATTCATCAGTCCCCGCAAAAGCTGCCTTTGGCTGTCCGACTCTGACGGAATACTCAAATCCCGATATTCCGGTCTCTCTTTCAATAGCGACTGTATGAGAAACAGCCTTTTTTCACTCTGGTTCATAGTCAAACCCTCTTTTCGATAACCTGCTTAGGGCAGGTTTCCGCACACCGCCCGCAGTGGAGACAATGGTGCTGGTCAATCGCCACAGGCTTCTTTGTAATGTCGATGCACTTCTGCGGGCAGACCGAGTAGCACAGCTTGCAGCCGATGCAGCCTTCGCCCACATAGTAGCCCGGTGTTTCCTGTGCCGCTTTGCCGATGGTGAAGCTGTCCCGGACGATGTGTGCCGGGTCGCTAATGTCAAAATACTCACCGTCCGCTTCATACAGGCGGAACACCTCCAGCGCTGAACGGGTATCGCCGGGATAGATGGCCTGCATATAGGGGTTCTTCTCAAAGATCTCGTCCAGCTTTTCGCTGCCGATATCCCCGATCTTCCCCCGCAGAGAGATCGATATTTTATCCTTTGTTGCAGACAGGGCGATGAAGCCCTGCTCCATGAGCTGGGCATAGAACGCCTTGCCCTTGGCGGTGAGAAAATACACGCCCCGCTCGTCATAGAGCATCATGTCAATCACACGGGTCTGCGGATGCCCGTCTGCACCGATGGTGGCAATGGTGGTGGAGTGGATGCCCTCCACCAGCAGCTTCAGATACTCATTTCGTGTCATGGTTCATCAGCCTTTCAACACAGGGGTCAGTTTCTTATAGATCAGCATTGTCACGCCGCCGATGACAAGCCCTTTCAGCAGATTGAAGGGAAAGGCATTGAACAGCACCACATCCAGCTTGGTATGGATGAAGGGCAAGAGCTCGGCAAAGGAGGCAATGAGCTGATCCAGCGGCATAAAGCTCTCAAACAGCGGCAGCAGGATGAAGTAATTTGCCAGTGCTGCTGCAATACCCATAACGACGCTTGCGAGGATGCAGGCAATCAGCGCGGTTTTCTTCGTTTTATGGCGTTTATAGATGAAACCCGCAGTGACCACATAGAAAGCGCCCATCAGGAAGTTGGCAATCTCTCCGATGCCTCCCGTAGAGGTGGTCAGAAGCTGCAAGGTGTTTTTGACAAGTTCAATGAGCAGACCGGAGAGCGGCCCAAAGGCAAATGCGCCGATGAGTGCCGGAAGGTCAGATAAGTCCATCCTTGCAAAGGACGGCGAGAGAGGAACGGAAAACTCCACAAAGGCCAGCAGATAAGCGACTGCGGACAGCATGGCAGTCATGGAGATGGTACGGACGGAAAGAACAGCGGTCTTTCTGCTTTTTGCGATGGAAACGGTATTCATGATTGCTCCTTGGAAAAGATATGCTGGGATTTGAAACAGCCCCACAGGATGGGTTTTCCTGCGAGGCTGCTTCCTCATATCTTCTTTCATCCGGACTATACCGTCGGCTGCGGATTTTCACCGCATCAGGCGCTGCAAGCGCTTCGCAGGCTGTACTGCCAGTCAGAGATTTCACCTTGCCCCGAAGATTTAATTATTTCGTTCTGCTTAGAACTCGTAGGGAGGGTTGCCGGAGAAGTCGGCGATGATGCCGTGAGCATTCTCCAGATAGAACACCTCAAAGATGGGGTTGGTGGCCTCGCCGTACTGACCCTTCACGATGGGGTTCCGGATGCACATTTCCTTGGCAGCCATGTTGTTCTCGAACACAGCCTTGCCGTGGAGACGAATCCACGCATAGTCCGGGCTGGAAACGGAGATCTCCACCTCCGGGTTCTCCTGCATATCTTTGTAGACATCCTTCTGGTTGTTGGTGCAGAACCACAGCTTGCCGTCCAGTTCGCCCGCGAACATGAAGGGGCGGCACTTGGCTTTGCCGTCGCGACCAACGGTTGCCAGATACTGCACGGGATTGGCATTCAGAAATTCAACAACTTTGTTCATGATAAGTACCTCCAAAATGGATTTTTGATTCCGAAAGGTTGCTTTTTTCTTTCGTTAGCATTATAATAATGCCGCAGCGCCGATTCGTAAAGTAAGCACAATATTGTGCCGTAGTTACCAAATAGAAACTAATGGGTAGTTACCAGAAAGAAACGATTGCGCCGTTACTGGGTTTTCCGGTAATATGGCGCTTCCAAAAAGTTTTTTCGGAGGGATTGAAATGATTGAAGCAAAAGCAAAAACTGAGCTTCCTGCCTGCCCCGTGGAGACCACGCTGACCCTCATCGGGGACAAGTGGAAGGTGCTGATCCTGCGTGACCTGATGCCGGGAACGAAGCGGTTCGGTAAACTGAAAAAGTCCGTTGGTAATGTGTCCCAAAAGGTTTTGACTGCCCAGCTTCGGGCAATGGAGGAAAACGAGCTTGTTCACCGTGAGGTCTACGCAGAGGTACCGCCGAGAGTGGAATATTCGCTGACGGAACTCGGTAAAAGCCTGAAACCCATTTTGGATTCCATGCGGGCTTGGGGCGAAGCATATAAGGCTAAACACTAATATATTCGCCTA
>OGFF01002645.1_pt1 | contig 15013 bp, 17 predicted proteins | sample 1570751 | NCBI WGS metagenome assembly OGFF01 (sample SAMEA2581951, study PRJEB24529) | metagenome | biome: Human gut stool | place: China | collected 2011 | reverse complement strand
CACAAACAAAACGGCAGGCCCGGATTCTATCCAAGGGCCTGCCGTTTTGTGTATGCAGGAGAAGGGACTTGAACCCTCACTCACTGGGAACTGGTGCCTAAAACCAGCGCGTCTGCCATTCCGCCACTCCTGCACGGAGAACTTATTTAGTTTATCAATTTTTGCGGGAAATGTCAATTCCTCTGCCTGCTTTTGTATTCTACAAATTTTCAGCGGGTCATATCCTATAAGAGATACTGCAGATCCAATGCGATCTGTCAAGGAGGTTTGGGAGATGGTTTCATGGCTGAGAGCAAACGGGAAGATCTTATTTCGCGGGGCAGCTCTGCTTCTGGCGGGCGCGGCGGCAGGCTTTGGGCTGGGGCTGTTCTTTGCTGTGCCGGCGGGGCCCAGCTGCCAGGAAAGCGACCTGACCCCGGTACCGGATACCGGCTTTGCCTCCCCTGCTCCGGAGGCGGCCCCTGCAAGCTCATTGCCGCAGGAGGAGCCGGTGCCGGAGAAATGGGTCTGCCTGACCTTCGATGACGGCCCCAGCAAAACGACCCCGGCGGTTCTGGATGCGCTGAACGCCGCCGGGGTCAAGGCCACCTTTTTTGTGGTGGCCACGGGCTACAATGAAAAATACCTGCCGCTCATTGCGGATGCAGCGGCAGCAGGCCACCAGATCGCGCTGCATTCCGCATCCCATGAATACAGTGACATCTACCAGAGTGCAGATGCTTATTGGCAGGATATCACCCTGTTGAAAAAGCGCATCTCGCCCTATGTCAACACAGCTTCTCTGCATTACCTGCGCTTTCCGGGCGGCAGCACCAACACGGTCAGCCGCCGCTATGGCGGGCGCGGCGTGATGGCCGAGCTGAAACAGCAGTGTGCCGAGAAGGGATATGCCTATGTAGACTGGAATGTCTGCGCTGAGGATGCCGTGGGCGGCAAGCCCAGTGCCGGAACCATCTACCGGAATGTGGTGCGTGAGACCGGCGAGCAGACCCAGTGCATCGTTCTGATGCATGATTCTGCCACCACCCGCACCACTGCCGAGGCGCTGCCGGATATCATACGGTGGTATACGGACAACGGCTACACTTTTTTGACCGTAGCCGAGGCGCTGCCGCTGGGGTAATGCGCCTTACCGCCACTTTTCAAAGCAGCGCCCCAGCAGTACCCCGCCGGATGTCAGCGCCGCCAGCCAGAGCCAGTCCGTGCCGCCGGTGACTGCCCACCCCGCTGCCATGATAGCCGCGAAGACGCACACCGGCGGCAGCACGATACGCGCAATGCGCAGCAGCTTTTCCCGCCGGGAGGGAAGCCCGGTGTCAAGCTGCTCGGGATGCACGGCATCACAGCAGATCTCGTCCCGGTATTTGCCCGGATTGCGGTAAGCTTTATAAGGAATGCCATCCAGCGAGAACTCCGGGTACATCCCCTCTTTGGTCAGGGCGAACTGCATTCCCCGCTCTTCTGCATAGGTCTGCAACGCCGCCGTAAACTCCTGCGGGGTGTTGATGCTGCCCTGCGGAATAAAGAAAAAGTGCTTTTGATGCTGCACCCGCGCCAGCGTGCAGTAATCCTGCAGCCAGCCGGAGAAGAAGCCCTGCTGCGGGGTGGGGCTTTCCATGCGGGTCAGGCAGGCATCCACGTCCAGCGTATCTGCCTGCGGCTGCTGGCGGGCAAGATCGGCACAAAACTGCATGGCTGCTGCCAGCTGCGCCGCCTGCTGCTCCAGCACAGTCTGCTGGGCTTGCAGCGCCTGCTGCAGGGGCTGTTCCCCGCGCAGCACCGCCTTGATGGTGGGCAGCGGCACATCCAGCATGCGCAGCATCCGGATGAGCTTGAGGGTGCGGACATCCCCGGCGGTGTAATCGCGGTAGTCATTGCCCTGCCTGCGCGCCGGTGTGAGAAGCCCCTCTTTTTCGTAAAAGCGGATGTTCGGGGCGGACACACCGCTTTGCTCTGAAGCCTGTTTGATGTTCATTTGCTTCACCTCCGCCCTTACATTACACCTTAAAGCCGGTTGAAGGTCAAGGCTTTTGCGCAAAAAACCGAGCCGCCGCACAAAAATGTGCAGGCAGCTCGGTTTTTCAATGCAAAATATCCGTCAGCGCGGGGGATCAGTCAGCAGACTGGCAGAACACAGAGAAGGTGCGGTAGGCCATGTACAGGTCGGTCTTATGGATGACCTCGAAGGGAGAGTGCATGGACAGCACAGGCACACCCATATCCAGCACCTTGATGCCGCGGTTTGCCACATACTTGGCAATGGTGCCGCCGCCGCCCAGATCCAGACGGCCCATCTCGCCGATCTGCCATGCCACGTTGTTGGCATCCAGCATCCGGGTGATGTCGCCCAGCAGCTCGGCGTTGGCGTCGCTGGCAGAGCTCTTGCCGCGGCTGCCGGTGTACTTGAAGAAAGCCACGCCGCGGCCTGCATAGGTGCCGTTCATGGGCTCGAATGCACTTGCCCAGGTGGGATCGTAGGCAGCGGTCACGTCAGCGGACAGGCAGACGCTGTGACGGAAGGCCAGGATATCATCCTGACCGGCGGCACGGCAAAGCTCCTGCATGAAGTGGAAGGCGTACATGCTCTGCATACCGGTCACGCCGTCGGAGCCGATCTCTTCCTTATCGGTCAGGACGCAGACAGTGGTGTAAGCGGGGTTCTTGGTCTCGATCTCGGCCATCAGTGCGGGATAAGCGTCCACACGGTCATCGTGGCCATAGCCGCCCACCATGGAGCGGTCAAAGCCAACGTCGCGGCTCTTGTAAGCCGGGGTGATCTCGATCTCAGCACGCATGAACTCCTTCTCAGTGATGCCGTACTTCTCGTTGAGCAGGATCATGGTGTTCAGCTTGACAGCTTCCTTGACGTTCTCGTCATCAACAGCGTCGGAGCCGATGAGGAGGTTCAGCTCCTCAGCCTTGATGCCGTCCTTCAGGGGACGGGCGTTCTGCTCGGCACCCAGATGGGGCAGCAGGTCGGTGATGCAGAAGACGGGATCGTTTTCGTCCTCGCCCACACGGACGGTGACGGTAGAGCCATCCTCACGGGTGAACACGCCGTGGATGGACAGAGGGATCGTGCCCCACTGATACTTGCGGATACCACCGTAGTAATGGGTCTTGAAGTAGCTCAGGTGGTCAGACTCATACAGCGGGGTGGGACGCAGGTCCAGACGAGGGCTGTCGGTGTGGGCAATGACCAGATGGAAGCCATCCTCAAAGCTCTTGGTACCGATGGTGGAAGCCACCACAGCCTTGTTGCACTGGACAAAGTAGATCTTGTCGCCGGGCTTGTAGGTCTTTTTCGGGTCGAACTGCTGGTAGCCTGCATCCTTGAGCATCTGCTCGCTCTCGGCGGCGACCTCGCGCTCGGTCTTGCCTGCATCCAGGAACTTCTTGTAGCCCTCGGCAAAGTCGTGGGCCTTCTGCTTCACGTCAGCGTCCTTATCGGCGACGTAAACAGGCTTATAAAGCAGCTTTTCAGCCAGCTGCTGGTTCGGAGTTTTTTCTGCCATAGAATTTCTCCTGCCTTTCTCTTTCGGTATTCCTAAATATTTCAAACCGGCGCAAGCCGGTTCAAGCGGGTTTGCAGCCTGCTCAGGCTCCGTACAGCTCGGTGTACTTGGCATAGCAGGCGGTGATCTTTTCCACATAGTGGTGCATTTGGTTATAGGGGAAGCCCGACAGGGTCAACCCGTCCTCTGAATGTTCCTCCTTCTGGAGCAGGGCATCTACAGTGCCCCACCCGCTGTGGTAGGCTGCGGCGGCCGTGGAGATATCGCCGTTGTAACGCACCAGGCAGAGGTGGAGGTAATAGCATCCAAAGCGGATGCTCACATCAGGGTCGTACAGGTCGCCAAAGGAAACCTCCTCCCCCAGGCCCAGCTTACTGCGGAGCCAGAGGAAGGTCTCCTCCGTCATCTGCATCAGGCCGCGCGCATCGACACTGGAAGTTGCGCCCGGGTCAAAGCCGCTCTCGGTGCGGATGAAGGAATAGACCAGCAGCGGGTCAAGGTCATACTCGGCGGCGTACTGCTCCACAAGGTCGTTGTATTTCCGCGGGTAGAGCCGCTGTTCCACCTGACGGCGCACCAGCGGAAGCGCCAGCAGGACCACACAGAGCAGAAAGAGCAGCACCAGCGTTTTCAAAAACTTTTTCAAAGCGAAGTGTCCGCGCCCCCTTTCCGTGCACCCTCAGCCTGCAACTGCTCACAGAGCGCCGCTGCCGCCGCTTCCAGAGAAGCAAGGTCAGCATCGTTGCGCAGGACAAGATCGGCCCTGGCAAGCAGGACCTCTTCCGGGGTCTGGGCGTTGAGCCGCCGTGCCGCCATCTCCGGGGCGATGCCGTCCCGGGCCGCAATGCGGGCCACACTGGTGGCAAAGGGCGCAGTGACAACGCAGAGATGGTCGCACTCTTTTTCCGCATCAGTGCCCACGATCACGGCTCCGTCTATCACAAAAAGCGGTGCTCCGGCTTCCCGGGCGGCCTGCTTCAGTCTGCAGACCCGCCGGATGATCTCCGGAAGCACGAGGGAATCCAGAGCAGCCTTTCCTTCCGGCGCGGCAAAGGCGCGGTCTGCCAGCAGGCGGCGGTTCAGGCTGCCGTCGGCATACAGGATATCTGCCCCGAACCGCCGGGCCAACACTGGCAGCAGCGGAGAACCGGGCAGCAGGATCTCGCGGGAGATCTGGTCGGCATCCACCAGCGGGACACCATGGGCGGCAAATACCGCCGTCACCGTCGATTTGCCGCAGCCGCTGCGGCCGGTGATCCCAAGCGTGATCATAGCTGGATCACCCGGAACGCTGCTGCACGGATCAGGCGGTTGTACACTGCCATGGACAGGCCGTCCTTTTTCGGGCAGCGGGCATAGACCACCCCGTCCCCCTGCTCATCCAGGGCGCGCAGGCTGCGGAAGATATGCTTTGCCTGATCGGCACCATCGCCCTCTCTGCCATACTCCACACAGGGCCAGCCGAGCTTTTCGGCCTCGCCGGTAAAGCAGAGGCAGCTGGGGTTCTGGTCGGCATGGGCATCCACATAGGCCTTGAACTGCTCAAAGGTGCCGTCCAGCAGGGTGACATCTGCCTTAGGGGCGTAATGCTTATACTTCATGCCGGGGCTGCGGACAACAGCACCCTCGGGCAGCTTCTCGAGGATGGCCTTGGAGACCTCGACCTCCTCTCCCAGAGCGCGCTCCAGATCTTCCAGCGTGATATGGCCGGGGCGGAACAGGGTGGGCTTTTCGCCTACCACAGAGATCACGGTACTCTCCACACCCACATCGCACTCGCCGCCATCCAGAATCAGGGGCAGACGGCCATCCATATCGGTGAACACATCCTGTGCGTTGGTGGGGCTGGGCTTGCCGGAAAGGTTCGCGCTGGGGGCCGCAAAGGCACAGCCGCTCTGCGCAATGACAGCCCGTGCCACCGGGTGGCTGGGCATCCGGATGCCCACCGTGTCCAGACCGGCACAGCACTCTGCGGCCACCTCCGGGCCGCGGGGCATGATGATGGTCAGAGGGCCGGGGCAGAACGCGGCCATCAGCAGCTGGGCTCGCTCGGGCACCTCGCTGACAAGGCCGGGCAGCATCTCCGGGCCGGTGACATGGACGATCAGGGGGTTGTCCTGCGGGCGGCCCTTGGCCACAAAGATCTTTGCGACTGCCGCGCCGTTGCGCGCATCGGCGGCAATGCCGTAGACCGTCTCGGTGGGCAGGGCCACCAGCTCCCCTCTGCGCAGCAGATCAGCCGCTTTGGCGATTGCTTCGCCCTCAGCGGGTAAAATTTCAGTTTTCATTTTCATGCGATTCATCGTTCTTTCTATATGTAAAGTATAAATACTTTTCAACCATTAAATCAACACAAGCACGTTATTCTTTTCATCACAGTATCATTTGGCCTGTGCGTTGAGCTGACGCAGTTTTTCGGCCTGTTCATGGGTTGCCAGTGCATCAATGATCTCGTCCAGATTTCCGTCCATGATCTTATCCAGATTGTGGACCGTCAGGCCGATGCGGTGGTCGGTGCAGCGATCCTGCGGGAAGTTGTAAGTCCGGATCTTCTCGCTGCGATCACCGGTTCCCACCTGCCCCGCGCGGTTGGCATTGATGGCATCCTGCTGTTCCTTCTGCTTCTGGGCCAGCAGGCGGCTGCGCAGGATCTCCAGCGCCTTATCCTTATTCTGGAACTGGCTGCGCTCGTTCTGACACTCCACCACCATTCCGGTGGGGATGTGCGTGACCCGGATGGCGCTGGACGTTTTGTTGATGTGCTGGCCGCCCGCACCCGAGGAACGGAAGGTATCGATGCGCAGATCCTTGGGGTCGATGACAAGATCCACTTCTTCGGCCTGCGGCATCACCGCCACGGTTGCCGTGGAGGTGTGGATGCGGCCCTGCGTTTCGGTCTCGGGCACCCGCTGGACACGGTGCACTCCGCTCTCATACTTGAGCCGGTTATAGGCCCCTGCTCCGTTTACGGCAAGGATGGCTTCCTTGACACCGCCCAGCTCCGTCTCGTTGAGGTTCAGAACCTCCAGCTCCCAGCCCCTGCTCTGAACGTACATGGTGTACATCCGCATCAGGCTGTGGGCAAACAGTGCGGCCTCTTCGCCGCCCGCACCGCCGCGCAGCTCCATGATGACACTTTTATCATCGTTGACATCCTTGGGCAGCAGCAAAATTTTGAGATTATTTTCCAGCTGCGCCACTTCCTGACTTTTTTCGCTGATCTCCTGCTGTACCATTTCCTTAAAGTCCGGATCAAGGGTCTCGCCCTCGAGCAGGGCTTTGGCCTGAGCAAGATGATCCTGCGCCGTGATCAGGGCCTGATAGGCCTGCACCACAGGTTCCGCCTCGTGATACTCCTGCATCAAGCGGCGGAACAGTGCGGGATCTGCCGCTGTTTCCGGCTGGTTCAGGCGGATGGAAAGTTCTTCAAACCGGTGGCTGACAGCCTCCATTTGGGAAAGCAGTCTTGACATACTGTGCAGTTCTCCTTACATGACCCAATGGTTACTCGGCAGCGCCGGGCTTGAGCACTTTCTTGATGTTTTTTTCAATTTTCGCGCGGGGCAGCATGACCTCACGGCCGCAGCCCGTGCAGCGGATCTTGAAATCCATACCAACCCGGAGCACCTCGAAGCTGGAAGCTCCGCACGGGTGTTTTTTGCGGGTCTGGATGGTATCTCCCACTGCGATATCCATATTTCTTTCCCTCCTGCCGCCCCTTTGCGGGGCAGTACCCTGTGCAGCAGGTTTCCATGCCGCACATACAGATATAGTATAAACCAAACTCGTATAAAATGCAATTGTCCGCGCATAGAGTTTTAATGCCGACACCTGCTTTGTGTGCCGACGTGCAGCGGAAAACGCTAAAATAACACAGAAAGAGGAACAAACCATGATGCAGACATTTCGTACTGAAGGCAATTACCGTTCCGCAGACCGGCTCAGCCCCGCAGAACTGCGCGCCGCCATCGCCAGCCGCGAAATTTTACAGAGCACTGCCCTTGCCTTTGACACCCAGCGCCAGCTCCGGTTCGACCTGGGCGGGGTAAAGGCCGTGATGCCCTTTGGCCAGTGCGCCGATGGGGCTGAGAGCGGCACCGTGCGGGACATTGCGGTGCTGACGCGGGTGGGCCGCCCCACCTGCTTTGTGATCGAAGGGATGGAGACCGGGGAAAACGGCCAGCCCTGCTACCTGCTTTCCCGGGCTGAGGCACAGCGGATGTGCAAGGCAGAGTATCTGGATACCTTACAGCCCGGGGACATCCTGCCCTGCACTGTGACCCACATCGAGCCGTTTGGTGCCTTTTGTGACGTTGGGTGCGGCATCAGCGCCCTGCTGCCCATCGACTGCATGTCGGTCAGCCGTATCTCCTCCCCTGCCGACCGGGTGAGCGTGGGCCAGCAGATCCTGTGCGCCATCAAAAACCGGGACGTGCAGGGGCGGTTCGTGCTGAGCATCCGGGAGCTGCTAGGCACCTGGGAGGAGAACGCCGCCGGGTTCACCGTGGGCGAGACCGTGGTGGGCATTGTGCGGAGCGTGGAGGAATACGGCACCTTTGTGGAGATCGCCCCCAATCTGGCCGGCCTTGCCGAGACCTGCCCTGACCTGCACCCCGGGCAGGCGGTGAGCGTCTACATCAAAAACATCCTGCCCGATAAAATGAAGATCAAGCTGGTCATCGTCAACCACAGCCTGGGCCAGAGCCACCGGTTCGACCTGCACTATTTCATCACCGAAGGGCATATCGACCACTGGCTGTATTCCACCCCCGAAAGCCGCAAGCGCATTGAGACAGATTTTGCGGTTGCGGCTTGCAATCCGGTCTGAAACCCTTTATACTATAAGAAAGTGATTCTTTACGGCCTGCCCCGAGGCAGTGCCGGGCAGCAATTTGAAATAACAGGGGGATGTGCAGAACGATGGCCGCCAACGATGCTTTTACCGCCGGTGTTCGTCCCGGCGGACTGACCGACAGCACGGAGATCCGGTTGCTGTTGTGTTATCTGGTAAAGAATGCCGGGCCGATCACCCGGACGGAGATCGAGAACGCGCTGATGGAAGAACAGCTGGTCAACTATTTTGAGATCGGCTCCTGTCTGGATGATATCACCCGCCAGCAGCTGGTCACGCTGAAGGAAGATCACTATTCCATCACCGAAAAAGGACGCAAGGTCGCGCAGGAGCTTGCCTATGACCTGCCCCGCAGTGTGCGGGAGCGCGCGGTGGCGGCGGTTCTGCGCAGCCAGACCTGGGCCCGCAAGGAAGCCGAATACAGCGCTCGCATCACCGAAAAGCCGGACGGCCACTGCTCCATCCGCTGCACCATCAAGGCACTGGATCAGGAGCTGTTTTGTCTGGACATCGGCACGCCTGACCGGCTGAGTGCCGATCTGGTCAAGAAGCAGTTCATCCTCAAGGGCAACGAGATCTATCAGATGCTCATCACAAAACTGACAGAGTAACAAAGAAACGGGACTGTTGCAAAAACAGTCCCGTTTCTTTTAGTTCCAGCACGCTGCTGTGATCAGTTCCAGCACACTGCCCGCAATGCAGCGGGCCTTATCCGAGATGAGGAAGCAGTTTTCCAGCTCCGCACGGCGGGGGTCCACATCGGCCACCTTGAACCCTTTGGTCACCGGGTAGCCATCCCGCAGCAGCCCCCGCAGGATGCCGGAGATCTGTGTGACCACCGGCAGACGCTGACCGTCCGGCGTTTCGATCTCGGCCACAGCCTCGCCAGCCTCCACAAAATCAGCGATAGAATGCAGGTTGCGGAAGATACCCGCGGCCTGCGCATGGAGCACACGCTCAGCACCATAGCCGCCGATGATCCCCGGCACGCCGGAGTTTGGCGCGGCAGATCCTTCCCGGATGATGCGGCCCAGCTTGTGGCCGCGCTTGGTCTCCACCACCACGTCCACATCCTGCCCCGCCGCAAAGCCGGGGCCAAGAGCAATGGTCAGCGGAGCCATCTCCCGGGTGGTGCCCAGATTTTTCTTTGCGATGATGGCATCCACCAGAACAGCTGGCCTTGCCTGCGGCAGGCAAGCTCCCGTTGGGTCTATCAGGACCGGCACTGCGTTCTGTGCCCAGACGGCATCGGCTTCCGCCAGCGTCTCCACCCGGATGCCCCGCATTCCTTCCACAGCGGTCTCGCCTTCGTAAACAGCCTCACAGAGAGACACCTGCCGACGGATGGCGGCAGGATGGGATGTTTCCAGCACCAGCACCCGCAGCCCTGCCGACCAGAGCCGATGCACAACACCGGTGGCAAGGTCTCCCCCGCCCCGGACAACGATCAGGTCATCACGTTTCATGGCTCATTCCTCCGGTTCCAGACGCTGCAAAAAGACTTCCATGGAGCCGCCGCAGGCCGCAATGGCTGCGGCATCGCAGGCCCCCTCTGTGGTAAAGGCGGCCAGCCTGCACAGGGCAGCCCCCGGCTCCAGCAATTCCCGCGCCAGCTGCTGGGTGCGGTACTCCATGATGCCGCCGCCCACGCTGCCCACGGCAGAGCCATCGGGCAGGACCAACATCTTGGAGCCTTCCTCCCGTGGCGTAGAGCCATGGCGGCCTACGATGGTCGCCAGCACCGCCGGGGCGGTCTGCTGTTCCAACGCGGCCAGCAGCACCGGGGAAAAGCCCTCGGTCTGCTGGCGGCTGTTTTTAACAGAGACGATCTCCGCAAGAATAGAAAGTGCGATTTCCTGTGCGGTTTTTGCGCCAATGGAAAGCCCAATGGGCGCGTGCAGGGCATCAATGCGCTCTTGCGGCAGCCCCAGCTCGGCCAGTTGTGTGTGCACCAGAGCCGCGCGCTTTCGGCTGCCCATCATGCCCACATAGGCGGCGGGCTTTTGCAGAATAGAACGTAGGCAGGCAATATCACAGCTGTGGGCACGGGTCACGACCACAAAGTATGTCTCCTGCCCGCCGGGGATCTGCGCAAGACCCTCTGCAAAGGGCAGGCAGAGCACAGCATCGGCCCCGGCCTGACGCAGCTTCTCCGCAAACTCGGGGCGATCCTCCAGCGCTGTGACCGGCAGACCCAGCAGCTTTGCCAGCCGCACCAACGACGCGCCCACATGGCCGCCGCCGCAGACCACAAGCTGCGGGGCTGCGCCAAAGCGCTCCACAAAGATGCGCTGTCCGGCTGATTTCAGAATTCCACTGGAGGTCACAGCGGCCAGAGCAGGCAGATGCTCCCCCCAGAACGCAGGCACTTCCTCCGGCCAGACCGGTGCTGTGTTCCGCAACAGGACACGTTCCCCCTGCGCCGGGCCTTCCAGCACCGTGGCCAGCAGAAAATCCCCCTCCCGGTCATGGAGTGCATTGAAAAAAGAACGGTTTCCCATCCAATTCTCCTTTATTTGTTATTGTTCTACCACCGCTGCGGCATCATAGGCGGCGGGGTCGATGCGGCTCTGCCACAGCTGCCAGTCCTCGGGCGGCATCCGCCACGCAAGGCCGCACCCGGCAGAGAGTTCCCGGGGCAGCGGAATGAGCCGCCCGGGGATGTGTTCCGCTTCGCAGTGTTTTTCCCATGCCATCGCTTCCACTGTGGTGCGGAAGGATAACACGATATAGGGTCTCTTTGCACGCATCGTTTATTCCTCCGCAAGGCTGCGCACCGCACGGGCAGCGGCAAGCGCCTCCTCCCGGGTGTTGGTGTGGGAGAAGCTGAACCGCACCACGCCCTGCTCCACGGTGCCCAGCGCCCTGTGCATCAGCGGAGCACAGTGCGCACCGGCCCGCACACAGATGCCGTACTCCTCCCAGAGCACATCTGCCACCCGGGCGGAATCCTCGCCCATCAGGTTCAGCGAGACGATGGGCGCACGCGGCGCAGTGAAGTCACCATAGAGCCGCACACCGGGAATTTCCCGGACAGTTTCGTAAAACAGGCGTGCAAGCGCATTTTCTTTTGTTTCCAGCGCTTCCACGCCCTGCGTCAGGAGCCAGCGCACCCCGGCCCCCAGCCCGGCGATCCCCGGCGCATTCAGCGTCCCGGCTTCCAGCGCGGTGGGCATTTCGACGGGGTGGCGTTCATCAAAGCTGTGGACTCCGCTGCCGCCCACCACAAGGGGGGCAACCTGCAGCCCGGGCCGGACATACAGCCCGCCGGTGCCCTGCGGGCCCAGCAGCGCCTTGTGCCCGGTAAAGCAAAGCACATCGATCCCCAGTGCCTGCACATCCATCGGCATGGCACCCGCTGTCTGGGCGGCATCCACGAGAAACAACAGGCCGTGCTTTTTTGCAAATGCGGATACGAACGCCAGGTCCGTGCGGTTTCCGGTGACATTGGAAGCACCGGTCACAACCACTCCCCTGGTGTTGGGACGGAGCAGCTGCTCAAACTGCGCATAGCAGAGCACACCGTTTGCATCCACATCCACAAAGCTCACCTCAACCCACTGCCTTTGGAGGCGGTAGAGGGGCCGCAGGACGGAATTGTGCTCACAGACCGTGGTGATGACATGATCCCCCGGGCCAAAGAGCCCATTGATGGCCGTGTTCAGCGCCTGAGTCGCATTGGATGCAAAGGCGATGCAGGCCGGGCCTTCGGCGTGGAAGAGCCGAGCCAGCGCTTCCCGGGTCTCGTAGACGATGCGGGAGGCGTGCAGGGTGGGCGCATGGGCTCCACGGCCCGGGTTGCCCGCTGTCTGGAGAGCATCCAGCATCGCCTGCCCCACCTCCGGGGGCTTGTACAAGGTGGTTGCGGCGTTATCAAGGTAGATCACGGCTTGACCACGTTCCCGGCGTTCAGCATCTTTTCAGCGATGACATACATATTGGTCACGCCGCCCACGGCCAGCTTCTCCGTCATGCCGTAGAAGTTCAGGCAGGTGCCGCAGGTCAGGATCTCCACGCCCTCGGCTTCCAGTGCCTTCAGGTCTTCCAGCATGGGCGACCCCTCACAGGTCAGGGATGCGCCGCCGTTATAGAAGAGGATCGTCTTGGGCAGCTTGTCCTGCTGGGTCAGGGAGAACACGAAGGCCTTGAGCAGGGTCTTGCCCAGCTCCTCGGCCCCCTCGCCCATCTTATCGGACGCGATGACCACCACCGTATCGGTGCGGGCATCCGGGATGCAGGTTTCTGCTTCTGCCTGCTGTTTCACTGCGCCCGGCGCAGAGGTTTCCGCAGCGGGCGTGTCCTTGATGGTAAAGCGGACACGGTATTCCTGCTCGGCCAGCTTTTCAGAGCTGGACAGATAGCCCTTCTGCTGGGCCATCTTGGTCAGGTTCTGGACAGCGATCTCATTGTCCACCAGCACTTCCACCTCGCCGGGGCCGTGCAGCTCTGCAATGGCCTTTTTGGCCTTGACCACGGGCAGCGGGCAGGCATCTCCACGGGCATCGATCTTGATCATTGGTTGTTCCTCCATCATTCGTATGTTACTGTGATCTCCGGTGTCTGCTTTTCCCCAATGGTGCCCACGATCTTTGCGGGCAGACCCGCCGCCTGCAGCTCTGCTTCCAGTGCAGCGGCATCCTGCGGGGCCACAGCAAACAACAGGCCGCCGGAGGTCTGGGGATCAAACAGAATTTCCTCCATCGGGAAGGGTACTTTCTCAAACCGGACAAAGGGCCCGGTGTGGTTGCGGTTGCGCTGACCGGCAGCGGTGTACAGGCAGGCATCCGCGGCCTCCCATGCACCGGGCAGTATCGGCACCGCATGGGCATCGATGACACTGGAGAGTTTCTCCCCCATCATCTCGTGCAGATGGCCCAGAAAGCTGAACCCGGTCACATCCGTGGCGGCGTGCACCTCGTACCTGCGTGCGATCTCTGCCGCTGCTTTGTTCAGGGTGGTCATGGAACGGACTGCGGCTTCCATCTGTTCCGGAGCGGCTTCGCCCACCCGGTTGGCGGTGCAGATCAGCCCCACGCCAAGCGCCTTGGTCAGAAGAAGTTTGTCGCCCGGGCGGCCGGTATCGTTGGCTGTCAGGCGGTGCGGGTCTACCAGGCCTGTCACCGACAGGCCGTACTTCACACCGGTATCGGCAATGGAGTGCCCACCCACCAGCATGCCCCCGGCTTCGGCCACCTTTTCGGCACCGCCGCGCAGGATCTCCCCCAGCACGTTCAGATCCATGCTCTCGGGGAAGCAGACGAGATTCAGTGCCGTTTTGACCTCACCACCCATGGCGTAGACATCGCTCAGGGCATTGGCCGCGGCGATCTGCCCGAAGGTATAGGGGTCATCGACCATCGGCGGGAAGAAATCCACCGTCTGCACCAGGGCAATATCCTCGGTAATGCGGTAGACGGCAGCATCGTCCCGGCTGTCGTAGCCAACCAGAAGGTCGGGGTCTTTTTCGCCCCGGGGCAGCTTTTCCAGTATGCGGCTCAGTACCCCGGCACCCAGCTTGGCGGTGCATCCGCCGCCGGTGCAGAATACAATGGGGCCTTGTTCTGCCATTTTATGCACGCTCCCTTTCATCAAAATAAGTCAACACGCCCTGCACCTCATATTTTTTGCGCAGGAGCGCAAGGGTCTGTTCTCCGGCAGCAATGCGGGCGGAGTCATCCGCCTGATTGAGCACCACAGAAAAACGGCGGTCCCCCACCAGTTTTCGTCCCCCCTGCTCACTGGCCAGCAGCCTTGCCAGCAGCTCCGGGGTCAGAAGCGTTTCGGGGGCAGTGCCCAGCAGGGCGCAGGCCTGCTCCAGCCGGAAGCAGACCTCCCGCAGAGGTCTGCCCAGTGCGGACAATCCGGCCACCGCCAGCACGACATCGCTTTCCGGCAGCAGCATCGGTTCATGGGCCGCCGGAACTTTGCAGGGCATCCGTTTTGCACCGTCCGCTTCCAGAAGAACAATATCAGCCTGTGCCATCCAGCGGGTCAGCTGTTCCGGCGGCAGGGCGGTCAGCTTGCCCTGCTCTGCCGGGACACCGGCCACGGCATATCGCCCTGCCGCCCAGAGGGACGCAAGAGCAGCCTCATCTGCGGCATAATTCTCCCCGGGCTGCCGGATGTGGGTGGTGGTGCTCACCAGCACCCGCCAGCCTTTGGCGGCACAATGACGGGCAAAGGCATAGAGCAGGGTGGTCTTTCCGCCGCCGCCCACCAGCGAGATCACATGGCCCTTTTCAGCCAGAAACGGAAATTGTTTTTCCGAAAGCATCAGCGGTTTTCTTCCACCGCCATGGCGACCTGCTCCGGGGTAATGGGCAGCTCGTAGAAGCGGGTGCCGATGGCATTGTAGATGGCATCCGCGATGGCGGGCAGCGGGGTGTTGATGACCACCTCACCGATGGATTTTGCACCGAACGGGCCGTTGGGCTCGTAGCTGCTCTCAAACTCCACCCGGATGTGGCCGATGTCCACACGGGCAGGGATCTTATACTGCATAAAGGAATTCTCCATCGGCCAGCCCTTGGCATCGTAGGTGATGTTCTCGGTCAGGGCCATGCCGATGCCCTGCAGGATGCCGCCCTCGGTCTGCACACGGGTCAGGTTGGGGTTGATGGGGGTGCCGCAGTCCACGCAGGCGTCA
>OGFF01002631.1_pt1 | contig 15066 bp, 9 predicted proteins | sample 1570751 | NCBI WGS metagenome assembly OGFF01 (sample SAMEA2581951, study PRJEB24529) | metagenome | biome: Human gut stool | place: China | collected 2011 | reverse complement strand
AGGCTGCCGAATTTGACTATGCAGGCACACAGGCTTGCCGTGCGCTTAAAGAAGAAGGACTTGAGGTTATTCTCGTAAACTCAAACCCTGCTACAATTATGACTGATAACGCAATGGCTGATAAAATCTACATTGAGCCGTTGACGCTTGAAACAGTTAAGAGAATCATCAAAAAGGAACGCCCTGACAGCCTTCTTTCGACTCTCGGCGGTCAGACGGGTCTTACCCTTTCAATGCAGCTTGCAAAAGAGGGTTTCCTTGATAAATACAATGTTCAGCTTCTCGGTGCAAATCCCGAAACAATCGACAAGGCAGAGGACAGACAGCTTTTTAAGGACACAATGCTTGAAATAGGTCAGCCTGTTATTCCGTCACTTGTTGTTACAGATGTTGAATCGGCTGTTAAATTTGCCGACGAAATCGGTTATCCTGTAATTATCCGTCCTGCATTCACACTCGGTGGTACAGGCGGCGGTATTGTCGATAACGAGGAAGAGCTTCGTGAAATCACATCAAACGGTCTTGAACTTTCTCCTATCACACAGGTGCTTGTTGAAAAATGTATCTCAGGTTGGAAAGAAATCGAGTTTGAGGTTATGCGTGACAGCGACGGAAATGTTATCACCGTCTGCTCAATGGAAAACTTCGATCCTGTAGGTGTTCACACAGGCGACTCAATCGTTATCGCTCCTACGGTAACACTTGCCGACAAGGAATATCAGATGCTCAGAAGTGCGGCTCTCAACATTATCTCTGCACTTAAAGTAGAGGGCGGTTGTAACTGCCAGTTCGCACTCAACCCCGAAACATTTGAATATGCGGTTATCGAGGTTAATCCCCGTGTATCCCGTTCATCGGCACTTGCTTCAAAGGCAACAGGTTATCCTATTGCAAAGGTTGCCGCTAAAATTGCTATCGGTTACACACTTAATGAAATCAAAAATGCCGTTACGGGTACAACATACGCTTGCTTTGAGCCGGCGCTTGACTATGTTGTTGTAAAATTCCCGAAATGGCCTTTCGATAAATTTGTATATGCAAAGAGAACACTCGGTACTCAGATGAAGGCAACAGGCGAGGTTATGGCTATTGCTCCGACATTTGAACAGGCTATTATGAAAGCCGTAAGAGGTGCCGAGATTTCTCATGATACTCTCAACGACAAGGAATTTGCAGAGCTCTCAAACGCATCGGTTTATGACAGACTCAGCGTTTGCGATGACAGAAGAATTTTCTGCGTATATGAGGCTCTCAAGAGAGGCATCACAGTAGAACAGATTCACAACATCACTCTCATTGACGAGTGGTTCCTTGAAAAGCTCAAAAATCTTATTGCCGTTGAAAACGAACTCAAGAACGGCGAGCTTACGGAGGATCTCTATGTTTGTGCCAAGAACAAGGGATTCCTTGACAAAACAATTGAAAAAATCACAGGCAGGAAGGTTGAAAATCCACTTGTTCCTGTTTATAAAATGGTTGATACCTGCGCCGCAGAATTTGAGGCTGAAACTCCTTACTTCTATTCAACATTTGATAAGGAAAATGAAGCTGAGGAATTCATCAGGGAGCAGAAGAGCGATAAGAAAACAGTTATCGTATTCGGTTCGGGTCCTATCAGAATCGGTCAGGGTATCGAATTTGACTATGCGTCTGTTCACTGCGTATGGGCACTCAAAAAAGCAGGCTACGATGTTGTTATCGTAAACAACAACCCTGAAACAGTATCAACAGACTTTGACACAGCCGACAGACTTTATTTTGAACCGCTCACAACCGAAGATGTTATGGGCATAATAAAGACAGAGAATCCGTTCGGTGTAGTTGTTGCATTCGGCGGACAGACAGCAATTAAGCTTACAAAGTTCCTCAGCGACAACGGTGTAAATATTCTCGGCACATCATACGATGCCATTGATATGGCAGAGGACAGAGAGCGTTTTGACGAGCTTCTTGAAAAGTATCACATCAAGCGTCCCCGTGGCGTAACGGTTATGACAACAGACGAGGCTCTCGATGTTGCAGACAAAATCGGTTATCCTGTTCTTCTCCGTCCGTCATATGTTCTTGGCGGTCAGAATATGATTATTGCATTCAACGAAGATGATGTCAAAGAGTATATGGCAATCATTCTTGCACAGAATATTGAAAATCCGATTCTTATTGATAAGTACCTTCAGGGTACAGAGCTTGAAGTTGACGCCATTTGTGACGGTGAAGATATTCTTATTCCGGGTATTATGGAGCATATCGAGCGTGCCGGTGTTCATTCGGGCGACTCAATTGCGGTTTATCCGGCATGGAATCTCTCAGACAGAATGACTCAGATTATTATTGAAAGCTCAAAGAACCTTGCAATCGAACTCCGTACAAAGGGACTGGTAAACATTCAGTACCTTATCTATAAAGACGAACTTTATGTTATCGAGGTAAATCCCCGTTCTTCAAGAACAATCCCTTACATCAGTAAGGTAACAGGCGTTCCTATGGTTGACCTTGCAACAAGAGCAATGCTCGGTGAAAAGCTCAAAGATATGGGATACGGCACAGGCCTTTACAGAAAGAGTCCTTACATTGCGGTTAAGGTTCCCGTATTCAGCTTTGAAAAGCTTATCAATGTTGATAACCACCTCGGCCCCGAGATGAAGTCAACAGGTGAAGTTCTCGGTGTTGCAGGCACACTTGAGGAGGCTCTCTATAAGGGACTCATCGGTGCAGGCTACAAGATGAAGAAAAAGGGCGGTGTGTTCATCACAGTCCGTAATTCGGATAAGGCTGAAATCGGTGAAATCGCAAAGAAATACTACGACCTCGGATTCAGAATCTACGCAACAGAGGGTACAGCGGATGTACTCAAGAAGTACGGTATTGACGCCGTAAGCGTAAAGAAAATTCACGAGTCCAAGACAAACAATACTCTTACACTCATTGAATCAGGCAAGATTCAGTATGTTATTTCAACATCTGCAAAGGGCAGAATTCCTTCAAGAGATTCTGTTAAAATTCGTCGTAAGACTGTTGAAAGAAATATTCCGTGTCTTACATCTCTTGACACGGCAAATGCACTTGCAGATTGCCTCAAGAGTCACTATTCACAGCACAGCACGGAGCTTATCGACATTAACCACATGAGAGAGGAAAAGCTTATGTTAAAATTCACTAAGATGCAGGGTATAGGCAATGACTATATCTATTGCAGCACTTTTGATCAGGAAATCAGCAACCCCGAGGCGCTTGCTGTAAGACTTTCTGACAGACATTTCGGTATCGGCGGCGATGGTATTATTCTTGTTTGCCCTTCAAAGGTTGCAGATGCAAAGATGAAAATGTACAACCTTGACGGTTCAGAGGGTAAGATGTGCGGTAACGGTATCCGTTGCGTAGGTAAGTTCCTCTATGACCACGGTATGGTTGATATCAACGAAAAAGACGAAATTACAATTGAAACACTCAGCGGTATCAAGAAACTCAAGGCTTATACTTCAGGCGGAAAGGTTAACCGCCTCAGAGTAGATATGGGCAAGGCTATTCTTGAACCGAAGGAAATTCCTGTTGTTCTTGACGGTGACAAGGTTGTTGACAGACCTGTTGAAATTGCAGGCAAGAACTATAACATCACCTGCGTATCAATGGGCAACCCACACTGCGTGGTATTCATGGACGATATTGATAATCTTGACATCGAAACCGTAGGACCGGAGTTTGAAAACGATAAGCTCTTCCCTGAAAGAGTGAATACAGAATTTGTAACAGTTCTCGATGACCATACAATCAAGATGAGAGTGTGGGAGCGTGGCTCAGGCGAAACATGGGCTTGCGGTACAGGCGCTTGTGCCGTTGCGGTTGCCGCTTGTGAAAACGGTTTCTGCAAAAAGGGCGAAGACATCAAGATTAAGCTCAAGGGCGGCGATCTTATTATCAACTATACTGATGAAACGGTATATATGACAGGTAATGCGGAAAAAGTATTTGAAGGCGAAGTTGAGGTGTAATCGTGGAGATAACCGAACATAAGAAGAATAAAAAATATATATTTGTAACAGGCGGTGTCGTATCCGGTCTTGGCAAGGGTATCACAGCCGCATCTCTCGGCAGACTTTTAAAGGCAAGAGGACTCAAGATTGTTGCTCAAAAGCTTGACCCGTATATCAATGTTGATCCTGGTACAATGAGCCCGTATCAGCACGGCGAGGTATATGTAACGGAGGACGGTGCAGAAACCGACCTCGACCTCGGCCATTATGAGCGTTTTATTGATGAGGACCTTAACAAGTATTCAAACCTCACAACAGGTAAGGTTTACTCAAATGTTCTTGAAAAGGAGCGTCACGGCGACTACCTCGGTAAGACAGTTCAGGTAATTCCTCACATCACAAATGAAATTAAGTCTTTTATCTACAATGTAGGTGAAAAGACTAATGCCGATGTTGTAATTACGGAAATCGGCGGTACGGTGGGCGATATCGAAAGCCAGCCGTTCCTTGAGGCTATCCGTCAGGTATCTCTTGAAGTCGGCAGAGAGAACAGCATCTTTATTCATGTAACTCTCGTTCCCTATATCAAGGGCAGTGAGGAACACAAATCAAAGCCGACACAGCATTCTGTAAAGGAGCTTCGTTCACTCGGCATCAATCCCGATATCATCGTTCTTCGTTGTGATGAACCTCTTGAGGAGAGCATTTTCAACAAGATTGCACTTTTCTGCAATGTAAAGCCGGATTGTGTAATCGAAAATATTACTCTCCCAACGCTTTATCAGGCACCTCTTATGCTTGAAAAGAGCAATTTCTCAAATGTTGTATGTCGTGAGCTCAATATTGTAACGGACAAAAAGCCCGACCTTTCCGAGTGGGAAGAAATGCTTAGCCGTATCAACAACCGTACAAAGAAATGTACAATTGCTCTTTGCGGTAAGTATGTTGCTCTCCATGACGCATATCTTTCTGTTGCAGAGGCACTTCGTCACGGCGGCTATGAAAATTCCGCCGATGTTGAAATCAAGTGGGTTGACTGCGAGCTTCTTACAAAGTACAAGGTTGACGAGCTTCTCGGTGATGTTGACGGTATCCTCGTTCCGGGCGGCTTCGGTAACAGAGGTATCGAAGGTAAGATTATGGCTGCAAAATATGCCCGTGAGCATGATATTCCGTATCTCGGAATCTGCCTCGGTATGCAGACTGCAGTAATCGAATACGCAAGAGATGTTCTCGGCTATGCCGATGCCAACAGCGGTGAGTTTACACCCGATGGCAAGCATAATGTTATTGACCTTATGCCTGAACAGGAAGGCATTGAGGATATGGGCGGCACAATGCGTCTTGGTGCATATCCGTGTGTTATCAAGCCCGATTCGCTTATGGCTAAGGCTTACGGTCAGCATGAAATTTCAGAGCGTCACCGTCATCGTTATGAGTTCAATAACGATTTCAGAGAGGAAATTGAAAATGCAGGCATGAAGATTACAGGTACTTCACCTAACGGACTTCTTGTTGAGGCTGTTGAAGTTCCCGACAACCGTTTCTTCGTTGCTGTTCAGTATCATCCCGAATTCAAGTCACGCCCGAACCGTGCTCATCCGCTTTTCAGAGAATTTATTAAAGCATCACTTGAAAAGTAATTGATTTTTCCACTTAACTTTCAGATTTAAAGGACTGATTTTAATGAAGATTAACAGAAATTTTGACAATCTCGTTCCTAACTATCTTTTTGCAGATGTTGCAAAAAAGACAAATGCATATATTGCGGCTCATCCCGATAAAAAGGTTATCAAGCTTGGTATCGGCGATGTAACCCTTCCGCTTGCTCCTGTTGTTGTTGAGGCAATGAAAAAGGGTGCGGAGGATCTTGCTCACAAGGAAACCTTCAAGGGCTATCCCGATTATGAGGGCTACGAGTTTCTCAGACAGGCTATTTCAGATTATTACAAGAGTTTTGGTGTTGCAGTAGGTGCTGACGAAATCTTTGTATCAGACGGTGCAAAGTCTGACTGCGGTAACATAGGCGACATCTTCTCAAAGGATAATGTTGTTCTCGTAACAGACCCTGTTTACCCCGTATATGTTGACTCAAACATTATGGCAGGCAGAGAAATCGTTTATGCTACATCAAATGAGGCAAACGGCTTTGCCGCTCTTCCTGATGAGAATGTAAAGGCAGACATCATCTACCTTTGCTCACCTAACAACCCGACAGGTTCTGCATACAATGCCGAACAGCTCAAAGCGTGGGTTGACTATGCTCTCAAAAACGATGCAATAATCCTCTACGACTCAGCGTATGAGGCATTCATCACAGAGGATCTTCCTCGTTCAATTTTTGCAATCGAAGGTGCAAGAAAGTGCGCAATTGAAATGTGCTCACTTTCAAAGACAGCAGGCTTCACAGGTACAAGATGCGGTTACACGGTAATTCCTAAGGAGCTTGAGCGTGACGGTCACAATATCTATGCAACATGGTACCGCCGTCAGGCAACAAAGTTCAACGGTGTTTCATGGCCTGTTCAGTGTGCTGCTGCCGCTGTATTCAGCGAAGAAGGTCAGAAGCAGATCAAGGAGAACATTTCTTACTATCAGGAAAATGCAAGAATTATTGCATCTGCACTTGACGAACTCGGCATTTACTACACAGGCGGTAAGAACTCACCTTACATCTGGCTCAAGTGTCCGAACAACATGGGCAGTTGGGAATTCTTTGACCTCCTCCTCAACGAGGCAAATGTTGTAGGTACTCCCGGTGAGGGCTTTGGCGAAAACGGCGCAGGCTACTTCCGTCTTACATCATTCGGTGACAGAGAAAACACGATTGAGGCTGTTGAGAGAATCAAAAAGGTTCTCACAAACCTCTCAAAGTAATTTGATTGAATTCAGATTATTATATTGAATAAAACACACAGCGGATAACCCGAATTTTAAGGTTATCCGCTGTTCTTATACGGTGAGCCGCCGTTCCCGATTCGTGAAGATAGTGTGCAGTATTAAAAAACATATTATGCCCGAGCGTAGTATAGCTACCATCCGCACCTACGCAAAAAAAGGACATTCCATTTGGAATGTCCTTTTGATATCATATTAAAATCAGAACTTAATCTTTTCAGCGATATAATCGTTGAGCTTGTCAATTGCAACTCTTTCCTGCTGCATTGTGTCACGGTCACGAACCGTTACACAACCGTCGTCAACAGACTCAAAGTCATATGTGATACAGAACGGAGTACCGATTTCGTCCTGTCTTCTGTAACGCTTGCCGATTGAACCGGCATCATCATAATCAGTCATAAAGTCGGCTGAAAGCTGTTCATAAACCTTGCCGGCCTGCTCGTTGAGCTTCTTTGAAAGCGGAAGAACGCAAGCTTTGTACGGAGCAAGTGTCGGATGAAGTCTTAACACAACTCGTGTATCCTTTTCGTCAATAACTTCTTCATCGTAAGCCTCAACAACAAGAGCAAGGAAAAGACGCTCAACACCGAGTGACGGCTCAATAACATACGGAATGTACTTCTCGTTTGTTGTCGGATCAAAATACTCAAGTGTCTTACCGCTTGTTTTGCTGTGCTGTGTAAGGTCATAGTCTGTTCTGTCGGCAACGCCCCAAAGCTCGCCCCAACCGAACGGGAAGAGATATTCAAAGTCTGTTGTGGCTTTTGAATAGAAACAAAGCTCCTCTTTTGCATGGTCACGAAGACGGAGATTTTCTTCCTTAATATTGAGAGAATAGAGCCAGTCACGGCAGAAACCTCTCCAGTATTCAAACCATTCAAGGTCAGTGCCCGGCTTGCAGAAGAATTCAAGCTCCATCTGCTCAAACTCACGAACACGGAAAATAAAGTTACCGGGTGTGATTTCGTTTCTGAAAGATTTACCGATTTGTGCAACACCGAAAGGAACTTTCTTACGGCTTGTTCTCTGAATGTTAGAGAAGTTCACGAAAATGCCCTGAGCAGTTTCGGGACGAAGATAAATTTCATTCTTGCTGTCCTCTGTAACGCCCTGGAATGTTTTGAACATAAGGTTGAACTGACGAATGTCAGTAAAGTTGTGTTTGCCGCAGTTAGGACACGGAATCTCTTTTTCCTTGATGTAATTCATCATTTCTTCATTTGTCCAGCCTGCAACATTTGTGCCGTCAAAATCTTCAATAAGGTTGTCGGCACGGTGACGGGTTTTACATTCCTTACAATCCATAAGCGGATCAGAGAAACCGCCGAGATGACCTGATGCAACCCATGTCTGCGGGTTCATAAGAATTGCAGAGTCAAGACCTACATTATATTTGTTCTGCTGAACAAACTTTTTGAGCCATGCGTTTTTGATATTGTTTTTAAGTGCAACACCGAGCGGACCGTAATCCCATGTGTTTGCAAGACCGCCGTAAATTTCGGAGCCTGGGTAAACAAAGCCTCTGTTTTTACACAGGGCAACGATTTTATCCATGGTTTTTTTGCTGTTTTCCATAACTTAACCTCTCTTAACAGATAGATAGATAAAAATAACCATTAAAATAATACAATTATTTGCAACTGTTGTCAAGTGAAAACACCAAATGTTGGCGCATAACAATAGGTTTAAAACAAGAATTAGAAAAAATTTACAAACTTGCCAAAAACCACTTGTAAATCTGAACATTTTGATATATAATGTAATTACTCGAAATTTGAGTAAAAAAAAGGAGGAATTAGCGATGAAAAAATCATCCAAGGTTCTCAGTTTGGTGCTTGCAGTTCTTATGGCTGTATCCTGTTTTTCAGGCTTGACCATGTTCTCTGCATCAGCTGAAGAAACCGACACAAAAATCTATTTTGACGCATCTAATCTCCCTGAAGAGTGGGGAACAACAAAGACAGTATACTGTCACCTTTACGCTGTAGCAGGCGATGATTTACCTGAAACATCTTGGCAGGGTAAGGCAGAGAAATGTAAGAAGGATACTGCTACAGGTCTTTACTACTTCGATACTGCAAAATTGAAGTCAGCTGACGGCACAAATCACGGCGGTCTTAAAGACAACGCTGACTATGCTGTAATTTTCTCAACAATTGATACTAAATCACAGAGCCACCAGACCTGTAATGTAACACTCGGCAAGCCTTGTCTCGGCGACACAATTTACCTCACAGGCGGTACAGTTGAGAATACCGAAGATTCATCAAAGCGTGACTTTGCTGCAACATGGAAGAAGAACAGCGATAACTACGGTCCAAAGGCTGCAATCACATCACTCGGTCATGTAACTGAGGGCAGATTCCCGATTTACCTTTCAAGAGCAGAAATGGTTGCACAGGCTCTTTTCAACTGGGCTGTTAAGAATGCTAAAAACTACACTCCCGAAACTGTAGCTGACATTTGCGCACAGGTTGAGGCTGAGCCAATGGATGTTTACAACGCTTATGCTGAAATGTATGCAACAGAGCTTGCTGATCCCGTAGCTTATCCCGAGTGTGCTCCGCTTACAACAGTAGCTACACTTCTCGGTGTTGATCCTTCAGGTACAACAGCTCCTGCAACAGAAGAACCTACAACTGTTGAGCCTACAACTGTTGAGCCTACAACTGTTGAACCCACAACAGAACCCACTACAGAGCCTGCAACAGAGCCTGCTGACGCAACACAGTATGTTGTAGCAGGCGTTGAGTCACTCACAGGTTATGAATGGCAGGGTTCTCCTGCACTCGCTCCCGAAAATGTAATGACAAAGAGCGGCGATGTTTATACAAAGACATTTACAGCTGTTCCGGTGGGCAAAAGCTATCAGCTCAAGGTCGTTGCAAACACAGGCGACGAGCAGAAGTGGATCGGTCTTGACGGTACAGACAACAATGTAACTTTCGATGTAGAAAGTGCTTGTGATGTAACTGTAACTTTCAATCCTGCTACAAACGAGATTGCTGTAACAGGTGACGGTGTTAAAATGGTTACAGACCTTGAAATCAACAGCATTACAGTTGTTGGTAACGGCGAAAACAGCTGGCTTAACGGTGTAGCATGGGGCGTTGACGCTGAAGTTAACCACATGACTCAGATTGCTGACAAGGTTTATCAGATTACATACACAGGTGTTGAATCTGCTGATGCTGCATACCAGTTCAAGTTTGCAGTTAACGACGATTGGGCTGCTAACTGGGGTCTTCCTGAGCAGAGCGCAGCTACTATAGGCAAAGATTTTGACCTTACATTCAATGGTGAAAATATGCTCCTTAACACAGTTTCTGCCGGTTATCCGGAAGATTCACTCGTTGATGTAACAATCACACTTGATCTTACAAACTTTGATTATCCGTCACGCTCAGGTGCTAAGGCTAATATTAAGATTGACGGTAACCGTGTTCCGCTTCTCGGCGATGCTGACGGTGACTACTCAATTACAGTTGTAGATGCTACAACAATTCAGAAGATTGCTATCAACCTTATGAGTATTGCTGCTGATGATGCAAACGCATTCAAGACATGTGATGCTAACGAGGATGGCAGAATCTCAATCAAGGATGCTACTCTCGTTCAGAAGTACATCGTTGGCGGTTACGAAACAGGCAATGTCGGTTCACCGATTTCTGTTGAATAATTAATCGCTGTTGATTAAATTCACAATTGCAATTTACCCCACAGGTTTTTCCTGTGGGGTTATTTTTTGCCGTAAAACAAGGAAATTTTGCCGATAAAGGTGCAAAGTGCAGTAATATGTGGTATAATCATAGTGCAGATGTTCCGCTTTACTCATACGGTGGGTTCGTCCTGAATTTAAGCATAGTTATATTTTACTTAGACTCCGATGAGTTACACTCTGCGTTAATTAAAAATGTTCAAAAAGAAAAGAGGCGAAGGATGTATGTATATTCATGATATTTCGAGGGACACTCTTACAACCGAAACATATCCGGGTGATCCCGAAACTGTTGTGACTCCGCTGAGAAGTATTGATGAAGATGACGAGTGCAATCTTTCGCAGATTTCTATGTGCGTTCATGCAGGCACGCATATTGACGCCCCTCTCCACTTTTGCCCTGACGGCAAGGGGATAACCGATTTAAGGCTCAACACTTTCTATGGAAAATGCACCGTAATAACGGTCAAGGGTGTGCTGACGGGCGAAGATATGGACAAGCTGTTGCCGTATTGCCGAAAACGCATACTCTTTCGTGGGAACGGCAAAACATACCTTTCACATTCTGCCGCAATTGTGCTTGCACAAAGCAGGGTGGTGCTTGTCGGTACGGATGCCGAGTCAATCGCACCTCCGTTTGATGAAGTTAAAACACATCTTGAACTCGGCAGAGCGGATATTGCCGTTCTCGAAAATCTCAATCTTTCGGGAGTGGCTGACGGCGAATATGATTTGTGTGCGTTTCCGATAAAGCTCGGAGGAGTTGAGGCGGCACCATGCAGAGCAATACTCTTTGAACAGGAAAAAGGATTAAACTAAGGTGATATTTATGGTAAAAATGGTAGTATTTGATCTTGACGGCACGCTTATGAATTCGCTTACCGATCTTGCTATAAGTGTGAACTACGGTCTGAAGCTTAACGGTCTTGAAGAAAAGCCGGTTGAAAATTATAAAACATATGTCGGAAACGGCAGAGAAATGCTCATCAGAAGGGCGATGGGAGATGCGTGGACCGACCACGAGCTTTTTGAAAAGGTCAAGGCTGATTACGACAGACACTATGCCGTTCATTGCAACGACCACACTGCCGCATATGACGGTTGTGCCGAAATGCTTGAAAAGCTTGCAGAAAAGGGTGTAAAAACAGGTGTGCTTTCAAACAAGCCCGATGAATTTGTTGATAAAATGTTAAAAAAAGCATTCCCAAATCACATGTTTACTCAGGCATGGGGGCAGAAACCACAGTACAAGACAAAGCCCGAGCCTGATGCTCTGCTTGCACTCCTCGATATGAGCGGCGTAACTCCCGAAGAATGTTTCTATGTCGGTGACAGCGATGTCGATGTGTTTACGGCAAACAATGCAGGTGTAAAAATGGCAGGTGTTTCATGGGGATTCAGGGGAAAAAACGAGCTTATGAACGCCGGTGCACCGTTTGTTGCAGACACAGCCGAAGAACTTTTTGATTACATTTGCAAATTTATATAATAGTATGAACAAGATAAACTATCAGAAAGAACTCGACAGGGTGATTGAAAAAATAACGGGGGAGGGAAAAGTCCCAAAACTGCTTTTGCATGTGTGTTGCGCCCCGTGTTCGTCATACTGCCTTGAGTATCTTTCAAAATATTTTGATATCACGGTCTATTTTTACAATCCGAATATTTCGATTGCGGATGAGTATAATTACCGCCTGAGCGAAGAAAAGCGTCTTGTGTCGCTTATGCCGTTTAAACATCCTGTAAAGGTAGTCGAGGGCGAATATTTGCCCAAGGATTACTTTGAGTATGTCAAAGGTCTTGAAAATGAACCCGAGGGCGGAAAGCGGTGTGAAAAATGTTTCAGACTGCGACTTGAATCCTCTGCACGCTACGCAAAGAAACACGGCTTTGATTATTTCACAACCACGCTGACAATCAGTCCGCTGAAAAATGCGCAGTTGCTTAATGCAATCGGTGCGGAGCTTGCCGAGAAGTACGGCATTCCGTGGCTGTACAGCGACTTCAAAAAGCGTGAAGGCTACAAGCGTTCAATCATCCTTTCAAAAGAATATGACCTCTACCGCCAAAACTATTGCGGTTGCGTCTTTTCAAAAAAGGATAGTATGCAGAGCAAAAACTAATTAATATACCAAAAGACAAATCCCCGTCAGAAATTCTGACGGGGATTAATCGTGTTTGCAAATTATTTAACTGAGGTTAACGCATATTAACTTGGTTGTTTTACACAACCGATTTGAGGTATTCGACAATTTCCTGCTGTGTACTCATTTCAAGCACCTTTGCGGTAACTTTGTCTGCCTCTTCTTTTGTCCATGTGGAAATTATTTTTCTCACATTGAGAACTGACGGAGCGGAAACGCTGAATTCTGTGAGTCCGAATGAAATAAGCAACGGAATCATCAGCTTGTTTGCGGCAGCCTCACCGCACATTCCGACTGAAATGCCGTTCTGAACACCGCACTCAATTGTACGCTTAATCATTCTGAGAACGCTTGGCTGAAGGGGAGAGTAGAGGTAAGACACATCGTTGTTGCCTCTGTCACAAGCCATTGTGTAGCCTGTGAGGTCATTTGTGCCGATGCTGAAGAAGTCTGCCTCTTTTGCAAGCATATCTGCGATAACTGCCGCAGATGCTGTTTCAACCATAACACCAACCTGAATGTTTTCGTTGAAATTTATGCCCATGTTGCGTAAATCGGCTTTGCATTCTGCAACAAGCTTTTTGCCCTCACGAAGTTCATCCATAGTTGTGATGAGCGGGAACATAATCTTGATGTCACCGAATGCGCTTGCACGCAAAATGGCTTTAATCTGTGATTTGAAAAGTTCACGGTTTTTAAGGCAATATCTGATTGCACGGAATCCCATGAACGGATTTTCTTCTTTTTCAAGTCCAAGGTACGGAATGTCCTTGTCACCGCCGATATCAAGTGTTCTGATAATCAGCGACTTGCCCTTTAAGATAAGAGCCGCCTTTTTGTAGGCCTCAAACTGTTCGTCCTCTGTCGGAATTGAAGTTCTGTCCATGAACAGAAACTCTGTTCTGAAAAGTCCGACACCCTCGCCGTCTGCGTCAACTGCCTTGACAGCGTCTTCGGGTTTTCCTATGTTGCAGAAAAGCTCATAAACTTCTCCGCTTGCGGATTTTGTTTCTCGTCCCCTGTAATTTTCAAGCTCTTTGCGTTCTGCAAGAAAAGCGTCACGCTTTTTGGAGTATTCTGCAACTGTGTTATCATCCGGATTAACAATTACAGCACCCTCACTGCCGTCAACTACAACTGTGTCGCCGTTTTTCAGGCTTGATGCGACACCCTCAACACTGAGTACGGCGGGAATCTCAAGCGCTCTTGCAAGAATTGCAGAGTGGGAAGTTGTTCCGCCTGTTTCAGTAATAATGCCTGCTATGTTTTCTTTTACAATACCTGCCGTAACAGAAGGAGTAAGCTCCCTTGCAACAAGCACAGTGCCTTTTGGCGCATCGCTTACTTTAATTTCGTTTACTCCGAGAAGAATGCCGAGAACACCGCTCTTGATATCTCTGACATCAGCCGCACGCTGTTTTGTAAGCTCATCGTCAGCTGCCGAGAACATTGCAATAAACATATCACACATATGCTCAAGAGCAGATTCCGCACATTGACCGTCTGCAATCAGCTTTTCAATTTCACCGCTGAGATACGGATCTTTGATAATCTGAATGTGACCTGCAAGAATTTCTGCCTCTTTTTCACCGGCTGAACTGCGAAGATTTTCTGCCTGTTTTTCAGTATTGTAGCAAAAAGCATCTACTGCTGCCTTAAAACGCTGTGACTCTGCCTCAGTATCTGTTACTGTTCGTGGAGTGTATTCAAGCGAATGTTCTTCAATAAGCATTACCTTACCAATTCCGATACCCTCGGATGCGGCTGTTCCGTGTAGCATAATCTTCACCTCTTGTAACTGGTCTGTCGGAGCCATTACTCGCCAAGACCGCTCTCAATGAGCTGTACTGCCTCTGCAAGTGCCTCGTTTTCGTCAGCACCGTCGCAAACAACTTCAATTTCACTGCCGCACTTGATGCAAGCCGCAATAATGTTGAGGAGGCTCTTTGCGTTGTACTGATTGCCGTTGAATTTGATTGTTACATCACAGCTGTATTTGCCCATAGCTGTTGCAAAAACCGATGCCGGACGCATATGGAATCCCTGTGCATTTGTGAGTACGAGTTCTTTTGATACCATAATAAAATCTCCTTTATAAATAAATTTGTGTTTTGAAGTTTTGAATCTAATGTCGTGAAAGTTCTTTGAGTTTTGAGGGGTGGCACCGGCTTTTACACCGGTGCCGAGGAACAAAACATTTCAAAAAACGGGTAATAGCAAATTAATTATTTTTTAATCGGTCTTTTGAGAAGTGCAAGCATAAGCATTGAAACTACTGCACCGATTGCAAGAGCAAGGAGGTAGAAATACCATGTACCCTGCATTGTTGCGA
>OGFF01002625.1_pt1 | contig 15094 bp, 11 predicted proteins | sample 1570751 | NCBI WGS metagenome assembly OGFF01 (sample SAMEA2581951, study PRJEB24529) | metagenome | biome: Human gut stool | place: China | collected 2011 | reverse complement strand
TACCTGTCATATATGCTACAAGTGACGAACCTACTGACCCTCTTGATCCTACTATATATCCATCTTCATTTGATTTCCATACTAATTTTTGTGCTATTATATACATTACTGAATATCCATTACTTATTATTGAATTTAACTCTTTGTCAAGTCTTGCTTGTACTATTTCTGGCAATGGATCTCCATATAATTCATGTGCCTTGTTATAAGCTATGTTTTTTATATCTTCTTCACATCCTGGTATATGTGGTGGACATTTTTCAGGTGATATTGGATCTATTCTATCACACATATCTGATATTTTATTTGTGTTTGTTACAACTACTTCATATGCTTTTTCTTCTCCTAAATAGCTAAACTCTTGTAACATTTCTTCTGTTGTTCTTAAATATAATGGTGCTTGATTATCTGCATCTTTATATCCTTGACCTGCTTCTAATATACGTCTGTATATTTCATCTTGTGGATCCATAAAATGGACATCACATGTTGCTACAACTAGTTTGTTTAGTTTTTCTCCTAATTCTACTATTTTACGATTTATGTCTTTTAAATATTCTCTATCTGGTACTTTTCCATCTCTTACTAAAAAATCATTGTTTCCTATTGGTTGAATTTCTAGATAATCATAATCTCTTGCTATATTTTCTATTTCTTCATCTGATTTTCCAAGTTCTATTGCTTGATATAATTCTCCCGCCTCACATGCACTTCCTAATATTAAACCTTCTGAATATTTTTTGTATATACTTTTTAATATACGTGGTTTTTTATAAAAATAATGTAAATGTGAAAGAGATACTAATTTATATAAATTTCTTAGTCCAATATAATTTTTTGCTAATATTATTGCATGATATGTATTTAATTTTTTGTATTCTTCTTTCTTAGCATTTTCATCTCTTCCTATGGTGTCTATTTCTTCAACCTTTGTAACTCCTCTATCTTTTAATTTTTGTATCATTACATTAAATACTTTAACTGTTGTATCTACATCATCTAATGCTCTATGTGCTACTTCTACTACTATTCCTAATTCATCTGCAATTTTACCAAGTTTGTATTTTTTCATATTTGGAAATATATCCTTTGCAAGTGTTAATGTGTCTATTACTGTATAATCAAATTCATATCCTAATGCTTTTGCGTTTTGCTTTAAAAATCCAACATCAAATTTTGCATTATGTGCAACAATTATTGAATCTCCTAAAAATTCTAGTATTTTGGGAAATACTTTATCAATTGTTTCTGCATCTTTTACCATTTCATCTGTTATGTTTGTAACATCTACAACTCTTTGTGGAATTGGTTTCTCTGGATTTACAAAACAACTAAATTCATCTATTACCTCTCCATTTTGTACTTTCATTATTCCAACTTCTGTTATTTTTTCTGTTACTGCTGAAAACCCTGTTGTCTCTAAGTCTAATACACAATAGGTTGTATCTAATGGTTGGCCTTTTGCATTTGTTACTGAATTTTCTTTGTCTGGTGCAAGATATGCTTCTACTCCATAAATTACTTTCATATCTTGGTTATCTCTTCCAAGTAAATGATATGCTTCTGGGAATGCTTGTACAACTCCATGGTCTGTTATTGCTATTGATTTCATTCCCCAGCTCATTGCTCTTTTTATTAAATCCTCTGCTGATGTCATTGCATCCATTTGACTCATTTTTGTATGCATATGTAATTCTACTCTTTTTACTTCTGCATGGTCTTCTCTTTTTGTCTTTGGTAATGGTTCTGACACTACTATTGTATTTGCCATTACAGTTAACTCATTTGAAAAAGCATCCATTTGAGCTCTTCCTGCTAATTTTATCGCTTTCGTTCCTTTTAATCTTTTTATGATTTTTTTTGCACTATTTCCAGGTAAAAAAGCTTTACATGTCATAGTACTTGTTCCATCATATATGTCTATACTTAAAATTACCTTTCCTGATTTTGTTTCTTTATCTTCCATTGCTTGTATTTCACCATCTATACATACATTTCCTGTTTCTGGGTTAATATCTACTATTTTTACAAGTGGATCACTTATATTCACTGATGAACCTAAAATTAATGGCGTACTGTCATCTTCTTCTGGAAGTGGTGGCATTCCTTCATCTGATATTTCAGCAATTATATTTGCCATTACAGTTATATCTCCTGCATAACTATCAAATCCAGCTTTACCTGTTGTCTTTATTGCCTTTGCTGATTTTATTTTTTCTAATATTTCATTTCCTTTTGCTCCGTCTTCTGCAAATGATTTACATGTAATTATTCCTGTACCATCATATATTTCGTATATTAACATTCCTTTTCCTGTTTTTGTTTCTCTACATTCACTGTTTACAATTCTTCCTTCTAGTGTTACTCTTCCAGAATTAGCATCTAATTCTTTTATCTTCATTTTCTTTTCCTTAGCTCTTGATGGTTTTCCAAATATGATATTTTCTGCTTGTGGTAATTCTTCCATTTCTGGCATATATCCTAGTTCTTCTTCTGGTGGAATAGCATAATCTGCATCATTATATGGTCCTTCTGGAAGTGGTGGAATATCTCCTTGTATTTCTGGAGTAGTGTATTGTTCTTCTTGATGTGTTCTTATTGCAATTCCTCTCATTGCTTCATGTACTGCTTGTTCTTCAATCTTTTTTGTCTTTTCTTGAAATGCTTTTACTTCTTGCTCTTTTATTTTTTCTTCTATATTTACTTTATACTTTTTTCCAAATAAATTATATATTACATTTTCAAGTTCTCTATCCAATTTTCTTGCTTTTAGAAAATCCGCTCCTTTTATTTGCATATATACATTTACTTTGTTATCGGTTAATTCTACTTTACTTTTTAATAATAGCAATGGTCTCATTAACGGATATTTATGTGCCATATAGCATATTAAATTTTCCCATTCATCATCAATTCTTTTTATATATATTCCTTCTGGATATGTCATTAGCATATGTACTTGTTCAAACTGAAATCTTTCTCTTAAGAATTTTTCAAAATACCATATTTCTTTTATTTCTATATATTCCTTTGAAGCCATACCTAGTTCCAATGTGTTTATTCTTTTTATAAAATTCATTTTTGTTATTACTACATCTGCTATATTACTGTTTGTTTTATAATCACTGAATACATCTCCAATTTTCCTACTTTTCTTTATTTCTTGTACTTCTGCCATTTGTTTTTTCATTCCTTCCTAGGATTTTTTATCTCTTTTTGTCTTGGATTATATTATCATAAATTTATCTTTTTTTCAATAAAAATAAAAATTTGAAATATAAACTTTGAAAGAAGTGTTGATAAATAATGAATATTTAAATTTTACACAAAAAGGTCTTGAAATTTTCACAATAAAATATTATTATATATAAAGCTTATAACAAAGGAGGAATTATCAATGGCAAGAATAAGTAAAAAAGCAAAAGAAGCCGAAAAAATTGAAAAAGAAGAAAATGTAGAAAATTTAGAAAATCTTGAAGTTACTACAAATACTTCAAAAACAAAAAATCTGGAAGATTTAAAAAATATTTTAGCAGAATTAAAAACTGTATTATCAAATCTAGACGTAAACATTTCTCAATTAGACTCATCAATTTCATCAAATAAAGAAATAGTAGATGATAAAAAAAATGATGAAATTACAGATAGTAATACACTTTTAATTTCTGAAACACAAAGTAAAGTTGTATTACCTTATAAAATAGAAAATGTAAAAAAAATCTTAAATGAAAATTCTAAATATGAAACACTTCAAGATGTCATTAATGTAGAATATACATTACCTATTACAAAATACAAGAACTCATCAAAATCACGATTTAAAGAAGCTTACAGTTTAATGCGTAAAAAAGAAAAAGCTTCTGTATTTGATAGCTTAAGTGTAGCTACAGAAATGACATTTAACAATTCTCTTAATCCTGCAGTCATAACTGCTTGCGAAAATTTAGATCAACTTGATGTATATGTTGATTGTTTATCTTCTAATAAACTTGACAAATTTAATTATTTTAAGGTAAAATATGAAGCTTTACCAAAAAAATAAGAAAAAACTATTTATATAGTTTTTTCTTATTTTTTGTTTAATTTTCATTATTTAAAGCTTTTTCAATTAATTTATCTAATAGCTCTGAATATGTAATTCCAATTGCTTCTAACAATTTTGGATACATACTTATTTTGGTAAAACCCGGCATTGTATTTATTTCATTTATATATATTTTGTTTGTTTCTTTTTCTATAAAGAAATCTACTCTTGCCAAGCCTTTTCCATCAATTGCTTTAAATGCTTTTACTGCAAGTTTCTTAATTTCTTCCATTTTGCTTTCTTCAATTTCTGCTGGAATAATAGTTTTTGACTCTTGAATATTATATTTTGCATCAAAACTATAAAATTCCTCTGCTGATATTATTTCTCCTACTGTTGATGTAATAATGTCTTTGTCTTCTAAAACAGCACATTCTATCTCTCTTGCATCTATCCCCTGTTCTACTAAAATTTTATTATCATATTCTCCCGCATGTTCTATTGCCATTTTTAATTCACTATTATTGGTAGCTTTTTTTACTCCAATTGAAGATCCTGAATTAGATGGTTTTACAAACATTGGAAACTTTATTTTATCAGTTATTTTTTCTATTTTAAATTCTTCTTCTTCAAATTTTTCATCTATAATTGCATATCCATCCTTATTTTTCTTTATATATATATACGGTGCTTGGTCGATTCTAGCTTTTTCGAAAATAACTTTTGTATACACTTTATCCATCCCTATACTTGAAGCCAAGACTCCACTTCCTACATATGGAATTTTTAACATTTCAAACATTCCTTGTATTGTGCCATCTTCTCCTCCTAATCCATGCAATACTGGAAATACAACATCTAAATCTTTTAAAGTCCATACTAAATTATATATCTCTTCCCTTTCACCACTACCTTTTTCAAAATATTTTCCATATTCATTTATATAAATCTCATGTATTTCATATTTTTCTTTATCTAAGTTTTCTATTATAGATTTTGCTGACATTACTGAAATATCATGTTCTGTTGATATTCCTCCATAAATAATACCTAATTTTATCATATTACCCTCCAACTTTTTTATTATATTTATATGACTTTTATTTTTATTTATTCTAATTTTTCTCTATAGCACAGCATACATTTATATTATGAATATTTATATTTCGAAAGGAGATTTTTATGCCAATTTCTTTAAGTAATAAAAAGAAAATGAGAAATGCATTATTTATTGTTTTAATTGTTTTAACATTGCTAACAACAAGATTAGCTTATATTCAATTTGTATGGGGAGCCGAATTAAGTGAAAAAGCCGGAACTCAACAATCCCAAAGTAGAACTATAACAGCAAAAAGAGGTACTATTTATGACGCTACCGGAAAATATATTTTAGCAGAAAGTTCTAGTGTTGAATTTGTAAGTGTAAATCCAACAAATATTTCTGATAAAAATAAAGAAATAGTTGCAAAAGCTTTGAGTAATATTTTTGAACTTGATTATGAAAAAGTATTAAAAAAAGTTTCTAAAAGAAGTTCTATCGAAACAATTGTAAAAAAAATTGATAAAGAAAAGGCTGATGAATTAAGAACCTGGATGGAACAAAACGGAATAACTACTGGTATTAATATTGATGAAGATTCTAAAAGATATTATCCTTATGGAGATCTTGCTGCACAAGTTATTGGATTTTGTGGTAGTGATAATCAAGGTTTAGATGGTGTTGAAGCAAAATATGATGATGAATTAAAAGGTACTAATGGAAAAATAAATAGGCAAACCAATGCAGCTGGTGTTAGTCTTGGTGATGAAGATTATGTTGCTGCAATTGATGGAAATAATTTATATTTAACTATTGATATGACAATTCAATCTATTGTTGAAAAATACTTAGAAGAAGCTTGTATCGATAATGTTTGTACAGATGGTGGAAGTATTATTGCGATGGATCCACGTAATGGTGACATTTTAGCTATGGCAACCTATCCTAGTTATGATTTAAATTCACCTTATGAACCTCATACAGAGGAATTAAAATCTGAATGGAATACAATGGATTCACAAGCAAAATCTATTGCATTACAGAGTATGTGGAGAAATAAAGCTGTTTCTGATACTTATGAACCTGGTTCAGTTTTTAAAACTGTTACTGCCTCTGCTGCTCTCCAAGAAGGTATTGTTACCAATATAGATCAACAAGGTCAATTCTGCTGTACTGGTTCAATTGAAGTTGCAAAAACTAGGATAAAATGTTGGAGATATTATAGACCACATGGTTCTGAAAGTTTAAGATTAGCTTTAATGAATTCTTGTAATCCTGTTTTTATAGGATTAGGACAAAAAATCGGTGTTACAAAATATTATGAATATTTACGAAAATTTGGATTATTTTCTAAAACTGGAATTAAACTTCCCGGTGAAGCAAATAGTATTTTTGTAAAAGAGGAAAAAGCTGGTCCTGTTGAACTAGCAACTATTAGTTTTGGTCAAAGATTCGAAATTACTCCTCTTCAAATGATTACTGCAGTTTCTTCTATTGCTAATAATGGTGTTTATATAAAGCCTCGTATTGTTAGAAGTGTCCAAAATAGTGTGACTGGCGAAATTACTGATATGCCTATTGAAACTGGTGAACAAATTATTTCAAAAGAAAACGCTCAAAAAGTTCTTAATATGATGAATAGTGTTGTTTCTGAGGGTACTGGAAAAAATGCAAGAGTTGAAGGTTATCAAGTGGGTGGAAAAACTGGTACTTCTGAAGATGGTGTTAATACTGGAAAATATGTTACTTCCTTTTGCGGTGTTGCTGAAACTGATAATCCTGAAATTGTTTTATTAATTACTTTATATAATCCAACTGGTGAGGGGGGACATCAAGGAGGTGCGTGGCTCATTTTGTCACTACATATCATTCTATAATGTTTAAATATTCAAAAAGAGTAATGGATAGCTTATTTATGCTATCCATTACTCTTTTAAAGGTTAATCAAAGTTAACTTCAGGTACTTTTTTCGCACTCTCATCAGCTTCAAAATACTGCATTGGATAATATCCACTCATTCCAGCAATAAAACTACTTGGGATACTCTGTACTTTGGTATTATAAGCCTTTACTTTCTCATTATAATACTGTCTTGCTACAGAAATTCTATTTTCAGTTCCAGCTAATTCATCCTGTAATGCAATGAATTGTTCACTTGCTTTAAGTTCCGGATAATTCTCCGAAATTGCAAGTAATCTTCCTAGTGCAGAGTCTAAAGCATTGTTTGCTTCACTGATACTTTCAATATTTCCACTTTCAATACTTCCTGAAAGTTTCGCTCTCGCATCAGCAATTTCGGTAAATACTTCTTTCTCATGAGTTGCATAGCCTTTAACCGTTGCTACAAGATTCGGAATAAGGTCGCTCCGTCTCTGAAGTGTTGTCTCAATTTGAGACTGCTGCATTTCGACATCTTCTTTCAAAGATACCAAACTGTTTTTGGTTCCAAAAAACCAAAATGCTACCAAAATTACTACCGCAATTACTCCAAATAATACGCTTCTTCCACTCTTCATGTAAATTACCTCCTAAAGTTTTGATTTTTTGTTTTTAATTTACAATTTGATTGTTATCTTGAGGCACCACCACCTCCGGAAAAACCTCCGCCGAATCCTCCACCGGAAAATCCTCCGCCCGAAAATCCTCCACTAGAAAATCCTCCACTAGAAAATCCTCCTGATGAACTTCCTCCACCACAGATAGCTCCAATAATAATTAATGCAATAAGAATTATAACAATAATTATCAGTGCCCATGATGGTAATTCCTCATCAGAATCAGCTTCTTCATCAACAGAAATCTTACTTTCCACACCCTGAATTGATATTTCATATTCTTCAGCAAAAACATTTAAAACTGCTTTAACAGTCATTTCTGTTGCTTTAGTATACTCATTATTTTCACGGTAAGGGACAAAATATTTGTCAAGAATTCGACCACATTTTGAGTCATTTAAGGCTCCTTCTAGCCCTCTGCCAATTTCAAGTCTAACTTTTTTATCAGACCGAGAAAATAGCAGTAGTGCTCCGTTGTCTTTTCCCTTTTTGCCAATTCCTAAAGTATTAAATAGATTATTTGCATAATCTTCAATACTTTTATCAAGCAGACTTTTTACTGATACAACAGCAAACTCTGCTTCTGTCTTTTCTTCAAGTTCTACCAGCATTTTGTTGAGTTTCTTTTCTACATCATCATCAATAATGTTATCATCATCATAGATGTAGACATCTTTTTCAATTTTGGGAATTGGAATTTTCTCTACTGATGTGGTACATCCAGTAATCATACTCACAAGTATAATTACCACCATAAATAGTGCATAAGAAGTTATCCGTTTTTTTCTCATACCTTTTTTCCTTTCTTTTCAGATTACAATCTGATTACTTTAATCTATATTAAATAAGCCAAAGCTTAACCATACAATATAATACCATATTTTACATAAAATATCAAGTATTGTCTCAATACTTTTTCATAATTAAGACAAGATAATTGTTTTGATTGAATTTTTATAAGAAAGACCATAATTAAAGAGTACCCTAAAATAGAGTACCCTTTTTAGAAAATTAATCAAATTTAAAATCCTCTTGAAGCTCCTCCGCCTCCAGAACTTCCGCCAAATCCATCATATCCTGAACTACTTCCAAAACTAGAATAACTACTTTGCCATTCTTCCTCTTCGCGTCGACGTCTTCTTCTTCTTTCTTCTTCTTCCTCCTCTTCCTTATCTCGTTTTGCCTGTCTATATAATTCCTCTAATCTGTCTGCAACAGATTTGTCAAAATATGAGCGGGCTCCTGACTCCAAGTTCTCATAGATAGCTTTAGCTTCTTTTAATTTTCTCAGATTACTTGATTTACCAAAATTGATACAAGAGATAATAGCTACAACTGAAGAAACAGCTGATGCTGCTAATTTTTTCTTTCTCTCCTCTTCCACTTTTTTGTCATATTCTTCCTTAAGATGAAGAGACTCATTATATAGCTGTTTCAATTTACTGATATTGGATTGCACGTATCCCCGTTGCCTATCATTCAGCCTTGAATAATAAGATATCGCATTAGCAAGTTTTGAAACAATATCTTTACTAGCCGATAGTCCTATTACATTCTGAATAATTAAGTCTGTTTCTTCTGCAAGTTTAATATCTCTTTGACGAATTTCTTCTTCAATCATATTGGTAACATCTTTATCGGCTGTTGGATATAAAATCTGTACTCTTTTATATCTGTCTTCTAGTTTTTCATATTTATCTTCTAAGCACTGATAATTGAAATTTAATTTTTCCTTTTCTTCTAATAAATCATTAATTTTTCCTTGAAGTTTATTAATATCTGCTTTATTGGTATTTTTTATTTGAATAATATTCTGCTGACTTGCTTCAAGTTGATTTGTTAGAGAATCAATTTTCTGTTGTTTTTCTCTACCTTTCGCAATAATTTTGCGAATAAAAATTACTATCAGAACAATTATTCCAACTATAATACCAATAACAAAAATAGTGCCTAAAATAGATAAAAAATTCAAGTTAGTTTTAGAATCAGATGTCTGAACATTTTCTGTGCTTTCAATGTTTGCAACAATCTGACTTATTACAGCTTCTTGGAGATTTATAAGACCTTCGTCAAACTTATTCTCTTTTAAAGATGGAATAGCATACTTGTCTATGAATTTTCCAGCCTTTGCATCAGTGATATAAGCCTCCATTGCTTTTCCAACTTCTACTCGGATTTGTCTATCTCCTGTAGATAATAGAATTAACAGTCCCATATCATCTTTTCCAATCCCATATAGATTGTACATATTTAATGCATAATTTTCAATTGTATCTCCATTAAGAGACTCTACTGTTGTTACAACTACCTGGATTCCATTATGTTCATCGGATAATTTTACAGCATTATCCATAAGCCGTGTTTTTTCATCTGCTGAAAAAATATTTGCAAAATCGTTGACATAGAAGTCTGAAGTTGCTGACGGAATATTATCTTTGGCAAATACTGCTGATGCCTGAAATACTCCTAAGATAAGAATTAGCACTGCAATAAAACTTTTGATTGATTTTCTCATAAAAAATCCTCCTTAAATTTTTTGTTGTCTATTGCTATATATGTAAAACCAAAAAGTGAGGACTTTCCTCTCACTATTTAGTGAACACAGGAAATAAATATTAAAAAATAATTACTGTAATATAATAACATATTTACATAAAAAAGTCAATCTGTAATATTTGTTTTAAATGACACCACATATAAGTAATAAAATTCTTTACAAAATAATAAAATTAAATATCAAAGTAAATGAGGTATTTTAATATGAAACGTGAATTTGAATGTCTAGTTAATTGTAAAAATTTATATCAATTGCAGGTTAAAAATATAACTGTTGAATTTAAATATTCTGATAGTGGGAAAAAAATTAATGAATGTATAATAAATGTTTTAAAAAGAAAAATAAATTAATCTATTATACTGGATAAATTATACTAAAAGAAGGGAGATAAAACTTAATGGCTGGGCGAAAATCCAAATATACTTTCCAAACAACAAATACAAATGCAACTAAAATATGGTCAGTTGCAATATATATACGACTTTCACAAGAAGATAGTGATAATGGAGAAGACAAGCAAGAAAGCAATAGCATTACAAACCAAAAGGCATTACTGAATGAATTTATTGAAGAGCATAATGATTTAGTTGTCTATGATACTTATGTAGATGATGGCTATACAGGAACAGATTTTAATAGACCTGGATTTCAAAGGTTACTAGAAGATATGAGAAACGGAAATATAAATTGTGTTCTAGTTAAAGATTTATCAAGACTTGGAAGAAATTACATAGAAGTTGGAAATTATATAGAGCAAATTTTCCCACTATTTAATATAAGATTTATTGCTATCAATGATAGTATAGATAGTTTTAAAAATCCTACAAGTACAAATACAATATTGGTACCATTTAAAAATTTAATTAATGATGAATACTGCCGAGATACATCTATCAAAATAAGGTCTGCTCTAATTGGAAAGAAAAAAAGGCGGAGAATTTGTAGGTGCATTTCCATCTTACGGGTATATAAAAAATCCAGAAGATAATCACAAGTTAATTATCGATAAAGATTCAGCCGAAATTGTAAAAAAAATTTTTGAATGGAAAGTAAATGAAGGATTAGGTAATTTAAGTATATGTCATAGACTAAATAATATGGGAATTTTAAATCCAACAGGTTACAAAAAGAAAAGATTAAATCAAAATTATAATAATTCTAAAATAATGCAAGAAGATTATTCATGGTGTCCATCAACAGTCAGAAATATCTTAAAAAATGATATTTATATAGGAAATATAACTCAAGGTAAAAGGAAAGTAAAAAGCTATAAAGTTCACAAAATAGAACAAGTACCAGAAGAAGATTGGATTACAGTAGAAAATATGCATGAACCAATTATAGATAAAGTTCTATTTGAAAAGGCACAAAAAATGAGAAAAGTTGATACAAGAGTCCAAAATAATGGGAGTTTAAGTATGTGGGCCGGTATACTTAAATGTGCAGATTGTGGCAGATCAATGCATAAAAAAAGTTGTAGAAATAAAAGTGGTTCTGTTTATGAATATTACATATGTAGCACATATAGAAAAAAATCAAATAAGTTATGCACAAAACATACCTTAAAAGTGGAAGATTTAGAAAACTCTGTCTTGGAAGCTATTAAATTACATATAGATATGTTTGCTGATATCAAAAAAATATTAGGACATATCAACAAGTCAAATATACAAAAGTTATCTAATAATAATATTGAAAACATAAAAAAGCAAAAAAAAATAGAAATAGATAAATTAAATAATTTAAAAAGATACTTATATGAAGATTGGAAAAATAAATATATAACCAAAAACGAATACTTAGAATATAAACAAAAATATGAGTATGACATAAACAAAATAAAAGAAGAATTGATAAATCTAGATAACCAAAAAGAAAATCAAGAAGAAGTTATATGTCAAAATAGCAAATGGGTAGAAAACTTAAGAATATATAAAAATATTACTAAATTAGATAGAGATATTATAACAGAGTTAATAGATTACATAGAAGTGCATGAAAATAAAAAAATAACAATTCAATTTAAATTTATGAATGAATCATAATGTATATTGTAGTGTTAAAATATATCAAGGAGGTGGTGTTGCAGCACCTGTTGGTGGTAAAATATTGGGTGAAGTTCTACCTTATTTAGATACAAAATAATAATAATTTTTATTTACTATTAAAGGAACGCACCAATTGGTGCGCTCCTTCTTCTTTTAAGCATAAACATGATTATAAATCATGCCACCTACTTCGTTAAGCCAGATTACCAGACGATTTCCTAACAAGTTCTCATAAAGAACTCTGTGTGGATTTCCATTTGGCCATGCTTTTGTCTCGCATGGAACTAAGTACCATGTGACTCCTTCATCCCTGAAATTTTCATTCAGTTCAACTCTGTAGTCTTTTGATACGTTGGTTATCTGTTCTTCTCTTAACTGCTGTTTCATGTTTTTGCCTCCTAAATAGCTTTTTGCTTTGTTGCATTTTTAATTATACCACTTTTTTACATTCTTTACAAGTTATGTATATAAAAAAATCGAATTTATATACATAATTATTTTTTTAATTCTTCTGCAAACATTTTATTAAGCATTTGTGGATTAGCTTTTCCCTTAGTTTCTTTCATAGCCTGTCCAACTAAAAATCCTAATGCTCTATCTTTTCCTGCTTTATAGTCTGCAACTGATTGAGGATTTGCTTCAATTATTTTTAACACAACTTCTTTAATTGCACCCTCATCAGAAATTTGAATCCATCCTTTTTCTTTAATAATATCTTCTGGATCTCTTGGATTTTCAAATAATTCAGTTAAGACTTTTTTACCAATACTTGAACTAATTGTTCCTTTATCAATTAATTCAACCAATTTAGCCAATTGTTTAGCATCAAAAGGTATTTCAATTGGGTCCATTTCAGTTTCGTTTAAAATTCTAGAAATATCTGATATTATCCAGTTGTTTACTGCTTTATAGTTTCCACAGATTTCAGAAGCTTTTTCAAATAAATCTGATAAATATTTTGAAGCAGTTATAATTCCTGCATCTTTTTCAGATAATTTATATTCTGTTAAATATCTTTGCTTTCTGCTCTCTGGCATTTCTGGTAGACTACTTTTTATATTTTCTATATATTCTTCTGATAATTTAATTGCAACTAAATCAGGTTCTGGGAAATATCTATAATCTTGTGCATCTTCTTTATCTCTCATTGAAAATGTTCTTCCAGATACTTCATCCCATCTCAATGTTTCTTGCTCAACTTCTCCACCATTGTCAATAACATCAACTTGTCTATCTATTTCATATTCAAGTGCTCTAGTAATACTTCTAAATGAGTTCATATTTTTCATTTCTGTACGAGTTCCAAGTTTTTCTGAACCTACTGGACGTATTGATGTGTTTACATCTGCTCTAAATGAACCTTCTTGCATCTTACAGTCAGACACTTCAATATATTCAAGTATTGACTTTAATTTTTTCAAATATGCATCAACTTCTTCTATTGAACGAAAATCTGGTTCTGATACTATTTCTATTAGAGGTACACCTGCTCTATTTAGGTCTACTAAAGCTCCTCCTCCAAAATCATCATGATTTAATTTACCTGCATCTTCTTCTATATGGATACGTGTTATTCCTATTTTTTTCTTTCCTTTACTTGTTTCTATCTCAATATATCCATGTTCACATAGTGGCTTGTCAAATTGTGATATTTGATATGCTTTTGGTAAATCTGGATAGAAATAATTTTTTCTATCATTTTTACTATTTCTTGATATTTCACAATTTGTTGCTAATCCTGCTCTTACTGCATATTCTACCACTTTTTCATTTAATTTGGGTAATGTTCCTGGCATTGCCATACATATTGGGCATACTTGTGTGTTTGGTTCTGCTCCAAATTTTGTTGGACAACTGCAGAATATTTTTGTTTTTGTTGATAGTTCTGCATGAACTTCTAGGCCCATTACCACTTCGTAATCTTCTCTTGCCATTATTTATTACCTCCTTTAAATGTTGGTTTATATTTCTCGCGGAAATTTGTTGACTGTTCATAAGCATATGCAGCTTTTATAATTGTTTCTTCATCAAATTTATTACCTATAATTTGCATACCTATTGGAAGTCCTTGACTATCTACACCACAAGGTACTGACATTCCTGGAAGTCCTGCTATATTTACAGAAACCGTACAAATATCTGCCAAATACATTTCCATTGGATTTGTTGACCTCTCACCTAATTTAAATGCAGTTGTTGGTGATACTGGAGTTACTATAATATCATATTTTTCAAATGCCTTATTAAATTCATTCATTACAAGTGTACGAACTTGTTGAGCTTTTTTGTAATATGCATCATAATATCCTGAAGATAATACATAAGTTCCAAGTATAATTCTTCTTTTTACTTCTGCTCCAAAAGCTTCACTTCTAGATTTTTTATAAATTTCTTTTAGTGTTTTTGCTTCTGGTGATCTATATGTGTATCTTATACCATCATATCTTCCTAAATTTGAGCTTGCCTCTGCACAGGCAATTATATAATATGTTGCTAATGCATAATTTGCAATGTCTAATGAGAATTCTTCTACTTCTGCCCCCATATTCTTATATTCTTCAATTGCTTTTTCTAATGATGCTTTAACTTCTGGGTTTATTCCTTCTCCATAGAATTCCATTGGAACTCCTATTTTTAATCCTTTAACATCTTTTTGTAATGATTTTGTATAATCTTTTTGACCCACATCTACTGATGTTGTATCCATTTCATCATATCCTGAAATTACATTTAATAATTCTGCACAGTCTTGTACATCTTTTGTAAATACACCAACTTGGTCAAGTGATGATGCAAATGCAACTACACCATATCTTGAAACTAGTCCATATGTTGGTTTTAATCCTACAACTCCACAAAATGATGCTGGTT
>OGFF01002622.1_pt1 | contig 15124 bp, 10 predicted proteins | sample 1570751 | NCBI WGS metagenome assembly OGFF01 (sample SAMEA2581951, study PRJEB24529) | metagenome | biome: Human gut stool | place: China | collected 2011 | reverse complement strand
CGGAATTGGAGAGCTTTCCCTCAGGGGTCTCTTCGTGCAATCATATCTTAAGTTTTAGTTGGAGAATATCTATTTTATATTATAAATCTGTCTTAGTTTACATGAAACGCATCCATTCCCGGATATACCCCATTCTCTCCGAGTTCTTCCTCGATTCTGAGAAGCTGGTTATACTTCGCGACACGCTCGGATCTGGACGGGGCACCAGTCTTGATCTGGCAGGTGTTGAGAGCTACGGCGAGGTCTGCAATAGTCGTATCTGCGGTCTCACCGGAGCGATGGGAGGAGATTGCTGTGTAGCCGGCACGGTGCGCCATCTTGATCGCCTCCAATGTCTCAGATACGGAACCGATCTGATTTAACTTGATCAGGATGGAGTTTGCGCAGCCGAGCTTGATCCCTTTGGAAAGTCTCTCTGTGTTTGTTACAAAAAGGTCATCTCCGACTAGCTGCACCTTCGTTCCAAGCTCTGCGGTCAGCTTTTTCCAACCTTCCCAGTCTTCCTCATCAAGGGCATCCTCGATGGAAATAATCGGATATTTCTCAACAAGCTTTTTCCAGTGCTCGATGAGCTGCTCGGAAGTATAGACAGTTCCTGCCTTGGGGAGCTTGTACTCTCCGGTTTTTCCTGTCTTCCACTCGGAGGACGCCGCGTCCATAGCGATCCTGAAGTCACGGCCCGGCTCATATCCGGCTTTCTTTACTGCCTCGAGGATCGTCTCGATCGCTTCCTCATCAGACTTCAATGCCGGAGCAAAGCCACCCTCATCTCCAACGGAGGTTGCAAGTCCGCGTTCTTTTAAGATCGCAGCCAGTGCATGGAAGACCTCTGCACACCATCTTAAGCACTCCTTGAAGGACGGAGCACCGACCGGCATGATCATAAATTCCTGAACATCAAGACCGGAGGAAAGTGCATGGCAGCCGCCGTTGATAATGTTCATCATCGGAACCGGAAGACGGTTTCCGCCTATTCCACCGAGGAATCTGTATAACGGAATATCTAAGGAGATGGCTGCGGCACGCGCACAGGCGATGGATACCGCAAGGATCGCGTTCGCGCCAAGCTTTGACTTGTCCTTTGTTCCGTCAGCCTTGATCATGGCACGGTCAACTGCGTAGATATCAGATGCATCCATGCCTGTCAGGGTCTCGTTGATAATTGTATTGATATTTTCAACAGCCTTTGTCACACCTTTTCCGCCATAACGTGCCTGATCTCCGTCTCTTAATTCCAGCGCCTCGAACTCGCCGGTAGATGCACCGCTCGGCGCGGTTCCTCTCCCGATGGTTCCGTCTGCCAGATATACTTCCGCCTCAACCGTGGGATTTCCACGGGAATCTAAGATCTCCCTTCCAATGACTTTCTCAATTTCCAGATAATTCATCATCATAAGCTCCTTTCGAGTATCAACGCCAATTACTCTCCCACCCGGATCAAACCGGAAAAACGACGTGATCGATTGATCTGTTCACCTGCGAAATCACCCGCCTGCACATGTTTAGGAAATGCCAGCCAGTATTTCGGTTAGTTTTTTCTAACCATCATGATTTTATCATAGCATCATTTTCAGTTCAAGAGGATCGTATGCCAAAACATTCAATTGAAAAAAGTTGTCGTTACCATAAATTGATCGGCAGTTCCCGGAATAAAAAAGAGTGTGTCTTTTTATGTAACAGAGAATTCCTCGAAATTTCCTGCTGCATAAAAAATGGACCATCCTGATATCCTTAGGATCGCCCATTTTTTTTATATTTATTCACATTTTTATTTCATCTGATATCAGCCCGTCACATGCAGCAGATCGACCAGGAATAACATCGCCAGTCCATAATAAACCACAATTGCGACAAGATCGTTCACCGTCGTGATCAGCGGGCCGGACGCAACTGCCGGGTCTACGTTGATCTTCTTAAAGAACATCGGGATCAGTGTGCCGACCATACTGGAGATCACCATCGCTGTCACAAGCGCGATTCCGACACAGCCGGAGACAAGCAGCGCATGGTGGATCGGATATCCCTTGATCACGCAGATATAGATTCCGAGGAAAAGCCACGCCATAACTCCAAGAAACAGTCCGTTCACGAAGCCGATCTTCATCTCTTTCACAACAAGCATAAGCTTCTGCTTTGCGGTCAGTTCCTCATCCATAAGCACACGGATCGTAACAGCCAGAGACTGTGTTCCGACGTTTCCTGCCATGTCGAGGATCAGGGACTGGAAGCACATGACGATCGGGATCACCGCAACGACAGCCTCAAAAGCGCCCACAACAGAAGATACTACCATGCCCAGAAATAACAGAATGACCAGCCACGGAAGTCTCTTTTTCACGCTCTCCGTCAGCTTCTCGTTCAGATCCTCCTCCGCAGTCAAACCGGCTAATTTCGCGTAATCTTCGCCCATCTCATCATCCACGGCCTCAACGATATCCTGGGATGTGATGATACCGGCGATCGTTCCGTCTTCCTGCAGTACCGGGATGGAATCCTCGGCGTAATCCTTGATCTGCTCGATACAGTCCGCAACCTTTTCATGATCCTTGACATACGGATACGAGTGGCTGATCAGGTCCTCAAGGTCTGTATACTCTCTTGCGATGATCAGGTCCTTCAGATCGATCGCACCGTAAAATTTATCCTCGTCATCGATCACATAGATCGTGGAGATATTGTCGTTTTCCCCTGCCTGCTCGATCAGTTCCCGCATCGCCTGACGGATCGTCAGGTTATTGTGGATCATAATAAAGTTGGTAGTCATGCGGCTACCGATCTCATCCTCATCGTATGAGAACAGGAGTCTTACATCCTCGCTGGCTTCCTTATCCAGCATGCCGACGATCTTATGCTTCGTCGTCGCATCCATCTCTTCCAGGACATCCACCGCATCGTCGGAGTCCATCTCGGAGACGATCTTTGCGGCGCTCTCGATCGGAAGCTCCTTCAGGTACGGCTCCGCGTCATCTAAGTACGCGAAGATCTCCGCAACCCGCTCCACACCGATCAGCGGATAAAGTTCCCGCCTCTCATCCGGTGTCAACTTCGTGAGGGCATCCGCGATATCGTTATCATGATAATCGGATAACCGGTCGATCAGCTGCTCTTTCGGAAGTCCGCTTCGGATGATCTCGACCAGTTCTTCCACATAGTGTTGTTCTTTTAAAACTTCTGTTTCCATTTCTGCCTCCTTTTCCGTTGTAACTGTCTTTTATCCGTCCAGTTACTTCTTATCATCAGGACTATGCGTATCTTCACGCCTCCTGATCGAATTGCCTGAATTTCGGCAACAAAAAGAACACCGCCCAGGATCATTCCTGGCGGGGTCCAACCATACATCGCTGTGATGGACAGGCCGTTCCCTTGCGGTGTTCTCGAGACATATCAATATGGAATCCAGCTATCAGAGGATTACATCATCGCACCGATAGCCGCATTCTGCGCCTGTCTGTTTTTCACACCGCATTTCGTACTTCGCCCTGTACTATCGCAACTATCCATGCAATTCACCTCCGTAAAATTTCTTGGTTTTAAATATTCTCTGCGAAAAAAGGAAACTGCTGCGCACAGATATCTTTTTCCGCACACAGCAGTATAACATTTTTTTATAGGAATTGTAAAGTAAAAATCTGGCAAAATAAAGGTGGGAAATACGGTTAAAACATGTAAAATGTTCCGGCTGTCTGCTGTCCTGATCCTCAACGTCCGCGATAACAGGACTACACAGCTATCCGGGAAAAGCCCGTAATTTTTTTCTACCTCATCAGCACTACCGTTGCAAGAATACACGCAAACCCGATCAGATCCGTCGGAGAAAAGCTGGAGTGCAGCCAGACGACGGACAAAGTTGCCGCGGTCAAAGGTTCCAGACAGGACAGGAGTGCCGCTTTTACAGGTCCTACCAGAGCGATCCCCTGAAGAAACAGCGTAAACGCACCGACAGTCCCAAGCAGGACGATCACCGCCATATAGAGGATCGCCCGTCCGTCCAGGCCTGCCGGGATCTTCCAGCTCTGGGCGATCAGGGACAGGGCGAGCCCGCCGATGAACATTCCCATTCCGGACACAGGGATACTTCCGCGGTGTTTTACCGGTGCTCTGGAAAGCAGGGAATAGCTTGCCGCGCCGATTCCAGCCATGAGTCCCCAGAAGAGCCCCCTCGGTGTGAGCTCCATGTTTCCGGGCTTTCCGCCAGTGGCGAGAAGCCAGACACCAAACAGCGCCAGAAAAATACAGATTACGGTCCGTTTATCCGGTGCTGTCCTTGTGGTCAGGCAGACATAGACTGCGATAAATACAATGGAGAGGTTCTGGATCACCGTTGCGGTTCCGGAATTCGTCCATTTGATGGCGCTGAGGTACGCGTACTGGCAGAGCGCCAGACCCGCAATGGCAAACAGAACGATCTCTATAAGCCCTTTTTTGTCTTTTCCAAGTTCTTTCAAATTCAGACTGTGCTTCGCAAACGCAAGAAACAGCAATATGATCCCCGCTGATGTCATTCTCACCGCCGTCACCCATGTCGTATCTACCGGGTACTGGGAAAACAGCGCCTCACTGCAGGTTCCTGAAAGTCCCCAGCTCGTCGCCCCCGCCGTGCAGCAGAGAATTCCAAGTTTTTCTCTCTTCTTGTCCTTTGTGTCTGTCATAACACCCTCCAGATAATCGATCGATCTTCATAATATCGTCATTGCAGCCTGCCCGCCTGGACCTGCTGCCCTGACATTTGAATTATATCGGGATTCCGAAGATGTGTACAGCAGAATTTCAATAAAAATCCGAATTTGTCTTTCTTTACATCCGGTCCAGAACCGCCGCTTCCTCCGGAATACTCGGGATCCCGCCTGACTGTGTCGTGGAGATGCTTGCCGCTGTGCAGGCGAACTGACCGATAAATCCAAGTTCTTCCGTGCTGAGCTCTTCCGGCGCTTTTCCTGTCTTTAACAGTCTGGACACCGCGCTTCCTCCGAAGATATCCCCGGCTCCTGTCGTATCGATGGGCTTTACCTTGGGGCACTTCGCGTATGCAGCGCTGTTTTGGTTCGCCAGATACGCCCCCTTCGGTCCCATCGTGATCATCGCGAGACGGATCCCGAACTCATCGAGAAGCTTCTCTGCCGCCTCCTTCTCGTCCGTGATCCCCCAGAGGAACTCCACTTCCTCGTCACTGATCTTCACAACATCGGCATGTGCAAGTCCCCATAAGATCTGCTCTTTCGCCGCGTCCGTTGTCTCCCAGAGCGGAAGTCTTAAGTTTGGATCAAAAGTGATGAGCTTTCCATGCTCTTTCGCATATTCCACACACTTTTTCGTCGCCGTGCGGACCGGATCATCGGTAAGACTCAGGGTTCCGAAGTGAAACACCGACGCCTCATCGATCATCGCAAGGTCGATCTCCTCAAAGCTCAGTCTCGTATCCGCTCCCGGTTTTCTCGCAAAGCTGAAGGAACGGTCTCCCTCCGGCGAGAAGGTCACGAACGCCAGCGTCGTAAACACTGACGGATCCGTCACGATCCCCTTTGTCTCGATCCCGGCTTTCTCAAATGTCTTTAAGAGGAGCTTTCCGAACGCATCATCCCCGACTTTTCCGAGGAATGCAGTCTTTGCCCCATATTTATTCAATGCTGCAAGGAAATTTCCCGGCGCTCCGCCCGGATTCGCCTTCATGGTCGGATAGCCGTCCGAGTCTGTCTCCTTTGCCGCAAAATCGATCAGAAGCTCACCAAGAGCGATCACATCGTACATTCCAATACCTCCCTGCACTCATCTTCCATCTGTTTTATCTCGTCTTTTCCGTCCAGGATCTGGAATCGGATCCGGTTTACATGTTTCTCAAATGGCTTTAGAATTTCCGTCGCCCCGGCGCGGCCATCAAACCCACAGTTTGTCGGCTCCAGCGCCATCGCAAAATCGCCGGCTGCCAAACTCTTCCACTGGGTCAGGTAGGGGATCACAGATTTTTCAAAACGAATGCAGAGCCCGATCTGCAGCTCGTCATTGACAAATGCCGCAAACGTATTTCCATTACGATCCGCTGCCAGCTCATGCTGGAATACCTGCTCCGGCGCATGCTCCACCGGCTCCTCCATGACGTTCCAGGCCGCCGCGCCTGCCTTTGCGTCCGCATCTCTCGGACCGCAGAAGATCGATGGCATCACGACCCGCAGCCCCGGCACCAGAAACGGATATCCGGCATTGCAGTGATAGAGAAAGCAGAGCGGCTGATTCTCAAAGCCCTGATTTTCGATCTCGTCCGTGAATACGATCTCCCGGCTGCCGTAAGTCGTCTCAATCGTTCGTCTGAGCACCAGGTTTTCACCAAAGATCTGTGCCTCCCGCATCTCCCCGGACACCAAAATCTTATACTCCCCGTTCTCCCAGAATGCGTCCATGGAGATCTTTTCCGCCGGGGTTGTTCTCATCCGTCCGTGAACCGGATATTCCACACCGTCCACCACCCGGTTTCCGTGGACATTTCCAAGGCCGCAGGTGAACATCGCGCCGCCCATAATGGAGCGCACCGCCTCGTCTCCCGCAGTATCATAGGGATTTCTCCCCTGAAGCCCCGGTTTTGTGAGGAGACTTAAGTTGATCCCCTTATACCGGATCCAGGCCGGGTCCAGGCATTTATCGAGCATCAGCGGAAGCTCCAGCGGTCCATTATGGATCATCGCACAGCGAAGTCCCGCTGCCCGCCCGTCCTGAAATTTCATCTGACGGACTCCGGCGACCTGATCCATATGACCGCAGACCGCCATCAGTGTTCTCTGATCTACCATCTATTTTGCCTCCGGATACTCGTTGCAGAGCAAACGGTACGGTGCTTCATCCTCCTCGATCTCCGGGAATCTTCCCATTTTCTCGTAGAAGCGGTTATCCACGTTGTCATCGTTGCACTGGCTGACCTCGCCTAAAAGAACCGGGCCGCTGCCCTCTTCCACCTCGAAATCATGGTACATGTACGGGTAGATGGAAATGCTCTCACCGGGAGTCAGGCGCACCTGGGTGCCGGCCGGAACGACCATCTCTCTGCCGTCCACATGGACATGGACATCATTCACTTTATCAAGGTCCTCATCCTTTGTGGAATTGTATACACGAATCAGAACATTTCCGCCGCCGCGGTTGATGATGTCCTCCATCTTGGACCAGTGGAAATGCATCGGAGAATACTGTCCTTCTTTGATATACAGGAGTTTTTCCGCGTAGGATTTTGTATATTTGTCCTTCATTTTCAGGTTGCCGTTGCGGATCGTGATCAGGGAAAATCCGACCTTATCGAAGTCCCCGAGACCGTAGTCCGTGATATCCCATCCTAACATGTTGTCGCGGATCTCATCGTAATCATGGCCTTTTTCCTTCCACTCTTCCGGGGTGAAATTGCAGAATGGCGGGATCGCAAAACGATACTCCCTGATCATCTGTTCCATCTCTTTTAAAGCCGCGTTGATCTCACTGCGTTTCATACAAATGTCCTCCTGTCCCTTATATGCAGGAACGCCGATCCTTTCGGCCCGGCGTTCCATTGCGTTACATGTTTCAGTAACTGTCCGTCGCGCGGAAGCTACCGTTATTTTAATTCATTTTCGTGCCGGTTTCCAGTTTATTTTCCTGCCCGGCACCTTTTATTTCATTCAGGGCCATCATTCATGCGCTGCACGAACTGTAACCATTGAAATTCTTTATCAGTTCGTAACTGTTCCGTACACAGTTACATCAGTTCTTTTTCAGAACGGATACGCCAGTATCGCTTACAGCGCCGCCGAGCTCTTCGCCCTCTAACGCTCTGACTGCTGCCTTTACGCCCTCTTTACCCATAACATCAGGGTTCTGAGCCATTGTGCAGAGGAGATATCCATCGTTGATGAGGTTCATGATCGCATCAGATTTATCGAAGCCTACGCCTACGATGTCTGTCTTTCCGGATGCCTTGATGGCATTACCGGTACCGGTTGTGGATCCCTCGTTACATCCGAAGATACCTACAACACCCTGTGTGATGTAGTTCTCAGCGATGGTCTGGGACTTCGCTGCATCACCTTCGCCGTACTGGGTCTCCATAAGCTCATAGCCCTTTCCTTCGAATGCAGAGCGGAAGCCTGCTTCTCTCTTAACGGTGGAGTCTGTTGCTGCGTTTACGTTTACGATACCGATCTTACCGGATGTGATGCCTGCTGCCTCGAGAGCCTTGATCATCTCATCGCCTGCTGTCTTACCAGCTGCCTCGTTGTCTGTGGAGAAGGTTGCCTCTGCCTCTACGTTTGCCGGAGAGTCAACATACACGATCTTCACGCCTGTGGAAGCGGCTTCCTTTAATGCGGAAGAGATCGCGTCCGGGCCGTTTGCCGCTACGATGATCGCCTCATAGCCGCCTGCGACTGCGTTGTTCACGCACTCGATCTGCTGAGCATCATCCTTTGTGTTCGGGGACATGAAGCTTACGGTTACGCCAAGTGCCTTTGCCTCTGCCTGAGCGCCCTCATTTAAAGTTACCCAGTGCTGGTCGATGGAGTCCATGGTGATCAGCGCGATTTTCCAGTCCTTTGTTGCTGTCACGTCAGTTGTTCCTGCTGCATCCTCAGTGTTGCCTGCCTTGATGACAGAAACGCCTGTATCCGTTACAAGACCGCCAAATGTCTCACCCTGAAGCGCGCGGACAGCTGCCTCAACACCGTCTCTACCCATGAGATCCGGGTTCTGAGCCATTGTGCAGAGAAGATATCCGTCATTGATAAGGTTCATGATCGCGTCGGATTTATCGAAGCCAACGCCGATGATGCCTGTATTGCCGGATGCCTTGATGGCATTACCGGTACCGGTCGTGGAACCTTCGTTGCAGCCGAAGATGCCGACAACGCCCTGTGTGATGTAGTTCTCAGCGATGGTCTGGGACTTCGCCGCGTCACCTTCTCCATACTGTGTCTCCATAAGTTCAAAATCGGTTCCTTCGAATGCCTTGCGGAATCCGGCTTCTCTCTTAACGGTGGAATCAGTTGCCGCATTTACGTTTACAATACCGATCTTACCGGATGTAACGCCTGCGTCCTTGAGTGCTTTTAACATCTCATTTCCTGCTGTTGTACCGGCAGCCTCGTTGTCTGTGGAGAAGGTTGCCTCTGCCTCCACGTTTGCCGGGGAGTCAACGTATACGATCTTAATGCCCGCGTCCTTTGCTTCCTTCAGTGCGGAAGAGATCGCGTCCGGGCCGTTTGCCGCTACGATGATCGCCTGATAGCCGCCTGCGACTGCGTTATTTACGCACTCGATCTGCTGAGCGTCATCCTTTGTGTTCGGGGACATGAAGCTTACTGTCACGCCGAGCTCTTTCGCCTCTTCCTGAGCACCCTCGTTTAAGGTTACCCAGTGCTGGTCGATGGAGTCCATGGTGATCAGCGCGATCTTATAATCGCCGACTTCTTTGGACGGAGCACCTGTGGTGGACTCTGCCTCTGCAGACGCAGCTGCGGATTCTGCGGGTTTCTGGCTGGAACAGCCGGTGATGCTGGCTGCCGCAAGGGCTGCACAGCTTAACAGTGCGAACAATCTCTTTTTCATAAAAATCCTCCTTAAGATTTTCTTATATGTAACTCCCGTATACCATGGGAGTTAGATATCCATGTAACGATATTTCCGGACCAGCATCCTGCTTATTCTCATGCAGGACCGCGGACCGACTGTTGCTGCAAAATGCCGCAGACACAAAACAGTTTTTTCTCTGTCTTATTTGGATGCTTTCTTTCCGAAGTTTCCGGAACGAACGACAACATCAAGAAGTACAGAGAATACAACGATGATACCGATGACAAGTCTCTGGATGCCGACCTGTGCACCGATCATGTTCAGACCATTCTCCAGTGTCTGCCATACAGCCGCACCAGCAAAGGTTCCGAGCAGAAGTCCTGTTCCGCCGAGCGGGGAGATGCCGCCGATAACGCCGGCCGCAACGCCGTACATCTCGTACATGTTTCCTGCTTCCATGTTGCCCATTCCTGCCTGTGCGCAGAGGATGTAACCAACGACACACGCGCAGACAGCACTTACCAGATATGCCTTAATTGTTGTATTTACAACATTCACACCGGACAGTTTCGCAGCATCCACGTTGGAGCCGATCGCGTAAATATGTCTTCCTGTGCGGGTCTTTGAGAGCAGGAAGAAGAAGATCAGAAAGATCACGAGAGCGATCCAGAAGGTGTTGTAAACACCAAGTGTCTTTCCATAGTAGAAGACGTTCTGGAACTTATCCCCTGCTTCCTTTCCGATACCTGTGGCGATGGCATCCGTGTTTCGGTTGTTGTTGACCATGTAGGCAACGCCTCGTGTCACGAACATGGTACCCAGGGTAGCGATGAACGGCGGAAGCTTGAACTTTCCGACTAACATTCCGTTGATCACTCCGGTAACCAGGCAGCACGCCATCGCAACCGCCATCGCAACGAACGGATTGACGCCCATCGCCATCAGGGTTGCCGAGATCATGGCGCTCATTCCGACCATGGAACCGATCGAGAGATCGATGTTTCCGGTGATCAGAAGATAGCTCTGTCCGACGCCGATCAGAAGGTACTTTGACATGGAACGCAGAAGGTTCATGACGTTCTGTCCGGCAAATACTTTACGGTCGATGAGACCGAATGCTACATAGATGATGATCAGTCCCGCGAATGCCGTGATGACCGCGCCCATTCCGCGTGTCCCCAGGATCCGCTTTACTGTACTCTGCTTCTTTTCATTCATTCTCCTGTCCTCCCTCAGCTAACCTGTTGTTTCTTCTCAAATTCGGTAGCGAACTTCAGAACCTCATTCTGGCTTGTCTCCTTCGCCATGACTTCGCCGGTGATCTTTCCGTCGCACATGACGATGACGCGGTCCGCGATTCCCAGGACTTCCGGCATCTCCGAGGAGACGAACATAACGGCAATGCCCTGTTTCTTTAACTGGTTCATCAGGTTGTAGATCTCGACCTTCGCGCCTACATCGATGCCTCGTGTCGGCTCATCGAAGATCACGACTCTGGAATTTCTCGCCAGCCACTTTCCGACAACCACTTTCTGCTGGTTTCCTCCGGAAAGATTGCCCGCGTTGACCTCCACCGTCGGGGTCTTGATCAGGAGGTCCTTCACCGCCTTCTCGCAGAGGTCGTCCTCCTTTTTACTGCTGATCACGCCGAGCTTGCTGCAGATGAGGTCCAGGTTCGGGAGTGCCAAGTTATGACGGATGCTGAGTTTCGTGCAGAGACCGTCTTTTTTCCGGTCCTCCGGCGCCAGTACGATCCCGGCTTTGATCGCGTCCATCGGACAGGTGATCTTCACTTCTTTTCCGTCCAGCCAGATCTCCCCGCTGGTCTTCGGGTCAACTCCGAAGATCGCTCTCGTTGTCTCGGTACGTCCCGCTCCCATCAGTCCCGCGAATCCAACGATCTCGCCCTCATAGAGGGAGAAATTGATGTCGCGGACGAGATGTCCGGCATTTAAGTTTTTCACCTCGAAGATCTTCTTTCCTTTCGGGCAGGAGACTCTCGGGAACTGTTCCTTGATCTCACGGCCGACCATGTTTGCGATGATCTGTTCCATCGTCATATCTGCGAAATTTCCGTCTGTGATATACTGACCGTCACGCATAATCGTCACCCGGTCCACGATGGCCTTCAGCTCCTCCAGACGATGGGAAATATAGACGATTCCGCAGCCGTCTGCCTTTAACTGGCGGATGATCCGGAAGAGCTCCTCGATCTCTTTTGCTGTCAGGGAAGAAGTCGGCTCATCCATGATCAGGATCTTCGCGTGGATCGAAAGTGCCTTCGCGATTTCGACCATCTGCTGTTTGGATACCGGAAGATCGCCGACGGTCTGTCTCGGGTCGATGTCGATCTTCAGATCTCCGAGGATCTTTGCCGCCTCTGCCTCCATCTCCCGGTCATTTAAGACGATCCCGTTGACCTTCTCTCTTCCGAGGAACATGTTTTCCGCAACCGATAAGTGGCGGCACATGTTTAACTCCTGGTGGATGATCGCAACGCCGACGGCCTGTGCCTGCTTCGGTGTCAGATTGTCATATTCCGTTCCGAATATGGTCATCGTTCCGCTGTCTTTTGTATAAACACCGCTTAAGATCTTCATCAGTGTAGATTTTCCTGCTCCGTTCTCCCCGAGAAGCGCCATGACCTCTCCCGACCGGAGTTCGAAATTTACATGATCCAGGGCTTTGACGCCCGGGAATGTCTTGACGATGTCTTTCATTGAAACAATTACTTCGCCCATCTTCTCCCCCGCTTTCCAGTTTTTGTTTCTCGTTTGATCCGGTCTCCCGGGTCGTTTTATGTATGCGAAAATGTGCCATGCACATCCTTTTGTGGCTATATTTCTAATGTTTTTCCTGTAACTGCAGGGATTCCGGACAGTTACATTCTTTTTGTGGTTTCTCCGCAAATCCCGGCATTTTCATTTTTTACAGGTTCATGGCAACACAGAGTGCCGCGATATCTCCGATCGATTCCCCGAGTCCCGCCGGAACGATCCGGCAGATCTCTACGCCCGGTTTCAGTGCTTCTTTCCGGATCTTTTCTTCCATGGAAGCTCTCAGATACTTCTCCGCCCGGACGAAAATACTTCCGATGACGATCACCTCCGGATTTAAAAGGTCGATCAGGATCGCCAGCATGCTTCCAAGATGTTCTCCTGTCTGCGCCCAGATCTGCAACGTCTCCGGATCTCCTTCTTCCGCCCGTTTTCCTAGCTCCGCCGCGGTTCCTTTTCCGTACTGGGCGATCCCGCCGCCGCTCACATATCCTTCGTACGAGCCAGCCTTTCCGTAGCCGACGTGACCATCCTCAAAAAGCCGTACATGACCGATCTCCCCGGCCAGCCCGCATGTTCCTTCGTAGAGCTTTCCGTTTAAGATCAGCCCCGCGCCGATCCCGGTCCCGAAGGTAAGAAAGATCATGTTCTCCGCGCCTTTTCCGGCTCCGAACTGCCATTCCGCCACGGCACAGGCATCCGCATCATTTCTTAAATATGCCGGAAGTCCGAACCGCTCCGTCAGCATATCCGTAATCGGAACTTCGTCCCATCCCGGAAGATTCGGAGGTCCCAGGATCACACCCGTCCTGCTGTTTAACGGTCCGCCGCAGCTGACGCCGATCGCTTTCGTCTGATCTGTTTTCAGATCCGCAACGCTCTGAAAGATCATTTCCAGAGTTTCTCCCTTCGTTGTCGTCGCGAATCGCTTCTTTTCAAGGATCGTTCCGTTCTCGTCTCCACGAACGATGGCTGTTTTCGTCCCGCCGATATCGATTCCTATGTACTCGTTCATATAGACCTCCCCTGTTAGTTCCATCTTACATGAAAAATGTCCCCCGTAACAGAGGACAATCCTACGGTTATGGGGGACAATATTTTGATGTATACAACAGGACGGGGCAGCTCCAATCCTACCTCACAATTCTCTTAAACTCACTCTTCTCATACACTGCCGCCACCTTCCCCTGCTCCACGACGAGCAGTCGGTCCGAGATATCAAGCGTATCGGAGATACTCGCGGTGATCATGAGTATCGCCGTCCCCTGTTTCTGGATCTGGCGCAGCACATTTAAAATTCTCATGCGGCAGAACATGTCGCCCTTTGCGAGCGGCTGGATGCAGACCATGATCCGCGGACGCAGAAGATTCATCTTATGATAGAGCAGGGCAAACTGGTCTTCCTGCGGAATATCGCGCACACAGGGCGCGTCGATCACCGGCCCCACGAGCGGCAGATATTCTGAATGGATGCTCCTATAGATCTTCCCCGGAATCAGGCTTTTTTTGAGTTTCCGGTCCAGGAGAAATGTCAGGTTCTCCATGTAGCTCCCATCCAGAAACAGCAGCCGGTTTACCCCGTCCGCCGGGATCACGGCGATCCCCTCATCGAGATAATCCGCCGCTTTTTTCTGCGTGTAGGTCACATGTTCCACTGTGATCCATCCTGATCTGCACCGCTTCTTCCCGGTCATCAGATCCATCATGTCCCCTGCGATCTTATTCTCCTTGTCGAGGATCGTCATACACTCACCGCGGTGCAGGATGAAGCGAAGACCATTTAAATTTCCGACTCCCACGGTGTGAAAGTGCAGGATCCCGTCATCCTCGGCATCCTGATCATTCTCCGTGGACATGATCTTCCATTCTGAGATGTACGGTGCCATCTTTTCGTCCGTCATCTCATCCCGCTCAAAGACCTTGTAGATGTGACCGTCCGAAAAAAGTGCGGTCCGGTCCGCGATCTTAAAGAGCTCCTGGTGGTGGTTTCCCACATAGAGCACGGAGATCCCCTCTTTCCGGATCTTCTTTAACATCTGCTGGAACTCGAAGAGCTCATACTGGCTCAAATAGTTCGCCGGGTTATCCACGATAATGAGATGACAGCCCGAAAGCAGCGCCTTTCCGAGCTCCACAAAGCATCTCTCAAGCTCTGTCAGGTTCTCCACTCTCTTTTCCAGGTCCACTTTCAGCCCTTTTTCCTCAAAAAAGCGGACCGCCTGGCTGAAGATCACCTGCTCATTGATAAAATATTTCCGGAAACCTTCCCGCAGGATAAAAAGGTTGTCCACAACGCTGAGTCCCTGCACGAGATGGCTCTTCTGCTCGATCAGCGCCACCTTGTTGGACTCGCCGCTGCTGTAGGCGTAGCTATTTACAACGTTTCCGTCATACCACACGGATCCCAGGCTGATCGGATCGTTCCGGCAGATCAGATCCACCATCTCTTTCTGGCCTTTCCGGTTCCGAGCCACCAGGCCAACGATCTCCCCGGCAAACATCCGGAACTCCAGATTATCTAAAAGCTGCTCCCCGTCCCGTTCCATACTCACATGGGAGATTCTGAGAAGCTCCTTTCTCATCGCCATCCCCCCCTGCCTGTTTTCTTCCCGCACAAGCGGAAGCTCTACCACAACATCGGTTCCGACTCCCTCTTTGCTGTAAACATGGATACCATATTCCTCGCCGAAAAGCAGTTTGATCCGTCGGTTGACGTTCACAACGGCGATTCCGCCTCTGGTCTGCTTTTTCTCCCCGTCTTTTTCCGGGTCGTCCGTCTCGTCGCCCAGGCGGCGCAGTTTTTCATTCAGTTCCTTTAACTTCGCGTC
>OGFF01002615.1_pt1 | contig 15160 bp, 6 predicted proteins | sample 1570751 | NCBI WGS metagenome assembly OGFF01 (sample SAMEA2581951, study PRJEB24529) | metagenome | biome: Human gut stool | place: China | collected 2011 | reverse complement strand
ACGACCAAGGCACCACCTCCAACGTACTGCGATTGAACTTACGCAAGAATTCAGGATCTTTGTTATCACGCAACCAGACAAAGAAATAACCGGCTGTACGATAACCGTCCATATAGTTCCCGCCTTTCGGACGGGCATTCGGTCCGTCAAATCCTCCATTGGCAACCCGCACAGCATCTGCCATTCCCTCGATAAATGCCCAGAACACACGATTGGTTCCATAAGAGCCGATTCCCTGCGGTTCCAGCTGATAAGCATGTGTCAATTCATGCAACAATACCCCGCGCGTTTCGAAAAACAACTTTGCCGTATCATTCGCTGCAAAAGATTTTTCAATATGACGTGTACTGTAGAAAATCGTCACATCACCATTGCCACCGCCTTTAGCAGAAATACCATTGATATCTTCCAAAGTATAATGTATCTTGTGCACTGCGGGAATACTATCTTCCGGAGAATTGTAAAGAGTAGCTAATACAGTACGTGCCTGTTCCTTGATGTACGATTCAGCATCGGGAATAATCCGGTGATAAATGTCCGATCCCAACGTTTCCGGTGCTTTATCCTCAAACAATATAGCACCTGTATTGTACTCTTTCCATACATCAAAATTATCCTTCACCTGTTTTTGCACACTTGCAGCACAAGCCCCCATACCTACCAGCAGGCAGGCTGCATAGATTAAATGTATCTTTTTCATACTCCTTTATTGATTATTTGTTGATTCCGTTAGTTAATGAATAAGGTTTATCCTCCGGTGATAATCCGCGGCGTTTGTTAGGTGACGCACCCATCTTGAATTCAAGCACGCCTCCTTTTAAAATGTCTTCATGTGTAATATACATCTTGTCGTATACTTTGCCGTTCAATTTCAGCGACTGCACGTAACGTTTCTTGTCGCTGACACCCGGCGCTTTGATCTCCAATGTCTTTCCATTAGGAAGTGTCATCTTCAGATAAGGCAGGTAGGGCGCTCCCAATACATACTGGTCTGTACCAGGACAAACCGGATAGAAGCCCATCACGGAGAAAAGGTACCATGCTGACATCTGTCCGCAATCATCATTTCCACCCAATCCGTTAATATCATTCTTATACATCTTATTCAGAATCTCACGCAGCCAGTACTGTGATTTCCACGGCTGGGAAGTCCACGCATATAGATAAGGAACATGGTGGCTCGGTTCATTACCATGCACATATCCGCCGACCAAACATTCTTCCGTAATATCCTCATTATGCTCATAGTACTTCTCCGGCAGATGCATGGAGAACAGTTCATCCAGTTTCTGCACGAACGTCCCTTCTCCTCCCATCAAGTCGATCATGCCAAATACATCGTGCGGCACATGAAAAGAGAAATTCCATGAATTGCCTTCGATAAAACCTTCACCATAGGTTTGCAATACATCAAACTCTTTCTTGAAAGAACCGTCACTATAACGGGGACGTGCAAAACCAATACTTGTATCATAGATAGTACGATAATTGAGGGCACGCTTTCGGTAAGTCTCCGCTATTTCCTTGTTACCTGCCTTCAAAGCTGTCTGATAGATAGTCCAATCGTCGTATGCATACTCCAAAGTAGAAGAGGCTGCTGTACCACTTTTGTCAAGCGGAATATATCCCAGCTTCATATAATCAGCTATACCTTCATAATACGGAACGGTGGATGTACTGACCATTGCCGCCAATGCCTCATCCACATTCGAAAAGACGCCTTTGGTTATTGCATCCGCCAGTACAGACACAGCATGATAACCGCTCATACACCAGTTTTCATTTCCCATCAGACTCCATATCGGCAACATTCCGTGCACGCTTTGTTGCTCATGTTTAATCATGGATTCCACCATATCCGCATTGCGTCCCGGTTTCACCAGATTCAGGAAAGGATGTTCCGCACGATAGGTATCCCAAAGGGAAAATATAGTATAGTTGGTGAATCCTTCCGCCCGGTGTATGTTATGATCCAGCCCACGATAGGAACCGTCTACATCCATATACACAGACGGATTAATCATGGTGTGGTAAAGAGAAGTATAGAACATTGCTTTCTGATCGGGCGTACCTTCGATCTCGAAATGCTCCAGTTCACTATTCCAATCTGTACGAGCAGCTTCCGCCAACTGTTCGAAACTCTTTCCGGAAGCCTCGGCATGCAGATTCTTAATGGCCCCTTCCGTACTGACTGCCGACAATGCCACTTTTACAACCAGTTCCGAATTGTTAGCGGTATCGAAGTTAAAGTAAGCCACGATTTTTCGACCTGTGATTTCGGGGAAGTTCTTTTCCAACTTAAAACGACGCCAAAAGCCATTGTACAATACTTTTTCCTTATCCTTATATCCGTAGTCTTTAATCGGCTGTGACAAAGAGATAGCAAAATAGGTATAATTCGTACGCGCCCATCCATTGGTGATACGATATCCGGTCAACAGAGTATCGTTTTCGACTCTCAAGTTGGCCCATAGAACTTTGCCGTCATAATTATAAATACCATGCACCAGATCCAAAATCAAATGCCCATCTTCTCCTTTCGGGAAGGTATATTTATGTATGCCCGTTCGTTGCGTTGCTGTCAGTTGGGCTTTAATGCCATAATCGTCCAGTATCACTTCATAATATCCGGGAACAGCTTTTTCTGTAGCATGGTCAAAACGTGAACGGTATCCCTCTTCCGGATAATCCGCCCGACCGGGATTTAACTTCACATCGCCAACAGCAGGCATCAACAAGATGTCTCCCAAGTCAGAATGTCCCGTACCACTAAGATGAGTGTGACTGAAGCCAACAATGGTCTTGTCCCTATATTGGTAACCGGCACAATACTCGTAGGCATTTTTCTGATAAGCTCCATTTACATTATGCGGAATTGTGTCTGTGTCCGGACTCAACTGTACCCATCCGAAAGGAGTGCAAGCACCGGGAAAAGTGTGCCCCATCCCATTGGTCCCGATAATCGGATTCACATAGTCTACCGGCTGTTGAGCTATGGCGGACAAAGTTGCTGCCGCCATAGTCATCATCAATACTTTCTTTCTCAAATTATTCATATCAGCTTACTTTGCGTCACGAGAGAATGAATACGGGAAGTCTGATTCGTTGATACCTCTTCCCTTATTCGGTTTGTTATCCATATCAAACACCAGACGACCGCCTTTCAACAGATCGAAATGGTTCAGATAATTCTTTGTATAATTCTTGCCATTATAATTCAATGAACGAATATAACGATTATCATCGTTATTCTTCGGGGCGGAGATTTCCAGTTTCTTGCCGTTCTCCAGTGTAATCGTTGCTTTCTTGAAGTAAGGAGCTCCCATTACATATTCATTGCTGCCGGGACATACCGGATAAAATCCCAATGCAGTAAATACATACCAAGCCGAAGTCTGACCGTTATCTTCATCTCCACAATAACCGTCCGGAGTAGGAAGATAGAGGCGGTTCATCGTCTCACGCAACCAATATTGGGCTTTCCAAGGTTCGCCGGCATAGTTATACAAATAGATCATGTGCTGGATAGGTTGGTTGCCATGTGCATAGTTACCCATGTTAGCAATTTCCATTTCACGAATCTCATGAATCACTCCTCCATAATAGCTATCATCAAATACAGGAGGAAGATTGAATACAGAATCAAGCATACTGACAAACATCTTCTTGCCGCCCATCAGATCAACCAGTCCTTGTACATCGTGGAATACCGACCATGTATAATGCCAACTATTTCCTTCCGTAAAGGCATCTCCCCATTTAAAAGGATTGAAAGGAGTCTGGAAAGTTCCATCGGAATTCTTTCCCCGCATCAACTTAGTTTCCGGATCGAACAGATTACGGTAGTTCTGACTCCTTTTCTTATAAACATCCAGTTCTTCTGCCGGACGGCCTAATTTTTCACCCATACGGTAAATGCACCAGTCATCGTATGCATATTCCAATGTACGTGCCGCATTCTCATTAATTTTCACATCGTATGGCACATAGCCCAGTTTGTTATAATATTCATATCCACGGCGTCCGGTAGTAGAAACTTTCGGATGTACGCTATTGGCCCCTTTCAGTAGACCTTCATACATTTTTTCTGCATCCGCTTTGGTTATATTCTTCATGAAAGCATCCGCCACTACAGAAGCAGAATTGTTCCCAACCATGCAACCACGATGGCCCGGGCTTGCCCATTCAGGAAAGAATCCACTTTCAAGATAGGTATTCAACAGGCCTGCCTGCATCTTCTCACCCATTGAAGGATATATCAAATTAACAAATGGAAACAAGCAACGGAAAGTATCCCAGAATCCAGTGTCGGTAAACATATATCCCGGACGGATTTCACCATTATAGGGGCTGTAATGCACAGTTTCCCCCTTACCGTTTACTTCGTAAAACATACGAGGAAACAACACCGAACGATACAAACAAGAGTAGAACGTACGCATACGGTTCTCATCGCTGTCTTCAACCTTGATACGCCCCAAGACATTGTTCCATGCCTTACGACCGGCCTCTTTTGTCTGTTCAAAGGTCTTATTACCAATTTCTTTCAAGTTCAGTTCAGCCTGTTCAGGACTGATGAATGAGGATGCCACCTTTGCATGTACCTGTTCTCCTTTCTTCGTTGAAAATCCGATAGCAGCACCCACGTGATTGGATTGTAGTTCGAGATGTGTTTCAACCAAATGATAGTCTGCCCATACTTTATTGAAAGTAAAAGGCTTGTCGAACTCTATCACAAAGTAATTCTTAAAGTTTTGAGGAACACCGCCACTATTGCGTGTCGTATAACCAACTATTTTATTTTCTTCGGGAATCACCTTCACATACGAACCGCGGTCGAAAGCATCTACCACCACATAGGCATCGGAGGTTTCAGGGAAAGTGAAACGGAAATATGCGCAACGTTCCGTCGGAGCTATTTCAGTTGTCATGTCATACTCTGACAAATAAACACTATAATAATAAGGAGTGGCTTTCTCTGCCTTATGAGAGAACCAGGAAGCACGACTGTCCTGATCGATCTTCAACTGTTTAGTCATCGGCATGATTGAGAACTGACCGTAGTCATTGATCCACGGACTGGGCTGATGCGTTTGCTTGAAACCTCTGATTTTGTCGGATGCATAAGTGTAAGCCCAACCGTCACCCATCTTTCCGGTTTGTGGCATCCAGAAGTTCATTCCCCAAGGCAACGCGATGGCAGGATATGTATTCCCATTAGATAGTGATATTTTCGAATCAGTTCCCATTAAAGGATTCACATAGTCTACCGGTTGCTTTTGCGCAAAGGTAGAAGAAGCTCCCAATAGCAGGGCTATTGCGAAAGATAGTAGTTTCTTTTTATTCATGGTCTACGAATTAAGCTATTAATTAGATTATCAAGTCTTTTTTATTTACGTTACAAATTAAAGCATCTTTCTGTAATTATCAGTCCTCTGATACGCCAAAATAAGAAAAAATAGCATGTGGTCAACCAAAGGATACGAGCGTCAACGAGAGTACAAGTTAAACAAGTGAGAATCAGGATGTAATATTTATGTGCATACCACGAGAGTACAACCGGAGGACTAACTGTTTAAGCAATAGAGAGAGGATAATTTGCCTTTACCCTCTCTCCAATTCTATCAGAAACAAATATTTATTATTACCTAATTAATTCCATCCCGGGTTCTGATGTCCTTCCAACGCAGGATTAGCCTGAATTTCATCTAACGGGATAGGCCATAACAAAGCATATTCAGGAATGGCACCGGCTCTTGTGCTTCCATCGGGCTTGTTTTGAATTTGAGCCGATGCAAGAGCAGTCCATTTCAATTTTCCTGATTCGGTAGATGCTTCCGGATACAAACGAGTACGACGAATGTCATCCCAAATCTTAAATTCCAACGGTAACTCATGCAAACGTTCAGTCAAAATCGATTGTATTAAATCGTTTCCTGTAGCCGTCTCATCTGCCAATCCAGCACGTTTACGCACTTGATTGAGATAATATTTAGCTCCACCGACAGCATTATCTTCATGATTTGTACGTGCCAGACCTTCGGCCGCAATCAGCAAGACTTCCGCAAAACGGAATACCGGCATATTATAATCACCGTCGTGACCGCTAATCAAAGCATTTTCATCAAACCACGCCCAGTTGCCTGCATTGTTCAAAGTATAAGTCTTTCCTGCAGCATCGGTATATTTCTTAAAGAAGAACTGTTTCTCATGTCCTCGAATATCATTAGAGGCATAGCTGTTAAGCAACATATCACAGGGAAGGTATGCATTATACAGCACGTCTCCTCCCGGATGGAACACTCCCCATTGGAAAGCATCTGTACCAATAGAACGACAAGCATAAGAGTTACCTACACTATAATCACTATAATTATATTCTTTAGCATAAATGATTTCAGCAGATTCTTTCGTTGTCTTAATCACATTATACGCAGAGTTCAAATCATCAGTCGTTCCATTCGGATGAATAAGTCCGTGAGGACTATCATTAATCACTTTCAATGCCATCTGTGCAGCTTTTCCATAATAGTCTGCCCCCCCGTTTAACGGTGCACCAGCCCATTGTAGATAAACTTGTGCCAGCAAAGTCTGCGCCATTGCTCTGGTAACATAACAGCCATTTTCATAGAACGTTTTATTCGGCAATGCATCCCCGTTGACAATATCCAGCAAGTCGGCTTCAATTTTCTTATAAACCTCTTCAGCAGAAAGACGTTCTTTGTACATACCTTCTGTAGATGTGTAAGGTTCTGAAATATAAGGAACGCCACCAAATTCTTTGACCAGCCAAAAATATCCGTATGCACGGAAGAATTTACCTTGAGCCACATAATTATTAATAGTAGCTTCATCCAGCACACCGGTCATTGTCGGAATATTGGCAATAACAAAGTTGGCACGTGAAATACCTTTATAAAACTCATGCCAGTATTTCATTGCAATATCATCAAAAGATTCAATATTGAAGTTACACCCTTCGGATGCCGTAGTAAATGTTCTATCCTTACGCTTATCAACGTACAATCCGGACACAATACCACCCCACATTGTCGCTTTAGGAGTCCAGCCACCGCCTACATCAGTGTTGTGTAAATAAGGTACACCACCAAAATACAATGCGTTCACACCCGACTCCGCATCAGCTTTCGTCTTCCAGAATTGGTCAGATGACTTCATATCCAATGGTTCTTCTTTCAGGAAATCGTCGCATGAATTCAGCAACACAGAAAGTGAACACATACAAAATGCAGATATATATACTTTTAATAGTTTCATAATTCTTATGGTTTTTATAACGGTGAATTAAAATGCTACATTAAGACCGAACGTAAACGTTCTCGGACGCGGATAGGTGAAGAATTGGCGGTTAGCCCCCCATTTGTTGTCACCTAAACGAGATGAGTTATCCGGATCGTATCCGTTATAGTCCTTAGAAGTAATCAGGAACGCGTTATTCACATTCGCATACAAACGCAATGAAGACAGACCGATCTTCTTAATCAGTGTTGGATTGAAGGTATATCCGAGCTGAATCATGTTACAACGCAAATAAGAACCATTGCAAACCCAGTCATCATCTGCCTGGTTATTAGCTCCCTGACCAAAGTTATTCAGACGAATTGCCTGTTCTTTACCCGACGGATTGAGAGTTGGATGCCATGCTTCCTTATAAAGACGGTCTATACCGTTAGTTAGGAAACGGGCTACAGTAGAGTGATAATATTCTTGCATCACGTCCACCCCCCATGTAAACTGGAAGTCTAAAGTCAAATCAAATCCTTTATAATTGAAGGTATTGATGAATGAGCCCATCCAGTCAGGTAATCCGTTACCGATAATTTCGCGTTTCTTATAAGTTACCTTTTCACCAATAGTGGAAGGTATGTTCATTGTCTCCGGATCCCAGTTAGACGGAATACCATCGTAAATACCGGCACGCTTATAACCATAGAAAGAGGAAAGCTCTTCACCTTCACGAATCAACATATCGTAACCCACAAAACCGTCGGTCGTAATCTGACGCTTACCGGTGACAGGATCAACAGATGCACTTTCATCCAACTTCTCTACACGGTTTTTGTTGAAACCTAAATTAAGAGTGGAAGTCCACTGGAAATCATGTGTCTGAATAGGATATGCTGTAACCAGAATATCTACACCACGATTGGAAACGGCTCCAATATTATCCATAATGGAAGAGTAACCTGTTGATTCAGGAACCGGACGGTCGAGCAACAAATCCGAAGTATACTTATAATAATAGGAAATATCGAAATTCAGTCTGTTATTGAATAAACCCAACTCGAATCCTAAGTCCCACTGTCCTGTCTTTTCCCATTTCAGGTCCGGATTAGGCATATTGTCCAGATAAGACACTACATGCAGAGCATCACCAATGATCGTATTCGACTGGCTCACCGTAGCCAATGATTTATATGTACCAATTTCCGAATTACCTGTCAGACCGTAAGAAGTATGTAATTTCAGCTTGCTGATCAATGAGTTATCTTTCAAAAAGTCTTCATTAGAAATCATCCAACCCAAGCCGACTGACGGGAAAAATGCATATTTATTGTTCTGTCCGAATTTGGAAGAGCCATCATAACGACCGGTTACGGTAGCCATATACTTGTTGTCATAAGAATACGCCAGACGCAAGAAATAAGAGTTCATTGCCCACTTGTCGTAATCACTGCCAACAGAAGGACGATTCGTTCCGGAACCTAAATTATAATATCCGTAGAAGTCATCAATATACTTACTGTCGGAAGCTTCGAATTTGGTATAATTATACTCTTGCCAAGACATACCCGCCATTGCATTAATGTGATGTTTGTTTATATCTTTCACATAAGTCAAATAGGTTTCTTCCTGCCAATACAAAGAGTTGGAATTATTTGCAGAAGCTGCTCCCTCGGAACTTTGATTAATCATCGGACGCGGAGTGAACGGCGTATAGTTAGCATCACGATTATTGTGGTAGTCGATACCGAACTGGGTCTTCAAATCCAATCCTTTCATGAGATGGAAAGTCAAAGCAGCATTACCAAAAATCTGCGTACGATATTGCATAGCCTGCATCCGTTCGAGCAACTCAACGGGATTACCTACACCTTCCGGGCTAAATCCTTGTTTTCCGCTATTAGGATCAGTCTGATTATTGAGAATAGAGCTTGTATTAATAATGTTCGTCTGCGTATATTCACCATCCAGCTTAACCGGTAAGAAAGGCAACTGTTCGATCATCGTACGCAATGCGCCTTGTCCGTAAGGGTTATCAGAAGTTCTATTACCCCAAGTATGATTTACTAATAAATTAGCGGAAGTAGACAGCCAATCAGTCGGTTTGTCATCATACGCCAATTTTGCATTGATACGTTTGAAGTAAGAATTCAACAAAATACCCTGTTGATCGGTATAATTGATGAATGCTCCGATAGAAGATCCTTCTCCTGTACGTTGGATACTGATCTGATGGTTATGAGAGATGGCAGTGCGGGATGCTTCATCCTGCCAGTTGGTATTATATTTCGGAGAACCGTCTGCATTGAACAAACGTTCGTCTGTGAATATCTGTGACAGATCAGTTGTGAAGTTCTTGCCTTGAAATTCGTTGGCATTTTCCAATCCCTGCTTGAAGGTAGACATCCATTCGTTAGCATCCATTACATCTATTTTTCTAGCCATCTTACCGATAGACAATGAACCATCATAGGAAACATGGACTCCTTTTCCTGCATTACCGCGCTTGGTAGTCACCATGATAACACCATTTGCACCACGGGCACCATAGATGGCAGCAGAGGAAGCATCTTTCAATACTTCGATAGATTCGATATCATTCGGATTAAGCAATTCGAAGTTTGACATCACCACTCCATCGACTACGTACAGCGGTGATGCTGATGCGTTGATAGTAGAAATACCACGAATGATGACACGTGATTCTCCACCCGGCTGACCGGTATTAGAGAAGATATTCACACCGGCCACTTTACCCTTCAATCCGTCAAGCGCATTGAATGATTGTGCTTTCAGCATGTCTTTACCTTTGGCTGTGGAAATGGAACCCGTCAAGTCTGATTTGCGCATGGTACCATAACCTACAACGACTACTTCGTCCAGTGCTTTCGTATCCGATTGCAGAACTACGTTCAGAACATTACTCTTTAATTCCGAGACTTTAAATTCTTGTGTGATATAACCAATATACGAAAACACCAAGGTGGCATTGGAAGGAACAGAGAGAGTGTATTTACCGTTAATGTCAGTGATTGTTCCTGTACTACCGTTTTTAACTTTCACCGTACCACTGATAACCGCCTCTCCCTGATCATCGGTTACCGTACCGGAGATTGATTTTACAGATTGAGCATTCATGCCCAAACTCAACATCATACCTATTACAAATAAGGTAAGATACTTTAGTTTTTCATTCATAATTCCTTTAAATTTGATTAGTAATAAGGTTAATTCCCTTTAAAAAGATTGTTGCAAATAAAGGCTATTCGAATAAAAGTCCAATGCTCTACCTTGCCAAAAAAACGGCAAAATAAAGACACATATCTAAAGCACAGAATGGTAAATTAGAGCACAGATTAACACACTAATAATCAACACAATAAAATCAACAAAAGGGATTTAGAGCACAAGGTTGTGACAAACAAATAAATAATAATGTTTCCCAACTAATCACCTATACGAAAGAATTTAACCTGACAATCAGCATACCTTTCGCTGTTCCCGATAATCTTTCGGTGTCATCCCGAACCGACGGGTAAACTCTTTATAAAAATAAGACCGGCTGGAAATACCGACCTCCATAATAACATCTTGAATAGAAAGTTCTTCATCAAGTAACAGGCGGGCTGCCTTTTCCATACGGTAACTCTTTATTAAATCACCGGGAGCAGTATTGGAAATTTCCTTGAATTTACGATAGAACTGACGGGAACTCATTGCCATACGATCAGCGATCAACGTTGAGCCCAGTTCTTCCTTGTCCAGGTTTTCTTCAATCACCTTTAACAATTTACGAATAAAATCAGCTTGTTCGGTAGTTGTACAGACAATCTGTCCCGCCAAATCTCCCAGTTCCTCCATATATATCTGCTTCGCTTCCCGCTTTCCATAAATAGCATTATGGACAACTTCCCGCAAGAATAATATATCATAAGGAAGTACAATATAAGAATCAGACCACAAGATCAGTTCCCGCTGAATGGCCGAACCAACTTTCCAAGTTAACAATGGAATAAAAGCTGTCTTTGAAAGCAGAGTACGATTCCGGCTAACATACTCCATAAAAGTACTTTCAGCATTGGCATACATTGTCATATCCACTAATAATAGAGCCGGAGCCGACCGACGAATTTCGTCAAAAGCAAGCTGCACACTCTTTACTTGATGAACCACGTATTCATCAGCCAGGAAATTACTAATCAACCAAGTCATTTCATCTCTGTCTTCCAACAAAAGCACAGTTTTTTTCCCTTGTTCACCTGCTACTGTCAAGACCGCCGGTTCAAAGATAATCGTCAACCGACTACCACTCTCATCATCATCATAACGAAGAACGGCATGAATACGTTCCAAAGCCGACCGTACAAAACCTAAAAGTAAATGCACAACAAACACATGATCGGAATCTTTCTCCGTCACCGAAGAAGCTTTATCTGAAAGATATTCATACAACGCTTTCGCAGTAGCATCTTTAGAAGAAAAATGTAGCTGCATCTTACCATCCTGTTCTGACATTTCTACTATTACGCCATGAGTACCCTTCATTTCAGTAATCCGGAGATAGCAGCAATAAAGAATACTGTATAACGCATTCTTGTAAACTGGAAATGTTAAGTGTTCCGGAATCATTGACGATATAGAAGAATGATCAATCCCTTGTTCTTCCAACGTACGCAACACCTCTTGAGAAACTCCCTGTATACTCATACGCGCAGAAACAATAAACCGATCCGGAAAGAATTGTTTAAGTTCTTCCAAAAACAGAGCGTCAGGATTAAGAAGTGCGCTCATCACAGTTTCGCGTATCAGTGACACTTTCTCAAGACATTGCTCATAAGAAAGATTCTCTGCACGCAATTGGTCACAATAATTATAAATAAGAGTAAAATCTTCAAGCATCCTACGGTTTGTATATACAGTCTCGGATTTCCGGCAACTTTCTGTCCCCATCAGTGTTTTCATCATCCGTTCCTGAAGGTAGTTTTTACGTAGCAAATATATCACGTACCCTAACAACAACAAAAAAATGATCAAATAAACAAAATAAGCCGCCACCGATCGATACCAGGGAGAAAGGATATATACCGGAATAGAAAAATGCCGATATTCCGTATCAAATACATCCCTCTTATAGCGTACCTTAAAGATATAATCACCTGCCGGCACTCCTGTATATGAGGCTTCATTAATACTACTAAAAGAGGTCCAATCCTTATCATATCCTTCCAACTGGTAAGAATATTCTATATCTTCTCCTGATAAAAAATCCGGAACAACAAAAGAAAGTGCAAATGAAACCTCCGTCCCCTTCAACTGTAATGCCTTACCATCGTCTGTATAGTAATCTCCATCCCCCTGAACCACTTGCGTATGTCCAACAGTCAACTTACGTAACAAAATATCCGGATAAAATTCCGGAGCAGCCTGCACCTCTTTATCCAAATAAAGCAACCCGTCAATCCCACCGAAAAAAAGCTCCTGTGTATATGGACACATGTAATAAGCATCATCACTAAACTCACCGATTTGAACACCTGCACTGTAAAAGTAGGCATGTGATGAGCCATTTATCGGATTATATTTAATCAGCCCCCGATTCGTACCAAGCCATAAGAGTCCGTTCTCATCTTCAAGTACACCATGAATCATATCATTGAGCAAACCTTGCTCCCGTCCGATATAGGTAGCTTTCATCTGTTTGCCATTAGAATTCAAACATACCAATCCTGATGTTGTCCCTACATATAACAACCCTTCTTTGGTCCGATACAGGCTGAGCACATCGTCTACCGACTTATGAAGCATTTCTTTCAAAGAAATCACTTTATATTCTTCAGTCCGCTTATCAAACCGTACGAGTCCTTTCTCCCGACTGCCAAGCCACAAAATAGAATCCCCCTCGGGCAGCATTGGATAGAACATCGTAATTTCCCGCTGACCGTGAAAAAAATGATAACTTTTCTGCGACTTGAAACGAATGGTACCTGCCTGCTTCTCAAGTATTAATTTATGAAAACCGGAACCGGCTGTCACCACATAAAGTACACTATCATTTTCCTCATAAATGCCATGTATCTCGGTGGGTTGTGCCGGCAGATTCTCCACAGAATGCAAAGCTTTGTCTTCAAAAGAATAGTAAAATAGTCCCGGATCTCCAGATCCTATCCAAAAGCCATCCATATAACGGCTTTGAACCAATTTATAAACGGGAAATTCTTTATTCCATCGTATATAAGACACAACATTTTGCTTTCCTTCAGGAGAGTAAACTGTAACGGCAGAAGCCTCCTCATTCTCACGATAATCCGGTATATGCAGCAGTCCATCACCTTTCGTCCCGAACCATAGTCCACCACTATCGTCTGTCATAACAGAACGTACCTGCCTGCTTAAGTTAGATGACAGTTGATTGAGCATCAAATTGGTGGCAATAGAATATTTCTTAGCATACATAATCGTTCCTTGTCCGTCCGAAGCAACCCATAAGACATTCTGATGAGGATCTCGATAAATACTATATATACGTACATTCCGGTCGACCACTTCTTCTTTATATTTTTGTGAAGTACGGAGACGGACTAACCCATTCGTTCGAAAACCAATAATAATATCTTCATAGAAAAGGGCTATTCCTGCAATAGTTCCATTCTTCTGCACTAATGAAGAAAGGTTACGAATATAAATTTTAGATTGTCGGGAAATATCATAAACATAAAGATCATGCTCACTATCGATAAAACAAAGAACGCCATTCTGATAAAAGACATCTTCAATAGGTTTCGCATGAAAATCAGTAGATGAAACAGTTGAATGAATTGATAATGTGTCACAATCAAAAGCATCCTGCGAAACCTGTAACAGCTCCCCTGTTTGTTGAGTGAAAATCCACAAAACACCATCATCCGTGACGAACGCCCGTTTATCCATATCTTCTACGGGTACTTTCAGATTCTTAATCTGTACAAATCGTTTATAAGATGTATTATAGTAGAAAATTCCACCATGACTCACCACCCATGTGTTTCCTTTAGAATTGGAATGTAGATAATAATCATCTGTAAAGTCATAATATCCGACAACTTGCCGCGAATCCTGTGAAAGACGATTGATACCCAAATGTGTAGAAATCCACAAACAATTATTATCTGCCTGCTGAATAGAATGGATTACATTATTACTCAAAGCTTTGGGGGCTGAAAAATCAGAACGAAAAACTTCCATGTTTCGGCCATCATAACAATTGACACCATCGTATGTACCAAACCACATCAACCCTGTATTGTCTTGAAAAAGACAAAGCACAGCACTATTGGATAATCCTTGCTGATAATCTACTTTCCGGAAGATATATGAATCTTTACCGCCATCTGCTTGACAGACCAATGAATAAATCAATAAAACAAAAGACAAAATCAAGCGTATTTTCATTGTGTTAATCATTAATATCATCTATTAAATATCAGGCAATCGCTTATATGTTCTGTTTCGTAGTGCGAAAGAAAATAGCCATTAATAATCGATGTCTTTAATTCTCTTTACACAAAGATACGTTTTTATACGGAAAATGCAACTCTATTTTATCAAGTACCTCTATTTTTCAGCAACTACTTCACTACTAATTCGCACAATCCAAGGATTCCGCCTCTTTCATTCTTGCCAATTCCCATCCGCGAAACAGCCAATCTTTGCCTCCGTCTCACCACCCCACACCGGAAAAAAATCCTGCCAATTAAAATTATCTGATACAAGAATCCATCGGCTGTTTGAACAACGAACACTGAACCATAATCTACTTTTGAAAAGAAATAAGTATCATTATCAGCTACGGCAGCCAACGATCCCATCATTATAAATAATGCAATCAGTTTTATTTTCATGTCGTACGTTTATCAATAAGCTGTTCAAAACCTGTTAG
>OGFF01002611.1_pt1 | contig 15182 bp, 15 predicted proteins | sample 1570751 | NCBI WGS metagenome assembly OGFF01 (sample SAMEA2581951, study PRJEB24529) | metagenome | biome: Human gut stool | place: China | collected 2011 | reverse complement strand
CAGCTCAAGCTCCGCGACATAGGCGGCCAGGTGGTCATCGACTTCATCGAGATGAAGGAGCACAAGCACGTGGCCGAGGTGGAGCGCACGCTCCGCAACGCCATGAAATACGACAGGGCACGTCACGACGTCGCGCACATGAGCTCCTTCGGCCTGCTCGAGCTCGTGCGCCAGCGCACGGGCAACTCGGCTATTTCCATTTCCATGGAACCCTGCCCCGCCTGCGGCGGCACAGGCCTGCGCCGTAATCTGGAGTGGCAGTCCCTGCAGGCTCTCAGGGATATCGCCCGCGCCCTGCGCTCGCGTTCTTCCTCGCCCTGCCAGTACGAACTGCCCCAGGAACTCGGCCTGTACCTGCTCAACCATAAGCGGGACGCGCTCAAAGAGCTCGAGCAGCGCTTTAACAAAAACATCGAAATCACCATCAAGCCGTAATCATGACCGAACCGACAGAACAGCAGCCGCTTCCTCCGGGCCCCCGGGCGCCCGAAGGAAACCGGCTCCTCATGCATATCTGCTGCGGCCCCTGCGCCTGCATCTGCATCAGGACGCTCCTGGCCGAGGGCTGGAACATAACGGGGTACTTCATGAATCCCAACATCCAGCCCCTGGCGGAGTATCTCCGCCGCCACGAAGCCGCTGAACAGACCTGCGCGTATTTCGGAATTCCCATTCTCTTCGACGACGCCGCATGGAACATCACGGACTGGCTCAGAGCCGTTCAGAACCGCGACACCCCGCCGGAGCGCTGCACCTACTGCGTGACAAGCCGTATGGAGGCCACGTTCACAAAGGCGAAGGAAATGGGTTTCACCCATTTCTTCTCCTCCCTGCTGTACTCAAAGTATCAGCCGCATGAAGCCATCAGAAAAGCCGGAGAACGTCTCTCCGGACAGGACGGCGGACCGATCTTCATGTACCGCGACTTCCGTCCTTACTGGCAGGCCGGCATTGACCTCTCCATAAGTATGGGAATTTACCGCCAGCCGTACTGCGGCTGTGTGTACAGCGAAACGGATCGCTATCATAAAAAGCTGGACCGTCTCGTGAAGGCGCAGCGGCAGGCCGAAGAAGCCCGCAGGCAGTAACCAGTTTATACTCTCAAAACGCAGAAAGCCGTCCGATGCAGGGCGGCTTTCTGCGTTTCCAGGCTTCTCCCTCCACAAAAGCAGAGTGATTCCAGGAGAATGGCAGGCATCTAGTTGTAATTATTATATATTATTATATTGAAATATATTGTTATCTTTATATAAATATAACAATATATATTCATGCATACCCTAATGCCCTGCTCTGGAGCCCGGGACAGACTTTCTGACGGGTCTGAGGGGCGGGACCGGCAGATCCACGAAATGATTCTCTTGAACGCGCACGGGAAATTGCCGCCGCAGCAGGCAGGGAGGGCTGATGCGGCCCTGGCAGAGATGTCAGTTCACTTCACCTGGCACACTACCGGAAAAGCACCCCCGAAGTACCAGCCCGGCCGGAACAGGGATGTCCATCTGCGGAACGATCGGCGAATCAGTCGGGAGGAGCCCTTATCTGTCTTCAGACTTTCAAGGAGTTTATGACACACGTCCCCATCCGAAAGGCAGTTGACGCACTAATCCGGACTTCACTTTTCCCGGTCCACGCAGGCATCGCCTTCCCCGAGACCGATCTGCATCCGGAGCCCGGGAGGCGTTTCCGGACTATTCGTCTCCGTCAGACTGCTCTGCCGGAGCTCCAGGCGAAAGGGCGAACAAAACTTCTGCAGCGTGCGCAGGCCCGGCGGTTCCACGCCGGCGGCGTTCTCCACAAACGGTACATGGCCGGACAGCGGCCCAGCAGTCATAAAACAGTTTTTCTGATATCCTTCTGAGCCTGTTTTATAAAAAAAGGCGGTCTCTGCAGTACGTTAGTACTTACAAAGACCGCCTACTCTTTTCTGCTGGCTCCCCAAGACGGACTTGAACCGCCAACCTAGTGATTAACAGTCACCCGCTCTGCCGATTGAGCTATTGGGGAACGCTTTGAACAGACGCACTTCTACGCCTAACTGACATTTTCGTCAAGCAGAAAAAAATATTCCTGCAAAATTGTCTGCCCGGCTGGCTGCGGAGGCCGGGGCTGACACCTGATGAGCAGATCAGCCAGGGAAGAGGCTCCTCCTTGTAAATTGGCATGCGTTGGTCTATTGAATGGCATACTTTCCGGTGCGCTTCCGGGCGCAGATCATTCCTGAAAATAGGGGCTTCCTCCTTGAAAAAAATACTCCTCATTCTTTTGGCTCTCCTCAGCCTCTCACTCCCCGCCTGGGCCGAGCAGACGGCGCAGAAAACCATATCGACAAATCTGTACAGCATCGACCTGCCCGAAAACTGGCAGGTCATTGAGCAGACCGAGCCTGCAGGGCTGAATATTATCGTCTTCACGTCAAAAGCCCACGATGCTGTCGTCACCCTTGTCCAGGGTTCCGCCGGCGACTCCGACCTGAACACCATAGCTGAGAGCTTCGCTGAACAGTACAAGGCACACGAAAAGCCCGTGTACAAGGACGATGTCGCGTACTTCAACTACACAACCTACGAAGGCGATGACGGATCTGCGAGAATCATGGTGCAGGACGGACAGTTCATCGTGGCAACCATGAGCGGCGATCTGCACAGGAGCCGTGTCTTCCTTTCAAAATTCTCAAGCGAAAAGTTCGATGGCCTGTTTTCCTCGGATGAAACGACAAAAAAACGGCGCGACTCAAAGTAAAAATCTCATGCCGTCATCCGGCAGCATTTTCCAACCTTCAGAAATATCACGGACGTGCAGAATGTGGCGCAGTGAAATCGTTAAGACCCTCTTCATGGATATCATGCCCCTCAAACGCAGGGGGCTCACTTTTACCTGGAAATCCCTGGACGAACTGCGGGCCAGGCTGGTGGGCGCCACAGTATACGTCTGCGGGCCAGAACAGACGGATATAACGACAACTTCCAGCGATGGCAGCGTGCATCACCCCTCTCTGTTCAATGAAAACGGAGAGATCATCCCTCTCCCCCAGGCCGAAATGCTCATTGAATACACGCATGAGGACGGGAGCCGGCGCGCAGCCCTTTTCACAGACAGAGGGCAGCAGGGAACGCGCATCTACATTTTCCGCTTCAATGAGGCCCGCGGGCGCTGGATGTGGCCCTTCATAGGCATGAACTACGGTCCCACTTTCAATGAGAACGGCACCATTGCGGTCTATGAGCCCACTGTTCTCGCCAAAACACCGTCCACAACGAAATCAGCCATGGTAAAAGAGCACGCCAGGGACACGGGGCCGGCCATCGCCTTTCTGGAACTCATCAGGCAGGGGAAAATTGCCTCTGAAAACGCTCCAGGCAGAAACGCCGCTGAAATAGAAGCCGGAAAATCCGGCCGCGTTTCCTCACCCGTTCCCCCGTCCATGGCCAGGGCTTCAAGAACGCACCACGAAAACGCTCCCACGGGCAAGGGCTCGCACAGCGCATGATTCCGGTGCGCGCCGTCAGCTGTTCTATTTCAAAAGGAGAAAACATCATGGGTGAATGCATTTTCTGCCTTATCGCACAGGGCAAAATTCCGTCTTCCAAAATTTATGAAACCGACAGCCTGTACGCGTTTCTCGACCTGAACCCCGTCCATAAGGGGCACACGCTGATCATCCCCAAAAAGCACGCCGGAAATATTTTTGATCTGGATCCCGCGCTGGGCGGCGAGCTCGTTTCCTTCATGAAAAAAGTCGGCCGTGCTGTCATGGAAACCACCGGAGCCACAGGACTCAACATTTACCAGAACAACGGACGCTCAGCAGGTCAGGAAGTTGATCACCTGCACTGGCATCTTATTCCCCGCTTTGACGGCGACGGACTCAAACTGTGGCCCCAGGGCAAGTACGATTCCATGGAGGAAATGAACGGCCTTGCAGAAAAAATACGTGCCAGGCTCAGCTGAACAACTTTCCCCTCTCATCCGGCAGACACTCTGTTAATCCACCTGAAAACAGAAACTTTATTGACTTTCCCCTTATTCTGTTTTTTAGTTTGAGAACATCAGTGTGGAGTCATCTGCGAAGCTGTCGGATACGAACCTGCTTTCTCCTGTTCCATTCCGTTGAAACCGCCGCCACCATTGACGGTGGTGCAGCCCCTGAGGGCTGCCTGGGACAGAGAGACCGCAGGTTCTTTTTTATCCTGAACGGCCTGAGGCTCCGCGCCGGTCATCTGTTTCACTTTCAGGAGGAGAGGATTCCATGAACAGGCTGTTCACCAGAGTGTGTAAAGCTTTTGCTGTTCTGTTCTGTGCCGCGTCCATCGCGACGCCGTCCATGGCAGCCGAGTACAAGCAGGAGTACAAACTGAGCGTCGTCCCCGGTCCCACTTCCGGCTGGGCCCAGGGTGCCTTCTACTTTGCCGACCTGGTCCGCGAACGTACCAACGGCCGCGTCAACATCAAGGTCTACCCCGCCGGCCAGCTCTTTGCCGGCAAGCAGACCAATGAATTCATGATGCTCCGTCAGGGAGCCATCGACTTCGCTTTCGGTTCCACCATCAACTGGTCTCCCCAGATCAAGGAACTCAACCTTCCCTGCCTGCCCTTCTTTATCGGCGTGCAGCCCCAGCCCTACAAGGCTATGGACGCCATCCTCGCAGGCAAGGCCGGCAAAATGATGATCGATGCCGTTGAAAAGAAGGGCGTCCACGTCATCGGCTGGGCTGAAAACGGCTTCCGTGAACTGACCACCAACAAGGGCCCCATCACCAAGCCCGAAGACCTCAAGGGCATGAAGATCCGCGTTGTCGGCAGCCCGCTTTTCATTGAAACCTTCCGCGCTCTTGGCGCCAACCCGGTCAATATGAACTGGGCCGAATCCATCACCGGATTCCAGCAGGGCATCGTCGACGGTCAGGAAAATCCGACCAACGGCATCATCATCCCCGCCAAGCTGTGGCAGTATCACAAGTACATGTGCGACTGGCATTACCTCATCGACCCGCTTCTGAACAGCGTGAATCCCGGCGTCTGGAAGCAGTTCTCCGCTGAGGATCAGAAGATCATCACCGAGTGCGCTGCCCTCAGCGAAAAGTACAGCAAGGCTCTTTCCCGCATCGGCCTCGATGACGGCACAGCTCTGAAGTACCTCCAGAGCCTCAACAAGGCCCCGCAGGAAACCGATCCCATGGCTATCATGAAGAAGAACGGCATGACCGTTGTTGAGCTTACTGCTGAGCAGAAGAAGGCCTTCGTCGACGCCACCAAGAGCGTCCGTGACAACTGGACCAAGAAAATTGGTCCTGCTCTCGTGAAGGCCGCTGAAGAGGATATGGCCTCCGTCAAGTAGTTTTTTTGTTTTTCCGGGCCGGCTGTGCACGCATAGCCGGCCCGGTTTCTTTAAGGAATATAATCCCATGTGGTCCTTTCTCGACAAGCGGTTCGAAGACATTCTCGGATCGATAATGCTGGCTGTGATGGTGACAATCACGTTCCTCAACGTCATCGTCAGATACTGCACAAATTTCTCATTCGCCTGGACAGAAGAAATCACCATCAACTTTTTTGTCTGGGTTGTTCTGCTAGGTACCGCCCGGGCCTTCCGCGAGGGCAGCAACCTCTGCATGAACCTGCTTTATGATGCTTGTCCCAGGACCACCCGACTATTTCTCTACATCGTATGCGTCATCCTCTGCGTACTGTTCTTCTCCGCTCTCTGCTGGACGGGAACTCTGGAAGTTTTCGATGAAATCGAACTCGAATCAACGTCAGAGTCTCTGGAAGTTCCGGTCTGGCTTTATACCATGTGCACGCCCCTGCTCTCACTGCTGGTTATCTTCCGCATTCTGCAGCGCGCCACACACACTCTCCGTACGGGCAAATACTAAGGGACAGCCATGAACAGCGCAGTTTTCTCAGATCCGGCATTCTGGTTGCTGGTCATTTTCGTCATTCCGCTCATCATCCGTGTGCCCATCGCCGTCGCACTTGGTTTCTCCGCCCTTGTTATCGTCTGGGGCTGGGACATGGGCATTGGCATGATTTCCTATAACTTCTTCGCGGGCGTTGCCAAATTTCCGCTCCTGGCCATTCCCTTCTTCATTCTGGCCGGCTACATTATGGAACGTGCGGGCATAGCAGCGCGCATCATCGAGCTGATGGAAGCCCTCGTCGGTGACAAGACCGGCGGACTGGCTGTGGCCTCCGTCGCCGTGTGCACTTTCTGGGGCGCTGTCAGCGGTTCCGGTCCGGCCACAGTGGCGGCCCTCGGTCTGGTGCTCATTCCCGGCATGGTCAAAGCCGGCTATGACAAAGCCTTCGCCTCATCGGCCGTCGCCGTCACCTCGGGTATCGCCATCGTCATCCCTCCGAGCATCGCCTTTATTGTGTACGGCGGCATCACAGATGTCTCTGTTCCGGCCCTGTTTGCAGGCGGCTTCATCCCCGGCCTGGTCGTCGCCGGCTTTATTCTCGCCGCTGTCGTGATCATTTCCAAAAAACGCGGCTACCACGGCGTCAGGCGCACTAAGCCCATGCTCCAGATCCTGAAAGAATCGTTCTGGGGAGCCATGACGCCTGTTGTCATTCTCGGGGGCATATACGGCGGCATTTTCACGCCCACAGAGGCAGCAGCCATTGCTGTTTTCTACGGTCTTTTCGTCGGCATCTTCATTTATAAGACAATCAACAGCGTCAAAATGCTGTTCGAGATTTTTGCGCAGTCCATGCGCGCCACGGCCATCGTCATGATCGTGGTCACCTGCGCAGGCCTCTTCAGCTGGGTGGCGTCCACTGTGGGTCTCATCGAAAAGGGATCCTCGCTCTTTCTCTCCCTTTCCAGCAGTCCCGTTGTCATCATGCTCATGATCAACATCATCCTGCTTTTCGCGGGCATGCTGCTCGACGCCATCTCGATTTACTACGTCTTCCTGCCTTTCATGCTGCCCATCATCGCCAATTTTGGCTGGGATCCCCTCTGGTTCGGCATAGTGATGACCGTCAACCTCGCCATAGGCCAGGTGACACCCCCCGTGGCCGTCAACCTCTATGTTGCCGCCCATATTAGCAACCTGACCATGGAAGAAATAAGCAAATCAAGCCTGCCTCTTATCCTCGCGGCGATACTCGCCCTCGTGGTCATTATCCTCTTCCCAGGCCTGACCACGTTCCTGCCCAATCTGCTGGGACTCTGATCAGATTACGGAGACGCATATCTGAATCCCGGAGCCTGCCTGATTTGAAATCAGGCAGGCTCCATTGCTCTGAGACAGCAAATTCTTCCTTCCCCCAAAATATTCAGGTTCCGTCAGGCACCATTGCACAGGACGCACGGTCCTGCCGCGAATCCCCCCACGCCTTCCTGTGAAGACAGCCAATCCGCCTTCGGCCGGCAAACCTGAAGCCACTCGGAAGCACAATGCCTTTCACCGCATGTTCAGCCCAGCCATGACATCCGGAAAAATACAGCAGACCGGGCGGTGAAAAACAAAATATCAAACAGGGATATTATTTTTTTATTACGGTGAGAATGGAAACTTCCCGGCCGCGTCATGAATAAAAATCTCCAACCACAGGCAGGATCACACGGCCGGTAATACCTTACGGCCTTACAGCCATACCGGGGAAAAAGGAAAAGGGCCGTGGAGGGAAACCACAGCCCTTTAAATTCATGGAGCCAACTGAGGGACTTGAACTCTCGACCTGCTGATTACGAATCAGCTGCTCTACCGACTGAGCTAAGTTGGCATTCAATCACTTTTCGTGATTTCGTCTGACTACGCTAAAACACCGGTTCTGTCAACTGAGCAATTCTGGTATCTGCTACTTTTTCTTCACCTGGAAGGGAATCCAGTGCAGGGCACTGCTCTCTTCCTGGGTCGCCCCGATGGACCATTCGAAATTATCCCAGCCCATTTTTTCGGCGACTTTGGCAGCGGTGCCTGCGGCATCAATGACAGGATGTTTTCTGAACACGGTACTCAGGCCATAGGTCAGGCTGCAGACAAGACATTTACCGGGACGCTGATGCAGCTCATAGGCCATTTCCACATGATCTTCGGTTTCATTGCGCACGGTGAGTACGATATCGTAGGCTCCCTCCTCGGCGCCGCCAAAAAGAACTTCAAAGAACTAATCAGTCCTTTCAGGAGGGAAAATTTCTTTCAGAAAAGCATTATCGATCTTAGCAGACATTCATATTCTCCTTTCCAAGCCACTGCATATCTTTGCTGGTCAGAACATAGTCGTCACGCGGAAGAGATTCCCAACGGAAGGAAGACACGAGTTCCCGCGGATGCACCGGTTCGCGCCTGTCCGTGATACCTGCCACCCAGGCCAGAAGGCCGATGATGCGCCACGGGGACACCCCGTCCTGTCTCAGGCTTTCCAGGCTCAGGCTGGCATGTCTCTTGGCCAGACGTTCGTGCTCTGCGTCCAGCAGCAGCGGAATATGAGCATATTGCGGAACAGCATAGCCAAGAGCTTCGAGCACTGCAATCTGGCGCGGCGTGGAAGGGAGCAGATCCCTTCCCCTGACGACCTGTGTAATGCCCATGTCACCGTCATCCACGCTCACGGCGAGCTGATAGGAAAAAACACCGTCAGAGCGCTGCAGATTAAAATCCCCTCCACATTCCTGGAGTGTGGCTGTCTGCGGCCCGTAGACCATGTCCGTGAACCGGTATGGGGTATCGGGGGATCTGAAGCGCCACGAGTACTTTTTCCCTTCACGGATGCGCTCCCGGACCTCTTCGGGAGACAGGTTACGGCAGGTGCCTGGATACGGGGCGCCGGCATCTCCGATATGCGGAGCCGAAGCCATGGTACGCACGTCCCTGCGGGAGCAGAAACAGGGATAGGCCAGATTCATGGACTTCAGCTGCTCGAGCTTTGCCGTATACAGGGGATACCGGTTGCTCTGGTGGTAGGAAGGATCTTCCTTCTCAGGCGTCGGACCTTCATCCCAGTCCAGACCGAGCCAGCGGATGTCGGACATCAGCGCCTGCATGAACACAGGGCTGCTGCGCTCGAGATCGAGATCTTCCATTCTGAAGACCAGTTCTCCGCCCACAGAACGTACGGCAAGCCAGGACAGGAAAAACGACCAGGCATTCCCGAGATGCGCAAGTCCGGTCGGGCTTGGCGCAAGTCTCCCTCTCACATCACTCAAAAGCACTCTCCGTCTGTCAGAGCAGTTATCTGCAGAAAGACCGGCACCTCTTCAGAGATGCCGGCCCCTGTCGTCAAAACGCTATAATTCACCAGGACATCGGACTACTTATTCGATTTCTTATCCTTATCCTTGTTTCCGGACGGAATCACCGAAATATGACGCTGCATGGGCTTTGTCTGCCTCATGGCGTCCTTGCCGGCATTATTCTTGTCCTTCAGGGCCGGAGCCGGGGCCGCCGGCTTCGGAGCGGGCACCTTTCTGTTTGTGGTACTCCTGTCACCGGAAGCGGAATCTTTCACAGCACCGCGGGCAGGTTTCTTGTCCGAATCCCGGCTGTCAGGCTTTGCCTTTGTCTGAGAAGACGGCTTGATACCTGAATTGCTGTCGCCGCGCCCTTTGCGGTCATCGCCGCTCCGGGCGGATCTGGAGGTCTTTGTTCCGGTCTCCGGCTTGGCATCCTGCTTCTTCCTGGCCTGAGTATTATCCTTGGAATTCTTCCGGGAGCTGAGCCTGTCGTCTCCGTCTTTAGTGCCGCGGCGGGATGAACCGGCGTCCTGGGAGGCACGGCCTCCGCTTATCTTGTCCTTGTTTTTTTTGGATTTCCTGTCTTCACTGGCATTGCTTTTGTCAGAGGAGGATGAACTCCTGCCGCGCTGCCTGTCGGAACGGGCGGAAGATCTGTCGTCATCGTCTCTGGCTGCCCGTCTCTCCTGGCGGGCTCGCGCCTTGCCTGTGCTTCCTCTCTGGCGTTCTCCTCATCTGCGATACGGGAAGCTTCAGCCACGGCGGCATCGCCGGACCCCATATTCACACGCCGGGCGCCAATAAAATGCGTACTGTACCAGTCGCTGTCCAGGGATTCGACCTGTACGCGGGAGTGACGCTTGGGAGCATGAATAAACATGCCGGAGCCGATATAAATGCCTGTGTGGTAACCGCCGTCACGACGGCGGAATGCCACGATATCACCGGCCCGCATCTTGGAAACGTCCCGGATTTTGAAGCCCACGGAAGACTGTTCCTGGGCCGTGCGGGGCAGTTTCACTCCGGCCCCCCTGTAAGCCCACTGAACCAGTCCGGAGCAGTCGAAACCTCCCGGATGTTCGCCTCCCCAGACATAGGGTGTTCCGAGGGCGTTATGGGCACGTCTCAGGACCTGTCCTGAAACGGAGGGATCATTCTCTCCCCAGTCCCAGTCACCGCCTTCCATGTCTCCATTGGCGCCATAGAGGGCTTTGTAACGCTCATACTGGGCAGCGGCATCATCGACGGCCGGGCTCTTCTTGTGGGCGCAGCCAAAGCTGAGAACGCACAGCAAAAGAAGCACCAGCACCTTGTATTTCGTACCCATTATGACTCCGCAAAACGGTAAGAGAAAACCGCCTGCGCAGGGCGGCAGACCGCAGCGCGCAGGTTCACGGCATCCGGCAGGCCCGAAAGCGGGCAGAGAGAAGAAAGAATGGCAGCGGAAATGGCCAGGCGGCCGATGACGCTGCCGGTGAAAGCCGGATACGGAACGCAATCACGCCTTTTTTAAGACGAAGGGGGCCCATCGGTCAAGATGGGCCCCCTTCGGGATTATTCCAAAAAAGCAGATTACTCTAGCGCAGATTCGCCGGAAAATTATGCTCAATGCAGGCGAAGGCATTGTGGTTATGGATAGATTCCATACTTTCCACCTCGATACGGTAGCCTTTCAGATGCTCGTTCCGGGAAAGCCCCTGGGCGACGTTACGCACTACATCCTCAACAAAGCAGGGATTGGCAAAAGCATGCTCTGTGACGTATTTCTCGTCCTCGCGCTTCAGAATCGTGTACACCGGACTTGATCCGGAAGATTCCGCCACGGAGACAAAGTCCTCGATCCAGTCGAATCCGTTCATGAGAAGCGTCATGTGCACGAGCGTGCGCTGGCTGTGGGCGCCCTCATCGCTGATAGCCTTGGAGCAGGGGCAGACGGTCATCACGGGCACCTCGATGTCCAGAATAAAGTTCTGCTCATCCTTCTCATTCAGTTCGCCGGTCAGCATGCAGTTATACGCCACCTCGCCGGGAGTCCCGGTGGCCGGGGCATTCTTGCGGATAAAATACGGGAAATGGAAACAGACCTGGGCCCGGCAGGCTTCCAGACGATCCCTGATGACAGCGAGCAGTCCCCGAACCGACTTGTAGCTAATCTCGCCCTCCCAGTTTTCAATGGCTTCCACAAAACGGCTCATGTGCGTGCCTTTAAAAGACGCGGGCAGATCCACGCTCAAATCCACGCTGGCCACGGTTCTCTGCTTGAGATTGGCGCGGTCTCTCGCCCAGAGCGGCACCTTCACGCCACGGACACCCACCCTGTCAATGGGAATGGGGACCTCCGGCGCATGTTTCTGTACATCAATCATCGCTAAGCCAAATCCTTTCCAAGTGTTGTCGGCACGAAAACGCCATGCTTGACGCCGTTGCAGGCGATCAGTCTGTCCGCCAGGGAACTGACAGCGGCGGCATCCCCGCGCAGAACAAGTACTTCCAAGCAGTTGTGATGGTCAAGATGCACGTGCATCGACGTGATGACCACGTTGTAATGATCGTGCTGGATATCCATGAGACGGCGGGCAAGATCATTGGAGTGATGATCATAGACGAGTGTCAGCGTCCCCGCGACCTCGCCTTCCAGCTTTTTCCACTCATCCTGAATAAGCGCCCTGCGGATGAGGTCACGTATGGCCTCAGAACGGTTCGTGTAGCTTTTGCGGCGGCAGAGTTCATCGAAAGGCAGCAGCAGATCCTCACTCAGGGAAACGCCGAAACGGGCAAGATTGGCCATGATTCATTCCTCGGATTTCTGAAAAGTCCCCTAACCGAGGGGGTGTTATGCATTTTCTGTACACTGTTTCATCTAACGTACTGATTTCTTTTCCGATATGCCCGCAATTCCAGAATTTGTCCAGATTTGTCCACCCGCTTTTCACATTTATCATACCGTTTTCATGCATTATTTTATATTTTTAGGAAAAATAATATCAGCGGGCAGGCTCTTTCGGGCATAAAATTCGCACGTATTGAATGACTTCCCCGGGCGGAGATTCCCAATGCAGCCCGAACTCCTTTCTCCGGCTCAGACTCCACGGACAGGACACCTGTATGCCTGCTCCTCCGCGTGTTGTTCCCCCGCCGCCCTTTTGGTATAGAAAAACAGCTTTTCTTTTTGGAGGATCCATGGGGCAGGACATCTTTGACACAGCGACCATTCTTATTCTGACCTTCTTCGCCATCAGGGGCTATCTCAACGGATTTGTCGGAGAAGTCGCAGCCATTGTCTCCCTCATCGGCGGTTTCTGGGCCGCGCACACATTCCATCCGCTGCTCGCCCAGCATCTCCAGTTCATCGGTGAGCCTCTCTGGCGCAACATGGCCTCGTACGTCATCATTTTCATCGCGGTCATCATCGCTGTCGCCATCATAGCCAAAATCCTGCAGCGCATCCTCCAGTTCGCGCTCATCTCATGGGCTGACAGGGTGGCAGGCGGCATACTGGGGCTGGCCAAGGGCATCATCATCTTTTCCATCATCTTCATCCTGCTCAATAAATTCTGCGCCAACGCGGATTTTTACAAACACTCGCGGGTGCGTCCGTACTTCACGGCCATCATCAACCAGATACGCACCTCCCTGCCTCCCGATATCGTCAAACGATTCAACATCTAGCCGGAGAAAAAATACATGGATAGCAACGAAGGCATCGTCACTCTCAAGAATATCGTCGAGCGTCTCATCGCCCCGGACGGCTGCCCCTGGGACAGGGTACAGACGCCCGAAAGCCTCAGCGAATACATCATCGAGGAAAGCCACGAACTAGTCAGCGCCATCCGCTACGGAGACGCTGACGATGTCTGCGAGGAACTCGGCGATGTCGCGTTCCTGCTGGTCACCATAGCCTGCCACTTCGAAAAGAAGGGGGCCTTCACCCTCGACGACGTTTTCAGGCGCAACGCTGCGAAAATGGTACACCGGCATCCCCATGTTTTCGGCAATGAAAAGTTCGCCAGCCTCGACGATCAGCTTAAAGCCTGGGAAAAGCTCAAAAAGGAAGAGCACCAGAAGGAAGGAAAGGCTACAGGCGTGTTTGCCTCCCTGCCCCGCGATCTGGATCCGCTCGCCAGGGCCTACCGCATCCACTCCAAGGCAGCCAGAACCGGCTTTACCTGGGAAAACGACGAGGATGTGGAGCGCCAGGTTGAGGCCGAATGGCTGGAATTTCTGGATGCAGAGACCCGTAAGAGCGACGCAGAAGTCAAACACGAACTGGGTGATCTTCTTTTCACCATCGCCGAACTCGGACGCCGCCACGGCATGAAGGCCAACGAGGCCCTCGACTATGCCAACGAACGTTTTCTCTCCCGCTTCAAAAGGATGGAAGCGCTGGCCGCAGAGCAGAAGAGAGAACTCACCGACATGAGCCTCGATGAAAAGAACGAACTCTGGGAACAGGCGAAACAGGAAGAAAAGGCTGCGGGAACCTTAAACTCCACAGTCTCCCCCGCAGCTGACGCTCCCCTCACAAAAAAAGACTAGCAGCCCGTGGGGAGAGGCGCTCCCCGCCGTCTTTTTTCTGACAGCGCACGGCCTTTCCCGCCATTCAGCTTCTTTCCGGGCCCGTCGCATTCCGCCGGATTTCCCCGGATTCCCGTGTCTCTGCTCCTTTGGAAACTGCACGTCTCTGCGCCCACCGCAAAGGCTTCCTTTCACTTTCACAACGCCCGCCTGGCCGTGCCGGCTCCCCTGCCGGCCAATACTGGCAGGAAAGGAATTTTTTAAGAATGGATACCATCGGCTCCGATCAGGAAAAAACTTCTGCCGTAAAGCAGCCTGCCGAATCGGCTGCCTCCGGACCGGCCATACCCCTGGGGCAGGACGGGGACAGCCAGTTCAGCACCCCTCACGCCCCTTCCCCTGAGATGAATCCTGCCGGGGAAACCACCGCCTCCGCCAGCCAGGACTCTCCCGCCGCAGCCGAACCGGAGAACGCCGGTACTGACGGCACAGATACCACGGCCAAGGAAGCAGCCGGAGAAGAAACAGCTTCAGGGGATTCCCCTGAAACTTCTTCCGGCAGCGGGCCGGAAAACACTTACGGCACCGGGGAAGAGCTCATCGACGAGAACTCCACGCAGCACAACGCGGCTTTCCGCCTGCTCGGAAGAATAACTCCTCTGACCCTGCTTCTTTTTCTGGCTGCTGTCTGCTGGCCTGTTTTCCTCATTGGCGACTCCTTCTGCCCGGGCGAGGCTCTCAACATCAAATTCTTCAGCTCCGTCGCCCAGTCACCGCTTTTGCCGCAGGCTGACGGCGCTGTCGCCCTCCCCGGCTTCGCCTGGCTCGGAGCTCTGGTTCTCAAATGCGTCCCTGCCCCTGCCATGGGACTCTCCGTGGTTTCCGCGCTCGGTGCCTTCATCTGTCTGCTTGGCGTCTGGGGCGTCTGCCCCCTCCTGCGCCTCGGCCGGTACACACCGCTGGCAGCCGGGCTGGCCCTCTTCTGCACGCCGGCTTTTCTGGCATTCTCCCAGTTCGTGGGCCCGGTCTTAACGGCAACAGGACTCTCTCTCCTGGCCCTGGGCATACTCGGACACGCATGGACAAAGGACATGGATTTCCCGGGCATGATTCTCGGGAACCTGATGGCTGCCGCCGCCGGTCTGACCGGCGGCCTGCTCTATGCTCTCCTGCCCGTTATCTCCGCGTTCCTTCTCTGCCTCTGGCGCTGTGACTTCAGGCGCAGCCGTCAGCCTGATGCCCTCATCGGCTTCGCCGTCTTCCTCTTCACCCTTGCCATCTGTGCAGCCCTGACCATCATCTTCTCCGACGGCGCCGGATCTTCTTCCATAGCCAAATCCCTGATCCGGCTGCCCTCTGAGCCGTCAGTTGCCGGCAATGCCCTGCGCCTCTACGCCCTGGGTTCCCTCCCGGCCATCCTGGTGATCTTCTGCTGTAACTGGCCGAAAATCCTGCGCGGCAGCCTCGCCAGCCTCAAAGCCAG
>OGFF01002608.1_pt1 | contig 15187 bp, 18 predicted proteins | sample 1570751 | NCBI WGS metagenome assembly OGFF01 (sample SAMEA2581951, study PRJEB24529) | metagenome | biome: Human gut stool | place: China | collected 2011 | reverse complement strand
ATAGATAAAGACATTTTGTATAAATGTTATAATACATTTTATAATCCAGCTAATATGGCAATGGTAATTTGTGGAGATTTTGAACCAGAAAAATTATTAGAAGAGATAAAGAAAAGGTTAATAGAAAAGAAAGCAAATGGTGAAATAAAAAGAATATATCCAGAAGAACCAGAAAGCATAGTTAAAGAAAAAACAGAACAAAAAATGGATGTAAGTGAACCATTATTTACAATAGGAATAAAAGATAAGGTTGCTACACCAAAAGAAAAAGTAAAAAAACATTTAGCAATAGAAATTTTATTAAATATGTTAATTGGAAAAAGTTCTAAGTTGTATCAAGAATTATATAATAAAGGAATGTTGTTTGTAACACCTGGGGTGGATTATGAATTTTCGAGAGATTATGCTCATATTTTGATAACAGGACAATCCAAATATCCGGAACAAGTATATGATTTGTTTAAAAATGCAGTAAATGAATTGAAAGAAAATGGAATTGACTTAGAAGAATTTGAGAGAGTAAAAAAGATGATATATGGCTCATTTATAAAAGAATACGATGAACCAGGAGATATCGCAAGAATGTTTATCGCAGACTTCTTTAAAGGAATAAATAGTTTTGAATATTTAGAAGAAATAGCTACAATAAATGAGCAATATGTCGAACAAATGTTGAAAGAAGTATTTGTTGATAATAAAATGGTTCTTTCTGTAATAAAAAAGTAAAAATGTAACTAAAAAGTAATATAATCGTAATTGTTATTTTGCCGAATAATGTTGAAAAATGTGGTAATATGTAAAAATTAGTAAAAAAAGCTAGAATTAAGTCATACGATTGATTACAAAAAGCTGAATAATTTGTTGACTCAAATGTAAAAATATGTTAATTTATAAACATACAGATAAATAATTGTAAAAAAGGAGTGATGCTGTATGTTAAATGATGAAATATGTAAATTAAGAGACAAATTAAACGAAAGTATTACTATAGGAGAAGATTACAATATAATATATAAATTAAGTCTTGAACTTGATGAATTAATAGCTGAATATTATAGAAAACTTGTAAAAACTAAATAATTATAAAATATATAAATAAAATTCTAGGTTAAAATCCTAGAATTTTATTTGTGAATATTTATAATCTAATATAAGTAAAAAGAATAATTAGGATTAGAAATATATGTATAAGAACCATTATAAATAGATGTATTATTATTGGCTAGTGGAATATCAAGATAAATAGGACATCTATATTTATGTCCAAGATTATTTTCAATAATAATATAAAAGCTAATGCTACATTTTAAGTTATTTAGAATAATGTTACAATCTTTTAAAAGAGAGCCATCATAAGAAATTGATTCAAAATTAGAAATAGTATGTTCATTAATTAAATCAGAATTTTTGTAAGTTATAACAATGGGATTAGCACAATTATTGTATAAAGTTGGAGTTGACAAATCTGCATAATCATCAGATGTGATGTTAAATGTTAATGAATCATGTATTAAATTAGAATCAGTCACATTTGGTGTAGCAAAATCAGAAATGTTTTTATAATAAAATTGTGGAGTTCCTAGTTTTGGAAAACTTATAAAATTTATGTTCTCAATAGAAACATTTTTTAATGTATTTTCTGCTGAAAATTCGGAAGAGTTATTATTAATAAATATTGCAATATCAGTATATTGAAATATATTTTTTAATGTAGAAGAATTATTTGTATTAGTTGTAGATTCTCCAAAAGCACTACTAAAAAATACTATTTTGTTTATAGTGAAAATTTTTTTCTGATTAAACATATTTTGAATATTTAATGTATTTAAAAATAAAGTGTAAACAATGTTACAAAGATAAATTAAAAGTAAAATAGAAATACAAAAAATAATAAATAATAAAAAGTTTTTGTTAAATTTTTTCATAAGTATCTCCTTAAATATCATAATAATATAGATTATGAAAATATTCAAGAGAATATTAATAAATTCCAAAAAATTGAATTGACAAAAAGGTTTATTAATAATAAAATAAAATTAATAAATCTTGAGAAGGGAGAATGTTAATAATATAACAATAATATGAATTCTAAAGATAAAAAATTTTTTATTGGATTTATGATAATTGGATTAATAATAATAATTTTTATTGTATGTAAATTTTTTTCGCCTAAAACTGTATATGCAATAAATCAAGAAGGTAGTGCTAAAATTTCTAATGCTCCAAATGTAGATGTAGAAGAAATAATAAAACAAAATAATAAAAAAACTTTAGAACAAATAGTAACAGAAGAGACTGATATTGAATATATAACACAATATGAGAATACGGACGAGCTTCCAGAGGGAAAGATACAAGTAATTCAAGAGGGGAAAATTGGAAAACAACAAGTAACTAAAAAGATAACGATAGATGAAAATGGAGAAAAACATGAAGAAACTATTGATTCAATAGTTACAATGAATTCAGCAAATAAAATTGTAAAAGTTGGTACTTCTAAAAGTAAAAAAGACTATAAAATAACCAAAAACAGTGAGGTATATGTTACATCAGATAGTGTTGAAGTAAAAGAAAAAAATGATTATTCAAGTTCTAAAATAACAACATTAATAAGAAATACAACTTTAAAAGTTCTAGATATTCAGGATGGATGGTGTAAAGTTTTTACAGGAGGTAGATATGGTTGGATAAAACAAGAAAATTTAGCAAGTACAAACTATAATTCAAATAATAATTCGAAACAACTTAATATTACATATAATTTTGAAATGGAATTAAATAAACCAAGTGGATTAACATTAGAACAGTTTAAAAAAGTATTGACAGATGAAAATGATAAAAATAATATTTTCGAAGATAATGCAGAATATTTTTATTACATAGAAAATGAATATAATATAAATGGAATTTTTGTTGCAGCAATAGGAATTCATGAAAGTGGATGGGGAAAATCTAATATAGCCATAAATAAAAAAAATTTATTTGGATATAGAGCATATGATTCAAATCCATATGGAAGTGCAAGAACATTTGAAACATATGCAGAAGGAATAGATTTAATTGCAAGAGTATTGGTGAAATATTATCTTAATCCTAAAGGTACAGGAATATATAATGGTGAAATCGCAGTGGGAACTTATTATAATGGAAATGCATTAAGTGCTGTAAATAAGAAATATGCTAGTGATTCCGGATGGGCAAATAAAGTCTATAAATATATGGAATATCTATATAAAAAAATATAAAAAATAGCAAGAAAAACTTGCTATTTTTTTAATTCTAGTGTATGATATATAAGTAAAAATAACAAATAACGAGAAAGGAAAATAGATATGAAGAAAATTGCGACAATCGTAGTAGTTTTTATGATTTCAGTATGTATTTTTGGAACAACAAAAGTTTGTGCTGAGTCAGTAAGTACAAATATAATAGATGCGGAAAATGAAAGCCAATTAATAAAAATAAAAGAAAATGCAACAAAATCTTTAGATGATTATAAAGAAAAATATGGTTCAGATGCTTATGGAATAGCTGCTTATGTGTTAAACATAATTAGAATTTACAGTATTCCATTTTGTTTTTTAGGAATTGCAATAAGTGCAATATATCAATATGTTATAGGAATTAGAAAATTAGATACACAAGAAAAGGGCTTAGTTACAATGATATCATTTATAACTATTTTAGTAATATGCCAAATTTTACCATTAGCCTTTGCGATTGTTGTGAAATTTGGAAGGGGGTAACAAATGAAAGTTTTATTTGCAGTAAGTAATGACAAGATGTCAGAAACAATTGTAAAACAATATGAAAAACAATATAAAGAAATAATTTCATATAAAAATGTATATTATTTTAATGCCATCTTAAAAGAATTACAAAGAGATAAAACATATGACAGAGTTGTTATAAGTGAAGATTTAGAGCAATATACAAATCCAGATCATGAACAAATGGACAACTTTATATTTAGCAGATTAGATAGCATTAGTGATGAAGCATCAAATGGCAAAGGAGAAGACATTCCAATTATTTTAATATGTGAAGAAAGAAGAGAAAAAGGAGAAGAAATACTTGTAAAATTATTTGGAATAGGAATATATAATGCAATACTAGGTAGTGATAGAAGTATAAATGAAGTTGCTAGATTAATAAATAGACCTCGTTCAAAAAAAGAAGCTAAAATATATTATAAAATAGATTCAGAAGATGTTGGATATCAAAGTTCAGTTGGAGACAATGAAGTAAGTGAACTAGAAATTCAAAATATTTTGGCACATTATAAAAAAATAGGAAATGATGAACAAAAAATTATTGATAGTTTTGAAAGTATAGCTACACAATATAATAATATACAATTAAAAATAATATGTAAATTCTTGCCATTAAATGTAAGAGCAGTTTTAGAAGAAAAATCAAGCAAATATTTAGAGATATTTGCATATGATGGAATTTCTAATAATGTAAGAATGAACTCAAAAGAACAAAGACAATTAAAAAAATACAAATCAATAAAAACGATGCAGGCAGAAGAAAAAGCCAAGGGAACAAGTGAAATTATGCTTAAGACAAATGAAAATCAATTAAGAGAGCCTGTTGTAATTCCATCTGCAATGAGTACTAATACAAAGAAAGTAATAAAACCAAAAGAACGAGAAACTATAAAACAAGAAATAGACTTTGAACCAATTTTTAATACAGAAGATTTAGAGAAAAGTACAGATGAAATTAGTGATATAGATAATATAAATATAGAAGAGCCAAAAGCTCAAGTTCCTCAGACACAAATAGAACAACCAGTAAAAAGGGGAAGAGGAAGACCTAAAAAAATTGTTACAGAACCAGTAGAACAAGCACCAAAACGTAAGAGGGGTCGTCCAAGAAAAACTGAAATTGTGCAAGAAGAGGAAAATGTATTACCAGGATTTGAAAGTGAAAGTTCAATTGATAACAATAAGGTAAATGATATTGAACCTGAGGAAGAATCTATATTACCTGGATTTGAAATTGCAGAAAATGAACCAGAAAATACTGAGCAAGAAAGTATATTGCCAGGATTTGAAGAAGAACAAGAAAAGCAAGATAATTATGAAAATATTTTGCCTGGATTTGATCAAGAAGATAATAAAATAGAAGAAAAAAATAGTATTCAAACTAATGAATATTCAAATACAGAAAAAATAGAATTTAATAATTTAAATACAAATCAATATGATAATTATGAGCCAATTGTAAATACAAAAACAATTCAACAATATGAAGAATTAGATATAAATAGATTATTAGCACCAAATCAAAAAATAGTTTCTTTTGTTGGAACAAGCAAAAATGGAACGTCATTTTTAGTTAATAATGTTGCACAAATATTATCAATGAATAATGTAAATACAGCAATATTAGACTTAACACAAAATAGAAATGCATATTATATATATACCAAAAATGAAGAAAATTTAAGAATAAAAGCAAATGATTGTATAAAAAAATTAAAGGAAGGAATTGCAGATGGAATAGAAGTTAACAAAAATTTAACTGTTTATACATCAGCATTTGATGTTGAAGAAATAGAAAATGTTGAACCAATAATTCAAACATTATTACAAAAACATAGTATAATATTACTTGATTGTGATTTTGAAACATCAGACAGATATTTTAAATATTCACAAGAAATTTATTTGGTTCAATCAATGGATATTCTTACAATTCAACCATTCACACTATTTTTAAGAAAATTAAGTGATAAAGGAGCATTAGAAGAAGAAAAAGTAAGAGTAGTTTTAAATAAGTATGCAAAAACAAAAGAGTTAAATGAAGATATTTTAGTTGGTGGAATATCAATATATAATGATGCAAGTATGACAGTTAGAAAAGAACTATTTAATAGAAAAACTGTAAAAAGAATAACGGTTCCATTGGAAATAGAAACATATTTAAGATATTTAGATGGTTTAGTTGTTTGTGATGTATCATTGAAAGGATATTCAAAAAAACTATTACAAAGTTTAAAACAGTTAGCAACATTAGTATATGGTTCTAATGGAAATCATAAAAATGAAAAATATACACCACCATCAGCTAAAAATACTACATTTTCACCAAGTATGAATAGTACTCTTGAACAAATGAGCAAAAGATATTAGTATTGGAGGGAAAATAACATATGTTTATAATTGTAGGAATATTAGTAGCAATTGTTATAGGCTTACTTATATATAATGTACAGATACACCATAAAATACAAGAATTTAATAGTTTACAAAGACAAGCTAATAATTTAAGAGTATTACAAGATTTTTTAAATACTGTAGGTGAAACATCTTCTGTTGATGAAAAAATTACAAAAATAAATGATATATTAATAGAAAAATATGAAATAAAATATTCAACAATTGTTGTATTTGATGGTGCTGAATATCAAATAAAGGCAACAAATGTTGACCAAAAACATTGGGAAACATTAAGAAATTTACAAGATGTACCAATTTTTAAAGATAGTATTGCCACAGCAACACCTAAATATATAACAATTAACAATGATAATGAAAAATTACCATATCAAACAATGGAATTTGCAAGAGCAAAATCAGCAATTTTCTTTCCAATTTATGAGGATAATGTATATATAGGATATTGGATTATAGAAAGTGGTATAGCACATGATTTTGATAATATAGATACAACAATATTTGAAGTTGTTAAAGATAATATTGTATCAGTATTAAGAACAGTTGTACATCAAAGAACACTAGAAGCAATAGTAAGAAAAGATTTATTTACAGGTTTATATTCAGAAGAATATTTATATGGAGAAGGAAAGAAAATAATAGATAAATATACAACATCTGCTGTATGTATGTTTAGGATTGCTAATATTGAAGAGATAAACAAAAAATATTCAAGAGAATTAGGAAATCAAGTTATTATAGATATAAGTAAATATGTACAAAAAAATATTTCAAGTGAGTATATCTTTATAAGATATATGGGACCTAAATTTGTAATTGTATTTTCAGGAGTTGCTACAGATGCGGTAATAGATTTTATAACTAATATAAAAGTAAATGCAGAAGCTATTAATGTTATGCTAAATGAGAGTTTTCAAGAGATAGACTTAAATGAAGCAAATAAAAATCAAAATAAGAAAAAAGAAAAGAAGCAAGAAGTAAATGCAAAATTAAATTTTGTAGTTACAACATATTATAAAGGAACAGGAATGGAAGAAGTTCTAAAAAAATTAGAACAATATCTTGATTCTTGCAATAAAGATGAACATAGTATAACATCAATTTAAATTATTTTATAAAAAGGATGGTAAATGATGGATTTTGATAAAACAATGAGTTTTAATTTTGAAAAAGAAAAAAATGAAAAGACTAGAGAGACTTTAAAAGAAGTTTATCAAGCACTTGTAGAAAAAGGATATAATCCAATAAATCAAATTGTTGGATATATATTATCTGGAGATCCAACATATATAACAAGTCATAATAATGCAAGAAATAAAATAAGAACTATTGAGAGAGACGAATTATTAGAAAAAATGGTAAGGAATTTTATTGATTTAGATGATTAAATATGAATGAAAGGAATAACATCTTATGAAAAGAATTTTAGGGATTGACTATGGTGATGCTAGAACTGGAATTTCAATAACAGATGCACTAAATATAACGGCTCAAGGATTAGAAACAATATATAATAAAGGATCTGATAAAGTTATATTAAAAAGACTTGATGAAATTTTTGAACAATATGATGTTGATACAATTGTTATAGGAAGACCAATAAACATGAATGGAACAGAATCAGAAAGAACTGAAGTAACAGATAAGTTTATTCATAAACTAAAATGTAAATATAATGTGATGAAAATAGAAACAATTGATGAAAGATTAACTACAGTTGCGGCACACAAGACGATGAATTTATTAGATGTTAATAAGTATAAAAAGAAAAATATAGTAGATACTATATCTGCAGTATATATTCTAGAAACATATTTAAATAAAATCAAATAAAAAATGTAATGATAATTTTTATTAAGAAAGGAAGGATTAAATAAATGGAAAATGAGGAATTAGATAACATAATTATACTAAATGATGAGGATGGAAAAGAGGTAAAATTTGAATTCTTAGATTTAGTTGAATTAGATGATGAAGAATATGTAGTATTATTACCAGTTGCTGAAGAAGGAGAAGAAGAAGATGGAGAAGTAGTTATACTAAAATTAGAAGATACTGATGAAGATTCAGATGAAGAATCTTATGTTGGAGTTGATGACGAAGAGATATTAAATAAAGTATTTCAAATATTTAAAGAAAAATATAAAGATGAATTTAATTTTGTAGATGAAGACTAATAAAGAAAAGTTGGTATAGGAATAGCATTTCTACATACCAACTTTTTATTTGATAAGAAAGGAATATAATTATGAGTTTTGGTACATTATTAATAGTAATGTTTATGGTAATGTTTTGGATATTTAGAGCAATAGTTACAGTATGCACACAATTTTCAGTAGATTTGATTGGGATTGTATCATATGTGCCATCAGTTGAAATTGCAATATCATTTATAACTTTTATTTGTATATTATTAGTAATAAAAAGAAATCTTATTGGAGGATTAGCATATTTTCTAATGTATGGTATATATTATGGACAACATTTACTTAATTCATTAATTTCTTTAATTAATGGAGGCAGTTTATCAATGGATTTATCTGCTAATTTAGTTTGTGATTTGATGGCTGTGCTTTTAGCAATTTTCTGTTTATTTGATATTATTTTAGATAAAAATAGAAAAGCTCATCCAAAAGATAGTAAAACTGATTGGTATTTTAATAATAAAGATTATGATGAAGAATTAAATAAAAGAGATTCACGTGATGATAATAATGAATACAAATATTATTAATGGATAATAAAGCAAGTGATTAATTAAATCTCTTGCTTTGTTATGTATTATTGGTATTTATAAGGGAGGAAAAATGAATACTGAGAATAAAACAAATATTAACTGGTAAGTGGGGAGTTATGAAAAACTTTTACTAAATTGCACAATTAACTTATTAACCATATTCCTATATAATATAGATAAGAAACAGAGGAAGTGTGGTTATAATGAAAAAAATAAAACTACCTATTAAGAATATAGAAACTAATATAATTTTAAATGCCTTGATACAATTTAAAAATGATAAATTAAAACAGGGTATATATAGAACCTATTGATGAACTAATTTTAAAATTAAATAAAATTTATTAAACATATTTGAACTGATTAAAAATGGTCAGTTCTTTTTTTATGCCAGAAATGGAATACATAGCCATCATATTAAATTAAGGTGGCTAAATTAAAAGAAAGGAGGCGAGAATATGCAAGAAAGTAAGTGTAAGGTAATTGCAGTCACAAATCAGAAAGGAGGAGTTGGTAAAACAACAACAACCTTTAATCTTGGTGTAGCATTGGCTAAACAAGGAAAAAGAGTGTTAGTTGTAGATGTTGATTCTCAGAATAATTTAACTACTTTAAGGCTGAGTAAGTATGCTATTTGCAATTTAAAATTAAGTATAGGAATACTAATTCTATATACTAAAATAAAAAAGGTTATTTCTGAAATTAAGAAATAGCCTTGATACATAATTAAATTATATTACAAAATTGTAATATTGAGTAATATTAGAATGACGACTTATATGATAAAAAATGATAATATTATTGCAATAAATTACTTTTTAGTAAAGAAGGGATTAGCATTATATGAAATTAGTTAAAAAGATTGCAATAACAATTTTATTAATATTTATTTGTATAGGAAGTTATTTTATTTGTAGTGGTTATCAAATGTATAAGAATGCCATAAATAAAATGCCATTAAAGGATAAAATTACAACAATTAGGCAAAAAGAAGATTATACAAAAATTGATGATATGCCTCAAATTTATTTAAAAGCAGTTGTATCAGTTGAAGATCATAGATTTTACAAACATTTTGGGATAGATGTCATTTCTATTGGAAGAGCATTTGTAAATGATATAAAAAAAATGAAATTTGTAGAGGGAGGAAGCACAATTACCCAACAACTAGCCAAGAATATCTATTTTACACAAGATAAGAAAATAGTAAGGAAAGTTGCAGAAATTTTTATGGCATTTAGCATAGAAAGTAACTATAATAAGAATGAAATATTAGAATTATATTTGAATACTTCATATTTTGGCAATGGATTTTATTCTGTTAAGTCAGCAAGTCTAGGTTATTTTAATAAATTACCAAAAGATATGAACGATAGTGAATCAATTATGCTAGCAGGAATCCCAAATGCTCCGTCTTTATATAATCCAATTCAAAATAAAAATTTAGCAATTGAAAGACAGAGGCAAGTTATAAATAAAATGATTAAATATGGTAACCTAGATAAAGGTGAAGCAGAAAAAATTATAAAATAATTATATTTAATTTTATAAATTATAATAATTCAGAAAATTAAAGTGATATAATATGAATGATTAAAAAAGCAAATTATGAAAGGAGACAAACTATGAAAAAAATATTAATTATAGAAGATGAAAAAATCATCAGAAATGAGTTAAAATCTTTGTTAGAAAATTCAGGGTATGAAGTATTAATTATAGAAAAGTTTGATAATGTTAAAGAAAATATAAAAAATATGAAATTTGATTTAATTTTAATGGATATTAATTTACCTAATAAAAATGGTGAAATTTTATTAAAAGAAATTAGAAAAGAATCTAATATTCCTATTATTATGGTTACGAGCAGGGTAGGAGAAGTAGATGAAGTTTTATCTATATCTTATGGTGCAGACGATTATATTACTAAGCCATATAATCCAACAATCTTATTATTGAGAATACAAAATATATTTAAACGAATGGATAATAATATGGACGACTTATTTTATGATAATATTAGTGTTAATCCACAAAAGGGAATATTGAAACAAGGTGAAAAGGTATTAGAACTAACTAAAAATGAAATGATTATTTTTACATATCTTTTAAGTAATCGTGGTAGAATAGTAACTCGTGATGATTTAATGACAGATTTATGGAACAATGATGAGTTTATCAATGACAACGCTCTAACAGTAAATATTAGTAGATTGAGAAATAAATTACAAAATTTTGGACTTGAAAATAGAATTGAAACAAGAAAAGGACAAGGGTATAAATTATTATGAGTTTTAAAAAATATTTATTAGATAAAACAGTACAGATAACTGTGTCAATTGTTGGATTCATAATTGCTATTCTTATGTTAAACGCATTTAAAGTGGAAAATGATTTGAAAATAGCATTGACAATATTATTTTTTTTAGTTGCAACATTTAATATTATTTTTGATTATTTCAGGAAATACAAATTTTACAAAAAAATATTAAATACGCTTGATAAGTTAGATAAAAAATATTTAATTTTAGAAATGTTAAAGAAGCCAAACTTTTATGATGGCGAAATTTTTTATCAAATTCTTTATGATATAAACAAGTCAATGATTGAAAATGTAAAAGAATATAATTTAAGTATTACCGATTTCAAGGAATATGTAGAAATGTGGATTCATGAAGTAAAGATTCCAGTAGCAAGTTTAACTTTATTAATTCATAACAACAAAAATATGTTTGATAAAAGATATATAGAACAAATTAGAAAGTTAGATAACTATATAGATCAAATTTTATATTTCGTTCGAAGCGAAAATGCCGAGAAAGATTATCTTATCAAAGAAATTGAATTGCAGAAGATTATCAAAGATGTTGCTTTAAAAAATAAAGATGACTTATTAGAAAACAAAGTTAATCTTGAAGTTGATATTCATAATGAAAAAGTTTTAACGGATTCAAAATGGTTAGAGTTCGTATTAAATCAGATTATAAACAATAGTATTAAATATAAAAAAAATAATAACGATCCAATAATAAAAATCAGTGTAAAAGATGAAAAAGATAAAGTATATCTAACTATTTGGGATAATGGAATAGGAATACCTAAAAATGATATAAAAAGAGTATTTGATAAATCTTTCACTGGTGAAAACGGTAGAATAATGGCAAAATCAACAGGTATGGGACTTTATATTGTCAAGAAATTATGCGATAAATTAGGACATAAGATAATTATTGAATCTGAAATACATAAATATACAAAAATTACAATTATCTTTTATAAAAATGATTTTTATAAAGTTGATTAAAGTTTATGCAGATTTGGATACTAAAAATAAATATTACAAAATTGTAATATTCTGTAATATTAGAATAACGACTAATCCTATCTTTTATATTACAATGTAATCAGAAAGGAGAAAGATTATGGAAAATATCTTAAAAATTGATAAAATTGAAAAATATTATGGCAATAAATCTAGTCTTACAAAAGCAATTGATAACCTATCATTTGATGTTGAAAAGGGAGAATTTGTTGCAATAATGGGAGCAAGTGGCTCTGGAAAGACTACTCTTTTAAATTGTATATCTACAATTGATAAAGTTACATCTGGACATATTTATGTAGCAGGTAATGATATCACAAAATTAAGAGGAAATAGTCTAAATAAGTTTAGAAGGGAAGAGTTAGGTTTTATATTTCAAGATTTTAATTTACTTGATACTTTAACTGCTTATGAAAATATTGCTTTGGCACTTTCTATTCAAAATGTGAATTCGAGAGAAATTGATACAAGAATTAAAAAAGTTGCAAAAGAACTGGATATTGTTAATGTACTTAATAAATATCCATATCAAATGAGTGGAGGTCAAAAGCAAAGAGTCGCTAGTGCAAGAGCAATAATTACTAATCCAAAGTTAATTCTTGCAGATGAACCAACAGGTGCATTGGATTCAAAGTCAGCTAAAATGCTTTTAGAAAAATTTGATTATTTGAATAAAGAATTACAAGCAACAATTCTTATGGTGACACATGATGCGTTTACTGCAAGTTATTCTTCAAGAGTCATATTTATCAAAGATGGCAAAATTTTTAATGAAATAATTAAAGGAACAAATTCTAGAAAAGAATTTTTTGATAAAATAATAGATGTTGTAACATTACTTGGTGGTGACTTAAACGATGCTCTTTAAGTTATCATTAAAAAATATTAGTAAGAGTATAAAGGATTATGCCATCTATTTCTTTACTCTGATACTAGGTGTTGCGATTTTTTATGTGTTCAATGCAATAGATGATCAGTCAGTTATGATGAAGGTATCATCAACAACAGCAGAAATAATAAAACTTATGACCAATGTTCTTTCTGGTGTTAGCGTGTTTGTATCTATAATATTAGCGTTTTTAATTGTTTATGCAAGTAGATTCTTAATAAAAAGAAGAAATAAAGAATTTGGAGTTTATTTAACGCTTGGAATGAGCAAAAAGAAAATATCCTTAATATTATTTATTGAAACATTAATAATAGGTATAGTTTCATTGGTAGTTGGTTTAGGAATAGGTTTTTTATTATCACAATTGATGAGTATTTTGGTTGCTAATATGTTTGAAGCAGATTTAACTAGATTTCAATTCGTATTTTCAACAAATGCTTGTATTAAAACTTTGATTTATTTTAGTATTATGTATTTTGTAGTTATGATATTTAATACTATAAATATTAGTAAATGTAAATTGATAGATTTAATGCATTCTAACAAAAAATCTGAAAAAATAAAATTAAAAAATCCATTGTTTTGTACAATAGTGTTTATTATTTCTTGTATAGCATTAGGATTTGCTTATTATCAGGTTACTGGTGGTATTGAGAAAATGGCTAATGCAAATAGTATTTTTGTTCCTATAGGAATAGGTGCTGTTTCAACTTTCTTTGTGTTTTGGTCTTTATCGGGATTGCTTTTAAAAATATTTATAAGTATGAAGAACACTTATTATAAAGGGTTAAATAGTTTCACCCTTAGACAGTTTTCAAGTAAAATAAATACTATGACTTTTTCGATGACAATAATATGTTTGATGTTATTTATAACGATTTGCGTGCTATCGAGTGCAATGTCTATGAAAATATCTATGACAAATAATTTGAAAAAATTGGCTCCAGCAGATGTTCAAATTGGTAAGTTTATAAATGTAACTGATTATGAGTATTATTCTGAAAAACAAATAGAAGATTCAAAAATTTCAATATATGATACACTTGAAAAATTAGGCTATGATGTAGATAACAAACTTAAAGATATAGTAAAACTTGATGTTTATAACTTTGATAATATTGACTTAAAAACCAGTATTGGATCTTACTATGATATTGCAAAGGATAAATATCCTTTAATGCCATACAATAAGAAGGAAAGTATTGTAAAGATAAGTGATTACAACAAAATTGCAAAATTGTTTGGACTAAAAGAATATACATTAAATGATGATGAATATTTTATTGTTGCTAATTATTCAGAATATGTAGAATTCAGGAATGAGGGACTTAAGGCATATACAATACTTAATATAAATGAAAAGGAATTAAAACCAAAATATGATAGTTGTGTAGAAGGTTTTATTGCAATGAATTCAACATATTCAAATATGGGAGTTTTTGTTGTTCCTGATAATGCAGTAAATGATTCAATGAAAAAATATGAATATTTAACTGCTAATTATAATGTTACAGATATAAATGAGAAAAATCTTTCGGAAAAAGAGTTAAGTGAAATTTGCAAAGAAAATTCTAATAATACTGTTATTGATTTTGATTCTAAAATGACAATTAAAGAAAATAGTATTGGACTAGGTGCAATGGTTACCTTTATAGGATTATACTTAGGTATTATATTCTTAATTTCTTGTGCTGCAATTCTAGCACTTAAAGAATTATCGGAATCAAGTGATAATGTAGAAAAGTTTAATATGTTAAGAAAAATAGGCGTAGATGAAAAAATGATTAATAAAGCATTGTTTAGACAAATTGGTATATTTTTTATGTTTCCGTTATTAGTTGCAATTATACATTCTATATTTGGAATTAAATTTTGTAATTTTTTGTTAAGTGCCTTTGGAGCCGCTAATTTAGTATCATCAATAATTGGTATTGCAATATTTATTGTTGCGATTTATGGAGGATACTTCTTAGTAACTTATATTTGCAGTAAAAATATAATTAAGGAAAAATAATATATCTGATAAAACGATAAAAGAGGCTATTACAAGCCTC
>OGFF01002607.1_pt1 | contig 15195 bp, 7 predicted proteins | sample 1570751 | NCBI WGS metagenome assembly OGFF01 (sample SAMEA2581951, study PRJEB24529) | metagenome | biome: Human gut stool | place: China | collected 2011 | reverse complement strand
CCTCAACAGGAAAATCTGGAATATTAGAAATAGATAAAGTATGGAATATATCTATCTGATTTTCACTATTTTGTAATTCAGCGGTTGCAACCGCTGAATTCTCAAAGCACAATTTAGCGGTTGCTGCCGTTGAATTACTGTCAAGCATATCCCATGCTTCATAAAAACGTCTCATGTCTCTTAGTTGAGTTTCCGAGAATCCTCGAAGACCTGGTAGTTCCTTGCGAAGTTGTTCGCTGATGGATGCTAATGCGCCCTCGCCCCATACTCCTTTGCGGGTATGTTGTGAAAGATATTTTCCGATGGCAAAATATAAAGCAAGTTGTATGCGGTTCACACCTTTGGCTGCTTCATATTGTCCTTGAAGTATGGCTGTCTTTATAGCGTTGACAGCATTGTTATATTGTATCAAACTATCCATAGAGTAATGTTTTAATTTGGTCTTCTAACAGAAGGCATACGGATTTTGGGACAAAGAAAATGCAAACGAGCGCAAAGAAAGCTTGCTTTCAATTTGCCGAGTGCAGCTTTTCTTCTGCAAAGATACGACTTTTCCTCGTAACTTCCAAGGTTTTAGGGAAAAAATACTTGAAAAGGATGGGGAGAAAGAAAAAAATAGGCGACTCCCGGAATTGAGAGCCGCCTATTGGTTATACTATTTTTATTATGATGAAACAAATGCTTACTCTACTGTGCAGTAGATATTGTCTTTTGTCTTTCTTGTAGGATACAACTTGACAGTTTTGCCAGCAACTGTAAGGTTGTCGCCACCTGCTGTCAGGTTGTTGAGGCTTCCACCGAGGTTGATGGGCCAATCACCATTTACGCGGAACTTCCAACCGTCGGCTGTCACACCAACATTAGTTGCCTCGAAGCAATACTCTTCAGGATTCCAAGTCATTGGAGCGTCGCCAGCCCAATTATTGAAACCACCAATGATACCCATGGTCTCAACCTTAGTGGCTGTGATAGTGCCTTCTCCAAGATTAACATCGAAGTAGTATACACCTTCTCCTGCGTTAACGCCGATGTTTCCACCTTCGCTGGTTGCTGCACCAGAGAATGTGCTGAATGCACCAGAATTTATCTCATTATCATAACTACCGGCTACACGCTGGAACTTGAACTGATTGCCCCAACCGTTAGGGTCGGCACAATAAAGGTAACCAGTGTATACTCCCTTTGCATCGTCTACGAGAGCAAGCTTCTGCTCAGCGTTTGTCCAGCCGTCAGTTGCGCCGATGAAGTAAATGAATGGATCGTAGTTAACCTCCTCTATGGTATAAGAGTAGTCCATCATGTTGAGGGTGAGCTTGTACTTACCAGCTTTAGCTATCTTACCAGCCTTAGCGTCACCATTTGTCAAAGAACCAGTCATGCTGTCGTCGCCGTCAACCTTAGGACCTACTACGCCAGCAGCCCAGAAGTTACCGGCATCAACGTTCTTCTTAGGAATAATCTTCCAATACTGGTTAGCCTTGGTTGTCTCGAATGTGATGGTGAAAACAGGATCATCATATACATCCTTATCGCTGTGCTTGAATGCCTGCTTAGCACTTACAGTATTCCAACCGTCAACGGCTGCGGCATCACCAACGGCTTCGACATTAAACATATCGCCTACGAGGTAGTAACCATTATCGATGAATGGAGCCTCAGGAATAGCCTTAACCTGGAATGTTTCAGATGTAGCCATCTTCACGGCTGTTGAGCCATTGCTTTGCCATGCGTCAAGAGTAGCATCGATGTCGCGCTTTGTAGGACGCTTGCCATACTTATTGGTGATGTAATTTACCAAGTCAGCTTTAGCCATGTTACCATCAGCATCAATGTCGAATGACTGACCATCGAAGTTAATCTTATAATTAGGTGTATAAGCAGCGTCGGAAGAAGTAGGAGCAACAATGCTCGCTACTTTTACCTTCTCTGTTGCTACATCGGCCAAGTTGATAACATCAACTGGAGTAACGCTACCTTTTCCGAATGCCACAGCTTCCTCCTGGGAATTTGACTGTGGGTTACCCCAATCCGTGTAGTCTTCGGTACATGATACCATAGACATCAGCAGGGTCATTCCCAATAATATTTTCTTAATCATAATTGTCTATACTTTAAGTGATTTACAATTTAACGATGCTGAATGCACCTGTGATATCGTTGAATGAGATGCAATACTTGCCTTCAGTCAAACCGATGTTATGACCATTAGCCTCGCACTTACCATACATGTTGACAGCGCCATCTTCTGCACCAAATCCCCAGTTGGTATCCCAAGAACCAGCAATCTTGAACTTGAAGCTTACTGTCTGTCCGGCAGGAACTTCCATCACATAGTACCAAGCGTGGTTTTCAACGCCCTCTGTGTTGTAAGGAAGCATTGGAGTGTCGCTCGCGAAATCGTCTAATGAGCTTGCAATCTGGATAGTACCATAGTTGGTTACATTACCCTCGTACTTCACCATCTTGGCAGTGTTGTCAGCTGTGTTGATAGTAACGGTGTAGTAACCAGCTTCAGAAGCTACGATATGACCACCGTCGCTACCACCGTTACGGTTGACGATTGTACCCTTTGTAGCGCCATCGGCGTTCATACTGTAATCCCAGTTGAAGCTTGAAGGCATAATCTTGAAGCCAGCTCCGTCGCACTCGGCCTTGTCGTTGTAATCGCCGGTAAGGAAGTAGTTGGTGTATTCAATCTCACCAGCACCAGTCTTCTTGTCGTAAGAGAAGTTTGGCTTAAGGAACATAGGAAGTGCGTCTTCTCCAATGCTCTTGTTGCCAGCCCACTTGCCGCCGAACATGTTACCTACGAGATACCACATTGTTGGAGTAGCATCCTTCAACTCAATATAGTAAGGTTTTACCTTAAGTTGTACAGAGTTAGATGCGACAGGGTTCAGACGGCTTGTGCCCTCAAGGATGTAAGCGTTAATACGAACGTACATCTCCTGCTCGGCAGGAACATTACCTTCAGTCCATTTAAGTATCTTTACCAATGCCTTGTCCATTTCTTCTGCAGAGGCAGAAATATTACATTTCTGTGTGGTGTTGCTAAGAACAGCGTAGTCTGGCACCTTTTCTCCACTCTCGTCTGCAGCAGCTTCATCAGTAGAAACTGTGAAGCTGTTGGTTGGAGATACTTGCACCTCGTATGTTGCGTTGATTGGGGCATTGTCTGCTGTGTACTTAGGCTGTGACCATGTAAGCTCAAGACCAGTAGATTTTTCCAAATCAATAGTCGCATTGGCATATGCAGGAGTGTTCAACACAAACTCTTTAGGCTGAATCAGCGTTGGGTTTGAGTCGTTGTCATCCGAACATGATGCGAATAAGCTGATGATGCCGACAAGCAGAGCACCAATTATATATTTATTCTTCATATTGCTTTTTCTTTTATAATTCTAATATACTTTAGTTTTTGACCTCGTTATATCCATCAATCTGTGTCAAGTTCTTGTTAGAAAGAACCTCTGAAGATGGGAGAGGATATACATTATAGGTCTTGGCGAAGGTTGTACCATTAGTACTACCACCCTTGAGTTCCCAATTGTATGTAGCCTGACTGCCACCAAACTGGTTGAAACGGATCAAATCGGTACGGCGGAGACCTTCGCAATATAACTCACGGGCACGCTCATCGAGCACGTCGTTAAGAGTATAAGAAGCACGTACGGCAGCGTGGGCACGCTTGCGAAGAGCATCGATATACTTCTTTGCCTTAGCCGAGCTTTCACCATTGAGGTGCATCTCAGCCTCAGCTGCATTGAGGTAAGCCTCAGCTACACGGAAGAGGAAGAAGTCTATATCTACGTTATAGCTGTCGTGAGGAGTACCACCATTAGAATAGTTGTTATTCCATTTTGGTGTTGCAATACCTTTGACGAACTTATCGTTAGCACCAATCTCCAAAGTACGATCGCCGTCACTGTTGCCTTTACCCCAAAGGATAGCACGGTCATCAACGTTCATAGCACGGATTTCGGAAGCTGACTTGTTTACAACAACTTTTGGATTGGTAAAGAACTTCTCTACGAATTGTGGACGAACACGCATACCTGACCATGTGTTGGCAGTAGTGGCAGCATCCTTATCTGTAACAGTCTGCATCGTAGCATCCCAAAGAGCTGCAACAAAGAACATCGAGCCACCCCATCCCTGAGTCTTGTCACCATCTTGCATCAAAGGAAGAAGAGCCTCGCAACTTGCACCATTAGAACCATTATCGCCCATGAAGAGCAAGTCGTATGGCTTGTAGCCATTAGCCTTTGCCTCAGCAGACATATCTGTTTCGAGGAAGAGTTTATAGTCTGAATTGATAACCTTCTCGGCATATTCGAGAGCCTTATCCCAATGAGGATTGTTCTGACCATCGTTGTTGAGGTATGTACCGGCATTGAGGTACAGACGGCTTAAGAGCAACCAGCATGTGCCTTTGTCTACGCGGCCATAGTCTGGATCTGTATCAGTTTCTGGCTTTGCCTCCAACAGGTCTGGCTCTGCAGCAAGCAATTCGCTTTCTACCCAGTTGAACAGGAATTCACGACCCATCTGAAGAAGCTCAGCGCGAGTATATGTTTTGCCTTCCTCAAACTTTGAATTGTAAGAGTGTGCCTGACGTGGTGTTTCTGGCGAAATTTTATCAATGAATGTAGGATCTCCAAAGAAGTCGAGCATCAGGAAATAGCTGTAGGCACGAAGTACACGTACCTCTGCATACTTAGTTTTATCCTCTTTGGCTGCGTCGAGACTCAAGAAGTGATTCTCGTAAGAGATGTTCGACATCAGACGATAGTAGAGGTTCTTCAGAGTGGCATTACCAGCTTCGAACTTATTTTTGGTTACATCCTCGATACCGCCATCTGACCACCAGCAGGCGGCTTCGTCGGTAGGTACCTCGTTGAAATTGAATATATTGCGGAGCAAGCATGACTTACCTGCGTCATCGATAGTGAAATCGGCATTGCCGTCATTACCTTCCATGATAAGACCAGCGTAGCACTTGCTGTACAAGCCTGTGATGTTAGGATTTGGGTCAACAGTTGGGTCAATGTTTCCCTTGTCCAAATCATCCATACAAGAGCTCAAGCTTGCTGAAAGCAAAAGAGCTACTGCAGGAGCAATTGTTTTGAATTTATTGAGTTTCATATTGAAATCTATTTTAAATTGTTAGAAGTTGAGGTTCAGACCGAGCAGGAATGTGCGGCAACGAGGATAGATGTTGTCGTCCTTTCCTGATGTTACTTCAGGGTCGATACCTTTATACTTGGTGATAGTAAACACGTTAGAGCATGAGGCGTAAATACGGCCAGATATGCCCTTATAGTTGCCACCCTTCAACAGATTGTTGAAGTTATAGCCCAAAGTGATGTTGTCACACTTCAAGAAACTACCATTCTGTACGAAGTAGTCGGTAAGAGGATAGTTGTACGAAGTCCAGCCAAGTGCTACTAAATCCTTTGTGGTATTTTTATAATATCCCTTTGCACTACATACCTCTTTCGTGTTTATCGCACCTTCTGCGTATCCATTATAGAGATAGTTTCCGAAGCTTGCACGGAAGTTACTGCCGAGATCCCAGTTCTTGTATGCAACCTTGAAGCTGAAGCCACCTGTCCAAGGAGCCACGATATTCTTATAGAAGTATCTGTCGTTCTCGTCAATAGAACCATCGCCATTACGATCTACGTAGCAACCCATGATTGGACGTCCGCTCTCATCGTAAACCTGCTGGTAAACCAAGAATGAGTTGGCTGGCTTTCCTACCTTATGATAGGTGATTGCCTGATCCTGACCAACCTTCATTCCTGCCTCCATCATATCACGACCGCCTGCAAGTTCGGTAATCTCATTCTTGTTGTAGGCAGCGTTGACGCTCAATTCTACAAACCAGTCCTTAGTCTGGATAGGACGACCTGTGATAGCTACTTCAAAACCCTTGTTTTCCAATGTACCTGCATTCATCAAGAGCGCATTGTCAAAGTTCTGACCTGCAGCGATTGTTGTTGTGCTGAGCAAGTCGGTTGTCTTGCGAATATAACCATCAAGGTTGATGGTGAGTCTCTGGTCGAACATACCATAGTCGAGACCTACGTTCCATGTAGTAGTTGTTTCCCAAGTCAGTTCGTCATTGTATGCCAATGGACGATAGAGCAAACCTGGGTTGTTGGCAATACCACCGATTGGATAGAGGAAGTGATTACTTGTACTCTTCTTGTATGTAGCGGTATAATACTCTCTGCCAGTATCCTGCTGACCTGTCTTACCCCAACCAAGGCGGAGTTTCAAGTCGCTGATAGCATCAACATCTTTCAGGAATTTTTCGTCTTTAACGCGCCATGCGAAGGCTGCTGATGGGAAGAAACCCCAACGGTGTCCGTCTGCAAAGCGGCTTGAACCATCATAACGGGCAGTGAATGTAAGGAGGTAACGATCCAACAGAGAATAGTTGGCACGTCCATACCAGCTCACGAGGTAAGTCTGTCCCTTCCAGTTGCTTGTATCGTAAGACTTCACGGTTCCTGCAAGAGGTTCGCCCTTGTCGTTCTTACCTTCGTTGGTAGAAGGATACATTGATCTGCTCCACTGGTCTCCCCAATATTTCATGTGGCTATATTCGTAACCAGCCATGATGTCGAAGTGGTTAGCCTTGTTGAAGTCCTTGGTGTACTGAGCATAGGCAGTAGCTACAACGTTATACTTCTTCTCCTTATTTTCGCTGTTGCCACCATAGTAGAATCCGTATGTAGATTGTGGATTGTTGGTGTTGTACTCTCCACCTGTGCTATATTCTCCAGCTATGTTGGCGTGAAGATGAAGGTCTTCGAAACCATGTATCTTATAGTCTGCCTCTACATTACCTAAGAGAATATGCGCACTCTTGTAGAAATCGTAGTTTTCAACTTTTTCTACAGGGTTTGTTGGAGCATCGTCGTTGCGGTTATATGGGAATGTAGGGTCGTATGAAGTAGTAGGTAATGCCCACTGCCAATAGCCACCCCAGTTCTTGAATGTTTCGTCACTGCTCTTTACTGGGCGGGTAGGATCCATAGAGACAGCTGCACCTACTGCATCCTGTCCACCTGGATTTGTTTTTGAGTAAGAATACTTACCGTTGACATTAATGTTAAGGTGCTTGTCGAACAATGATGGATTGATGTTGAAACCGGCAGTAACACGCTTATAGTCAGAACCCTTCAGAATACCTTCCTGACCGGTGTAACCAACGCTGACACGATAAGGCATTGACCATGATTTCTTGCTGATGCCACCTGTTAAACTTACATTATGCTCATGGCTGACAGCTGCACGGTAAATCTCGTCCTGCCAGTCGGTATCGTATGTGCCGGCAGAATAATCTGGAGTTCCATCTTCATTGAACTTCTTCCAGCCTAAACCTTTGTAGGCAGAAGAATCTTCACCATAATAGTTCTTGATGAAGTCTGTATATTCAGAAGCATTCATCACATCCATCTTCTTGGCAACAGTACTTACCGAAAGTGTACCATTGTAAGAAACCTGTGGCTTCTGACCGCTACGACCCTTCTTGGTGGTAATGATGATGACACCATTGGAACCGCGTGAACCGTAGATGGCAGTTGCTGAAGCATCCTTCAATACGGTAAAGCTCTCGATATCATTAGGGTTGACAAGAGACAGAGGGTTGTTTACACCCTTTGTGCTATTGTTATCCATAGGCATACCATCGATAACAATCAGAGGGTTATTGCTTGCGTTAAGAGAAGCACCACCACGGATACGAATCTGTGCACCATCACCAGGAGCACCCGTTGATGAGTTTACATTTACACCGGCAATTTTACCCTGGATCATATCCTGTGCGGAAGTAATGATACCATGGTTCTTCTCATCAGGCTTGATAGCTGTAACGGAACCTGTCAAGTCGTTCTTCTTAGCCACACCGTAGCCGATGACAACGACTTCGTTCAAAGACTTAGAGTCATCTTCCAAGGTAATGTTCATGTTACTAGATGCCTTCACAGTCTGTGGTGTCATACCCAGATAGGTGAATGTAATCTTGGCACCTGGCGCTGCATCAACTGAGAAGTTACCATCCATGTCGGTAATGCCCACTGCCTTACCGTTAACTGTAATGGTAGCACCCATGATAGGCTCACCAGAAGCATCCTTCACATGTCCCTTAATTGCATTACTCTGCGCAAAGGAACTCACCGTCAGAAGCAGACCGCTTGCTAGGGTCAACGCTCTGAGAGGCAATTTAATTTTTACCTGCTTCATCATTTGCTTGATTTTTAAGTTAATGTATTATATTTATTTATTTACTTTTTCTTCTTTTCTTCTTGGCTTAAGTTGTTGTCGTTCCTACTCAAAATGCCGTTCAGGCTCTTGTTTAGTCTTTCAGGCATCTTGCTTATATTATATAAGGTAGGAATGGGGCGCTTGCCCATAAACTTGTCGTTTCTGTGTGCAAAATTAAGTTCTTTTCTCTAATGTTGTACTATTTTTGTGTTAATTCCGTTATTTATTTTGTGCAAACGTTTGCACAGAAATTACTTGATTTAAGTCAAGATTTTTGAACTGATATTGAGGATATTTCGTAATTTTGCAGCACAACTAATAGCAATGGGCGATAAAGAAATAATAACAATGAAAGATATTGCTCGCGACCTGGGCGTAAGTGTTGCCACAGTGAGCCGGGCATTGAAGGACAGTTCTCGTATCAGTACTGCCCAAAAGGAGCGTATTCAGAAATACGCGCGTGAACATAACTTCTTTCCTAATTTCCTGGGTGAAGCTTTAAGACATAATAAGGTGAAGCCGATGAAGGTGATTGGAGTTATTGTGCCTCAGGTGGTACACTATTACTTCATGTCGGTGCTTTCGGGTATAGAGGAAGAGGCTAGAGCCAGAGGTTACCGTGTGATGGTGGCGCAGAGTAACGAGCGCTACGATAAGGAGGTGGCCATCTGTGAAGACTTCTATCAGAACAAGGTTTGTGGCATCATCGTTTCACAGGCGAAGGATACCAAGCAGTATGACCATTTCGAAAAACTGCTGCAGAATGGGGTGCCGCTCATCTTCTATGATAGAATATGTACGGGCGTGAACTGCTCGCGAGTGGTAGTAGATGACTATATGGGTGCCTTTACTGCCGTTACCCACATGATTGATACGGGGTGCAAGAAGATTGCCTTCTACGGCTCGCCGATGAATCTGGAAATTTCCAAGAACCGATATAACGGTTATCATGATGCGCTGGTAAAGCATGGTTTGACGGAGAACCCTGACTGGGTGAAGATCTGCGATGACCGTGCCAATGCCGAAGCAATAACGCCGGATATTCTGATAGAGGAAGATCGTCCGGATGCGTTCTTCGCCATCAATGATGATACGGCAATCGGCATCCTCTATACCGCCAAGCGGATGGGGTTCAAGGTGCCTGAAGAAATCAGCATCTGCGGATTCACCAATGGTGACCGTGCCAAGGCGTGCGACCCGATGCTTACTACGGTTGAGCAGCGAGGTGTAGCCGTAGGCGAGGAAGCTGCCAATATCCTGATTGGTCAGGTGGAAGGCTCCATCCCTAGAGATGAGGTGGAGAAGAGAGTGGTGAGAACACGACTCGTGGTGAGAGGAACAACAAGATAAAAATATAAAAACAATATAACGATGAAACAAAAACCTGATTTAAGTTTCTGGAAGCTCTGGAACTTGAGCTTCGGATTTTTCGGAGTACAGATTGCCTACGCCCTACAGAGCGCCAATATCTCCCGAATCTTTGCAACGTTGGGTGCTGATCCACACAACTTGAGTTATTTCTGGATTCTCCCTCCTCTGATGGGAATCCTGGTACAGCCTATCGTGGGCACGTTGAGCGATAAGACGTGGTGCCGTTTCGGTCGCCGCATCCCTTATCTCTTTGTGGGTGCTACGATTGCCGTCCTGGTAATGTGCCTGCTGCCGAATGCCGGTTCGCTCGGACTGACCGTGAGCGGTGCGATGCTCTTCGGTCTGATAGCGCTGATGTTCCTCGATACGAGCATCAACATGGCGATGCAGCCGTTCAAGATGCTGGTAGGTGATATGGTAAATGAAAAACAGAAGGCAAAGGCTTACTCTATCCAGAGTTTCCTCTGCAATGCCGGTTCTGTAGCCGGATATATCTTCCCGTTCCTCTTTACCTTCCTCGGTATCAAAAATTATGCTGAGAAGGGTGTGGTTCCTGATTCTGTCATCTGGTCGTTCTATATCGGTGCGGCTATCCTGATTCTCTGTGTTATCTACACCACGATGAAGGTGAAGGAGTGGAATCCACAGCAGTATGCGGAGTATAATGAAGCGAAGAGTGAAGAGGGAGGAGTGAAGAATTCTAATGCTGAGGCTTCTGAAGACAAGGCTGGTTGGATTACTTTGCTCCGCAAGGCGCCATCTACCTTCTGGAAGGTGGGACTGGTTCAGTTCTTCTGCTGGGCTGGTTTCCTTTATCTCTGGAATTATTCTACGGGAGCCATCGCTGAAACCGTATGGAATACGACCGACCCTGCTTCTGAAGCATTCCAGGAGGCAGGCAACTGGGTGGGCATTCTCTTTGCAGTTCAGGCTGTAGGTAGTGTTATCTGGGCTGTCGTTCTCCCTCAGTTTAAGAATACGAAGGTGGCATACGCTGTCAGTCTGGTTATCGGTGGTGTGGGTTTTGCCCTGATACCTTTCCTGCATGACCAGTATCTGCAGTTTGTTCCGTTTCTGATGATTGGTGCCGGTTGGGCAGCCATGCTGGCGATGCCTTTCACCTTTGTTACCAATGCTTTGCAGGGATATGGTCACATGGGTGCTTATCTCGGTCTGTTTAACGGAACCATCTGTATCCCTCAGATTGTGGCTGCTATCTGCGGTGGAACTATCCTGGGGCTGGTGGGTTCTCATCAGAGCGATATGATGATTGTGGCAGGTATCCTGCTGATTGCGGGTGCGCTGTCTGTGAGTATCATCAAGGATAAGAAATCAGAATAAAATGAGATGAACGATTAATTGATTGTTTCTACGGAGTGGGGGTTGCGCGCAAACGTTTGCACGATTTGTGAGGAAAAAATATGCAAATTTCAGATACGTTTTACGCTCGTTTTTCTTACCTTTGTAGCATCAAACATAAATTATAACATTTTCAAGAGCCTTTAAGAGTCTTATGACAGTACAGTTTAATATTGAGTATAAAGCAATGTTCGGCGAACAGATCGTCGTAAACATTCAGACGGAGGAAGGTGAACTGAAACTTCCTCTCGAGACAACAGATGGTGAAAGATGGGCATGCGACTGGTGTGTTGAATCACCAGAAAAATCGTATACCTATTATTATAGTGTAGAACGTGAAGGAAGAGCAGTCAATACCGAATGGCTTATGATCAAGCATCGGCTTGATGTAAATGCCAAGAAGGCTGCGGTTTATACCCTTTACGACCACTGGAAGGTTATGCCGGAGGATGTGTATCTCCACAGCAGTGCCTTTACCGATTGTATCAATCATCAGGTTCCACAGGAGATGAAACCGGAAACGGGCAGCAAAATTGTACGTTTGGTTGTCCGTGCTCCTCAGCTTCGCGATGGTGAGCGTCTGGGTGTATTGGGTGCAGATAAAGCATTGGGTGCTTGGGATGTGCAGAAGATTCTTCCGATGACTCAGCATACCTATAATGAATGGGTTGCTGATATTGATGCGACTCGTCTTGAGGGCGGTCATCTGGAGTTTAAGTTCATTGCTTTCAGAAATGCAAAGAACGAGCTTCTCTGGGAAACCAGCATGAACAGAACCGTGGATTTGCCGGAGATGAAGGCAGGTGAGTTGGTATCTTATGAACTCGACCAGGCTTTCTTCGCTCTGTATAACCGCAAACTTGCCGGAACGCTGGTGCCAGTGTTCTCATTGCGTACCCGTAAGAGTGCCGGTATCGGTGACTTCGGTGATCTGAAGACCATGATAGATTTTGTGGCTTCTACCGGTCAGAAGGTGCTCCAGCTCCTTCCTATCAATGATACCACCATCACTCATACATGGACCGACAGTTATCCATATAGCTGCATCAGCGTCTTCGCCATTCATCCGCAGTATGCCAACCTTCATGCTCTTCCTGAGTTGAAGGATGCAAAGGCTCGTGCTGAGGCTGAGAAGACACGTGCTGAGTTGAACGCACTGGATAAGATAGACTACGAAAAGGTAAATGATTTCAAGATAAATTACTTGCGCCAAATCTTCAATCAGGAAGGTGAAAAGATGATGAAGACAGCCGAATACAAGGCTTTCTTCCAGGATACTAAACAGTGGTTGGTTCCTTACGCCCAGTATTCATACCTGCGTGATAAGAATGGTACGGCTGATTTCAACCAGTGGCCAGATCATCAGGTATGGGATGAGGCTGAGCGCAAGGCGCTTGCCGACCCTAAGACTGCTGCTTACAAGAACGTGGCGTTCTTTTATTTCGTACAGTTCGTACTGGACCGCCAGATGCAGGAGGCTCACGAGCATGCCAAGGCTAAGGGCGTTATTTTGAAGGGTGATATTCCAATCGGCGTAAACCGCAATGGTTGCGATGTATGGACGGAACCTAAATACTTCAACCTCAATGGTCAGGCGGGCGCTCCACCTGATGACTTCTCTGCCAATGGTCAGAACTGGGGATTCCCTACCTATAACTGGTTTGAGATGCTGAAGGATGGCTGCCAGTGGTGGAACCGCCGTTTCCAGAACATGGCAAGATATTTTGATGCTTACCGCATCGACCACGTATTGGGCTTCTTCCGTATCTGGGAGATACCGGTACATAGCGTACATGGATTGCTCGGACAGTTTGCACCGGCGCTTGCCATGAGCCGTGAAGAGATAGAAAGCTATGGCTTGCACTTCCAGGAAGACCGTTTTACCCGTCCGTTCATTACCGATTGGGTATTGGACCGCATGTTCCATGAGCGTGCCGGCGAGGTAAAGGAGAAGTATCTCGACCGTCTGGATGACGAACGTTATCAGATGAAACCAGAGGTAGATACCCAGCGCAAGGTAGAGGCTCTATTTGCTGATGCAACAGATGAGAAGGAACTCTGGCTGCGTGATGGCTTGTATGCCCTGATCAGCGATGTACTCTTTGTGCGTGATCATACCAACCCTAGCGTCTTCCATCCACGTATCTCAGCCCAGCTCGACTTTATCTACGAGTCGCTCTATGATAATGACAAGGCTGCGTTCAACCGCCTTTACAACGACTATTTCTATCGCCGCAACAACCAGTTCTGGTATCAGGAGGCGATGAAAAAGTTGCCTAAACTGGTTCAGGCTACCCGCATGCTGGTTTGTGCCGAAGACCTCGGTATGGTGCCAGATTGTGTGCCTTGGGTAATGGACGAGTTGAAGATATTGAGTCTGGAACTCCAGAGCATGCCAAAGGATCCATCGGTTAAGTTCGGACATCTGAGCCGTAACCCATACCGCTCGGTATGTACCATTTCGAGCCATGATATGCCTACTCTGCGCATGTGGTGGGATGAGAATATCCAGCGTACCCAGGAGTATTACAATACGATGCTCTACCGTCAGGGACCAGCACCTCATCCACTCCCAGGCTGGTTGGCTAGCGACATCATCAGCCGCCATCTCACCTCTCCATCCATGCTCTGCATATTGAGCATCCAGGACTGGTTGGCTACCGATGAGGCTCTCCGTCTGCCAGATGCCAATGCCGAGCGTATCAATATCCCGGCTAACCCTAAGCATTACTGGCGTTACCGCATGCACCTCAACATAGAAGATCTGGCTGCTGACAAGCGTTTCGTGCAGAATATCACAGAGATGATTTCGCAGTCTGGAAGATGCTAACTAACATGATTATATATAGTGCAAACGTTTGCACACTCATTTGCAGAAAAATACCCTCCCAAAACGTGGAGGGTATTTTTGTTTTTTGTATCTTTGCACTATCTTAAGAATAAACAGATAATGATTGAGATAAACTAACGAAGATTCAAAAACAAGAATAAACAACAACAGAACAGTATGAAGAAACTGAATGTATTAGTGATGGGTCTCTTGCTTCCTATGTTGGCAGCAGCCCAGACCGTAAAGTCGCCTAACGGCAACGTCTCGGTAACATTCTCTTTGACCGAAAAGGGACAGCCTACCTATGAGATGAGCTATAAGGGAAAGACTGTATGTAAGCCATCCCACTTAGGATTGGAACTGGCTAAGGATAAACATGCCTCTAAGGGTATGGAGGAAACCAGCCTGATGGATGGTTTTACTGAAACCGGCAGCAAGACATCGACTTTCGATGAAACCTGGAAGCCGGTATGGGGGGAAACCGCTACCATTCGCAACCATTACAACGAGATGGAGGTAAATCTGAACCAGGCTGCATCTAAGCGTAACATTACCATCCGTTTCCGTGTATATGATTATGGTATGGGCTTGCGCTATGAGTTCCCACAACAGGAAAGTCTGAATTATTTTGTCATCCAGGAGGAGCATACCCAGTTTGCCATGGCAGGCGATCATACCGCTTATTGGATTCCTGGTGATTATGATACACAGGAGTATGATTACAACATTACTCCATTGACAGGCATTCGCCCAATTATTGCGAAAAACCGTGAAGCTTACAAGAGCAATTCATCTACCACCGTCTTCTCTGATACCGGTGTTCAGACCTCTCTCCAGATGAAGACCAAGGACGGGCTCTACATCAACATCCATGAGGCAGCCTGCTTGGATTATCCTACCATGCACCTCAATCTGGATGAGAAAACATTGACTTTCGAGTCTTGGCTTACTCCTGATGCCGTAGGCAGAAAGGGATTTATCCAGACACCATTCAATACCCCTTGGCGTACCGTGATGGTAAGTGATGATGCACGTGATATGCTTTCATGCAAGTTGACATTGAACCTTAACGAGCCTTGCAAGATTAAGGATACATCCTGGATTCATCCTACCAAGTACTGCGGTGTATGGTGGAACATGATTGTGGGTACCAAGACCTGGAGCTATACCAACGATCTGCCATCTGTGCGTCTCGGCGTTACTGATTACAGCAAGTGCAAGCCTAACGGTACTCATGGTGCAACCAACGAGGAAGTGAAGCGCTACATCGACTTTGCAGCCAAGAACGGTTTGCAGGAAGTATTGGTAGAAGGCTGGAACGAAGGTTGGGAAGACTGGTTCGGTCATCAGAAACTCGA
>OGFF01002605.1_pt1 | contig 15213 bp, 10 predicted proteins | sample 1570751 | NCBI WGS metagenome assembly OGFF01 (sample SAMEA2581951, study PRJEB24529) | metagenome | biome: Human gut stool | place: China | collected 2011 | reverse complement strand
ACAGTCAAAAATTCTAATAATATCAATACCATTAGCAATTGACTTTTGAACAAAATATTCAACACCATCATCTGAATAATGGCTGTATCCTAAAATATTCTGTCCTCTAAAAAGCATCTGTAATTTTGTATTCTTAAATCCATCTCTTAACTTTCTTAATCTTTCCCATGGATCTTCCTTTAAGAATCTAAGTGACGCATCAAAAGTTGCACCGCCCCAACATTCTACAGCATGATATCCTACCTTATCCATTGTGTCAATGATAGGAAGCATTTCTTCAGTAGGCATTCTTGTTGCGATTAATGACTGATGTGCATCACGTAATATAGTTTCAGTAATCTTTACTGGTTTTTTTTCTGCCATTTTAATTTCCTCCAATTTTTCTCATGTAATAGGATAACTTTAGATTCCAAAAATAGCCATAAATGTTCCGGCTGCTACTGCAGTACCAATTACACCGGCTACGTTTGGTCCCATAGCATGCATCAATAAGAAGTTTGTTGGATCAGCTTCTGCTCCAACCTTCTGTGAAACTCTTGCTGCCATTGGTACTGCTGATACACCAGCCGAACCAATAAGTGGGTTAACCTTACCATGAGTTGCTAAACACATTAATTTACCAAACAGTACACCTGCCGCTGTACCAACAGCAAATGCTACAAGTCCTAAAATAACAATCTTAATTGTACTAATATTTAAGAATGCTTCAGCAGATGTTGTTGCACCTACACTTGTACCAAGTAAAATAACTACGATATACATAAGTGCATTAGAGGCTGTTTCTGTAAGCTGCTTAACAACACCTGATTCTCTGAATAAGTTACCAAGCATAAGCATACCTACAAGTGGTGCTGTTGTTGGAAGAATAAGTACAACAACTATTGTAACTACAATAGGGAAAAGAATCTTTTCAAGCTTAGATACAGGTCTTAACTGTTCCATCTTAATCTTTCTTTCTTTTTCAGTTGTTAATAACTTCATAATAGGTGGCTGAATAATTGGTACAAGTGACATATATGAATATGCTGCAACCGCTATTGGTCCAAGGTAATTCGTCTGTCCTAATTTACCAGCAAGGAATATTGATGTAGGACCATCAGCACCACCAATAATAGATATAGCTGCTGCTGCCTTATCTGGGAATCCCATAAATATAGCCATAATGTAAGCAGCGAATATACCAAACTGTGCTGCTGCACCTAAAAGGAAACTCTTAGGATTAGCGATAAGTGGACCAAAGTCTGTCATCGCACCAACACCAAGGAAGATAAGTGATGGCAGAATACTCCATTCATCTAATAAATAAAAATAATGTAACAAACCACCTACGCCATTGCTTGAATCTTCAATAGATAACATAATATCCGGGAAAAGATTAACAAGTAACATACCAAATGAAATAGGTACTAAAAGCAGAGGTTCATATTCTTTTTTGATTGCCAAATACATGAAAAACAGCGCAACCAGAATCATCAGATAATTACCCCAAGTGAGGTTAAAGAATGCTGTCTGGTGAACGAGGTTTCCCAATGTTGATAAAATATATTCCATTTTTTACCTCCGTATATTATCTCTACACAACTAATTGATATATCAATTAGTTCATAGAAACTAATACTTTACCTGACTCTACTGAATCACCAGCTGCACACTCAACTGTAGCAACTGTACCATCCTGTGGTGCACAGATTTCATTTTCCATCTTCATAGCTTCAAGAACGAGTAATACATCACCCTTCTTAACTGCTGCGCCCGCATTAACGTTAACCTTAAGAATCTTACCAGGCATTGGTGCATTAACCTTTACTGCACCCTGTGCGCCTGCTGGTGCTGCAGCCTTTGGCGCTGCCTTAGGAGCTGCTGCTTTTGGTGCTGCTGCCTTAGCTGCACCTGCTGTGCTTCCTGTTCCTTCTTCTACAGTAACATCATATACATTACCATTAACTGTTATTGTATAATTCTTCATAATTTATTTCCTCCTGCTATTAACCTTTCTAATTGAACGAACTACAAGTCCGTCTGTAGATGTATTCTCTGATGCAGCAATAGCTGCTGTTATAACTGCTATAAGTTCAAGATCATCAACTTCTTCATCCTGCTCTTCGCTTGAAACTATCTGAGCAATAGCATTATCAACGCCCTGGGCACCATTAGATGCTTCATTCTTAGCCTTATTTCTATTCTCAAACTTATTGATGTACTTAAATAATGAAATAATGAATGAAATAAATATAAGTACAACGAATACTGTTCCCATACCGATAAGAGTATTCATTACCGCTTTATACATCTTCTGTCCTGTAGTATATGATGGATTGATAGCACCATTTTCAAGTGTATAGTCATCATTAATTACGAATTCAAATGTACATTTATCATTCTTCTCATATGAAGTATCAACTGTAATAGTACATAACTCACCTGTCTTGCTATTGAGTTCTACATTAATTTCATTGATACTCTTTAAAGCACCTAACTCATCTCTTGTGCTATTCCAGCTATTATAAAAAGCTATTGTCTTAACACTAATTCCACTCTGGTCAACAATGTATAACTTATTATTTACCATTGTAAGTGATTGAGCTGCCTCTGCATCCGCTGTTATCTTAGCAGAATCATTCTTATCAAGATATGTAATCATATCTTTAGCCCAGTCTACAAGATAAGCCTCACTGGCATCAAGCTGCTGCTGTTTTAATTCTGTCTTGGCACTTGCTGTTGATATAGTACCATTAGATGAACTGCAGGCTGTCATACAGAATACACAGATAAGTAATGAGAATAACACTAAGAACTTTTTAAACTTAATTTTCTTCATATTATCACCTCTTCAATTATACTGTGCCATGCTTCTTATCTGCACGAACCTCTCTTTTATCAAACAACATTTCAAATGCTGCAATAATGTACTTTCTTGTATCTTCTGGGTTAATAATTGTATCAACATAACCTCTTGCAGCTGCCTGCTCAACGCTTGACTGTAATGCTGCATATTCAGAAGCCTTTTCATTAATCTTAGCTGTAACATCATCTGCTGCTGCGATTTCATCAGCATACATAATCTTAGCAGCTAAAGAAGCATCCATCATACCGATGCTTGCCTGTGACCAGGCATATACCATATCTGCACCTACTGACTTAGAATTCATAGCTACATATGCACTTCCATAAGCTTCACCTGTAATTACATTAACCTTTGGCACATCTGCGTTAGAAAATGCATATACTAACTTAGCAGCTGCCTTGGCAATTGTCTTCTCAGCTCTTACATTAGCTTCAAAGCCCTTAACATTAGTAAGTGAAAGCACTGGTATTTCAAATGCGTTACAGAATGTTACGAATTCGGCTGCCTTATAAGCTCCATCTGTAGTTAATACAGCTGCAAACTCTTCTGCCTTTTCGCCATTCTCATCATATATTGCTGTTCTGTTAGCAACAGCACCAACTGTAACTCCATCAAGCTGAATGAAGCCAGTTACCATTTCCTTAGCATATTCAGCCTTAACTTCTACAAATAATCCATCATCTGAAATATCTGTAAGAGCAAGTGCAGCATCAGCTATCTCTGCTGACATATCAGCGCATACTCTGTTAAGGTCGTCCTGATTATCTGTGTATACAGCACCTTCCTCATTATTAGATGGAAGCATTGATACAAGCTGTCTTACTCCATTAGCGATTGTTTCTTCATCACCAATGAAATCTGCAACACCTGCTTTAGCCATAAATTCTGCACTTGATGTATCAAGCTTAGATTCATAGTTGCCATCTAATGCGTTAGGACTGTTAACAAATAACTTAGCCTTCTTTTCTTCCACAAATACGAAATCTGAAAGTTCTGCAAGAACAGCAAGACCTCCACCACATTCACCGTATACGGCTGTAATCTGTGGAACAATTCCAGAAGCTAATGACATATTCTTATAAATCTGTCCAAAGCCGTCAAGGGCGTCTGTTGCTTCCTGAAGTCTTAAACCTGCGCAGTCAATCAGACCAATCACAGGAGCTCCCATTTTCATTGCCTTCTCATAAAGATTAGCAATCTTCTTGGCATGCATCTCACCAATTGTTCCGCCTAACACAGCAGCATCCTGGCTATACACATACACAAGATTTCCATTGATAACTCCATATCCTGTGATTACACCATCAGATGGAGCCTTTTTTTCCTGCATGTTAAAATCTGTTGCTCTTGCTGTAACAGCCGCTCCGATTTCAACAAAACTGCTATCATCAAGAATTGCTTCGATTCTTGATAAAGCCTGTGTAGTATTACTCATCACCGAGACCTCCTCTTTGTTATATATTGCTTAATGCAAACAACTATTGTTTATTTTATAACAATGTAAGTTAAATTACAAGAGATTTGTTGTTGCTTTCCACGTTATTTTGTTAATTTTATACGCATTTTTCATTAATTTTGCACATAGGACATATATGTTATTAATCTTTTGTTTCAAGAACTATAATAAGTCCTTTATGAACCTTAATTATTCCCTGTTCATCTTCTACTTCGTTGCTCTGGCATATACTTAATCCCTGCTTTAATTCATAATTATCAAGCGTATATTTAAATCCCTCAAGGCTTAAACTGACATTTTCTGACATAGGAATAATTGACACATATCTTCCATACTGGCTGTCTTTACGAATTATATGTATTCCATCAGCCTCACTTAAAAGATATATATAATTGTGCTCATCAACTATATGGCAGTCCTTTCCACAATCAGCCGCCACCTTCATATTTCCTATATTGGTAATTGTGTGATCCATTCTTGTTCCTGTCGCACCAAGTATATATATGTCTGTTGCACCCTTTTTAAGTGCTGTCATAATCGCAAGATGTGTGTCGGTATAATCTTTTTCTTTAGGATATATCTCAAATTCAGTATTACTCTTATATCTGTCAAGCACATCTTTATCTACTGAATCGTAATCTCCAAGCAGAAAATCCACCTTCAATCCAAGCTTATCAGCATACTCAAGACCGCTGTCAGCCGCTATGCAATAATCAAATGTCTGATTATCAAGCCATTCTTTCGCCCACGCAACATTAATACTTCCACCTGTAACAATAAGAGTCTTGCTCATCTTCTATAACCTCCTTTTTAATTATCAATCTTTTAAATTTTCTGTCCATGTTCTTTAATTTTTCACATTTATACTTTATAATTAACCCAATAGTAATTAAGCGTATATATTTTAATAAGCAGACAGCATTTTCATTCTGCTTACATCTGGTAATAGTACCACATTTTACTGCTTATATATAGTTTAATTTACGCGAAGCATTTTAATGCTACATATTACATATTATTTATATACACAGAAAGGAGATTATTGTGAGCAGCTTAAATTCACAGTCAGACAATACAGTTGATGAACACATCATTGACGAAGCTAAGCAATCTGGCATTTCTGAAAAAGAAGCCAAAAATATTATCGAGGAAGAAGAAGGCATTGAGCTTTTACAGCACTCTGGCAATCTGTATGAGTCAACAGATGACAAATATAAAGATAACTTGTCGTCTGCAATAACTTTTTTTGTATGCGGTGCTGCTGGAATTATAATTCTTATTCTTAATGACATCGGAATATTAAAGTTTGTAACAAAAGGTAGTTCTAATTTCATACTTGTAAATGTTGTTCTTGGTCTTTTATTTGTTGGATTTATCGCAATAGGTTTCTGGTCTTTAAAGTATTCCAAGAAAATCAAGTCAAACGCCTCTATCGAAAATGAAGCAACGGACACTATTATCAACTGGCTTAATGACAATGTAACCAAAGAAGACATTGAAGGTTCTTACAACAATGATATTGCAGAAGAAATGAAATATTTCAACAGAAGTGATTACATCAAAAATGCTATTATGAAACAGTTCCCTGACACGTCTGAAGGGTTATGTGACACTATCTCTGATAAATACATTGACAGCATTTTCAATATGTAAATCAACTTTACAAAAACAAAAAGAATATACAGGCTTCTATAAAAAGCATACAATCAGCTTTATAAAAACACTGGCTTCCATAGAACCATACAGTCTGCTATAAAATCACGCAGCCTGTCAATGCTAAATATTACCCAGCTATAATCAGGCTATAACATAAGATAAGCAAAAGCTGTTGGTTTATTATCTAAACACTGATAATAAATCAACAGCTTTTTACTATTATTGTAAATATAATTACTTACTTTGAAAGGTACTCATCAATACCCTTAGCAGCAGCTTTACCAGCTCCCATAGCAAGAATAACTGTTGCAGCACCTGTAACAGCATCACCACCAGCGTATACGCCTTCCTTAGATGTCTGTCCATTAGCTTCTTCTGCTACAATACATTTTCTCTTATTAATCTCAAGACCCTTAGTTGTAGATGAGATAAGTGGGTTAGGTGATGTACCAAGTGACATTATAACTGCATCAAGATCCATTACGAATTCTGAATCAGGGACTTCAACAGGCTTTCTTCTTCCAGAAGCATCTGGTTCGCCAAGTTCCATCTTAACACACTTAATACCTGTAACATTACCCTTATCATCTGTAAGGACTTCTGTTGGGTTAGTAAGAAGATCAAATATAATACCCTCTTCTTTAGCGTGATGTACTTCTTCTGCTCTTGCAGGAAGTTCTTCCTCACTTCTTCTGTATACAATATGTACCTCAGCACCAAGTCTTAATGCTGTTCTTGCGGCATCCATAGCAACGTTACCACCACCAACGACAGCAACCTTCTTAAATCTTGCTATTGGTGTATCATAATCCTCTCTGAAAGCTTTCATAAGATTGCTTCTTGTAAGGTATTCATTAGCTGAGAATACTTCATTAGCATTTTCTCCTGGGATACCCATAAATCTTGGAAGACCAGCACCTGAACCGATAAATACAGCATCAAAACCTTCTTCATTAATAAGCTGGTCAATTGTCATTGACTTACCGATTACTACGTTAGTTTCAATCTTAACACCAAGCTTCTTAACATTTTCAATCTCTGATGCAACAACTGTCTTCTTTGGAAGACGGAATTCTGGAATGCCATATACTAATACTCCACCAGCTTCGTGAAGTGCTTCAAATATTGTAACATCATATCCCATCTTAGCAAGATCACCGGCACAAGTAAGTCCTGAAGGACCTGAACCGATAACAGCCACTTTCTTACCCTTCTTCTCTGTTGGCATCTCTGGTGATACATTGTTCTCTCTAGCCCAGTCAGCTACGAATCTTTCAAGCTTACCAATTGATATAGCTTCGCCCTTAATTCCTCTTATACACTGACCTTCACACTGTGTTTCCTGTGGACATACACGGCCACATACAGCAGGTAATGCAGATGACTTTCCAATAACCTTGTAAGCTTCTTCAAAATTACCTTCTTTTACATTATGTATGAATTCCGGAATATTGATTGATACTGGACATCCCTGTACACATTTAGCATTCTTACAATTAAGGCAACGTGTTGCTTCTTCCTGTGCCTCTTCTGCATTATATCCAAGGCATACCTCATCAAAGTTCTTATTCCTTACATCTGGAGCCTGTTCCCTTACTGGAACTTTCTTCATAACATCCATTATATATACCTCTTTTCCGTTGATTAATTACATTGTCCACATCCACCGTGATGTGTATCTCCTTCAAGGGCTGCAAGCATAGCTCTGCCCTCTTCTGTCTTATATGTCTGCTGACGTTTCATAGCCTGGTCAAAGTCTACTAAATGTCCATCGAACTCCGGTCCGTCTACACAAGCGAACTTAATCTCATCACCAACCTGAAGTCTGCATGCACCACACATACCTGTACCATCAACCATAATAGGGTTCATACTTACAACTGTAGGTATACCTAATTCCTTAGTTAAAAGACAGACGAATTTCATCATAATCAATGGTCCAATTGCTATACATTTGTCATACTTCTTACCCTGTGCATAAAGATCTTTAAGTACATCTGTACCCATACCTTTTCTTACATAGCTGCCATCATCAGTTGTTATATAAAGATTACCTGCCACTGCCTTCATCTCTTCTTCTAATAAGATAAGGTCTTTGTTCTTAGCTCCAACGATAACATCAACATCTACACCATGCTCATGAAGCCATTTTACCTGAGGATATACTGGTGCTGTACCTACACCACCTGCTATAAATACGATATTCTGCTTCTTTAAATCCTCAATATTCTCGTGAATTAATTCTGAAGGGCATCCTAATGGACCAACGAAATCACTAAAAGCATCACCTGCTTTAAGGTGAGACATTTTTTCTGTTGATGCTCCTACTATCTGGAATACAATTGTTATTGTTCCAGCTTCTCTGTCATAATCACAGATTGTAAGAGGAATTCTCTCTCCTTTTTCATCCATTTTAACAATTATGAACTGGCCAGGTTCACAGTGCTTAGCAACTCTTGGTGCTTCAACATCCATAAGAAAAATCTTTTCTGCTAATTTTTCAGCCTTAAGAATCTTGTACATTTTATTACCCCTTTCAGTTATATATTATCTGAAGTGTTAATCACACATCAAAACTTAATTATATGCGGCTGCACTATATGCTCCGCCATTCTGTGTCACTGTATAGCAGTCACCTGTCTTAGTCGCGACACCATAATAACCAGCTGTAGAAGTCTTACCCGTCTTAGATGTCACATCATATCTTACAACGAACATCTCAACTCCATCTACAGTTGTCCTTGACTGATATACAAATGTAACTGTAGAACCATCAGCAGCTGTAGTTCCATCTGACTTAAGCACTCCCTTTGATATAAGCTTTCCTTTTAATATCTCAAGTGCCTCATTATATACATATGTCTTAGCCTTGTTGACAACATAGTTACGCTTAACAACACTGCTTGACTGGTTATGCGAATCAATTATAACAACGGATATTACATTATTACCTGTTGGAATTGTAAATGGTTCAGAGTATTCCTCCGAATTCTTAGTTGGTGTAGAACCATCTAATGTATAATACGCTGTACTGCCAACTGGAATATTATCTATTGTCACAGTCTGTCCTTCCTCATATGTTCCTGAGGCAGGACCTACTGTTGGTGCAGATGGCTTCTTAAAATCAACTGTATACTCCAGCTCCACAACATCACTGCACACTCCTATGTCACTAATAGCAATAGCCTTTATTGTAGTAGTACCACTCTGTATTTCTATTGCTGTACCTGTGTAACGTTTACTTTTCTTATCTGGCTCAGTCTTATCTGTTGTGTAATATATTGTTGAACTGCTGTTCTCTGTAAATTGTAACTTAATCACATCATCATAGCTTCCAGCTTCAACTGATGGCTTAGGGGTTTCAACAACATAATCTGTAAGATATTTGTAACCCTGTTTATCCTTATAATCTTTAATAAGCTTATTAAGACTTGTTCCATCTTTCTTAGTATTATATATTGAAGCTAATGCTTTTATAGCTTTCTCATTATTCTCATCAAATGATAAAATATCCTTTAACACTTCAATTGACATATCTGTATTATCTGTTGCAGCATAACACTGATACAATGTATATTTTAAATCTACATTTTTCTTGCCTTCAGATAACTTGGAAGCTTTAGCAAGATACTTAATAGCATTATCATAATCCTTGTTCTGATAAGAACCCATTCCTTTATCATAATTATATTGGAACGAATTCTTATTCTTATTATTAAGAACAACTCCGACAACTATACCTATAATAACTACTAAAGCAGCTACTACACAGGAAACAGCTATAATCATCTTTTTCCTCTTAGCATCCATAGGCTTCTTATCCTTTTCCTGCACGCTGTCATCTTTCTCATTATTACCATTATTCATATGTGCATCAGAGCACTTATCCTGCTGTTCTGCCTTATTATATTCTTTTATCTTTTCAGAATTTCTAACTGTATTGTGTTCTTTTGGCTTTTCAGAGTCTTTGGTCATATTATAATCTTTTATCGGCTCTGACTCCCTGGCTTTGTTGTATTCTTTTACTCTGCTGGTATCATCTATATTATTCTGTTCTTTATTGGATTGAAGTTCTTTGTCTGCATTCAAATCGCTGATATTAATTGTAGCATCACTTACTTTAGTAAGCATATCATCTGTGACCTTAGGTATAACTCTTGTCTTACCCATTGTTTCATCAGCCAACTCATCATCTTCATCTGATAACTCATTCTGAGTATCTATGAATGCTTTAGCAACGTTAGTTTCTTCTTCAACAAGCTTTTTCATTGATTTAATTAACTCATCATCTAACTCATCTTTGTCATTGCTATTCATACTTATTCCCCTGCCTTTATATTTTAACGAATAAATTCTAACATATTGATACTCAATAATCAATAAATTAACAAATTAAACTTTTTGAACTTTATAGCTGCTATCCATTTGATATATATTATTTTTTTATTTTGTTAATTCTTTTTATCGTTCTTTCATAAATAAGACATACTTTGCACACAATTACAGGTTATATTAATAATCAGATAGCAAAGTTAATTCTTTCTATCTCCCCCTCATATTAAATAATAAAGAACAGGCACCATAAGAATAATCTTATAGTGCCTGTTTCTTTTTATATTGTCTATTTTGTTCTATAAGCCGTTTATTATTACAGTCAGTTCCATTATGTTCTGATAACAGTCAAAATATTATATAAAGAATGGTTATGCCAGACTTGAATGTCTGGCATAACCATCTTTAAGTTCTATAATATCTTTAAAGCTTATATCAAGAATTGAAATTTTCCAGCAGCATTACCTGATGTTAGTAACTGTTACTGTACAGCTAAGTGTCTTATTATGAACTGTAGCTGTTACTGTAGCTGTTCCTGCCCGTCTACCTATAACTTCACCTGATGATGAAACCGTACATACTCTTGGATTAGAACTTCTCCAGGTAACAGCATCTTCTGTACCTATTACATCTAGATTAAATCTATCGTACTGCTCCAATCTCACTCGTGATGTACTCATAGCAAGCGAATGTACCGTACATGAAGCTTCTACACTGCTGTTATTGCTTATAACAAACACATCTGCAGTACCAGGACCAACGGTTGTGATTACACCATTCTGGTCTACCTGTACAATTCCTGTATCTGTTGAATACCACTCATAAGAATCTGTATTATTAACAGGTCTTACAATTACTGATAACTGTCTAGCTCGTCCAGAAAGCATATATATTTCTTTAGAGTTAATTCTTAATGATGATATGTTAACAACTGGTGTTACATATACCCAGCATACACCCTTAACTTCGTTACCGTCTTGTGATGTAGCTGTTATCTTACATTTACCAGTACTAAGGGCAAATATTTCTCCCGACTCATCTACTGTTGCAATAGCTTCATTAGATGATGTCCATGATACATCTTTGACAGTTGCACTGTCTGGTGTTATGACCGCTGTAACCTTAGCTGAATCACCAACAAGAAGCCTTACTGTATCTGGTTCAACTGTAATTCCTATTACAGGATCAACAACCTTTACAATACAAGAAGCACTAACACCACTTCCGTCTGCCGCTGTTGCTGTAATAACTGCATTACCAACTGAGTTGGCACTTAAGTTACCATTGCCATCTACATAACATATATCATAATTAGAAGATGACCATACTATATTCTTATTAGTAGCTGTATCCGTTCCAACAGAAGCAACAAGCGTTCCTGTTGAACCAACATTCATAAATTTATCAGTTTCACTAAGAGTTATTGATGATACATACTCTTTTACTACAATCGTACACGCCGCCGTTAACTTATTAACTTCGGTTGTCACTTCAATTATACAACTTCCACCCTTTAATGCTGTAACAACACCATTTTCATCTACTGTTGCTACTGATGGATCACTTGATAAATATGTAACATTCTTATTCTCAGCATCATAAGGTTCAACTACCGGTATGATTGCATATTTAGCTCCAACCCATAATTCCTGATAATCTGAGTTAAGCGAAATTCCTGTTACCGGCTGTGTAACCGTTACAACACAATATGCTGTAAGTCCTGTATCAACATTGGTTGCAATAATAGATGTTGTACCAGCACCTACTGCTGTAACCTTACCATCGCTCTCAACTGTACACACGCTCTCATCACGGCTTTCCCAGCTGATAATCTTATTATCTGCATTCTCTGGAAGACAAGTAGCATTAAGCCAGAATACCTGACCCTGTCTTACAGTTATATCTGTTGTATTAAGTATAACCTGTGTTACAGGCTGTTTAACATATATATTACACATTGCTGTGTAGTTACCGTCCAATGACTTACAAAGGATTGTACAGCTTCCTGTTCCAACTGCCTCTACAAGACCATTAGAATCTACGATACACACATTAGTATTAGAAGATTCCCATACTACTGTTCTATTAGTAGCTGTTACCGGAAGAACCTCTGCTGTAATTCTTAATGTACTGCCTATTGACATTATCTCATCAGTATAATCAAGTTTAATCTGCTCTACTGGTATGCTTATGATAAAGTTACAAGTAGCTATATATGCTCCATCTGTTGTCTTACATACGATTGTACAATATCCTGGCTTAACATACTTAACAAGACCATTCTCATCTACTGTTGCAACCGATGGATCTGATGATGTCCATGTTACAGCACGGTCAACACCTTCGCCTGCTGGAAGAACAGTTGCAACGAGCTGATACTGACCAACTGCCATCGATGATTCAACTGTTGTTGCATTAAGTACAAGACCTGTTACAGGTTCTCTTACATATACATCACAAGTTGCTACTTTAAGTCCGTCTTCTGTTATGACCGTAATTGTTGTTGTACCACCAGATACACCAGTAATTGTAGCTGTATAGCTGTCACCTTCTACTGTTGCAACATCTGTATTAGATGATGACCATAATACTTTATTATTAGTTGGTGCTGATGGGTTAAATATAAGCTGTACAGTATCAGATGAACCTCTGTCTACTGTAAGTGATGAAGGATTAATAGTAATCTCACCCACTGGTGTTGTAACATATACAACACAGGTTGCTTTCTTAATAACGCCATTAACATTCTGTGTCACCTTAATATGTGCTATACCTGATGCAATACCTGTTACCTTGAATGTTCTTCCGTCTTCTGACTGAACTACATTAATTAAAGTCTCAGTTGGAACAACTCCTGCTGCATCTGGCTGATTCTCTACTGTAAATGTAATGTCATCCTTGCTAGGATTATTAGTTACAAGTGCCACAAGGTTCTGTGTATCACCTATATTAACACTCATTGATGTAAGGCTTAAGCCAAATCCATCGATAACTGTAATCTCATAAGAAAGCTGATTATTAAGCTTGTACTTTGTTGAAAGTTCATCGTCAACTCTTGTTGCATATATAGTAGCTTTACCAGCTCCCATTGCTGTAACAAGACCTGTTGTTGCATCAACCTGAAGTACGCTGTTATCAGATGTTGACCAGGTAACCTCTGTTGATTTAGCAGAAGTCTTAAGCTGTATTGAGTCACCCACATTCATATTGCTTACATCATTGCCAAGCTTCTTAAATGGTACAACAACATTAACTACATCTTTGGTCGCCCAGCCTATGTTACCCTGTACATCAATACTTGCAACACCTGCTGTTGCCTGGGCTACACCTGCGTTAACACCTTTTACGCTGCCAGCCTTATATGTAATTACGTCTGTATCTGATGATACATATGTAACACCTGCTGTTGCTGGATACTTAATATTAGAAGGAATTGCTTCTTCTTTAAAGTCTTCAAAATCTTTATCTGATAATGTAATAAATCTTGTACCATCAGAAAGCTTCTGAATAGAATGTCCTTCTGAGTTAGCAACTCCATCAGTGTATTCGACCTTTGATGTTATCTGGTATGTTGCTGTAAGAGAATTGATACCATCACCATCTGCTGTTCTTACTTTAAGATTAGTTCTACCACCACCGACAATCTTAAGTGTTACTTTAGCACCTGAAGATGATACTTTCTCTACAATACCATCTTTAGAAAGACTTCCTGTCTTATCATTGTCTGTTTCAACAAATATTTTATTAGTATCATTGGCATTAGATGTTATCTCAATAACATCTCCTACCTGATAACAAAGCATTTCTTCTTTTGTAAGCTCTACACCATTTCTGTATGCCTTAAAGCTGTTAATCTTTAAAGGAACGATGATATCTACAGAGTCATTTCCAAGCTCTTCTTCATAAGTAATGCTACCGTCTGGTCCGTAAGCCTTAGTATAATATGTAGCCGTAATTGTTGCCTTACCTGCTCTATTACCATATATTGTAGGATTGGCAGTGCCTTCTGCTGTGTCTGCATATTTAGTTCCCGCACTATCACTTACGACAAATTTAATAATATCAGAGTTGGATACTGTCCATTTAAGATTTCTTACTGCCGGCTTATAATTATCCGGTGAATCCTGACTGACATTATTCTCATCTCTTCCCGACATAGTTGCCACGATGCTGTTCGACTCTGTGCCCTGATTAACAATTGTTGCTGTCGTTGTCACTGATACAGTGACACTGGAATCAGCTTTAGCAAATACCATATATCCGCCAAATACGAATATAACAAGCATTGCTGAAAGCAATATTTTCCATTGGATTTTGAGTTTTCTTAACTTCTTGATATTGCTCATATATATGCCTCATTTCATAAATATTATTCATTGGTATACTATTTTAGAAATATTTTACAATATCTCCACAATATTTTCAATAAGCAAAAAGTTCTATTTTCAATAATTATGTATATTTTTTAACATTTCACTTTTTATAAATTGCATTACATCTTACATAATACATTATATTTCAATTTATATATAATGTAACTTACCAATATTCTTTTTTAATCAGTGGAAAATTGACAGCTTTATACAAAACTTTACTTAAATATATAGATTAAATCTAAATTATATGTTAATATGATTATGTAAAAATTTATTTGGAGGTATCTAAAAAATGAAATTAAATTTAAGACCAGCTGAAGAATGCACATTTGATGCTGTATCTTTAGGTGAAGTAATGCTTCGTCTTGATCCAGGTGAAGGAAGAATTCGTACAGCAAGAAGCTTTAGAGCATGGGAAGGTGGCGGAGAATATAACGTTATCCGTGGTCTTCACAAGTGCTTCGGTATGAGAACTGCTGTTATCACATCTTTCGCTGATAACGAAGTAGGTCTTCTTATGAAGGACTTCATCGAACAGGGTGGTGTTG